>Ga0068714_10003812_pt1 | contig 17444 bp, 20 predicted proteins | sample MTBNYHSulfiMetaG_FD_62988 | JGI IMG/M metagenome (GOLD analysis project Ga0068714, IMG submission 62988) | Enrichment culture microbial communities from rom New York Harbor, USA that are MTBE-degrading - MTBE-NYH (New York Harbor Sulfidogenic)... | ecosystem: Environmental > Aquatic > Marine >...
GCGACTGCATCAGACAGATTGATGCTCAAAGTTTTCCTGGCCGTATTGGGCTTCATTATTCTGTTTACACTTGTTGCTATCTTACTTGGAAAGTCGTAAAGGACAGATCATGCAGGCCATGGTCATGATCGTGGGGTCACCCATTAAAAGGTATAAATAATTAAGTGTTGCCAGTTGGATCAATTTGAAAGCAATCCACTACTGTCCGGTTAAAAAAACTGGAGTTGGGGGTTATCAAGTCAAGGATAAATATTTGAGCCAAATTTTCAAGAAGCTGTTAGAAAGAATTTCATGAATTACCGGACTGACCCCTTTTATACATCGGAATCATTGAATATCCGCTCAATAAAGTGATTTAAGGTTGAAAAAGGCTTAGTGAAGATAAAAGGGGACGTTGTTGACTGAGTTGAATAACTATGGTAAAGAGGTGAGGATTCCAGAATGTAAGACCCTAAGGGAGGTTCTGTGCCGCGCCAGGCAAGACTCGATGCTCCTGGGACCCTTCACCATGTTATCCTTCGTGGGATTGAAAAGCGCCGGATCGTTGATGACGACAAGGACCGACAAAACTTCGTCACCCGACTGGGTAATCTTGCAAAAGAGACTAAGACCAGGATCTATGCCTGGTCCTTAATGACCAATCATGCCCATCTCCTCTTACGAAGTGGACCCCCGGGCCTCCCGACATTCATGAGGCGTTTCCTTACCGGTTACGCCGTGACTTATAACCTTCGCCATCATCGACATGGGCATCTGTTTCAAAACCGTTATCATTCCATCGTCTGCGATGAAGAGGTCTATTTTCGTGAGTTGGTCCGTTACGTTCATCTCAATCCTCTGAGAGCCCATTTGGTTGGTAACCTATCGGAATTGGATCGTTATCCTTGGGGTGGGCATTCGGTGTTGATGGGACGGGTGAGTAATGATTGGCAGGAGAGGGATGAGGTGTTGTCTTGGTTTGGGAAGAGAGAGGGAGGGGCACGGAGGGCTTACCGAAAATACGTGGCAGAAGGCATATCTCAGGGGAGGCGACCTGAGTTAGTTGGGGGAGGAGTGGTACGGTCCTATGGGGGTTGGTCAGCGGTCTTGTCGTTGAGGAAAACCCAGGAGAGAATAAGCGGGGATCAGAGGGTTCTGGGGACTGGGGAATTCGTAGAGAGAGTACTGAGTGAATCAGGGGGGCCATTGCGCGTTAGGTTCACTCCTCAGGAACGGAGTAAGAGGATTGAGGTTATCTTAAAAGAAGAATCTCAAAAGGGGAAGATAGGGTATGAAGAGTTACGGATGGGGAGTCGAAGGGGTGAGATTTCGCGGGCGCGTTTAGAGATTGCACAGCGGTTGGTTAGGGAATTAGGGGTGTCCTTAGCCGAGGTGGCACGGTTATTGGGGGTTTCCACATCGGCCATCTCTAAGATACTTCAGAGAAGCCCCCAAGAGAAAAATAAATAATTCAACTCAGTCAACAACGTCCCCCAACATGGATTTCGTGAGCAGCCCTACTACCTCCATATGGTAGGTCTGTGGGAACATATCGATGAGGCCGAGCTTTTGGAGGAAATATCCCCTTTCAGTGAAGAGGCGGAGGTCCCGTGAGAACGTGGTGGGTTCACATGAGACATAAACAATTTTTTTAGGTTTCAGTCTGACCATTTGATCTAAGATCGTCTTACAACCCGTCCTGGGAGGGTCGAGGACGATGAGATCAGGTTTTTCTCTTTTCCAACTTGTCAAAACATCTTCTACTCTTCCATGAATAAAGTCGCAATTTCTGATTTCATTTCTTTTTGCATTAAAGCGGGCATCCTCGATGGCCAGCCCATTTTCTTCTATTCCAAAGACCTTCTTCGCTCCCATTGCCAGCGGGAGAGTTAAATTTCCAACACCGGCGTAAAGATCGAGGAGGCTTTCCTCTTGGTTCACATCTGAGAATTGAAGAGCGGTCCGGATCAAAGTCTGATTCTGCTCCAGATTGATTTGAGAGAAACTCCCTGGAGAGATTCGGAACGTGAGATTTTTCTTTTCTCTCCCTCGATCCAAGGGAATTGTCAAGTTAAGAGCAGGATCGCCGAGAAGGATGCTTTCTTCTTTTTTTGCGATGACGATCCCCTTGAACATAGCATGGCTTCGCATCAATTCCTCCAAGACTTTTTCTGCCCCTCGTCCAGGCGAAAGGAAATGGAGGAGAAGAACCCCCTTGTTTTCATCCGGGGAAACATTTAATTCAATTTCTTTTATTTGAGATAGGGATGAAGACATCTTTCGAACAGATGGAAGCATCTGGTTGATTAAAAGATGTGCAATCGGACATTCTTGAATATCTGCCACTCGATGCGATTTTTCTCGGAAATAGCCTAACGCTTTCCCATGAACCTTCCATTGAACCCTGACCCGATAGGCATAAGATTTGGGTGAAGGGAAGACCCGTACAGGAGGGAGTTTCTTCAACCCCCCTAATCGATTCAGAAGGTCCTTTAAAATCTCTTCTTTTAATTTTGCTTGAAACGAATCATCGATGTGTTGCCACTGGCAGCCCCCGCATTCCCCGAAGGAGGGACATGGAGGAGTCACTCTCCAGGGAGAGGGTTCCACAATCCGGAGGAGTCTTCCCATGGAGTATCTCTTCTTCTCTTTGATCGTTTCAATCCATGCCTCATCGCCGGTCACGGTGTGAGGGATGAAGATTACCTTATCCTGGATCCGGGCCACCCCATATCCTTTGAAAGCGACAGATTCAATACGCACCTGGACTTTTTTCACCATGGTCTAAAAATAGCATGGAGGGTAAAGAGTTTCAATGGATTCAAGGGGAAAAGGGCAGGGGGAGAACTGGCCGTCGATCACTTTTGTTGAAATAGGTCGTTGTATCGAAAAGCTAAGCCGTTCGTGGTGCGTTTCAAGGAAGCGATTTGAACAGATGAACAGGTCTCCAAAGTTTTAGAATGCGGGCGACTGATGGTATGGGAAACCTTCCTTGCCAGGTAAAAGAGGCCTTGAATGGGCATTGACCCTGTGGTGCCAATCAATTAAAGGTATCCGCTCTAAAACTTTATCGACCTGTCCATCTGTTTTAAAAAGTGATCGACGGTCAGGGGTGGGAATGATTGACATCTTCTCATGATTTTGTTAGTTTTAATCACTTGTAGAAAGAGGATTACCGAAGCGGATGCCCTGGTTTAAAAAAAGCGAAGAAGAAAAAGAGGGGAAAGAGAAGCGAGAGGAGCTGAAACCTTCCGGTCAGCTGTGGGTGAAATGCAACTCCTGTAATGAGATCATCTATCGGAAAGTCATCGAACGAAATTTTCAGGTTTGCCCTAAGTGTAACTATCATTTTCAGATCCCTGCCCGGAGGAGAATCGATTGCGTCGTGGACCCCGGGACTTTCATCGAATATGATGCCGAACTTGTTTCTGCCGATCCCTTAGAGTTCAAGGATTCGAAACGATATACCTCTCGAGTGAAAGAATCCCAGGAGAAGACAGGGCAGAAGGATGCCATCCTCTGTGGAGAGGCAAGGATCGAGGACCAGCCAGCCATGGTTGGTATTTTTGAGTTTAATTTTATGGGCGGAAGTTTGGGATCGGTGGTGGGAGAGAAGATCACCCGTTTGATCGAGCGGGCCATCGAAAAGAGAATCGGTGTGGTGATCTTCTGTGCCTCGGGGGGAGCGAGGATGCAGGAAGGTATCCTCTCCTTGATGCAGATGGCCAAAACGAGTGCGGCCTTGGCTAAACTAAACGAGGCGAAAGTCCCCTATATCTCCGTATTGACCGACCCCACCACGGGTGGAGTTTCTGCAAGTATTGCTATGTTGGGTGATGTCATCATTGCGGAGCCAAAAGCAATGATCGGATTTGCAGGGCCGAGAGTGATTAAGGAGACGATTCGGGCAGAGCTTCCAGAAGGATTTCAACGAGCCGAGTACCTTCTCGAACATGGGATGGTTGACCTGATCGTGGAGCGTAAGGATCTGAGACACACCCTTGCCTCGCTCTTGGAAATGCTTGAGTCCGAAAGCTAAGAGGAAGCATTGATCCATGGACCAAAACGCCTATCAACAGTCGTTGGACTATCTTTACGGTCTTGAAAAGTTTGGAATGATCTTCGGATTGACTCAGGTGGAAAGGATTCTCAATGCCATTGGAAATCCCCACAAAGATATTCAAGCCATCCACATCGGAGGGACCAACGGGAAAGGATCCACCGCGGCGATGATCAGCTCGATATTGCAGAAAGAGGGTTATCGGGTGGGCCTGTACACTTCTCCCCATCTCATTCGATTTACCGAACGGATTAAGGTGAACGGAAAGGAGATCGAGGAAGAAGAGGTGGCGGAACTGGCAGGACGGATCAAAAGGGAAATCGAGGCAGCGGGGATCACTCCTCCCTTCACGTTCTTCGATTTCACCACAGCGATGGCGCTTCACTATTTTAAGCAAAAGTGGGTGGACCTGGCCATTTTAGAGGTCGGTTTGGGCGGGAGACTTGATTCCACCAACGTGGTCGACCCACTGCTCTCCATCATCACCAACATTGCCAAAGACCATGAAGAATATCTGGGCAAAAGTATCTTGAAGATTTCTCGTGAGAAGGCAGGTATTATTAAGAGTGGAAGGCCGCTCATTACCGCTGCGGAGCAGCCTCAGGTGCTTCGCCTTTTTTCAAAATTATGCGGGGCAAAGAGCTCTCCTTATTACCGGGTAGGGAAGGAATTTCGATATGTCCGGGCAGAAGGGGAGGACTTTGATTATGAAGGCCTCAATCGAAAGTTGTGGGGTGTCCATCTCAATCTCAAGGGATCTCATCAGGTCATCAATGCAACGACCGCCCTTGGAGCGACAGAGGTTTTAGAAGATTTAGGATATCGCGTCTCCACGGATGCAATGATCGACGGGTTGAGAGAGGTGGATTGGCCGGGGAGATTGGAAATGGTTTCTTCTTCTCCTCGGGTGGTCCTCGATGGCGCCCACAATCCGGCAGGAGCCCTTGTTCTGAAGGAATCTTTAGAAAGGGAATTTCAATATCAACACCTCATCCTTCTTATCGGCATCATGAAGGACAAAGACATTCAATCCATGCTTCATCTTTTGGCTCCCCGGGCGGATCACATCATACTTACCAGACCTCATACGGACCGCGCAACGCCTCCTTCCCTGCTCAAAGAGGCATTGAGGCAGAACGGGAAGAAAGCGGAGATAGCGGAAGATTTTAAAGAGGCGATTGAGAGAGGCCTTGCCCTGACTCACCAAGAGGATCTCCTCTGTATAACCGGATCCCTTTATACGGTTGGGGAGGCTCGTGCCTATTTTTATCCCGAGAGGGAATCATGAGAGTCCACCGGATCATTCTGAGCTTTTTTTTCTTTCTCTTCGTCATCGCCTACACCCCTCCTGCCGATGCGAAGGTGGGGGATATGGATGTGGCGAAAGAAGAAGGGCCTGTTGACATTGAGGCCGATGAGCTCATCTACGAAAGGGAAACACAACTCTATCACGCCCATGGACAAGTGGAGGTGTACCGGGGGGAGTTCTCTCTTAAGGCAGATCATGCTCAATTGAACATGGAGACCAAAGATTTGGTGGCGTGGGGGAACGTTTTATTAAGAGAGGGAGAGGATGTCATTGAATGTCAACGGTTAGAAGTCAATTTAGAAACCCGATTGGGAAAGATTCATCATGCCAGGCTCTTTTTGAAAGAACAGAATTTTCATATCACGGGTAAAGAGGCAGAGAAATTGGGGGAGAACCATTATCGAATCCGAGATGGCTCGTTAACGACCTGTGATGCCAAACGGCCCCCTTGGAAATTTAATGTGAAGGAGTTGGAAGTGAAGGAGATGGCTTTCGGGGGATGGGGAATTGCCAAAGGCGTCATCTTCCACCTTGAGGATATTCCGGTTCTTTATTTCCCTTGGGGGACTTTTCCTATCAGACGAGAAAGACAAACCGGTTTTCTCATTCCCCGGGTGGGATATTCCGATAAGTACGGCCCGGAAGCGAAAACTGGATTTTATTGGGCCTTCGCAAAAAATATGGATGCCACTTTCTACTTCGATTACTTAGGAGATAGAGGGTTTAAAGAAGGCTTGGAGTATCGCTATGCCCTTGCCCGGGAGACAAGGGGGCAAGCCAGTTTCTACTTCATCGATGATCAAGTCTTCCAACAGAATCGGTATGCCTTCTTCGTCCAGCATCAACAGAAGTTTCCCTACGATTTTTATCTAAAAGGGGATATCAATTATGTGAGCGATCATGAATATCTTTATGATTTTGACGAAGATTTCCCAAAGGAAACGAAGATCGATTCAAGGAGTTCAAGGCAATTGAGATCCGTTCTTTTTGGAGGAAAGAACTGGGATCAGTTCAGTTTCATCGTAGACAATGAGGTTTTTGATAATCTGACCCAGACCAGTAATGACGATACGGTTCAGATCCTTCCACAGGTTAGTTTTTATGCCCATCCCCAGTCGCTGTTTAAGACTCCTCTTTTTTATGACATCGCCTCGTCCTATACCCACTTCTGGCGTGAAAAGGGTGTTGAGGCACAGCGAGGAGATCTTTTCCCAAGGCTTTTTTATCCTATAAGATTTTTCGATGTATTGAAATTTGAATCGGATATCGGGGTGAGAGGGACCTATTACAAGTCCTCTTATCATCCCTATCATTATAATAATATCATGATTCCTGATAAAGTGACAGGCATACTCGTACCAGTGGATTCCACCGACCGTCATCCCGGACTTCAATACCGTAAATCAGAATCGAGAGAGACTCTTGAGGCGAAAATGCAAATATCAACGGAGTTTTACCGGGTCTATGACGGGGAGAGGATTTCGAAGATTTCCGATCTTTATAAGGTATCGAAATGGATGCATACCATCGAGCCTATGATCAGTTACCAGTACAGTCCTCTGGTGAATCAGGATGATATTCCGGTCTTTGATGAGGTGGACCGGATTCCCTATACCAATGAAGTCACCTTTGGAATCACTCAGCGTCTGATAGGGAAACCTGAAAAAAAAGGGGTGAGCTCCGGACCATATGAATATGGCAAATTAATCATATCTCAAAGTTACAGTTTCGGAGATCCTTATGGATATAACATCAATGACAGCCTCGAAAATCCTTTCAGGTTTGTATTAAAGGAGAAGCAGTACTTTTCAAATATTCGGGGTGAACTTTGGTGGAATTTTAATCCCTACGTTACCGCCCGTTGGGATACAGAACTCAACCCTCATCAGTGGAATTTCGATCGATTCAATTTCACCCTCAAGGTCAGGGACCGAAGAGACGATATTTTTCAAGTTCAATATCGGAACACCAAAAGCAGCATCCAGGAGATTATCTTCGACCCCCGCGCGACGATTCCCCCCTACTTCTACCCGTATCGTGACACCAGAGGCAATGTCGAGCAAATCAATCTTGATGCCCGGGTGAAGACAATAGACCCTTTATACCTTTTTGCCGGATTCCGCTATAACCTATTAGACCATTATAATGTGGTCAACATCTATGGGGTAGAATATCAAGCGCAGTGCTGGAGCGCGGCCCTCGCGGTGGAACAATGGGGCCGGTCTCCCGATGGAACTCGTGAGAAGGAACTGAAGGTCAATTTCTATATTAATCTTCTGAATATTGGTTCGATAGGACGCAAACCCTATCTTACGGGTTTGTAATAAGAGGCTTAGGAGGCGATCATGAAAGGAGTGATTTTGTCGGGAGGCTTAGGGACTCGGCTCCACCCCTTGACAAAGGTGACCAACAAACACCTCCTTCCCATTTACGATAAACCGATGATATATTACCCGATCCAGGCGCTCATTAATGCGGGGATTGATGATATTCTGATTGTTACGGGGGGAAACAATGCTGGAGATTTTTTAAAGCTATTAGGAAATGGTAAGGAATTTGGTCTTAAGCACATCAACTACACCTACCAAGAGGGAGAGGGAGGCATTGCTGAGGCCCTTGGGTTGGCAGAATTCTTCGCATCAGGAGAAAAGGTCTGTGTGGTATTGGGAGACAACATTATTGAGAAAAATATTCGCCGAGCGGTAAAATATTTTCAAAAGCAAAAGGAGGGAGCTAAGATATTGCTCAAAGAGGTTCCGGATCCACAGCGGTTTGGCGTTCCCGAATTGAGAGGGGATCGGATTATCCGAATCGAAGAGAAACCCAGAAAACCCAAATCCAAATATGCTGTGGTCGGAGTCTATCTTTACGATGACGATGTTTTTAACATCATCAAGACCCTGAAACCCTCTGACCGGGGGGAGTTAGAAATTACCGATGTAAACAATCGGTACATTGAAAAAGGGTTGATGACATGGGATATTTTAGAGGGGTGGTGGACCGATGCAGGAACTTTTGAATCCCTGCTTCGTGCGAATCAATGGGTTGCGAGGACCGGTGCCAACAAGGTTTGACCAGCGAAGGGTCAATCCTTTCACGCCCAACCTCAACCGCTACTTGAATGGGGAGGGAAAATGATACAGGGAGTGAGGACCAAAGCGTTAAAGGTGATCCCGGATGAGCGGGGGAGGCTCATGGAAATTCTCAGATCGGATGATGACCTGTTTCTAAAGTTCGGGCAAGTGTACATCACCACCACCTATCCCCAGGTGGTGAAGGCTTGGCACTACCATAAGGTCCAAACAGATCACATCTGCGCCGTCCAGGGAATGATCAAACTGGTTCTTTACGATCCTCGAGAAGGGTCCCCGACCCGGGGCGAAATCAATGAATTCTTCATTGGAGTCCATAACCCTTTGTTGGTCCAGGTTCCCCAAGGGATCTACCATGGATGGAAATGTACCAGTGAGGAGGAAGCGATCATCATCAACATCCCCAATGAGGTCTATGTGTATCAGGAGCCGGACGAGTACCGTCTCCCACCCCACGGAAAAGATATTCCTTATGATTGGTCGAGAAAGGATGGCTAACACATGCCTGCATTGGGCAGAGAGCATAGAGCCTAGCGTTAAACCTTTTTACGCCATGCGCTTTGCGCTATGCGCCGTACAATTTATTATTAGTTGGAGTGAACGATGAAGATCTTAGTGACGGGTGGCTGTGGGTTCATCGGAAGCAACTTTATTCGTTATTTTTTAAAATCCTATCCAGATTATTCTCTGATCAATTTGGATAAATTGACCTATGCTGGAAATTTGGAAAATCTCTCCGATCTCTCTCATTCTCCACATTATCATTTCATCCGGGGAGACATTGCCGATGCCCCACGGATAGAGGAATTGATCAATAAAGGTGTGGATGCCATCGTCAACTTCGCGGCTGAATCCCATGTGGACCGATCCATCGAAGACCCGAGCGCCTTTATGAAGACCAATGTCTTTGGGACCTTCGTCCTTCTCGAAACAGTGCGTAAGATTTTTCCTAAACAGCGAATCCGTTTCCTTCACATTTCGACCGATGAAGTCTACGGTTCTTTGGGCGAAACCGGAGCTTTTACCGAGGAGACTCTTCTGGCTCCCAACAGCCCTTATTCAGCGAGTAAAACGGCAGCGGATATGTTGGTGAGAGCTTATCATCATACGTATGGAATTCCAGCGCTCATCACCCGAAGTTCAAACAATTATGGGCCCTATCAATTTCCTGAAAAATTGATTCCCCTCATGGTCTCAAATGCCATCGAGGATAAAGAGTTGCCTATTTATGGTGATGGCATGCATGTGCGAGATTGGATCTACGTCGAGGATCACTGTCGGGCGTTAGATGTCGTGCTTCACCACGGGAGAGAGGGAGAGGTTTATAATATAGGGGGTCGGAGCGAGAAGCCCAATCTGACCGTCGCCAAAACTATTTTAGATCAACTGGAGAAATCGCATTCCATGATCCGATTTGTCACAGATCGGCCAGGACATGATCGTCGTTATGCCATTGATTTTTCTAAGATCGAAAAAGAGTTAGGGTGGAAGCCTTTGGTTTCTTTCCAGGAAGGGATCCGCCTGACCGTGGAATGGTACCAGACCCATAAGGAATGGTGGAAAAAGATCAAAACAGGAGAATATCTGGCTTATTACAACAAGATGTATAAAGACCGTTAAATCAAATTGAGGAATTGAGGAATTGAGGAATTGAGGAATTCACCTATCAGGAGATCAGGTTACTTGTTCTACTTGATTTAACCCAATAAACTCGATAAGCCCAATGAACCCAATAAACCTGGGTGCCGAGAATTCCTGAAATGAAAAAAATGAGATGAAGCGGATATTGGTGATCGGAGCAAAAGGAATGTTGGGAGGAGACCTGATGGGTATTCTCCTTTCCTCTTTCCCCAATGATGAAATTTTCGGATGGGATATTGAAGAAATCGATATTCAAAAAGAAGAAGACACTGTTTTTAAAGTTGAAAAACTCCGACCCCATGTCATCATCCATATTGCCGCCTACACCGATGTGGACGGATGTGAATCCAATGAGGGGAAAGCCTTTGCGATCAACGCCGAAGGGACAAAGCATGTCGCTCTCGTGGCATCAAGGTGCCAGGCGAAGATGGTCTACCTGAGCACGGACTATGTCTTTGATGGAAAGAAAAAAGAGCCCTATCTGGAGAACGATCCTCCCCATCCCCTCAGTGTCTATGGCCATTCCAAATGGAGAGGAGAGCAATACGTCCAGGAGTCGGTAGAAGATTTTCTGATCATTCGGACCCAGTGGCTCTATGGAAGATATGGGAAAAATTTTGTAACCTCGATTCTTCGACAGGCGAGCGAGAAGAGGACTCTTTCCATTGTGAATGACCAGATTGGCTCGCCGACTTACACCGCTGATTTGGCCAAAGCCATTTCCACTCTGATTCAATTTGACGCACGGGGAATTTTCCATGTGGCAAACAGCGATCTCTGCACTTGGTATACCTTTGGCCAGGCCATCTTAAAGCTTTCGGGGATGGGTAAAGTGGGGGTGATTCCCATCTCTTCAAAAGAGCTTGCCCGTCCGGCGGCCCGGCCCCTTTATTCTGTTCTCAATTGCCAGAAGTTAAAAAAAGAAACCGGTTTGACTTTGCGGCCATGGTCCGAGGCTCTGAAGGAGTACCTTTTCACTTATCACCAATCCACGGATAGAATGGGCAGGTAAAGAAAAGAAAGAGGGGGAGGAGGAAGTTCGGGATGAATATCTGTATCATCGGAACGGGTTATGTGGGATTGGTGACAGGAGTCTGTCTAGCAGAATTTGGAATGAATTTGATCTGTGTGGATAATGACCACCCCAAGATCGAGCTTCTCCGACAGGGGAAGGTTACCATTCATGAACCGGGGCTCGAAGATCTTATGATGAAAAATATGAGGGAGGGGAGGCTTTCTTTTTCAACCCGTATCGAGGAGGGCGTAAAATCGAGCCTGGTGATCTTCATTGCAGTGGGAACGCCTTCCAATGACGATGGTTCTGCCGACCTTCAATATGTGGAAGAAGTGGCTAAGGAAATCGCCCGATCTATGGGTGGCTATAAGGTGGTGGTGATAAAATCCACCGTGCCCGTTGGAACCTGTCGTCGTCTGAAACAACTGATGAAAGATCATCAGCTCCAGCCCGTTCCTTTTGACATCGTTTCCAATCCTGAATTTCAGAGGGAAGGCTCCGCGATCGAGGATTTTATGCGGCCGGACCGGGTGACGATCGGTGCAGAAAGCGAGCAGGCCGTTGCGATTATGAAAGACATTTACAGTGCTCTCTATCTGATTGAAACTCCACTCGTCATCACCTCCTTGGAAACAGCCGAGATGATTAAATATGCGGCGAATGCCTTTTTAGCGACGAAGGTGAGTTTCATCAATGAGATCGCCAATCTCTGTGAGGTGATGGGCGCCGATGTCCATCATGTGGCAAGGGCCATGGGTCTCGACGGAAGGATCGGGAAAAAATTTCTACATCCTGGCCCGGGTTTTGGGGGCTCCTGCTTCCCGAAGGACACCCGCGCCCTTTCAAGGATGGCTCAAGAGAAGGGGTATCCGTTCAAAATTCTGGACGCTGTCATCCATGTGAACGAGGAGCAAAGAAGAAGAATGATCAAAAAAATCGTAGAGAAAGCAGGAGACCTGAAGGGTAAGACGATAGGAATACTCGGCCTTTCCTTCAAGCCGAATACGAATGACATCCGGGAATCTTCTTCGATTGTCATTATCCAAGGACTTCTGGCCATGGGAGCAAAGGTAAAGGCCTTTGATCCAGCGGCCATGGAGGAAACCAAAGCGGTCTTTCCCAAAATAGAGTTTGGGAAAGATGCCTATGAGGTCGCCGAGGGAGTGGACGCATTGGTTCTGGCAACCGAGTGGAATCAATTCCGGCGGCTGGATCTTCAACGGATTAGAGAGCTGCTAAAAAAACCGGTCTTCATTGACCTGAGAAATGTCTACGATCCGGATCAGATGAAGCGATTAGGGTTTGATTACTGCGGCGTTGGAAGGTGAGGATTGGTATTAGCTCATTCCGTAAAGGACTGGATCTTTGTCTCCGATGCCCATTTCACCGGAAGAGATCCCGAAGCCATGGAGGCGTTTCTCAGGTTCTTAGATTCAGAGAAAAGACAGATGGGCCATTTTGTGATTCTGGGTGACCTCTTTGAATTCTTCTTTGGTTTTAAAAATTTTTTCTCACCCGAAAAATCTTCTATTTTCACCGATTACCTCCCCGTGTTCCGTAAACTTCAAAGTCTTTTTCACGAGGGAATCCGAATAAAATATTTTGAGGGAAATCACGATTTCTTCCTTCACTCCTTCTTTTCAGAACAGTTCGAGATGGAGGTGGACGTCTATCCCAATGGATGTGAAGAAAGGTTGGGAGGGAAAAGGGCCTTCATCGCCCATGGAGATTTATCGAATCCAAAGCAGTGGACTTATCGGATTTTTCGAAAAATCCTCAAAAACCGGTGGACCTATCGTCTAATCCATTTCGCCGGTCCCGGGCTCTCTCGTCAGATCGCCCAGAAGCTGAGTGACTTGAGTTATCAAAAATATCATAACGATATCCAAACCAATCCCCCCCCTGCCTTCAAGACCTTTGCCCATCAGAAGTTTTTAGAAGGATTTAACATCGTCATCCTCGGCCATTCCCATTTTCCTGAGGAGGTGGAGGAACGGCTGGATGGAAGGAGATGTCTTTATTTCAATGTCGGGGATTGGATGGTCCACCGGTCCTTTTTACGTTTCACCCCTCCGGATCATTTCAAATTAAGCCGATATGTGTAAAAATAAGGAGAAGAAGAGATCATTTAATTTTAGATTTCGGATTTTTAATTTCATCAGTGGACAAAAGTATGGGGAACAGGGCCGTTTTTCTCGATCGGGATGGAACCATTAATGAAGAGGTAGGGTACGTCAATCACATCGAACGATTTTTCCTTCTTCCCAGAGCGGGGCAGGCGATTCAATTGTTAAATCAACACGGATGGAAGGCAGTGGTGGTCACCAATCAGTCCGGTGTGGCGAGAGGTTACTTCCCGGAGTCTCTGATTCATCAGGTTCACCAAAAGATGCAGGAACTTTTAGGGAACGAGGGAGCCCATCTCGATAGAATCTATTATTGTCCCCATCATCCTGATATCGGAGTTCCTCCTTATCGTCAGAAGTGCCGATGTCGAAAGCCGGCAACCGGAATGATTGAAGATGCCGTGAAGGAATTGACTCTTGACCTTTCCCAGAGCTATACGGTCGGCGATCGTGGGGTGGATATTGAATTTGCCCGTCAGATTGGAGCCAAGTCGATCTTGGTTCTTACTGGATACGGGAAAGGAGAGTGGGAATATTCCGGGTCCCGGTGGAAGGCGAAGCCTGATCATGTCGCTCAGGATCTCTTTGAGGCCGTTCAGTGGATTCTTCTTCAAGAATCGCACAGGCAGAATATAGGAAAAGGAGAATGAAGATGCCCATCAGTAAAGAGCTCTTGGAAATTTTGGCTTGTCCAAAATGTAAGGGAGATATTTTTTTGAACCGAGGAGGAGACGGTTTGATCTGTAAGGCCTGCGGCCTGCTCTATCCCATTAAAGACGATATCCCGGTGATGCTGATTGATGAAGCCCTCCCTTATAAGGGAGAAGAGTAGACCTTAATGTTGAAAAGGGAGGCGAGTGTGTTTTCAATCCTTTACCATTGCGGATTTTTTCTATGGTTTATGGGTAACATACGATGTCACCTGAGGCGACCTTTGTCATATGCTTGAAAACTGAGTAGCAAAACGTTTAAAGGTGCCGCTGTAAAGGTTTTTCAGCACACCCGCCTCCCTTTTCATATAATTTTTATCAACTGTAAGGTAGATATTTTGGATTTAAGAATACGAACAAAATTAAAAATCTGAAACCCAAAATCTGAAAATGATTGCTTATATCATCTATTTACTTCTAAAAGGTTTCAGCCTCTTCATTAATTTTCTTCCCGAGGGTTTTGCTCTCTGGATGGGGAGACAGTTAGGAACGGTGATGTACCTCCTGGATTTGGAGCACCGGAAGGTAGCCATCCAAAACCTTCATATCGCTTTTGGTCAAGAGAAATCGGAAGAGGAAATGCGTTCTATCGCTAAAAAGAACTTCCAAAATCTTGGAATGATGGCCATTGAATTCTTCCGGATTCCCGGTATGGATTTAGAGACCTACCAGAAAAAAGTGGAGGCGGAGGGGGTCGATGAGGCATTGAAGGTTCTTGAAAAGAATAGAGGCGCCCTTCTTCTCCTCGGACATTTTGGAAATTGGGAATTGATGGCGTTGATGTCAAAGGTCATCCAAAAAAATATTCTGGTCATTGCCAAACCCATCAAAAATAATCCATGGCTGGAACGCTGGTTTTTAGAGAGCAGGGAAGGAATCGGTCTCGAGGTGATTCCACCTAAGAATGCGACTCTAAAAGTGATCCAGGCACTTTCTAAAAATAAAGTGGTTGGAATCCTGTTTGATCAAAGGGGGAGGCGGAGCAAGGGGATATGGGTAGACTTTTTTGGGAGAAAGGTCCCGACCACCCCGGGTCTGGCTGTTATGGCATTAAAAAGCGGGGCTCCTGTTTTGCCGGTTTTCATGATTCGGAATGGGTTTCAGAAACATCGTCTGATCGTCAGGAAGCCGCTTAATTTGATCCATACCGGCAACTTTGATAAGGATGTAGAAGCCAATACCCAACTTTTCAACGTTACCCTTGAATCCATCATCCGCGAGTATCCTGATCAGTGGCTCTGGATTCATCGGCGATGGGAGAGAAAGAAGGGGACTCATCATCAATGAAGAACTTACCCCAGAAAAAAAATGAGGGGCCTTCAACTAAAAAACCGAGGAGTGAGAGGCGCACATACCTCCGCGTCGGGGATAAGGTGTTTCATAAAAAATTTAAGTCCTGGGGAGGAGGGATGGTGATCGAGACATGGGCCTCTGATTTACCCGGTGGAATCTGTTTTGTTCGGATCCTCTTTCAGGATGGAAAACAGAGGGTCTTCGATAATAGTTTTGATAGCGCCTCCTGCTGTTATTATGCCGGAATTACCCTCCTCAACCGCATTGAGTTATGAAGGTCCCCCTCCAGAAGTTTCCTCCATGGTGAGACTTGACATATCAAAAGATAGGCTTCCTTCTCCGGTTACTCCTTCCCTTCACTTAAGTACTTTCCTAAGAGGTCTCGGGCGTGTTCATCATCATGACAGTAAACACACAGGTTTTCCCAGTTCGACCCGTCCGGAGGATTGTTCAGGTGGTTTCCGTCTTTGTGGTGGACCGTTAAAAGATGCCTTGTCTTTTCTTCAAACTCTCTCCCGCATTTGGCACAGATGAGGCCGTGTATTTTGAGTGAACGCTCTCGGTAGTCACTTCCTTTTGGACCCGGTTTCTGTAATTTCTTAAGAGTCTCTTCAATCGATTCGTCATTTACTTTTTTATGAGGTTGATGCTTCTTATGAATTCGATAAGGTCTATTTTTCATGAGAAACACCTCGTAAATGATTCTTAATTTTATTTTGTTACGCTATGCCTGCACGCCGGACAGGTTTTCAGGCAGGAGGGCTCTCTGCTCTATGCCCTATGCTACTATTAAGGAGAGAGAAGAACCTGGTCTCCGAAACGCTCTTTCAATGAGACCGAAAGTGCCTCAGCAGCTTTAGGATCAATCAACTCCACCATGAGTTCTCCTTCTTCGCCTACGATTAACCGCCCATGTTTTTTAACGACCTCAGCGACCTCCTTGGGTTCCGCCGTCCACCAGCCACGTGTGCGAAAAAGGAGTTCCTCACCTTTCAACGGTTGTGGAGTGACCAGATCGACCGTCCGAAACCATGCCTCCCATCCGATTTGAGCCGGAGCGAGAAGCACAGGGCTTACGGGGTCGTGATAGATACGGCAGCGGCCAAACAAACGAAGGTGGATCACGGTAGCTCCTCCTTGAGGAAACGGATGATCTTCTCGTCCCTTGGGAGCAGGTCCTTGGGAACGATAACCCCCGCTGAACTCAAAGCCCTTGCAAGACATTGGGTATAGAGAGGGGCGGCTTCTTTCTCATTCCCAATGATTCCCTGTCTGACGGCCCGAGACCAGGTTTTCTCGAAAAGTTCCAGAGCTTGCTCACGGACACTCCGGAGTTTCTTGTCAAAAAGAGAAATATTCAAATGCATCAACAATTCGTGCTGGGCTTTTTCCATATATGAAAAGACCCGCCGTAAACTCTGAACCGAAGGGTCATGGCCCCACTCATCCCCTAAAGGCATCTTCATTTTTTAAATGGCCCTTATTCTGTGACGATGTCAACCGTCATTTCGATTCGATCGATTGGATTGTCGTTCCCATCTCTGGGTTGCGATATAATCTGATCGACCACATCCATTCCCTTCAACACTTCACCGAAAACCGTATATTTCCCATCCAGAAAGGGAGCAGCCTCAACACAGATGAAAAACTGTGAGCCAGCGCTGTCCGGATGGGCGGATCTTGCCATGGAAAGGGTTCCTCGCTGATGAGGTTTATTGCTGAATTCTGCTTTGAGTTGATAACCCGGACCTCCCATCCCATGTTTTGATCGGTCAGGATTTTTTGAGTTGGGATCTCCCCCCTGGATGACAAAATCGGGGACGACCCTATGGAAAGTGGTTCCATTATAAAATCCCTTTTGGGCGAGTTCAATGAAACTTTTAATATGATTGGGCGCCACTTCAGGAAAAAACTTTAAGGTAACCTCTCCAAATTTTGTATGGATAATGGCTTGTGGCTCGGACATCTTTCATGCCTCCTTGTATGAATTTTTTTATATTGTACTTTCGCCTTTCGGCTACGGCTCCTGATTCAGATTCCAGTCGTAGGGTTGATACCGGATTCGAATTTTATCTCTCTGCCGCTGGAGAAAAGTCCTCTTCTCCCCTTCATCGAGGAAGTTGAGGAGGAGGTCAATCAAGGCGCTATCGCTTCCCCCAAAATCGGTTTTATACCACTTAAAGATCTTTGAAATGAAAACCGTTCCCTCCTGTGGAAGA
>Ga0068714_10003814_pt1 | contig 17440 bp, 12 predicted proteins | sample MTBNYHSulfiMetaG_FD_62988 | JGI IMG/M metagenome (GOLD analysis project Ga0068714, IMG submission 62988) | Enrichment culture microbial communities from rom New York Harbor, USA that are MTBE-degrading - MTBE-NYH (New York Harbor Sulfidogenic)... | ecosystem: Environmental > Aquatic > Marine >...
GGTGTCCTCCCCGATCTCGTCCATCTGGCGCAGGTACTCGGCGATGGACTTGGACTCGATGATGACCACCTTACCCATGCGGTCGATGATGGGGCTGTGGGCCCGGGTGGGGTCGTGGTCGAACTCCAGGATGCGGCGGCCGTAGCGGGTGATGCCGATGGTGCGGAAGGTCAGGCTCTTCCCCACGGCCGGGAGGTTGAGGACGCTCCGGTCCGTGGCCAGGAAGGGGAGGTCCCCCTCCTTCCTGAGGGCTTCGATGTTCTCCACCATGAGCTCGGCGTTCAGGGGGAAGTCCCGGAGGCGCTCCCGGAGCTTCTCCGGAACCTGTCCCATGACCTTTTCCTCCTCTTCCTCCTGCACCACCCGGGCGATGGGGGCGTAGTTGAAGTTGTTCTCCATGTAGCCCTTCACCACGAAGGTATAGTAGGGCAGCACCCCGATCTCGTTCAGGGCCTGCCGGAGCTTGGCGGAGTGGCCACGGCGGGACGCGGCGGCGGAGAACACAAGTTGGTTCGTCACCGTCCACCCCGCGGAAATGAGCCCCCTGACGGCTTCCCTGGCCTCAGGAGTCACCTCCATGGGAGCTTCGAAGTGGGTCTGGATGACGAACTGCCGGATCCCAACCGCCGAGGCTTCGGCCTTGAAGGTGGCCAGGAGTGTGATGAGCTCCGGGGTGACGCGCTGGGGGAGGTACACTGGGAGCCGGGTGCCCAGGCGAATCCGGACGATCTCGGCGTGTTTCTCCCCGTCAGGGCGGTTCTCGTTCGCCTCCCTCTTCTGCTGGGCCATCTCCAGGACGGCGTCCAGGATCTTCTTCAGGGAGCCGTCGGCGCTCATGAGGGCATCGCCCCCGGTGATGAGGATGTCCCGGAGCTGAGAGTCGTCCCGGAAGTAGGCCATGAGCTCCGGGAGCTTCTCGGACCAGCTGGCCGTGGGTTGCAGCTTCTCCAGCTCAAAGTTCAGCCGGCCCCGCTGGAAGTCGAACATGCGCTGGCAGACGGAGCAGAGTCCGCCGCAGGCCCGGCCCACCGTGTCGGGGATGAGGATGGCCACGTCGGGGTAGCGCCGGTGGACGTTGTCGTAGGGCGGCAGGAGCCAACCGGCGGCGTTGGGCTTGCCGGGCTCCACCAGGTCCTCCTTCTCCCATGCCACGATGTGGCCGAACTCCTGCACCAGCTGGGTGGAGTAGGTGACGTAGTAGCGGATGGCCAAGTCGGCGCCGATGGCGAAGTAGGGTACCCGCACGTGCAGCAACGAGAGGTAATACGGGTTCACGAAGAAGGGGATGCCGGCGTCCCGTGCCTGGTGGAGGATCTTCATCGTATCGGGGTCCAGGGACTCCCCAAGCATCTCGTTGAGGAGCTCCGGGGATCGGACCGCGAAGGTCAGGTGGAAATCCTTGTTCTCCCACCACTCCAGTGCAAGGCGGAGCTTCTCCGCCCGGGTCATGCCGTCGCTGAACTGGAACTTCCTGCTCGAGATCTCTTCCCGGTCCATTCGGTCGATGATGAGTCCCAGGATCCGGTCCCGGTTCTCCTGCCGGAGCTTCACGATGCGGGGATCGAGCCCCGAGGGGTACCGGGCCATCCATGCTTCTACCTGCTCCCGGGCGGGAGGGATGTGCTCGGTCCGGCCCGTGAACTGGCGGAAGAGGTAGAGCATGTCCTCGAAGAAGCCGGGCTTGGCGCCTCCGGTACCGTGGTGAACCGCCAGCCAGAGAAGGCGGAAGGGGTTGCTCACCGCCAGCTCCCCCCGGAGGTTCAAATCCCGGAACTCCCGGCCGGCGTTGTCGATGTAGTCCAGGATGCGGATGGCGGCGAAGTCCTTCCACTCCAGGTCGCTGAAATCCTCCCGGGTGGGGTGCTCGCTGGCGTAGAAGGCCAGGCAAGCGCCCCGGTTGCGGACCTCGTCCAGGACCCAGTTGCGGACCCCCACCAGGGCCTCCGTCTCGTTGGCAGCCCTCCGCATGATGGCTTCCAGGGGAGGGTTCTCACCCAGGAGGCGCTGGAGGAGGCGGTGGGACTTGACCGTGATGGCAATGCGGTCGAGCTCGGCGATGGTGGTCATGGCCTGCCTGCTCTGCTCGAGTGTGGCCCCTTGGGGCTCAAGTATCAGCGTATGGAGTCATAGTAAGGCCCTGAGCATCGTGAAGTAAGGGGTGAGGGAGGACCCGGCAGGGGCTCTCCGGCGCTCGCCGGGGCGTGTCCATGGCCCAGCCGGACGCCGCTGCGGGTGGCCGAAACGCTCCCCGCGCCCCAATTTGCCCTCATCGCACCCGCACCCATCGAACCAAACCACGGAAGGTTCGTCCATGATACCGCGCCGTCTCAGCAGAAGACCCTCCGGCTCCAGGCGGTTGCCCATGCCTCTCGCCCTCAGGGCCCTGTTCCTGGCTTGCGGGCTCGCCTGCGTTTCGGGATTCCCCGGCTTCCCGGGCTCTCCGGGCCTCCCCGGACCTGCCGCCGCCCAGGAGCTGAAGCCCCTCACCCTGGACGACTACGCCCGGTGGTCCACGGTCACCCAGGTGGCCCTGTCCACCAGCGGTCGTTGGATGACCTTCGGCTACGCGCCCAACGAGGGGGACTCGAGGCTCTTCCTGCGGGACCTTGACGACGCATCCTCCGATCCCGTGGAGATCTCGGTGAACGGTACGGGACCGGCGTTCAGCCGGGACTCCCGCTGGTTGGCCTTCGTGGCCACGCCCCCGGAGGGGGAGAGAGGCGCCGGGGCCCAGGGCCAGCAAGCCCGGGCCTCAGCCCCGGGGCAGCCGTCCCGGACCCGGACGCTGCACCTCCTGGATCTCTCGGGCCGGAGGCTCGCGGACCTGGATCTGGCGGATGCCCGGAGGCGGAAGGTGGAGAACGTTGCCTCCTTCACCTTCTCCGACGATTCCCGCTGGCTGGCGGTGCATAAGGCCCGGGCGGGGGCGGCGCCGAGCGGGGCGGCTGGCGCTCGGGGAGGCGGGGCGCCCGGAGGGCCCGCCGGCGCGGCTGCCGCGGGCACGGGTGACGAAGCGGGCGTCCGAGGCGCCGACCTGATCCTCCTTGACCTGTCGTCCGGGTCCATGACCAACCTGGGGAATGTGGGGGAGCTGGCCTTCAACGAGGCTGGAACCCACCTGGCCTTCGTCGTGGACGCGGAGGGGAGGGCCGGCAACGGGGTGAGCGTCATGGAGCTCGCGGGGATGCGGGTCCAGCCCCTGAGCACCGGGGACTTCCTCTACCAGGGTCTGGCCTGGACCGAGGATGGGACGGCGCTGGCGGTCTTGCGGGGCACCAAGCCCGAAGGGAAGGTGCAGCGGGAGAACGAGCTGCTGACGTTCGCAGGGGTGGCTCCGGCGGTCGCCGGGTCGCCGGGCCGGGGCGCCGGTGCGGCTCGGGGCGGTCCCGCCAGCGTTTCGGCAATCCGCCCCACCCCTGTCATCTACGACCCCGCGGCGGACCCCGCCTTCCCCGAGGGGTTCGTGCTGAGCGAGTTCCGCCCGCCCTCCTGGAGCAAGGACGGCCGGCGGGTGTTCGTGGGCATCAAGGCCCAGGAGGACGAAGTGGGCCGCAGCGACGAGCCCCGGGCCAACGTGGACGTCTGGCACTGGATGGACCGGCGGGTGCAGTCCATCCAGCAGGTTCAAGCCGCCCGGGACCGGAGGGCCACCTATCTGGCGGCCGTGAACCTGGAAGGGTCCCGCTTCGTCCGCCTTTCCGACGACGACATGGAGCGGGTCCAACTCACCGACGATGGCCGCTGGGTCGTGGGGTTCGACGACTCACGGTACTGGATGGACCGGGACCAGCCGGCCAGCCGGAGCGACGTCTACCGCATCGATCCAGGGACGGGGGAGAAGACCCTCGTGGCGGAAGCCCTGGTCAGCAGCATGGGGATGTCGCCCGACTCCAGGTGGTTCCTCTTCTGGCAGGACCGGAAGGTCCAGGCCTTCGACCTGTCCTCCGGGGAGACCCTCGACCTGACGGCCCGGTCGGGGGGAGTGGACTTCGAGAACAAGGAGTATGACCAGCCGGTGGAGAAGCCGGCCTACGGGGTGGGCGGATGGTCGGCGGATGGCGCCTCCGTCTTCCTCAATCACAGGTTCGACGTCTGGCAGGTGTCCCTCGGGCAGGGCGCGTCGGTGAGCCTCACCGGGGGGATGGGGGAAAGGGAGCAGATCCAGTTCAGGATCATGGATCTGGACACCGAAGACGACGGGGTGGACGCGTCGAAGCCGATCTTCCTCTCGGCGTACGGGGAGTGGACCAAGAAGTCGGGGTACTTCCAGGCCCGGCCGGGGCGGGATCCCCAGGAGCTCCTCTTCCAGGATGCCATGTTCGGGACCGCGGGTTTCCGGGGCTCCGGCATCCAGAAGGCCGTGGACTCGGACCGGGTCCTCTTCACCCGCCAGACCTTCCATGACTTCCCGGACTACTGGGTCTCGGACACCCGCTTCCGGAGCCCCCGGAAGGTGACGGACGCGAACCCCCAGCAGGCCGAGTACCTCTGGGGGAGCCGGGTCCTGGTGGACTACACGGACCAGCGCGGCAACAAGCTCCAGGCCACGCTGGCGCTGCCCGCGGGTTATACGCCCGGGCAGCGTTACCCCATGATCATCTACTTCTACGAGAAGATGAGCCAGCGGCACCACGAGTACTCCCAGCCGGTATACGATGACCGTCCCCACATGTCCACCTACGCCAGCAACGGATACCTGGTCCTCATGCCGGACATCGTGTACGACATGGGGTATCCCGGGAGCTCGGCCCTGGACGACGTGGTTTCGTCGGCCCGGGCGGCCATCGACGCGGGGTTTGCCGATGCGGACCGGATCTGCCTCCAGGGGCACAGCTGGGGAGGGTACGAGAGCTCCTTCATCCTGACCCAGACGGACATGTTCACCTGCGTGGTGACGGGGGCCCCGCTGACGAACCTGGTGTCCATGCACAACATCCTCTACAAGCAGTCGGGCAATCCCAACGCCAGCCTCATCCAGTGGGGCCAGGGCCGCATGGACACGACTCCTTTCCACGACCTGGAGCGGTACATCGCCGAATCGCCGGTCCACCACGTGGCCAACATCACCACGCCCTTCCTCATCCTCCACGGGACGGCGGATGGGGCGGTGGACTGGAACCAGGGGCTGGAGTACTACATCGCGGCACGGCGCATGGGGAAGGAGGTCATCCTCCTCTCCTACCCCGACGAGCCGCACCACCTGGGCCGAAAGGAGAACCAGAAGGACTTCCAGATCCGGATGCGGCAGTATTTCGACCACTACCTGAAGGGCGCTCCGGCGCCCCGGTGGATGACGGAAGGCGTGCCCTTCCTGGAGAAGGGTAGGGTGGGACCGGAGGATGGCGGGAAGGGGTAAGAGGGGTTCCGCAACTCGAAGGTGAAAGGAGGGACCATGGCGAACCGGGCGACGTACGTTCGGGGTGGTTCGATGCGAGCGGCCCTGCCTGGATTCCCGCGTTCGGTGGGCTTGCCGGGGGCCGCGTGTAAGCTTGGCTTTTTCGGTTTCCTTGCCCTGGCGCTGGCTCTCCCCGCTGCTCTCGCGGAAGCCCAGGTGAGGGAGCCCCCGGCGGGAGCCCCCGCCGGAGCGCAGGTGAGGGAGCCGCTTGCCCCGGGCCTCTACGCGGAGATCCTCACGGCCAAGGGGCGCATCGTCTTTTCCCTGGCCTTCGACCGGGTCCCCATGACCGTGGCCAACTTCGTGGGGCTCGCGGAGGGAACCATCCGGAACCAGGCCTTCCCGCCCGGGCGGCCCTACTACGACGGCTCCGCCTTCCACCGGGTGGCGCCGGGGCACGTCATCCAGGCGGGCAATGCGGCCTCCGACGTGGCCGATACGCCTGGGTACAGCATCTGCAACGAGATCCACCCCAGCCTGGGGAACGGCCGGCCCGGGATGGTGGGGATGGTCAACAGCGGGCCCCACACCGGGAAGAGCCAGTTCTACATCACCCTGGGGGACCGGTCGTACCTGGACGGGGACTACGCCGTGTTCGGGGAAGTGGTGGAGGGGATGGACGTGGTCCGGACCATCGAGCGGGGGGACGTCATCGAGTCCCTTCGGATCATCCGGGTGGGCGCCGATGCCCTGGCCTTCCGGCCCACCACCGAGAGTTTCCGCCAGATGCGCCGGGAGGTCTGGACCCGGGTGCAGGCCCAGGATGAGGCCCAGCTCCAGGAAGACCTGGCGTTCCTGGATCAGAGCTGGCCCCACGCCGTCGTCACGGAGAACGGGGTGCGATACGTCGTCCTCCGGGAGGGCAGCGGTCCCCCCCTGCAGCGTGGGGACACGGTCATGGTCCGCTACACGGGCCGGACCGTCCGTGGGCTCTCCTTCGCCAGCACCGAGGGGTCCGGGGTCCCGGATTACTTCTGGCCTGGCCAGACCTCGGGCGGGGTATTCCCCTTCGAGGTGGGGGGGCGCCTGCTCAATCCCGGGTTCGACTACGCGCTGCCGGAGATGACCCGCGGGGAGAAGCGTCTTCTCATCGTGCCGGCGAACGTGGGGTACGACCCGGTGGGGTTCTACGGGTTGGAGCGGCCCGGGGAGCGACGGTTCGTCATCCGGCCAAAGTCCATCCTCATCTACGAGGTGGAGGTGCTGGGGGGCTGAGCTCAGCCCATTGCCCGCAACACCCTCTCCGGCGTCGTGGGCAGCGTGTACGCCCTCTCGCCCACCGCGTCGTACGCGGCGTTGGCCACGAGCCCCCCATGAGGGTGATGGCGGGCTCGCCACCCCCCTGGGGGGGCATGTCCGGATTTTCCACCAGGATCACCTCCACGGCGGGCGCCCAGGAGAACCGAGGCAGCTTTTCGGTCGCGAAGTTCTCGTCCAGGATCCTCCCTCCCCGAAAGCGCACCTCCGCGGTCAGGCAGGAGTAGCCCAGCCCCATCGTGACGCATCCCTCCACCCGGAGGACGGCTCCCGCAGGGTTCACGCACTCCCCCATGTCCTGGGCGCACACCACCCGCTCCACCTTCACGCTACCGGTGGCCCGGTCCACCCGCAGGACCCAGAGGAGCTTCCTGTCGGGCTCCACGGCCAGCTCCACCCGCCGGCCGTTCAGGTGGAATCGGATGGTCTCGTCTCCGGTCTTCCTTCGTGGGCCAGGAAGTCCGCCGGTCTCGCGCGGGAACGCTGCGTCGTCCATGCCAACCCCCGTTTGGAGGCGAGTGGTGGCCAGCCGCCACCGGCCCCTGCGGCCGAGTGGCTCGATTGTAGCCCGGGGGTGCCATGGGTGCAGATCGGGAGGCTGGGGACGCGCGGCCGCGGGGCCGTCGCTCAAGATCCTTGCTGACGCTCCAGCCCGTTCCTACATATGGGCATCCATCCGATCCACAAATCGCGCAGAAGGAGGATTCTCCCATGGGAGGCATCAACGTGTCCCGCTGGCTGGCGGGCGGAGTCGTGGCCGCCGTCGTGATGTTCGTGCTGGAGGGCGTCGCCAGCGTCTTCTACATGGAGGACATGGAGGCTGCTTTGGCGGCCCTGGGCCTATCCATGGAGATGACGGCGGGAATCTGGGTCGTGGCGGTGCTGGTGAGCCTCATCTCGGGTCTCGTCCTGGTGTTCTTCTACGCCGCCGCTCGGCCGCGCTTCGGCCCGGGGCCCGGGACGGCGGTCATCGTGGCGGTGGCCTTGTTTCTCGGCGGGTACCTCCTGAGCATCCTGGGCTACGGGATGATCGGGATGTACCCGACGGGCATGCTGGTATGGTGGGGGGCGGTGGGCCTCGCGGAGATGATCCTTGCGGCCCTTGCGGGGGGATGGGTGTACCGGGAGGCGGAGGTCTAGGATAGGCTCCCGGGCCCATGCCGGCGGCCCCCATGGCCCCGTTGCAGAAACCGTACTCGGCGTTCGCCATGTGCCCGATGATCTGGCCGAAGGACCGGACCTCCTCGGTGGGCCGGTACCCGTAGAGCTCTTCCGGCTCGGCATCCTTCTTGCCCATTTCAAACGGTGTTCGAAAAGGCAAGTCCCGTCATGCCAACCCGTTAACCGGGCGAAGGCGGTAGCTGCCGGGGTCTGGTGAGACATAGTGGCCCAAGTCTGTCTCCCTCTGCCCCGGCGTCGGGACCGGGATCCCTCCAGGACCGGAGAGGGCACGCATGGAATCCAAGGTCGCCAAGCTCAAAGTGAAGCCGAAGCCGTTCCTCTTCCCGGAGTTCTGCAAGGGGTGCGGCCGGTGCATCGAGTCATGCCGGTTCGGGTGCATCACTGAAGGGACCGAGATCAACCCGGAGACGGGCCTTAGCCCGGTGATCATCGATCTCGAGAAGTGCACCGCATGCGGGCTGTGCGTCAGCGCCTGTCCCGAGCCCTTTGGCCTCCACATGCGGGTCGTGGAGGTGGACGAGATCGCGAACGAGGCCCTGGAAGGGGTGCATTCCTTCCAGGAGCTGGTGCAGCTCTTCGACAAGGCCGACTACGAGCTGGAGGACCCTTCAGAGCTCTTCGGGCCCCGGGAGACAGACTCCCCGGAGCCGGAGGCGATTCCCGACCGGTGGCTTCCCTTTACCCACGACGAGCCGCTGGTTCTCAAGGGGAACTACGCCTCGGCGGTGGGGGCGATCCTGGCGGGGTGCCGGCACGTCTACGGGTACCCCATCACCCCCTCCACCGAGGGGGCTGAGCTCATGGCCAAGCTGCAACCCCTCATGAACGGGGTCTTCTTCCAGGCCGTGAGCGAGGTGGCCACCGTCAACATGATGTACGGGACGGGCGGGGCCGGGCTCCCCTGCATGACCTTCACCTCCTCGCCGGGCTTCAGCCTCATGCTGGAGGGCGTGTCCTACATGGTGGGAGCCGAGGTGCCCGCCGTCTTCGTGAACGTCATGAGGGGGGGGCCGGGGCTGGGGAACATCGCCCCGGAGCAGGCCGACATCAAGCTCGCCTGCCGGGGGCTGGGGCACGGGAACAGCCACGCCATCGTCATCACCCCCTCGACGCCCCAGGAGATGCTGGACCTGACGATGCTGGCCTTCGAGCTAGCCTTCAAGTACAGGAACCCCGTCGTCATCCTGGGTGACGGGTACCTGGGCCAGATGACGGGGCGGGTGAACCTACCCGACAGGATGAAGAAACCGGGCATCCCGGAGTGGGCCGTCTACGGGGACTTGGAGCACCGCCGGAACCTCATCTGCTCCATCGCCCTGTCGGAGCCGGAGCTGGAGAGGCACAACATCCATCTGAACGAGAAGTATGCAGAGATCCAGGCCAACGAGCAGCGGGCGGATCTCTTCCACACGGACGACGCCGAGATCCTGGTGGTGGCGGCCAACACCCCAGCGCGCATGGCGAAGGGCGCCGTGCAGGAGCTGCGTGACCGGGGGATCAAGGCGGGCCTGTTCCGGCCCATAACGCTCTGGCCGTTCCCCGTGGACCTGCTGAAGCCGGTCCTGGAGCACACCCGGCGGATCGTGGTGGTGGAGGCCAGCAACGGCCAGCTAGAGGACGAGATGCGTCTGGCCCTCAGCAAGGCCGACATCCATCCGCCGCCCATCCAGCACGTCCGGCACTTCGGCGGCATCCTCCCGCAGCAGGGAGAGATCGTGGCGGCGGTACGGAAGGGAGAGGAGGTGGCGAAATGAGCGTGTCATCGTTCTACGACCGGTTCGAGCGTCACGCCCAGGGCGTGGGAATCAAGGGGCACGCGACCCACTACTGCCCCGGCTGCGGGCACGGGCTGGCCCACAAGTACATGGGGGAGGCCATCGACGAGCTGGGAATCCAGGACCGGACCATCGCCATCTCCCCGGTGGGGTGCAGCGTCTTCCTCTACTACTACATGGACGTGGGGAACTCCCAGGCCGCCCACGGCCGGGCTCCCGTGGTGGCCCTGGGGCACAAGCTGGCCAACCCCGAATCCGTGGTCATCAGTTACCAGGGGGACGGGGACCTGGCCTCCATCGGGCTGGCGGAGACCTTCCACACCGCCCAGGTGGGCCTGCCCATCACCATCATCTTCATCAACAACGCCATCTACGGCATGACCGGTGGCCAGATGGCTCCCACCTCCCTCCTGGGCCAGGAGACCGCCACCACCCCACGAGGCCGGGAGAAGACGGCCGGCCTCCCCCTTCGGATGGCGGAGCTCATCGCCCAGCTGGATGGGCCGGTCTACGTGGAAAGGGTGGCCCTCTTCAGCGCCAAGCAGCGGGTGAAGGCGAAGAAGGCCATCAAGAAGGCCATCCAGCTTCAGGTGGAGAACAAGGGATACTCTTTCGTGGAGGTCCTTTCCGAATGCCCCACCCACCTCAAGATGACGCCCCTGGAGGCGGAGAAGTGGGTGGAGGAGAACATGGTGCCGGTGTTCCCTCTGGGCGTCCTCAAGGACTCCTCGGAGGCCATCACACCGGAGCTGGAGTTCAAGCTCTCCCGTCCCACGTTCGAGATGGACGAAGTCAGGGCCCTGATCATCGAGGGGGCCGGGGAGAAGGCGCCCCGGCACGCCGCCTCCTTCCCGGAGCACATCGCAAAGGACGACGTGTCGCTGAAGTTGGCTGGAGCTGGAGGGGACGGCGCCCAGACGGCGGCCCTGCTCCTGACCCGCATGGCCATCAACGAGGGGTTGGACTCCACCCACATCCCGTCCTACGGGCCCGAGTCCCGGGGCGGAACTTCCTATGCCGACGTTCATATCGCCAAGGAGGAGGTCCTGTCGCCCGCCTCCCCCCGGCCCAACATCCTGGTGGCGTTCAACGCCCCCAGCCTGGTGAAGTTCGGCCCGGACGTGGCTGCCAACGGAACCATCATCTATGACAGCTCCGTCATCTCCGACCCCCCCTCCATCAACGGCACGGTGAAGATGTACGGGGTGCCCTTCACGGAGATCGCCGTAGGGATCGGCCGGCGGGTCATCAAGAACGTGGTGGCGTTGGGCGCCCTCCAGGCCGTGACGAACCTCTTCCCGGAAGAGACGTTCCTGGCGGCCATCCGCCAGGCTCTGGCGTCCAAGTGCGCCATGATCCCCATGAACGAGGAAGCCTTCCAGTGGGGGCGGAAGGCGGTACTGGAGGGGATGAAGGACTGAGCCTCCTCCGAGCCGTGCAGGGGATTCCGGGAGGAGTCCCCTGACCCAAAGCGCGCCCTGGATCGGCTGCGGTACCTGACAACCGGGGGATCCCCCCTGGCCCTCACGGTCTTCTCCCAGGGGCGAGGCCGGTCTGCGCCAAGGGGTAGGGCCGATCTGAACCATGGAGCGAGCTTGCGGTGTCGGGCCCTCGTCACCGCACCATCGTCATCACACCCTCGTCACCGCACCATCGTCTCCGGCATCCTCACCGCCACCACCCTCCCCCGGGCCGTCACCACCCCGCCCGCCGAGAGGGTCTCCTCCAGGATGACCTTCCGGTCCGTGATCTCCGTCACGCGTCCACGGACCTCCAACTCGGGCCCCAGGGGGGTGGGCTTCAGGAATTCGACCTGGAGGGAGGCGGTCACGAACCGGGGCGCCTCGCCGTCCCCGATCTCCCTGCCGTCCCGCCGGAGCGTGGCCGCCGCCGCGCCCCCGGTGCCGTGGCAGTCCAGGAGGGAAGCGATGAGCCCACCGTAGACGTATCCGGGGATGGCCGTGTGGAAGGGCCTGGGGGTGAGGCGGGAAACGGTCTCTTCCCCCTCCCACACGGTCTTGAGCTGGAGGCCATGCTCGTTCAGCCTCCCGCACCCGTAGCAGTGGGCCACGTCCTCCGGGTAGAAGTCCTGGACGGCCGGGTTCGGGCTGGCTTTGTCTTCCTGGACCAAGGGAGACCTCCGCAGGTAGGGGGCCGGCATGGGCGTTCCACCGGCCACTCCTTGTCGAGTGGAGCATCGGTGGATCGCTGGCCGGGCCCGGGGTTCAGAGGTGGGGCCTCCGCGCTCCAGGCGCAAGGCCCGGTGTCGGGCGGGACTCCCATTGACGGGCCGGGGGCCCGGGCATTAAAATGTGCATATGCACAGATTGAGTCAACCGGGCCGTGGGCGGCCCTGCCCGTCCGGGCCCACCTCCCGGAGACCCCGTGCCACGACCTCGCAAGGAACGCCAGTGCCGGCATTATCATGGAGACCGGGTCTTCAAGCCCCGGAGCATCCCCATGCGGGACCTGGAGGCGGTGAGCCTGCGAACCGACGAGTTCGAGGCCCTTCGTCTCTGCGACCTGGAGGGCCTGGACCAGGAGTCCGCGGGGGAGCGCATGGGCGTCTCCCGGGGCACGGTGCAGCGGCTGGTGAAGTCCGGGAGGGAGAAGGTCATGGGGGCCCTGGTCAGGAACGCCGCCCTGGTCATCGGGGACGAGGACCATTCCCAGGATTGAACCTCGAACGCAAGGATGCGAATCGATGAAGCTATGTGTCCCGACCATGGACAACCGGGGGCTGCAGGGGATGCCATCCGATCATTTCGGGAGCGCCCCTTTCTTCACCTTCGTGGACACGGAGTCGGGATCGGTGGAGGCGGTGCGGAACGGGGGAGCCCATCACGTCCATGGCGCCTGCAAACCGCTGGATTTCCTGGGTAAGCGGCCGGTGGACGCCATCGTCTGCCGTGGGCTGGGCCAGAGGGCTTTCGGCCGCCTCCAGGGAGCGGGGATCGACATCTACGTGACCCTGGAAAGAGATGTGGGGACCTCGGTGGAGGCCCTCAAAGCCGGGAGGCTCCGGCAGCTCACCTCCGAGGAGGCCTGCCACGGACACGGGGAGGGCGACGACCACGGGCACGGCGGTCACCATCACTAGTAGCACTGGCTCCGGCGGTGCTCCGGCGAAGGTCTGGTCTCCCTTCTTTGTCGGGTCCCCCGGGGCTGGGGCGCTGGCACGCCGACGCCGAATGCTGGCGGCGGCGTGCCAGTCGCTTCCGGCTCACGGATCCAGGCCGGCCTCCCTCCGCTTGGTCCGAACCCAATCCGACACGTGGCCTCCGAACCGAGCGACAAACGGCTGCAGGTGGTCGTCTCGCCTCACCCAGCCCCGGCAATCCGGCGATCCGCAGCTGCACCGGAAGGGAGCGAGCAGGTTGTTCCCGTAGGTCGCGTAATCGACCCTGATCTCCTCCCCTGGAGCGATTTCCCTCCGGGCCACCAGGTCCAACCCCTCCAGCCACGCGTTGGGGTCGCAGGAGTGGCTCACCGGGTGCCAGCCGGCCGGATCCTCGGACCAGGTCACCCAGACCTCGTCGGTGAGGGGCCAGGCATACTGACGGAACCAATCCAGCCGCCGATCGTCCCAGGTGGCCTCCACCCAGCTCCGGGTGACCAGCGTGTGGGGGGTTTCCTGGAAACGGATGACGGTCTCTCCTGCCGCGAGAGCCCGGGTGGCGAACACGGCGTGGCCTCTTCCCGGGGCGGGGAGGATCTCCCATCCCCGTTGCCGCCTCGCGTGACGGACCAGGGCGCTTCGCACCAGCAGATCGGTGAACCCCTGGTGCCCCCGGGGGTCGTGGAGCAGGGCGTAGTCCGCGCTTCCAGGGTCCGTGTCCGGGTAGTACACCCCGGCCTGGGGGTTCATCTCCAGCATGTAAAGCTCCCCGTCCGCCCCCATGCGCAGGTCCGCCCGTCCATACCCTGCACCCCGGAGACCGAGGAAGAAATCCGCCGTTGAGCGCCGCAGGCGCCGGTCCAGCTCAGGGTCCGTCACCAGGGCGTCCTTCATCCCCTTGTAGTCCACCCATTTCTGGTTGAAGTGCTTGAAGCCGTCGTCCTCATCCTGAAAGAGGAACTGGATGGGGCGAAAGGTCACCGGATCGGTCTCGTCGTCCGGATTCTCCGCCACCAGGACCGTGTATTCGGGCCCCCGGACGAACTCCTCCACCAGGGCAGAGCCGTACTTCCGCATCATCCCCAAGGCCTGGGCTCGGAGTGCGTCGAAGCTCTCCACCCTGGACTGGGGGGTGAGGTCGATGCTGGAATAGGAGCTGGGATGTTTCACGAAGAGGGGGAAGGCCAGGGTATCGGCGGCGCGGGCCAGGTCACGCTCGTTCCGGGCCAGAACGTACGCCGGGGTGGGGATTCCCCACGCGGCGCATACGCGCTTCATGGCCTCCCGGCTGGGCTCGTAGAAGGCCGAGGTGGCGCCGGTGAAGGGGACGTTCGCCTCCTCCAGGGTCAGGACCACTTCGATGCCCGGGCTCACGTCGTCCCACGCCCCGGCGCAGAGGTTGAAGAAGAGGTCGAAGCCCTCCCCCACCAGCTCCTTCACCCTCTTCACGGCGTTGGACCGGAGCAGGTACTCGGTCCGGCAATCGTGCTTCCCGAGGAAGGGTGTCGGGTCGCAGGGGATGTCGAACGAGGCGATCTCGGACTTCACGCCTCCGTCGTCCTCGTCCAGGATGCAGATGCGCATGGGTGACCCGAGCCTGCGTTCAGTAACGGGAAAGGGAACCAGGGGATTCTACACGTCGAGCCGATTTCGGCCAGACCCGGGATCGGGAACGATTCTTGTAGTGAAAGGTGGACGATGAGAGAGAGGCCTGAATGTCCGACAAACCCCTGAAAGTCCTCGACCCAGCAGGAGAGGCTCAGTTCTTCGAGACGGTCCTCCGCTGCGTGGCGGACGGCGTGTTCACCGTGGACACGAACTGGCGCATCACCTCCTTCAATCGGGCGGCCGAGCGCATCACCGGGGTTCCGGTGGAGCGCGCCATCGGCAGGCGGTGCTCCGAGGTCTTCCACTCGGATCTATGCGAGTATGCGTGCCCCATCCGCGAGACCCTGACGGCGAGCACGGAGGTCATTGACCGGCCGGCCCGGATCCTGAGCCGCAAGGGGAAGCCCATACCGGTGAGCGTGAGCAGTGCCGTTCTCCGGGCGGAGGACGGCACCCTCCTGGGGGCGGTGGAAACCTTCCGGGACCTCTCCACTCTGGAGCAGCTCCGGAGGGAGATCCGGAGCCAGTGGACCTTCGAGGACATCATCGGCAAGAGCGAGGCCTTCCAGAAGCTCTTCGCCATCCTCCCCGACATCGCCGAGAGCGAGAGCACCGTCCTCATCGAGGGGCCCAGCGGCTCCGGCAAGGAGCTCCTGGCCCGGGCCATCCACAACCTGAGCCCGCGCAAGAAGGGCCCCTACGTGGTGGTGAACTGCGGAACGCTCCCTCCCAACCTCTTCGAGTCGGAGCTCTTCGGCTACAAACAGGGGGCCTTCACGGACGCCAAGAGGGACAAGCCGGGCCGTCTGACCATGGCCGAAGGAGGCACCCTCTTCCTGGACGAGATCGGCGACCTGCCGCCGGAGACCCAGGTGAAGCTCCTCCGCCTCCTCCAGGAGCGGGAGTACCACCCCCTGGGCTCGGTGGACACCGTCAAGGCGGACGTCCGTGTGGTGGCCGCCACCAACAAGGACCTGGCTCTCCGGGTGAGCCAGGGGAAATTCCGGGACGACCTCTATTTCCGCCTGGCCGTGGTGCGCGTCTCCATCCCCCCCCTCGCGGAGCGGCGCCAGGACATCCCCTTCCTCATCGATCACTTCATCCAGCGTTTCAATGCCCGGAGGGGAAAGCGTGTCCAGGGAGTGACGCCGGCCGTCATGGAAGTCCTCATGCGCCACCCCCTCCCGGGGAACGTCCGGGAGCTGGAGAACGTTATCGAGTACTGCTTCGTCCTGTGCCACAACGGCCTCATCGACGTGAAACACCTCCCGGACGACCTTCAGCCTGGGGGCGGCGCCGTGGAGGTCTCGCCGGCGCCGGAGGCCACGGCGCCCCTGGAGGAGAGCGAAGCCGAGGCCATCCGGCTGGCTCTCACCCGGAACCGGGGCAACCGTGTCCAGACGGCAGAGGACCTCCGGCTGAGCCGGACCACCCTCTGGCGGAAGCTGAAGCGGCACGGCATCCGGGCCCAGGACTTCGAGCGGGGGCCGGAAAGCCCCTCGTAGAACGGGGCCCCGGCCCTCCCGTACTTCCGTCACTTCGACCGCTCCAGCCGCGGATTCTCCACCCTCCGACCCATCGCTCCCCCCCCTGCACGCCCACCGTTCGCGTTTCAGAGTTGAAACGCTGAAACGTTCCTCGCGTTTCATGCCTGAAACCATACCGCCCCGCGAGGCCCTCCGCACGAATCGCCTAAACGTATTATTTGCATATCGTTACGATGATCCGTGAGCCCGGTTTGCCCTTGGGCCCGACCCTTGCACCTCCCCAGGCGGCAACCTTGGAGGTCTTGAGTGAAAGTTGCGATTCCGCGAATGGGAGAGTCGGTGGCACCCTGCTTCGAGTACTGCGCCACCATGGCCATCTTCGACGTCGCCGGGTCCGGCGCGGTGGAGCAGGTCGACTTTCCCCTCCAGAGCCGGGAGCCCTTCGACCGGGTCCGCCTTCTGAGGGACCAGAAGGTGGACACGGTGATCTGCGGCGGGATGCAGGCCTTCTACGAGGACCTGCTCCGAGCCAGCGGATTCGAGGTGATCTCCTGGGTCTCGGGATTCGTGGAGGACCTCCTGGCCATGCATCTCCGGGGGGAGCTGGTGTCCGGCACCGAGCTCCCCGGGGATTGCGGGCCCGACTTCATGTCCATGGACCGGATTACGGAGCATTAGACCGGTGGCTACTGCGCAGAAATACAGCTACAACGTCGAACAGAAGGGCCTCGAGGGGACCGACAGGCCCCGGAGGTTCCTGAAGGCCTTCTCGGCCATCCTCCGCCACGGGAACTACCACGTGGCCCTGGATACCTTCTCCCGCCTCAGCGCCAAGTGCTCCCGGTGCGCGGCCTCCTGTCAGATCTACCAGGCCACCGGGGCGGACGAGGATATCCCCTGCCACCGCTCGGAGCTCCTGCTGAAGGTGTACCGGCGATACTTCACCCAGTCCGGGATCCTGAGGGCGAAGCTCTTCGGGGGGTTCACCCTGACGGACCAGCACATCGACGAGATGGCCGAGCATTTCTATCGCTGCACGGCCTGCCGCCGGTGCAAGGCTACCTGCCCGGTGGGGATCGACCACGCCCTCATCACCCACCTGGCCCGGTGGATCCTGGCCGAGATCGACATCATCCCCAGGGCCCTCCTGGTCTCCGTGAGGGAGCAGCTGGAAGGGACCACCAAGAACACCTCCGCCATCCCCATACCGGCCCTGAAGGACACCTGCGAGTTCCTCGAGGAGGAGCTCCAGGACATCTACAACGTGGACATCAAGTTCCCGTTCGACGTGGAGGGAGCCGAGTTCGTCTTCTTCCCCGCCGTCTCGGACTTCCTCATGGAAGCCGACACCCTCATGGGGAACGCTGCCGTCATGCACGTCACCGGCGGCTCCTGGACCATCGGAACAGGGAACTACGACGGCATCAACTACGGCCTCTTCTACTCCGACCGGATGATGGAGAGGATCGTGAACAATGTCATCGCCGAGACCAGGCGCTTGAAAGGCCGGAAGATCCTGGTGGGGGAATGCGGCCATGCTACGCGCTCCGCCTGGTATGTGCCAGCCTTCGGCGGACCCGATGCCCCGCCGGTGGTGAACTGCCTGGAGTACGCCTAC
>Ga0068714_10003815_pt1 | contig 17439 bp, 17 predicted proteins | sample MTBNYHSulfiMetaG_FD_62988 | JGI IMG/M metagenome (GOLD analysis project Ga0068714, IMG submission 62988) | Enrichment culture microbial communities from rom New York Harbor, USA that are MTBE-degrading - MTBE-NYH (New York Harbor Sulfidogenic)... | ecosystem: Environmental > Aquatic > Marine >...
TGTTTTAATCACGGAGGTACCAGGATAGCCAGTGCATCCGGCAACCAGGAAATATGGATCTGGAATTTTCCTGCACGACAGGTTGAAATGAAACTGAACGGACCTTCACAAGATGTATATTGTCTGGATTTCAGTCCTGACGGAACATTGCTTGCCTGTGGATCCAAAGATAAAAATGTCCGGATCTATGATCTCAGGAATGGAAAATTAATATATATCCTTAAAGGACATACCCATTTTGTACTTGATGTTGAGTTTTCTCCGGACAGTAAGCATTTGTTAAGCTGTTCCTTTGATAAAACCATAAGACTCTGGGAAATCCCGACAGCAAAAACCCTTTATACCTTTATTGATCATAAAGATGCTGTCCTTGACCTGGCCTTTAGCCCTGACGGTAAAACTTTTGCTTCAGCCTCCAATGATAAGTCCATTAAAATCTGGGAATACAGCCCTGAAATTTTTGTTGATTTTTATTATGGCAACCAGATAATTCTTGAGATGGAAGGGAAACCGGAATTTATCCCCAGGCAAAAAACAGAAGATAAAGCAGCTTACGAAGCCAGACAGGCCAAAGCGGAAATACTTCGAAAAGAAATTTATTCCAGATACTACAATCAATACCTGGAAGATCTGGAAAAGGGAACATTGCCAGACCGGTGAGTAAGATGAGTGACGAAGTGACCAACCGCCTGTTGCTTTCAGCTTCCAGCTTTCAGTCTGCAGTCTGCAGTCTTCAGTCTGAATGTCGAATTTTCCGGGAATCTAACCGCCGATTGTATCCGCCGAGGCTTTCCTAGCCTCCGAAATGTAATGAAGAAGGTAGCGAAGGCGGACTGCCGACAGATTCAACCATTTACGATATGCTCATAAACACAAGCAGATATTTTAAGATTCATGAGAGTATAAATATTTTTGTAAGCCGTTATTTTTCATTATTCAGAAATGGTTCATCCTTCCAACAAAAATCTATTCAGGAATCTCAAAAACAGGGATCCCTATTTTCCCTTCTTTTAACTGACAAACTATTGACTTATATCTTATATCTTTAATCACAATTCGTAATTCATAATTCTTATAAAATGAACCTTCCATTCGCAGAAAGCTGGAAAGCCAAAAGTGTCGAAACAATATATCGTAGTACCCATGATGAAAGGGAAAAATGGCTTGAATCAGCAAAATTTAATTTGTTTAACCTGAAGAGCCAGCAGGTATATATAGATCTGCTGACAGATTCGGGAACCTCAGCCATGAGCCAGGAACAGTGGGCGGAAATAATGACAGGCGATGAAAGCTATGCCGGATCAAAATCCTTCTATCAGCTGAAGGATGTCATTGGAGAATTATTTGGTTTTCCCCATTTCCTGCCCACTCATCAGGGAAGGGCTGCTGAAAATGTCTTATTCTCGGCTATGATCAAAGAAGGAGATATAATTCCCGGCAATGCACATTTTGATACTACCAGGGGACATATTGAATTTCGTAAGGCGACTGCTGTAGATTGCACTATTGATGAGGCAAAAAATACTTCCCTTCTTCATCCTTTTAAAGGTAATATTGATTTGAATAAGTTGAAAAAAATCCTTGCAGATAATCCTGGCAGAATTCCTCTGATCATTATAACCATTACCTGCAATACGACAGGTGGACAGCCTGTTTCCATGCGAAACCTGAAGGATGTCCATGATCTTGCACAAGAGTATGGAGTTCCGGTGTTTCTGGATTCAGCCAGATTTGCTGAAAACGCATGGTTCATAAAACAAAGGGAAGAAGAATTCAATCATATGACAATCCCTCAGATCACCAGGCAAATGTTCTCATATGCTGACGGTATGACCATGAGCGGTAAAAAAGACGGACTCGTGAATATAGGGGGATTTATTGGATTCAGGGATAAGGAACTCTGGAAGAAAGCATCGACATTTAATATCATGTATGAGGGTTTCCTGACCTACGGTGGCATGGCAGGAAGAGACATGGCCGCCTATGCCAGGGGATTGAGAGAAGTGACCGGGGAGTCCTATCTCGAATCACGGATTAAACAGGTAGAGTTTCTGGGCAATCTCCTGACAAATTTCCATATTCCGATCCAGATGCCTCCGGGAGGACATGCAATATTCATCGATGCAATGAAATTCCTTCCTGCTGTTCCCCGGGAGGAATTTATTGCTCAGACCCTGGTGATAGAGCTTTATCTTGAATCAGGTGTAAGGTCCTCAGAAATAGGATCACTTATGACTGACCGTGATCCGGCCAGCCGGAAAAACCGTGTCCCTGAACTGGAAATGATAAGACTGGCCATTCCCAGAAGAGTATATTCCAACAATCACATGGAATATGTTGCAATGGCCTTAAAAAATGTATATGACCGCAGAAATGAAATTACTCATGGCTTCAGGATAATAAGCGAAGTCCCGATAATGAGACATTTCACTGTTGAACTGGAAAGAACAGGGAAATAGACTCAGGGATTATTGGACGAAATTCTTTGATATGAATATGCGATCAGTGCGATCAGAAGGAAATTTTATTCATCCCTCGTAAACAATTATCATTTTGTGATGCAAAATTAATTCCCCATTTTTGCATTTTTCTTTCCAAGCTTAATAAATGAAGGATCTTACCCAGGGAAAAGAGGGAAAAACAATTTTACTATTTGCATTACCTATGCTGCTGGGCAATTTATTCCAGCATCTTTACAGCATGATTGACAGTATTATAGTGGGAAAATTCCTGGGCAAGGAAGCCCTGGCTGCCGTAGGAGCTTCATTTCCTGTTATTTTCATCATGATTGCACTGCTCATTGGATTCTCATCGGGAGGCATGATCGTAATTTCCCAGTATTTCGGTGCAAAAGATATTAAAAAAGTAGAGAGGACCATTGAAACATTGTATATTTTTATTTTTGCCGCATCTGCCTTACTGACAGTAGTTGGATTGTTGATTCTCGAACCCATTTTTCGCATTACCGGATTACCTGCCGAACTTCTTTCACTTGCAAAAATATATTTGAGCATTTATATATCAGGAATCATCCTGTTTTTTGGATACAATGGTACCGCGGCAATACTCAGGGGACTGGGAGATTCAAAGACTCCTGTATTTTTTCTCGTGATAGCTGCGGTAATGAACATTATTCTGGACCTGTTATTCGTGATTGTTTTCAAATGGGGAATTGCCGGTGCAGCCATTGCTACCCTGATCTCACATGGAGGTGTATTTATAGCAGCAATGGTCTATCTTCATAGAACCCATCCGATTATTTCCTTTAATTTCAGGCAGTGGTCCTTTGACCGGGAAATTTTTAGCCATATTTTCAAGATCGGATTACCCACCGGTTTGCAACAGACTTTTGTGGCATTCGGAATGATAGCTCTTTTCAGTTTTGTTAATACATTCGGGACAGATGTGGTGGCTGCCTATTCCGCTGCCGGCAGGATTGATTCAATAGCTGCTGCCGCTACCATGGTTTTTTCCCAGTCATTGTCAACTTTCGTGGGACAAAACCTGGGTGCCGGAAAACATGACCGTGTAAAACGTGGTTTATGGATGACCTTATTGATGTCATGGGCTGTATCAGGGTTCCTGATGATGATTATTATCGGTTACCGTACCCAGCTGATGCAATTGTTTACCAATGTGAATGAAATTGAAGTAATTCGTGTGGGTAGTGAATACCTTATCATCGTAACTTCATTTTACCTCATTTTTACAACCATGTTTACTTTTAACGGATTAATGCGTGGTGCAGGTGATACCCTCATTCCAATGTTTATCAGCCTGTTCTCCTTATGGCTTGTAAGAATCCCACTGGCATTCATCCTGTCTGATAAAATTGGTGAAACCGGCATATGGTGGTCCGTTCCGATAGGATGGTTAACAGGAATGATCTTATCATACCTTTATTACAGAACAGGAAGATGGAGAAAGAAAATGATCATTATCCCTGTTATTGTTGAATGATGTCATCAGATGTTTTTTCTAAGCATTTACCTTATAAATATTACCTTTGTATATTTCACTGAAAACCTATTCCTATCCTATGATAAAATCCATGACCGGCTACGGGAAAAAAGAAATTCTCTTTCCCGACAAAAAACTGATCCTTGAAATAAAATCCCTTAATTCAAAGAATTCGGATATCAGTATTAAAATCCCCTATGTATACAGGGAAAAAGAAATGGAAATACGACAGATGATCATTGAAAAGCTGAACAGGGGAAAGATAGATATTAATTTTAATGTTGAACTGAATGAAGGGATTATTTCTGCAAGCATAAACAAGGAGGTGGTTAAATCTTACTATCTGCAATTTAAACAGCTGCACAGTGACCTGAATCTGGAAGTCAGTGAGAATATTCTTGATATGATTATGCGTCTGCCTGATACTATCAATGCAGACAAAACGGCACTAAATGAGAATGAATGGACGGAAACTAAAAATGCCCTCAACCTTGCTATTCATGAGGTTGACAGGTTCAGGAAGAAGGAAGGAAAAGCTATTGAAGAGGATCTCAAAAACCGGATAAATAATATTTCAGATCTTCTCACCGCAACAGGAAGTTTCGAATCACAACGAATGATAACTATCAAGGGAAAATTAACCTCCAGGTTAAAAGAGTTGCAATCAGATATTGAGTTTGACCACAACCGCTTTGAACAGGAACTGATCTATTACCTCGACAAACTTGATATATCAGAAGAAAAATCACGACTTGCTCATCATCTTGAATATTTTACAGAAACGATGAGGAATGAAGAAATGCCAGGTAAGAAACTTGGATTTATCGCACAGGAAATGGGGAGAGAAATTAATACATTCGGATCCAAAGCCAATGATTTCAATATCCAGAAAATGGTGGTCCAGATGAAAGACGAGCTTGAAAAGATCAAAGAACAGCTGCTTAATGTATTATGAAAGGTAAACTACTAATATTCTCAGGCCCTTCGGGATCAGGGAAAACGACTATCGTTCATCATCTCCTGGAAGTGATTTCTCAACTTGAATTTTCCATTTCCGCAACAAGCCGCAAGAAGAGACCTCATGAAAAAAACGGCAAAGATTATTATTTTCTCAGTCCTCGTAAATTCAGAGAAAAAATTAATAAAAATGAATTTTTAGAATGGGAAGAAGTATATGAAAATCAATTTTATGGAACTTTAAAATCTGAAGTAGACAGGATTCTGAAAATGGGGAGAAATATTATTTTTGATGTAGATGTAAAAGGTGGATTAAATATTAAAAAACTATATGGGAAGTCTGCCCTGGCTATATTTGTAAAGACACCATCATTTGAGGAACTCGACAAGCGTTTAAGGATGCGTTTAACCGAAAATGAAGCTTCTTTTAGAAAAAGGATGGAAAAAGCACAGGAAGAAATTGTTTTCTGCAATAAATTCGATGTTATTCTTATTAATGATACACTGAATGAGGTTCTGGTTCAGGCCGAGGATCTTGTAAGAAATTTCCTTTTTAACAAAAGCCTATGAAGATCGGTTTATTCTTTGGGTCTTTTAATCCTGTCCATATCGGTCATATGGCCATTGCAGGTTATATGTTAAGTTTCAGCAATATGGATCAGATCTGGTTCGTCGTCAGTCCTCATAATCCTCATAAAAGAGAAACCAGTCTTCTTCCATACCATCACCGGCTGGAAATGGTAAATCTGGCAGTTGATAATGATCCCCGGATCAAGGTTAGCGATATCGAATCCAGGTTACCCCTCCCCTCTTATACAATAGATACATTGAACTATTTAAAAGAAAAATATCCGGAAAATGATTTTGGATTGATCATTGGAGCCGATAACCTGAAAGATTTTCATAAATGGAAGTATGCAGACCAGATCATGAATAACTATCACCGTTATATTTATCCCCGAAGCGACTTTGATGAAAGGGAGTTACACCTGCATCCCAATATCAGTTATCTGAATGCCCCAAAGATGGAAGTCTCATCGAGTTTTATCCGTAAGGCTATTTCGGGAGGGAAGGATATCAGGTATTTCCTTCCGGTAAAAGTGTTTGATTATATCGAGAAAAAGAACTTATACAAGAGATAAATTGTTCAGACAGTGATTTCTTTAACAATCTCAGCCCCTCTGGTTAGTGCCTTTTCATTAGTGCCCAGCAGGTGATGATGCCGGGCAGGGAGTGATTTTTTAAGACCAGCCAGAACATTTTTCATTTCAACGATAGGTTTTATTTTTAGAAATCCCCCGAGTACTATCATATTGAAGGTTTTCGTTGCAGACATTTTCGAGGATTCCTCTGTAGCATCTATAAGGTAAATATGAATATCTTTCCTGTCGGGATGGCGGGTTATTCCATTACTGTCATATAAAAGGACACCTCCCGGTTTGACTTTAGGTTCAAATTTATCAAGAGCCTGTTGATTAAGAACGATGGCTGAATCATAATTATTAAGAACGGGTGAACTCACTCTTTCATCACTTATAATGACTGTTACATTTGCAGTACCTCCTCTCATCTCAGGTCCGTATGAAGGCATCCAGCTGACTTCCATATCCTGCATTATTCCTGAATACGCAAGAATTTTACCCATTGACAGAATCCCCTGCCCTCCAAAACCGGCAATAATTATTTCTTCAGTCATGATCTGCAGTTTTTTTAGATTGTGTTTTTATTAATTCACCATCAAGTTTTATATCTCCTAGCGGGTAATAAGGAAACATATTTTCTTCCATCCATTTATTGGCATCCACAGGTGTCATTTTCCAGCCGGAATTACAGCTAGAGACAAATTCAACAAATGAAACGCCCTTCTTAAGTTTCTGATTCTCAAAAGCCATCCTGACGGCTTTTTTTGCTTTTCTGACAGCCCCTGGCTTGTGAACCGCCTGACGGCTGACATAATATGTTCCAGGCAGACAGGCAACCAGATCAGTGATTTTCAAAGGATAACCCATTGTTATCACATCACGGCCATAAGGTGAGGTGGAAGATCTCATACCAGGAATTGTGGTTGGTGCCATTTGTCCGCCTGTCATCCCATAAATGCCATTATTTATATAAATGATGGTGATATTTTCTCCCCGGTTACAGGTATGAATGGTCTCAGCAGTCCCGATAGCGGCAAGGTCTCCATCACCCTGGTATGTAAAAACAAACTTATCAGGCCAGCATCTTTTCATCCCGGTTGCTAAAGCCGGAGCCCGGCCATGCGCTGCCTGGGCCATATCAATATCCATAAAATCATAGGCAAGAACTGAACAACCAACAGGTGCTATCCCAATCACTTCAGACTGGATTCCCATTTCATCAATAACTTCCATGATGATCCTGTGAATGGTTCCGTGCCCGCATCCAGGACAATATGACAAAATATTGTCCGTCATAAGGGATGTCTTAGTGTAAACAAGATTTTCCGGCTTAATTATATCTTTCGTTTCCATATTCAAACAGTAACTAATTTTTGTTCAAGTGCCTCTACTACCTCATCAGGTGTAGGAATCATTCCTCCAAACCGACCATAATATTCTACGGGTATCTTTCCATTCACTGCAAGCCTGACGTCCTCAACCATTTGTCCTGCGTTCATTTCAACACTAAGCATACCTTTTACCCGGTCTGCAAGTGAAGATATTTCACTTTTCGGAAATGGGAACAATGTTATCGGACGGAACAGTCCGGCCTTCAATCCTTTCTCCCGGGCAATCCTGACCGCTTTCTGACTAATCCTTGCTGATGAGCCGAAAGCAACAATTATAAAATCAGCATCATCACAATCTATCTGTTCATACCTGACCTCAACTTCTTCCATCTGTCTGTATTTAGCCTGTAACCTGAGATTATGTTTCTCCTGTCTGGCAGGATCCAGCTCGAGTGAAGTAATAATATTTCTGGAACGACCGGATGTCTTACCGGTCAATGTCCATGATGGATCAAAATATTTAAGCCTTTCCTGCTGTTCAAAAAGCTCAACCTTCTCCATCATCTGTCCGATAGCTCCGTCACTGAGAATGAGAACCGGATTGCGGTATTTGAAAGCCAGATCAAAACCCAGTTTCACAAAATCCGACATCTCCTGGACCGAGGCAGGAGCAAGAACCAGGAGATGATAATCACCATGGCCTCCTCCCTTGGTTGCCTGAAAATAGTCTGCCTGAGAGGGCTGAATCGTTCCAAGACCGGGCCCTCCCCTGACAACATTAATAATAAGACAGGGTAATTCAGCACCGGCAATGTAGGAAATACCTTCCTGTTTCAGGCTTATGCCCGGACTTGAGGAGGATGTTAAAACTCTCTTGCCTGTAGAGGCGGCTCCGTAAACCATATTAATGGCTGCAATTTCACTCTCAGCCTGAAGAACAACCATACCCGTGCGTTCTTCAGGTTTTTCAGCCATTAAATATTCCAGGATCTCCGACTGAGGAGTGATGGGATAACCGAAATATGCATCCGCTCCTGCCCTTATAGCCGCTTCTGCAATAGCTTCATTGCCCTTCATTAATCGTAATTCTTTCATTACAGACCTTTATTAATAATCTAAATTTTAACCCGATAAACGCTGATGACGCCATCAGGACAAACTATGGCGCAATTTTCACACCCCGTACAGGCTTCCGGTATCTCCATGTAAGCATAATGATAACCTTTACTGTTAACTCCCCGTGATAGCCGGATAACATTAGTCGGACAATTAACGACACATAACTCACAACCTTTGCATCTTTCTATGTCAACTACTATTGCCCCTTTTACTTTTGCCATTATTAATCATATTTTTTAAAAAATTCAAAAATACTAATTCCTAAAGATATTCAGGTCTTATATTTTATTTCAATGTTATCAAATATTTATTTCACGTCAGAAATCAATTCTTATATCAGAACTTCGATGTTTTAAAGTTATTTGGAATATTTCTGATTCACAAAATGATCTGCCTGAAAATGTTTTAACCTTTCTTCAAGATCAGGAAACTGAGCTCTTGAAACCTGTGAAACACATGCCCTTAATCCTTCGGTCCTTTCACTGCCGGTTATATCAAGAGAGATTGCGCTTATCCCATAATAGAGCAGTTCTTCAAGTAAATCCACCCCGCTGAAGCCGGGGTATGAGATAGTAAAATAAAATCCATTGCCAATCGGAATATCCAGATCTTTATCATATACTATTCTAAAACCATATTTAATGAACAGCTCCTTCATTATTTTTGCCTTTAATCCATATTCCCTGACATCGTCAACAAAATTATATTGTCCATCATTCACGGCTTTGAAGATTGCTGCCAGTCCGTATTGAGCTGAGTGTCCTACTCCGGCTGAAAGTGCGTATAATGCACCATAAATGATGGAATGTCCTAATTTATCTGTCGTAAAGTACCGCTTCAGATCAGGATAGGATCTGTTGAAAAGCTTGTCGGAAACAGCCATTATCCCTACTCTCTGGCCTGCATAACTGAATGATTTGGAACTGGATATCAACAAAATATAATTATCAGTATATTTTGCAACGGTAGGCTGAAAAGGCGCCTTGCCCGGAACAGACATGTCTGCCCTGAAATCCATGGCAAAGTAAGCCAGGTCTTCAATGACAATCACATCATAGTTTTCTGCAAGTTCACCGATTATTTTAAGTTCCTCATGGGTGAGACAGATCCATGAAGGATTGTTTGGATTGGAGTATAGAATAGTCGAGATCTTCCCATTCTTCAGGTAAGATTCCAGTTTGTCCCTTAATTTATTACCCCTGAAATTATAAACATCAAAAGATTTGTAAGCGTGCCCGAGAACCTGGCATTGCTGTTTCTGGACAGGAAAACCAGGATCAATGAATAAAGTTCCCTCCCTGTTTCTGTCTGTACGGTTTGCTACAAGGAATGCGGCCATTCCTCCCATCATGGAACCAACAGTCGGAATACAACCTTCTGATTTTAGATCAATGTCCAGAAAAAGCTTAATGAACCTTGATACTTCCTGTTTAAGAATTTGTAATCCTTCAATATCAGCATATTTTGAAGCTACACCATTCCGGAGAGCCTTTATTTCAGCCTCTATGGCGATATCAGAAGGCTCCAGCCCCGGAACTCCCATCTCCATTCGTATATATTTCTGACCTGTTTTTTCTTCAATATCACTGACTACCTTTACCAGTTCCCTGATAGAAGATCTGCCTACTTTTTTTATTCCGCTATCTTCAATTATTCTCTTGACAACTGCATGATCAATGGGCGTATTTTTCATTCTTCAGATGATTTGAAGGTAATTCTGATCTTCCAGGATTATTAAATATAAATGTTATCATAACATTTTTTCACTTTTACCGGGTATTAATCTGGTCTTTTATAGTAAGTATTTTAAATATTTAAAATCGGTTCAAGGTAGGATGTCCTGCTAATTATACGATTTTACGCTTATCAATTACTCTAACCGATTTCCCCTCACTTCTGGTTATTGTTTTAGGTTCCACCAGCCTTACATCTACACTAAGTCCCAGTGAACTCTCCAGTGTTGATTTTATTTTGTCACGCAAAGACTGTAACTGGCTTATCCTGTCGAGGAAAAATTGCTCTTCCACCTCGACCTCAACCTGTAATGTGTCGAGATTATTGATCCTGTCAACTACTATTCTGTAATGAGGTTTGGTTTCAGAGATCTCAAGTAAAATACTTTCAACCTGTGAAGGAAAAAGGTTCACACCCCGGATGATCAGCATATCATCACTTCTTCCGGTACACTTTTCCATTTTCACAAGAGTACGTCCGCATCCACAGTTTTCATAGCTTAAAGCTGAAAGATCCCTTGTCCTGTAACGGATGAGAGGTAATCCTTCTTTTGAAACGGTTGTAAATACAAGTTCCCCCCTGGAATTCTCAGGTAACACTTCAAGTGTTTCAGGATGAACAATTTCGGGGATAAAATGATCTTCATTAATATGCAAACCTTTCTGTATCTCGCATTCACAGGCAACACCAGGACCAATTATTTCACTTAATCCATAGATATCAAGAGCCTTTATTCGAAGCTTCTCTTCAATTTGTTTTCTCATGTTTTCCGTCCAGGGTTCTGCACCAAAAATACCTACCCTGAGTTTAAGATTCTCCGGTTTTATACATGACTCTTCAAGTGCTTCCGCAAGAAATAAAGCATAGGAAGGTGTACATGCAAGGGCCGTACTTCCGAAATCCTCCATGATCTGTAGTTGCCTTATTGTGTTTCCTCCGGAAACAGGTATTGCCACAGCCCCTATCTTTTCGCTTCCGTAATGAATCCCCAATCCCCCTGTAAATAATCCATAACCATAGGCAATCTGAACAACGTCCTTATTTCCTATCCCGGCAAAATACATTGTTCTGGCAACCACTTCTGTCCATATATTAAGATCCTTCCTGGTATAGCCTACAACCGTCGATTTCCCAGTTGTCCCTGACGAAGCGTGAAGACGAATGATCTGTGACATAGGAACTGCAAATAAGCCAAAGGGGTAGTTATCACGAAGATCATTTTTTGTAGTAAAGGGCAGTAAATGCAAATCAGAAATACCTTTAATATCACCAGGTTCAAGACCATCAGCCTGCATTTTCGCCCGATAGAAGGGAACATTATGGTAAACTCTGTCAACCAGATCAATGAGCGCCTGATTCTGAAAAGTCGTCATTTCATCTCGCGACATACACTCTCTTGCTTTGTTCCAGATCATTTTAAACGTTTGCTATGTAATTAATAACTTCTTTTTATATTATAAAAGTTCTTAGAGCAACCCCGGATGTTAATGATTAATGCACATCATGGAGAGAACCTATCTGCTAAAACTCGTACAGATCGCTACCTCTTATGAGTTCCATCCTGTGTTTCCTGATCGCTCTGATTGCCCGATCAGTATTTTCAGTTCGCAGAATTATGATTGCCCTTTTGTCCATCGAAAATGCATAAGCATATTCTATACTTATATTTTCATCCGAAAAAATCCTGAGAGCCTTGGCAAAGGATCCTGCTTCAGTAGGAGTAGCGATACTTAACACATCCGTCAGGTTTACAGAAAATTCCCTGTCCTTGAGCAGTCTATATGCATTTTCAGGATCTGACACTATCATTCTGAGGATTCCATATTCTGATGTGTCAGCTATGGTCAGGGCTTTAATATTTATTTTTTCGTTGCCCAGAGTTTCCAGAACTTCGGTCAATCTTCCTGACTTGTTTTCCAGAAAAATTGATAATTGTTTGATAGTCATAAAGTAAAATTTAAAATAGACTGGTTATAACCTTATGATATATATTTTTTTTAGATTAAAACGTGAAGATAAACAGAATTATCACAATGAATAATATTTTGAAAAATAATTAATAACTTGCCGGGGGTTTAAACCCGCGGCAAAAAAGAATCATTTTTTCTTCTCGATCCTAATTCTTGCATCCACCACATATATTTTATCACCTCTCCCAATCAGCGGATTCATATCCATCTCCTTTATCTCAGTTGCAAACCTGAGCATTGTTGATAAACGAATGATTATTTCAGCAAAGGCCATCTTATCCACGCCCTCCTGCCCTCTTGTCCCCTGGATTATTTTAAAGGATCTGAGTGAACGGATCATACTGAGAGCTTCATTTTTAGTAAGAGGCGCGAGACCGGAGCTCACATCTTTTATCACTTCAACAAAAATACCACCTAAACCGCATAATACCAGATGTCCGAATTTCGGTTCATATTTCGCTCCAATATATAATTCCAAACCAGATAACATGGGTTGCAGAAGAACTCCCTGATATCCCCTAATTTTTTTCATTCTTTCAAATTCTGCAACGAGATGCTTCCTGGATTTGATATTAAGTGTTACTCCCCCCACATCAGATTTATGCAATGGACCTAAAACCTTCATAACCAGAGGATAACCTATCTCCGTGGCAAGTTTGAACAATGACTTCTGGTTCTCTACTATACCTCCTTTAACTCTTGGTATTCCTGCAGCATCCAACAGGTCTTGAATATCTTCATCCGCAATATATCTTGATTCCAGGCTTTCAATAATACGCCGTATTCGAGGTATGTCAACACCTTCGAGAAATATTTTATCTTCTGCAGGTTTAGGAGTATTGTACACTTTTGTAAGAGCATTTCCGAGCAGAACCTCATCAGGGAAATTCAGGTGTCCCTGATTCAGGAATTTCTCCAGTTCCTTCCTGGCCGTATTAAGTGAAGGGAGAATCGGGAAAATGGGTTTGGAACAGGTCTGTATCTTATTATGCAGCAACTCATATACATCAAATACTTCTGATAAACCCGGGCTGCCGAATATGACCATCATAGCATCTATATTATCGAATTTTGTCTCGCAATAATCTATGACTATTCCCAGTTGTTCAGCTGTACCCGTTGCCAGCATGTCAATTGGATTACAAACAGAGGAACCAGGTGACAGTTGAGCAAGAAGTTCATCTGCATAGTTGCCTTCAATACGCGGAATCTCGAGTCCTCCCTGTGATAATGCATCTGTGAGCATAACAGCAGGCCCCCCTGCATGAGTGATAATGGCAATTCTCCTCCCCTTAAGTTCTTTATGCATAAAAACCGAACCTACAGTTGCCAGTTCCTCCCTTCCAAAACATCTTACAATTCCAGCCTTTCGGAATAAAGCCTCAACAGCAAGATCAGAACTTGCTATTGCCCCGGTATGAGAAACCGCAGCCCTGCTGCCGGCTTCCGATCCCCCAGCCTTTATGGCTGCAATGCGACAACCTTTACGAATCAGGGAGGACGCATGTAAAAGCAATTTATCCGGATCTTTTATACTCTCAATATACAAAAGCTTTATACTTGAACTGAATTCCGGATCAAAGGTTTCATCCATATATTCCAGGAAGTCCTCAACCCCTGTCATCGCACTGTTCCCAACCGAATATATGTTAGAGAATGTCAGCCCCTTTGGCATACCTGATTCCAAAATAAATACCGCGGTTGCCCCTGATCCGGAAATCAGATCACAACCTTTTTCAGATAGTTTAGGAATGGGTGAGGTAAATACACCATGGTAATTAGGAGTAAGTATACCGATACAATTAGGACCAATCAGAGTACCACCATTTTTATTGGCAATGTCTACGATCTCTTTTTCAAGACGAGCCCCTTCATCACTACCTTCACTGAATCCGGCCGAAATAATAATAAATGCCGTGGTATTCTTTTCCTCGGCCAGAACTTTAACCGCACCAACACATGAATGAGCAGGAATGGCAAGAATTGCAAGATCTACGGGAGGAAGATACCTGACATCGCGATAGGAAGTTACTCCCTGTATGATATCTTCCCTCTGGTTGACCACAAACAAACTCCCAGTGAAATTTCCCCTGATGATATTCTGTAATATTTTACCCCCGGGTTTATGAAGGTTTTCAGAACCCCCGACAACAACAATTGATTGTGGATTAATGAGCTGATCACATATCTTATGATTCATAAACCAGATTTTAAACAAATTTACTAAAGCATCAAAGAAAAAAAATCTTTATGCTTTTATCCATGTCCTAAAGCATAAACCAGGAATTAAATTATGGCACTTTTCCCTGAAATAATTTGGAAAATAAAACATAATCGCCTTATTTTATGATCATAAATCACTCCTGGCTTAAAGAGCAGGTTTATAAAGAAGAGGCGAGAGAACAGGCTCAATGAACCTCTGGCAACCTCTCCTAAGGAAAAGGTGCCAATTCCTGATCCGCCTCAGGCGGATAAATATAAATCTTAATTTTATGAAAAAAAACAGATCTTTTCTCATTGTTGGTTTATTAACTGTGGTTATAATCAAACCCCCGTTCCCATTAATGCTTTTTCAAGACTTCCTGTTCATGTTTATGTGCCGCCAGGCACTTAAAATATTAACTTAATACCTGAGTTATTCTATAATGGGAAATCGTATCTGCTTCAGACAAATGCGAAAATCCATATCAAAAAAACAGGGTCAACTACTTAAAACGATCATTATGAAAACTACATGCATTCTTAAACACAAACAAGTCGGAAACAATTCTTAAACCTGTGTATTCTCCCGCTGCGCGGGATAAGCTATGAGACCATTAAAAACTAAATTATTTATGTATGAAAACAAAATATAAATTTGAGACATTACAGCTACATGCAGGACAGGAAGCAGATCCCGTGACACACGCAAGGGCAGTCCCTATATATCAGACATCTTCTTATTTATTCAATAGTGTTGAACATGCCGCTAATCTTTTCGAATTAAAAGAATTCGGTAATATTTATACACGAATTATGAATCCTACCACAGATGTTTTTGAGAAAAGGATTGCAGCCCTTGAGGGAGGTATTGCAGCATTAGCCACTTCAAGCGGCCAGTCAGCTCAGTTCCTCGCTCTCACCAATATTCTTAACTTCGGAGATAACCTGGTATCCACATCTTTCCTTTATGGTGGCACATATAACCAGTTTAAAGTACAATTCAGAAGAATAGGAATTGAAGCACGCTTTGTGGATGGAGATAATCCGGCTGATTTTGAAAAGCTGATTGATGAAAGGACCAAAGCAATCTATCTTGAGACCATGGGTAATCCAAAATTTAATATTCCTGATTTCCATGGAATAGCTGCTATTGCTAAAAAACATGGCATTCCCCTCGTGGTTGATAATACCTTTGGAGCAGGTGGTTATTTATGCAGACCAATAGAGCTGGGAGCCAACATTGTAGTTGAATCCGCCACAAAATGGATAGGTGGTCATGGAACGAGTATCGGTGGTGTGATTGTTGACGGAGGCAATTTCAATTGGAGTAACGGGAAATTTCCACAATTTACTGAACCATCCGAAGGATATCACGGTCTTGTTTTCTGGAATTTATTTGGCGATAAAGGACCTTATGGAAATATTGCCTTTATTGTGAGGGCACGTGTGGAAGGATTACGTGATTATGGGAATGCCCTCAGCCCGTTCAATGCTTTCCTGTTTCTTCAGGGCCTTGAAACCCTTTCGTTACGCGTTCAGCGACATTGCAGCAATACTCTTGAAATGGCTGAGTGGTTGAAAGATCAATCATGGGTAACCAAAGTTACTTATCCCGGATTGCCTGATAATCCATACCATCAACTGGCTAAGAAGTACCTTAAAAACGGATTTGGAGGAGTACTTACCTTCAATGTGAGAGGCGGATCCGGGGCAGCAAAAAGACTGGTGAATAATGTTAAACTTATATCCCACCTCGCTAATGTAGGTGACGCTAAATCTCTGATCATACATCCGGCAAGCACCACACATGAACAGTTAAGTCCGGAAGAACAGCTCGCATCAGGTGTTGAACCAGATGCAATAAGATTTTCTGTCGGTATTGAACACATTGACGACATAAAGTCTGACCTCCTGCAGGCAATTAAATGATATAAGGAAAATTTTTCAAGCTGCTATTTTCATGATGTAAATGAAAATGCTTACTTTGTAATTTTGGTTTCAGCGAATTAAAAATCGTCTGGAAACATTCTATTTTGTTTCCAATTGTATTATTCTTCAATGATAAAATGCTTTTTGAAGCATGCACAATCCAGATGTATGAAAAATTGTTTATTAGCGATAATACTTCTGCTCCTGCCTCTTCCGGTTTCTTCACAGAAGGTCACTATACATAATCAGATCTTTAAATATAAAAATAGTGTCAATGGAGAACTTGGCGGATTTGCTTTCGGTTCAATCTACTATGAAAGAGTACTTATCAATCAAAGAGATTTTAAAACAACCGGCCAGGCCGGACTTGGGCTGCTAGGTATACCAATTGTTTTTCATGAGGTTGTATCTTTCAACAAACACCATATAGAATTAGGATTAGGGATTGTTTTACCCATAAAACACCTGACATATTCTGCAGCAGAAGATCCTTTTTTAACTGCCCGGATTGGTTACAGGCTTCAACAGCCAGGCAGAAACTTTATTTTCAGAGCCGGACTGATGCATGTCAGACCTGGAGCAGACAGAAAAAATGGACCCGAAATAATTCTGTGGGTATTTCCCGGCTTGTCTTTTGGCTGGGCTTTCTGAATAAAAGGAATATCAATCATCAGGTTATTTTTTCAATATTCCAGACAAAGGCCCGGATACCCACCTCACGATTGATGTCATCCAGCCTGTTTACCTTTTCGAGAACAATTTCCACCAAATCATCCTGAACAACGGTTATGACTGCCGAATTAATTTCAGGCCATGTATGTGTTCCCATACGGGGTTCCCCATCGTGGGTTCCTGTTCCCATAACGGTGGGCCACTGGGTGAATCCTCTTATATTAAGTTTTTCAAGCATGTATTCGACTTTCTCGGTGAGAGCCTGGTTATATACAATCAATATTGCTTTCATAGGTTTTAAATATTAAATCTCCATAAAATCAAGTTCATGGGTTTCTTTTTTCTTACGCTTTTCCGCTCTTCTTACAACAACCCTGTATACCACGGGAACAATAATAAGGGTAACCGCAGTTGAGAAAGTCA
>Ga0068714_10003816_pt1 | contig 17438 bp, 23 predicted proteins | sample MTBNYHSulfiMetaG_FD_62988 | JGI IMG/M metagenome (GOLD analysis project Ga0068714, IMG submission 62988) | Enrichment culture microbial communities from rom New York Harbor, USA that are MTBE-degrading - MTBE-NYH (New York Harbor Sulfidogenic)... | ecosystem: Environmental > Aquatic > Marine >...
AGCCCTGGACCAGCAGAATCGTGGAGTGCGCGATGAGCTGACGGCACTGGAGAAGGAGATCCGGCAGCAGAACAGCGGGCTGGCTCAGACCGAGGAAAGCCTGAAAAAAAAGACCCGCATCCTGGAGGATCTCCACGGGCAGATCGAGGGCCTGCAGGTCAACCTGGCGGAAGTGCGGGCGGAGATCCGTAACCTGTACGAGACCTTCAGGGAGATGTATTCCCGGGAGCTCTCGGAGTTCGAGCCCAGGATGTACGAAGTGTCAGGACAGATGAAGGAGCTGCGTGGCCGGCTGGCCTCCGAGCGCGAGCGCCTGCGCGCCCTTGGGCAGGTCAACCTGATGGCCCCGGAGGAGTACGCGGAAGTCAGCGAGCGCTACCGTTTTCTTTCCGGGCAGCTGGAAGACCTGAACCAGGCCTCCCAGGACCTCAAGAAGGTCACCGAAGAAATCCGGACCGAGAGCTCGGAGCTGTTCCTGGAGAGCTACGCCACGATCCGCAAGAACTTTCACCTGATGTTCCGCAGGTTGTTCGGAGGCGGCCGGGCGGAGCTCAAGCTCCTGGATCCCGACAATGTCCTGGAGAGCGGAATCGAGATCTTCGCCCAGCCTCCGGGCAAGAAGCTGGAGAGCATCAACCTGCTCTCGGGGGGAGAACGGACTCTCACCGCGATCGCACTTCTGTTCGCCTTCTACATGGTCAGGCCGTCGCCATTCTGCATCCTCGACGAGATCGATGCAGCCCTCGACGATCAGAACATCAGCCGCTTTCTGCATGTGCTCAAGGAGTTCGCTTCCGCCTCGCAGTTCATCATCGTCACGCACAACAAGAAGACCATAGCCAGCGCCGATTCGCTGCTGGGCATCACGATGGAAGAGTCGGGAATCTCGAAGATCATCACTCTGAGGCTGGAACACAAGGTTGAAGAGAAGACCTACGCTTGAGCGCATCCTGCCCCGGAACCCCGAGACCCGCCGCATGGTCCTGGTGGCGGCGGGGCTGTTCTTTGGCTCGGCCGTCGTGACCCTGGTCATCGTGCTCGCTACGGGCAGCCTGGGCACCGCGAGGGAGAGCGCTCCGGTGGCCCCGCCGGCACGGGCACCCGCCGAGACGCCCGGCGCGATCGGCCTGAGCGACCTGCTGCTTCCGCACCCGCCGCACGTGGCGGGCCGGGCGCCGCCGTACCTGCTTCGCGAGCCCCTGAGCCGCTGGAGCAACGAGCAGGTCCAGCGCTACTGGATTTCGCTTCGGGATATCGCGGTGGAACGGGTCCGGCAGGAAAACGATCGCCGCATCCGGGAGCTGCTCCAGGGGGTTCCATAGGGGCAACGGGGTCTGAAATGGGAGGGGAACAAGCCATGAAAGCACGCGCACGACGGCCGGCGCTCCTTGCGCTGGCGTTCCTGCTGGGTGCCTGTCGTCATTTCGTGCCGTTGGAGCCTCCTCCGCCGGCACCCGCCGCGGGGGCGCCGGCCAGGCCGACGGCGAGTATCCGCCCCCCGGAGCTGATCGTTGTTCCGGTCGCTGCCCTGTCCGAGTCGCTGCCCGTTCCCATCGCCCCCGAGCTGGCGGTCGGAGGCCTGCGGCCCGTCCCCGGCGTTTCGGTGGCACCACCGCTCCCGCGAGCTCCGGAGGGCCTGCGACTCCCGGTGCCGGTGGCGTTGGCGGCCCCTCCCAGGATAGACCCGAGCTATGCCATGATCGATCGGGCCTCCTCTCCGCGCCCGGGCAGGGAGCGGACGCTCGAGAGACCGGGGGCTCCGGGGACCCCGGCGGCGGTCGCTGCTGCGAGCGGGGCGGGCCAGCGGGAAGTCGCGGCAGCGCCCCCCGACCCGCCCGCCGGCCCGCCCGCCAAGAGAGCGACACCCCCGGCGCCCCCCCCTGGGCCGTCCGGCGTATCCCCGGGCAGCGCGGCGAGCTCCGGCGACTCGCCGCCTCGGGCAGCCGCGCCTGCCAGGCCGGGCGCGGAGAGCCCCCGGCGCCCTGCATCCCAGGAGGTCCGCGAGGAATACCGCGAGGTTCTGGCTCGCCGGGGCGATCCTGTGGAGCTTTCCTTCGAAGGGGAAGGGTGGCTGTTCACCGCTGTCGGACGAAGCGCCGCGGCCGGCGGGGAGGCGATGGACGGGCTGGAGTTCCAGGGCAGCTCATCGGAGAAGGGCAGGACTCGCTTCAGCTTTGTCGCTCGGAGCCTCGGGGAGTACCGCATGAGCTTCCAGCTACAGAACCACACCGCCGGGATCCTCCGGAACGAGGTCGTGCGCCTGCGGGTGCTCGGCGACGAGGAATTCTCGCGGGAGCTGGAGGGAGCCGCCTCGAGCTCCGGGGTGCCGGAGACAGGCGGTCGCGCGGGAGCCGCCGGACCCGCAGGTTTCGTCGCCGACCCGGTCTATCGGTCAGGCCGGCAGCCGGAACAGTCGGCCGGGGCGCCGGGGCCGCCGATCCCGCGGGCGGACCGTTGGTTCGAGCTGGGCGAGTTCGAGCTTGCCCTGCGGGAGTACCTGCGGGAGTATCGTCCCGGTGATCCCTACATCAATGATCGAATCGCGGCGAGCTACGCCGCTACGGGAGAGTGCCTGGCCGCGACCCGGTACTACACGTTCAATCTGGGTGCTTCGGGGGACTACCTGGAGCGCGCGGTGTTGGGACTGGTCCGGTGCGGGCTGACCCTGGAGGACGAACGGCTGCTCGCGGACATGACTCCGGCCGTGCTGGGAGTGGAAACCCTGCCGATCCGACAGGAGCTGTTGGGACTGGCACGGTACCACATGGAGCGGCAACGCCCCCCCCTGGCCATGACTCTTCTGCAGGAATTCAAGAGGCGGTATCCCCACGGCCCGGGCCTGGACGAGGTGACGTATCGGCTGGCGCAGCTGTACGAGTCCGAGACCTCGCTGCGGGACCTGGCAGCGGCGCGGGAGGCCTACAGGCTGGTCTACGACCAGTGGCCCGAGAGCCTGTTTTCCGAACCTGCCCACGCGCGCCTTCGGTACCTGGAGCGGCACTTTTTCGACGTGCGCTGAGGGTGTGCCGGGCACGGCGCGCAGGGGGCGAGCGTTGACAATCCCGGGGATTAACAGTATATATTCCATGACTTATGCTCGAGAGGCTGTCGGACAAACTCACGGACGTAGTGCGCCAGGTTTCCGGCAAGGCGCACATCTCGGAAAAGAACATCCAGGACGCGATCGGGGAAATCAAGATCGCGCTCCTGGAAGCGGATGTCAACCTGCGCGTGGTGCGCCGGTTCGTCAATCGCACCACCGAGGAAGCGCTGGGGGAGAAGGTTCTGCGTTCGGTCTCCCCCGGGCAGCAGTTCGTGAAGCTGGTGCACGACAAGCTCGTGGATCTCCTCGGCGAGGGGCGCCAGGAGCTGGCACTCAAGGGGCCGGACACCCTGTCCACGATTCTGCTGCTGGGCCTGCAGGGCTCCGGCAAGACGACCACGGCGGCCAAGCTGGCGGTGCATCTGAGAAAGGTCGGCCGAAGGCCCCTGCTGGTGGCGGCCGACCTGGTTCGCCCGGCGGCCATCGAGCAGCTTGCCGTGCTGGCCCGCCAGGCGGGGCTGGAGCTCTACCGGGAGGACAAGAGCACGCCGGTCAAGGTCGTGGCGAACGCTCTGAAAGCGGCTGCGCGCCAGCAGTACGACACGGTGGTCATCGACACCTCAGGGCGGCTGCAGATCGACGAGCAGATGATGAAGGAGATAGAGGCGGTCAAGAAGGCCGCCCGTCCGGACGAGCTGCTCCTGGTGGCGGACGCCATGACCGGTCAGACGGCCGTGGAGATCGCCAAGGCCTTCGACGAGCGCCTGGAGCTCACCGGCGTCATCCTGAGCAAGTTCGACTCGGATGCCCGCGGCGGCGCTGCCCTGTCGATCAAGAGCGTGACGGGCAAGCCGATCAAGTACATCGGGATGGGCGAGAAGCTCGAGGAGCTCGAGCCGTTCTACCCCGAGCGGGTGGCGACGCGCATTCTGGGCATGGGCGACGTGGTCACCCTGGTGGAGAAGGCGCAGGAGACCATCGATGCCCGGGAGGCCGAAGAGCTGCAGGAAAAGCTCGCCCGGGAGACCTTCACCCTGGAGGACTATCTGGATCAGTTCCGCCGGGTGCGCAAGATGGGCAGCCTGGAGAGCCTGCTGGAGATGATCCCGGGTGCCAAAGGCAACATCCCGGAGGGCGCGATCGACGAGAAGGAGATGAAGCGGGAGGAGGCGATCATCCTCTCGATGACCAGGAACGAGCGGCGGAATCACCGAATCATCGGACCGAGCCGAAGGACCCGGATCGCCCGGGGCAGCGGCACGGCCGTGTATGACGTGAACAAGCTGTTGAAGAAGTTCGAGAAGACCCGGCTCATGATGAAAAAGATGACGAAGAACAAGAAGGCCCAGGCGGCGTTCCTCGCGCAAGTGGGCAAGTAACCCAAGGAGGCACGAAGTTGAGCGTACGGATCAGGTTGAAGCGGTTTGGCACCAAGCGAAGGCCGTACTACCGAATTGTCGTTATGGATTCACGCAGCCCGCGGGATGGACGAGCCATCGAGGAAGTGGGGTTCTATCACCCCATCGAGATCGAAGAGAAGCAGATCCGGGTCAAGGAAGACCGGGTTCGTGAGTGGCTGGACAAGGGCGCTCAGCCCTCGGATACCGTGAGGAAACTGCTGAACAACATCAACTTTCGAATCAAGTAGCATCCACCCCCAGGGCGCCGGAAGGAGAGGATCGTGGAGAAGGAACTGGTCGAGTACATCGCGAAATCTCTGGTGGATGATCCCAGCGGGGTGGTCGTGAACATGATCGAGGGGGAGAAGTCCACCATCCTGGAGCTCAAGGTTTCGGAGGGAGATATCGGCAAGGTCATCGGCAAGCAGGGGCGGATCGCCAAGGCGGTGCGGACTATCCTGAGCGCCGCCTCCACGAAAACCGGCAAGAGGGTGGTGCTCGAGATACTGGACTGATGGATCGCCTGGCGATCGGCAGGATCGGAGGCGCTTTCGGCCTTTCCGGAGCCCTGAAGGTCAGGAGTCTTTCCGGGGAGACCAGCCACTTTTTCGCCTTGGAACAGGTGTTCGTCGGGAGCGAAGGACGCTTCGAGACATTCCAGGTGGAAACGGTGCAGCCGTACAGGGACGGGGTGCTGCTCAAGTTGGCGGGCGTGGACAGCCCGGAGCAGGGGAATGGCTTGCGTGGCCGGGAGATCTGGGTCGAGCGTGCCCACGCCAGCGCTCTGGGCGACGGAGAGTACTACGTTGCAGACCTGTGCCGGTGCAGGGTCTTCCAGGGCGGAGAGGAAATCGGCACGGTCGTGTCGGTCTGTGAGGGGGGGAACGCGGAGCTGCTGGAAGTCGAGCGTCCCACAGGCGGACGGCTGATCGTGCCGTTTTCGGCACCCTTCGTCGGGGATGTGGACGTGGAGAAGGGCAGCATACTCCTGACGGAGGAGTTCGAGCTGCCGTGATCTTTCATATACTGACTCTGTTTCCGGAGATCTTCGAGGGGTATCGGAGCTCGTCGATCCTCGGGAAGGCTGCGGAGCGGCGACTGGTGTCTCTCGACCTGGTGGACATCAGGGACTTTGCCCGGGACAGGCACAGGACCTGCGACGATGCCCCGTACGGAGGCGGCGCGGGCATGGTGCTCAAACCCGAGCCCCTCTCGGCGGCTCTGGAATCGGTAGGCGCGGAGATCCGCGCCGGGGGAGCCCTCTGGCCCACCGGGGAGTCCGGGCTCGCCGTCCTGGCGGGCGCGGGGGCCCGGGTGGTGTGCCTGACTCCCGCCGGCAGGCTCTGGACCCAGAGCATGGCCCAGGCGGCAGCGGCGGAGCGGGAAATAGTCCTGATCTGCGGGCGGTACGAAGGGATCGACCAGCGGGTCATCGACATGTACGTTACGGATGAAATCTCCGTTGGAGACTACATCCTCAGCGGCGGCGAGGTTGCCGCCATGGTGCTGGTGGACACGGTAGCCCGTCTGGTGCCGGGGGTCATCAAAGAGGAGTCTCTGGCCGAGGAGAGCCTGGGTCAGGGGCTGCTGGAATACCCCCAATACACCCGGCCGCAGGTGTTTCGGGGGCGGAAAGTCCCCGATGTCCTGCTCTCGGGCAACCACGCCGAGATCCAGAAATGGAGGCTCGAGCGGAGCCGGGAGAAAACCCGGGCACTGCGGCCGGATCTGTTGAACCGGTGCTGAAAGAGGAGTACTTCGGATGAACAAGCTGAAAGCGATCGAGCAGGAGCAGATCAAGAGCGAGTCCCCCGAGTTTGCCATCGGGGACACGGTGAAGGTGCACTACCGGATCGTGGAGGGCAAGACCGAGCGAGTCCAGATCTTCGAGGGCCTGTGCATTGCGATGAAGCGTCCCGGCGTGCGCCGGACCTTCACGGTGCGCAAGATTTCCTACGGTGTGGGAGTGGAGCGGACCTTTCCCATCAACTCCCCCAGGATTCAGAACATCGAGGTGGTCCGCAGGGGGCGGGTCCGAAGAGCCAAGCTGTACTACATTCGCAGTCGCGTGGGCAAGGCCGCCAAGGTCGCGGAGCTGATCCAGAAGAAATCGACTTGAACAGGTGATGGTCGAGAAGCCCTTTCTTTCCAGTCTCCGCCTGAGCGCCGGAACCGCAGTGAATCTGCGTTCCGGCGATCTTGTCTCTGTGCAGGTCCTCAAGCGCCTGGGTGCAGGCCGGTGGGCGGTGGGGATCAAGGGGCGCACTGTCCCGGCCGCTTCGGAGCTCGAGCTGATTCCGGGGCAGCGGCTGCGCGCGCAGGTCGTGATCCACCAGGGCCGCACCGTGCTCAGACTTCGGGAAGGCCGGGGAGGGCAGGTGGAGGATATCGTCCGCCGGGCCGGGCTCCCGCAGGAGCCGGAAGTGCGCCACATCGTGAGTGCGTTTTTGCGCAGCGGACTGGGGGTCAGAAGCGAGGAGGTGCTCCAGGTGCGCCGGCTGCTCGACAAGCTCCGGCTCCAGCCGCGGCGCTCCGCCCGTCTGGCCGCCGTGGCCATGGAGAAGGGGATAGATCCCCGGTCGCCGGGCTTGGAGGAGCTGCTGCCGGTGCTGGATTTCGGGGAAGACCGGGGACAGCGGCGCCGCTACAGGGGCAGACAGATGCCCGAGGAGGATCGGGATTTCCGGGAGGCGCTGCCGGCGGGCCTCACAGAGGAGCGGGAGCAGGATTCTGCGCTCCAGCTCTTCAACCATCTCGGAGGCAGGGAAGGGAGTTGGGTGATCATTCCTTTCCATTTTACCTGGCGGTCAGGATCCCGCCTGTACGGGACCCTGCGCCTGCTCTACGACGCGGTCAAGGGCACAAGCAATCGCTTCATCCTGGTCGTTGAAAAGGAAGTGGAGGGGGATGCCGGAGAGGTCGGGGAGAACGAGCCTCGACGGCGATGGTCCTTCAGCCTGGACCGCGGTCAGCCAGGGGAGAAGGGGTGCTCGATGAGCGTGTTCTGCAACGACCCGGAAGCAGGGGCTGCGGCCCGGAAAGAGTTCCGGCAGCTCAGGGCAAAACTGCAAAACCTCGGCGTCAAAACTGACGATACTATACGTATAGATGACGAGTTCGACGGGTTATCCCCAGAAGAGGATGCTCCACTGTACCGGGGCGTCGATCTGGAGCGTTGATGCTCCGCCCCGCCCCCGGTGCGGGCGGGGGCCTGCAGCTGGACGAGCGCCATGGAGAGTGTGGACAAGGTAGTAGCCCTGCATTACACCGCGGAGCTGCCCGCCCCCATCATTCTGGCCAAAGGAAAGGGGGCGCTGGCCGAAAGGATACGCCGGCTGGCACGGGAACACGAGATTCAGCTCGTACCGATGCCGGAGCTCACGGACGCTCTCATCGAGTTGCCGGTCGGTTCCCTGATTCCGGAGGAGTTCTACCAGGTGATCGCCGAGCTGCTCGTGTACGTCAAGAGCCTGTCCTGAACGACCCAGCGGGAGAAAGGCCCTCATGAGACCGATCAAAGTTCAAGACCTTCGCCCCGGGATGGTGTTCGACAAGCCCGTGTACATCGAGGGGGACAACATCCTGATTCCGGCCCAGGTCCCGCTCAAGGACAAGGACATCGACCGCCTGACCAGGTGGGACATCGAAGAGGTCTATACCGACGGGGCTCTTGTTGCCGCGGCCGGCGGCGCCGGCGCCCCGGAACGGACGCCGGAGGCCCTGGCCTGGCTTCCCGCGGCCGAGGAAAAGCTGCTGCGAGTCTACAAGGCGGCCGTAGACAAGGTCGACCTGATCTTCCAGGACATCCTGGATGGTACCTACCTGCACCACGAGCCCATCGACGCCCTGGTTACCGATCTGATGGAGGTCGTGCGCAAGAGCAGGAACGAGATCATCCAGCTGATCCTGCTGGGCGAACGCGTGGAGCGCAAGGTGTCGGCCAGCGCGGTGAACACCCTGGTGGTGGCTGCGGTGATCGGTCAGAGCATGAGGCTGGCCAGCCATCGTCTCGTGCAGCTGGCCACCGGCGCGCTCCTGCACGACGTCGGAATGCTCAAGGTGGAGCGCCAGCTGTTGAACAAGGAGGGCAAGCTGAGCCCCGACGAGCTCAATCGCATCCGAACCCACACCGTGACCGGGTATCAGGTCATCTCCCGAGACATGAAGTATCCCGAGGACATCGCCGTGGCCGCCCTGCAGCACCACGAGCACTGGGACGGCAGGGGATACCCCCGACACCTTCGGGGCGAGGACATCCACCTGTTCGGGCGCATCGTGGCGGTCGCAGACACCTACGAAGCCATGGTCAGCGAACGCCCATATCGCAACGCCACGATCGCCTACTCGGCCATGAAGAGCATCCTGAGCGACAACGGCAAGCGCTTCGATCCGCAGGTGCTCAAGGCGTTCCTGGAGAGCATGGGGGTTTTCCCGATCGGCAGCATCGTCCAGCTCAACGACTCGAGCATCGGCCGCGTGACCGCGAACCATCCCCAGGCGCCGCTGCGGCCCAGGATGGAGCTGCTGCTGGATGCGACGGGGGCGGCGGTGGAACATCGGGAGCAGATCGATCTGCTGGAGCGAAAGAACCTGTTCATCGTCAAGGCGGTCGACCCGAAGATGATCGGGACTGAAGGCTGATGAGCAGGCGCGGCACGGGCGCCCGGGGTGAGGAGCTCGCCGCCCGATACCTCGAGAACCGGGGATACCGGGTTCTGGACAGGAATTTCAGAACCCGCCGGGGGGAGATCGACATCGTGGCGCAGGCCGGCGACCGGGTGGTGTTCGTGGAGGTCAAGCACTGGAAGGTGCTGGGGGTGGAGGCTCTGGAGCAATCCTTAGGGGGACGCAAGCAGAGCCGGATCCGGGCGGCTTCCCGGGCCTACCTGATGCGGCACCCGGAGCTGGAGGCCTGCCGGATCGGCTACGATGTGGTGTTCTTGGGAGCTGAGGGCAGTCGCCTCCGGCATTACCGGAACGCATTCGACGGGGTCTAACGGTGGTCAGGATCGCAAAAAAGACGGATCCGCGAAGGCTTGAAGAACTCAAGAGAAAGATCCATGATGAAAGGTACCTGGCTGTAGCTATCGCCAAGATCGCCCAGGACCTGACCCTCAACATCCATCGAGAGGATTGAGTGTGAGCGACCACGGCCCCAGACGAAGAAACGGGCGCCACCGCCGCCGGCGTCCATTCCCGAAACCCGCGACCGAGTTCTCGATGTGCCCGATCTGCGAGAAGGCGGTCCGCGATCTGGCTTCCGCGATCACCCACCGGGACACCGGCAATCCCGCCCACTTCGACTGCATCCTCAAGATCCTGCGGGACCAGCACAGCCTGTCGGAAAACGAGAAGATCTGCTACCTGGGCAAGGGCAGCTTCGGGATCGTGCAGTTCCGGGCGAACGCGAGTCCCATGCGCTTCTTCATCCGGCAGCGGATCCAGTACGAGGACCTCGAGACGGTCCCCGACTGGCGCAAGATACCCGCCCGAAACCTCACAGCACGCTAGCCTGCCAGGGCACAGGCCGCCTCTCCTGCCAGCGGTCCTGTTCTCCGTGTGATTGATAACCCTCGCCGATATGCTATTATTGTGTTATACCCACGGTCGATCGACGGAGAGTCAGGGATGTCACTGAAGTACGCTCTCCTCGGCCTGCTGGCCGAGAATCCCAAGTACGGCTACGAGATCAAGCAGGAGTTCGAGGGGGCGCTGGGCAACGTGTGGTCGGTGTCCTACGGCCAGCTGTACCCGACCCTCCGCAGGCTCTCCGAGGTGCAGTGGGTGACCAAGCGGACGGCACCCGGCAAGAAGGCGGCCGAGAAGAATATCTATTCGATCACCCCGAAGGGCAAGCAGAAGCTCGACGAGTGGCTGCTGCGGCCCCTGCGTTCGAGCTACAAGGTCAAGGACGAGTTCACCCTCAAGTTCCTGTTCTTCGACAAGCTGCCCCGGGAGAAGGTTCTGGAGTACCTGAAGACGCAGCAGAAAAAGACGGTGATGCAGAAGGAGAACTTCCAGCGAACCCTGGTCTCGATCAAGGACGAGCTGAATTTCTTCCTGCAGGCCATCATCCGCAAGGGGATCATCCACCTCGAGGCGGAGATCCAGTGGCTCGAGGAGGTGGTGAACGCCCTGGAGAGCCCCTGAGCGGGCGCTCTACTGGTAGCGCTTGAGCACGTCCAGCGTATCGATGGCTTTGCGCCGGACTGTCCTGATGTAGTTGCCCTGGGCGATGCGCACCAGGGCGCGCGCCGCCTCGGCCGAGTGCCTGGCGTCCTCGAACCCGTTGTTCTTGTCCGCGATCTTCTCCAGGGCCAGGCAGACCGCATACGCCAGGTTGTTGTCCGGCATGGTCGGGTCTTCCTTCTCCATGGTGTAGAGGATGGCCTTGACCGCTTCGTTGGAATCGTTCAGACCGACCACCCCCAGAGCGTAGGCCGCTTCGGCCTTGACCATGGGTTCGTCGTCGACGATCAGCATCGTGATCAGCGAATTCTTGGCCTTTTCGCCCCCCAGGCGGCCAAGCAGGTTCGCCGCCCGCCGCCGGACTTCGGGGAAGTAGTTGATCAGGCGGTTGGATTCCTTGACCCGACGGGCCGTGCCTTCCATGCCCAGGAACTCGAGGATCGGCTGGACCTTGTCCGGATCGTCGACGCTGCCCTTCTCGATCATCTCCTCCAGCTCGTCCAGAACCAGCATCTTGAGCTCCCGGTCGTCGGAGTAGGCCTGCTCCCTGCGGATCTGATACTCGATGTCCCTGAGGTACAGCTCCTCCACGGTAGGCTCCCGGCCCCGGCTCTGAGCGCCCAGGGTGGCCACGGCGGCGAAGCCGATGAACCCTACGATTGCTGCCAACAGTATTCTCTTCATGCTCTGCTCCAAAGGTAGAAATCCCCTCAGTCCCACACCCCGATCTTCCAGTTCCCGTCTTCCCGGACCAGGAGGTACAGGATGCCGCGCGTGCCGCGTATCGACGAGATCACTTTGACCTGGTTCTCGTCGATGAACTCGATGTCGTCGATCGTGGCCTGAGAGCGGCTGGGGGCCACTACGTACTCGAAATAGTCCCGAAGACTCTCCAAGTGGACGTTGCTCTTCTTCAACAACGGTTTTTCCGACTGCTCCTGCAGGTATTCCTGGTCGCTCGTCTGCTGGATGTACTCGTCGGAAAGATGAGCCAGCCAGCTCTGGTAGTCGCGCTCACGGATGATTTCGTTCAGATTCCGGATGAACTCCTCGATTTCGTCGAAGGTCTTGTTGTACACCTCCTCAGTGACAACGAAGCTCTGTTCCCCGGGCCCGGGGAGCGGCTCCCCAGCCGCGATCTCTGCGGCGCCCCGGTCCGTTTCCGGCTCAGGATACTCCGACGTTGCTGCATCTTGCTCTGGAGGCTCTCGCTGTTCAGGCTGCGGGGTCTGAGGCCGGGAGGTGCAGGACAAAACGAGCGCCGCGGCTACCAGCAGAACCCAGATCTTCATCCGTATCACCCATTGTATAGTCTTCGACCTGTTTTGTCAAAATCTTTCGGCCTTTGTTGACCCGCCTCCTTCTTTGTGAGTACACTCCCCTCGATGAAAGTACTATATCCCGGTTCCTTCGATCCCCCCACGAACGGGCACCTGGACATCGTCAAGCGGGCCTCCACGATCTTCGAGCACCTGGAGGTGGTCATTGCGGACAATCCGCGGAAGCAGTACACCTTTTCCGCGGAAGAACGCTTCGAGATGATCACGACGATGGTCGCGGACTTCGCCAACGTGCAGGTGACGATCTGGCGGGGGCTGATCGTCGACTTCGCCGAGAAAGTGGGCGCCCGGATCATCCTGAGGGGGGTTCGGGCACTATCGGACTTCGACTACGAGTTCGAGCTTTCGATGATGAACCGGGCCCTGAATCCCAAGATCGAGACCATTCTGATGCCCACCGACCAGAAGTACTTCGTCCTGCGTTCCTCGAGCATGAAAGAAGTCGCGATTTTCGGCGGGGAAATCTCGGAGATGGTACCGCCGATCGTCGAGCGGGCCCTCAAGGAGAAGTACAAGAACGCGCACCTCTGAGCTCCGGCCGCCGGGCCTCTTCGGCCTCGGGTTGACAGGGTGCAACTGAATGAGGTATTTTTCTCACACTTCACCGAAAACAACTGAAAGGCTAGTGGAATATGGCAGTTCCGAAAGGGAAAATCTCCAAGACTCGTTCTCGCAAGCGCCGGGCGATCACCATGCGCTTCGAGGCCCCGAACCTGGTCGAATGCAGCAACTGTGGGAACCGTTTTCTGCCCCATAGAGTCTGCCCCAAGTGCGGATTCTACAGGGGTAAACAAATCATTAAGCCGGAAGAGCTGGCTTAGTCAAACCACGTCAGGAGGAAGACAATGGACGAGCTTTTCGAGAAAATGAAGAAGCTGATCGCAGATCGTCTGGAAATCGACGAATCAAAGATCACCCCCGACTCTTCGTTCCGCCAGGATCTGGGCGCGGACAGCCTGGACACCTACGAGCTGGTCTACGCCATCGAGGAGGAGTTGGGCATCACTATCCCCGACGAGAAGGCCAACGAGTTCAACACTGTCCGGGACGCCCTGGACTTCATCAAGACAGAGCTCGACAAGAAATAGAAGGTGGGCTCCATCTCCAAGGAACTCCCCTTCAGGGCTCCAACCGTGGGTGCGGAACGGAAGAAGGAGCTTCACCTGTTTCAGAAGCACGCACATGCAAGGTTCAGGAGCCTCGAGCTCCTGAACCTTGCTTTTTCTCACCGGTCCTTTGCCAACGAGCAGGGTGGGGCGGTCGACAACAACGAGAAACTGGAGTTCTTCGGGGACTCCGTGCTCGGGCTCGTGGTCAGCGAGCACCTCATCCTGGCGCTGCCCGACAGATCCGAAGGCGACCTGGCCAAGATCAAGAGCTTCGTCGTCAGTGAAGACAGCCTGTCGGAGATCGCACGGCGTGTGCGGCTGGACAACTTCATCCTGATCGGGAAGGGGGAGGAGTATTCCGGCGGCAGATCCAAGAAGGCGATCATGGCGGACGCTCTCGAGGCCGTGATCGGCGCCTACTACCTGGATTCCGGCTTCAAGGCGGCCCGGACCTTCATCCGGGAGCTCCTGATTCCGGAAATCGACAAGGTCCTGGCAGACCAGCACAAGAAGGACTACAAGACCCTGCTGCAGGAACACGTCCAGAAGCGCTTCAAGAGCTACCCGCGCTACCGGGTCGTCCAGCGAAAGGGGCCGGACCACAACAAGACCTTCTGGATCGAAGTCACTGTAGGCAAGAAGACCTACGGGCCCGGCAGCGGCAAGAACAAGAAGGAAGCCGAACAGGAAGCCGCCGCCATTGCGTACAGGGCTCTGGTGCCCGATGCCGAAGCGGAGGGCGGCAACCCCCTCTGAGCCGCGGCGCTATCCTTCCGCGATGCGCTGCTCGTAGATCCGCCGCGCGATATCGAGGAGGGTACGCCGCTGGTTCTGGTCGGGATCGGCGATGACCGTCTCCAGCAAGGCGTCGAGGATCACTCCGATGAGCGGTCCCGGGGGCAACTGGAGAGCGGTCATGATGTCCTTGCCGTTCACCGCGAGATCCTCCAGGCCGAGGGCCTGATCCTGGGCGAGCACGCTCTCGATGCGCTTCTGAAAGGCGACGAGGGCCATTGAGGGAGAGCTGTCGCCGCAGCGCCCGATCTGGTCCGCCCGCCGCAGCGTCAGCAGATCCGGCACGTTCTCCACACCGACCCGGGCCAGGAAACGCCGAACCGCGGCATCGCTCCACACCTCTTCGTAGTTGAACATGTGGTGCCTGACCAGGTGGGCGGTCCGGCGCACCTCGTCGTTGGAGAAGCGCAGGCGGCGGAGCACGGACTGCGTGATCTCGGCGGACAGCCCCTCGTGCCCGTGAAACCGCAGCGCGCCGTCTTCGTCACGGTTCAGGGCGGGAGGCTTTCCGATATCGTGAAACAGCGCCGCCAGCCTGACGAGCGGCCTGTCCCGCGGGGCGGCATCGCAGCTGGCCAGCAGGTGCTCGAACACATCAAAGCAGTGAAGCTCCCGCTGTTCTATCCCCGAGCAGGCGGCAAGCTCCGGGACCAGCGCCTCCAGCAGGCCGCTGTCGCGCATCAGGCGCAGCCCGACGGAAGGCCGCTCGGCCTCCAGAAGCCGCACCAGCTCGTCCCTGACTCTCTCGGCCGACACCTTGCGCACCGTGTCCAGGCTGCTGGGAATGCCCGCGAACGTGCCCGCCTCGATCCGGAAATCGAACTGGGCGGCGAAGCGGCAAGCCCGCAAAGGGCGAAGCCCATCCTCCCGAAAGCGGGCCAGGGGATCCCCGATGGCCCGAATGACGCCGGCCTCGAGGTCCTCCCGGCCGCCGTGGGGATCCAGGAGCCGCTCGTCCTCCAAGTCGTAGGCGATGGCGTTGATCGTGAAATCCCTGCGCTTGAGGTCCTCCTGGATCGAGGGCGTGAAAATGACCTCGTCGGGCCTGCGGCCGTCCAGGTACTCCTGGTCGATCCGGAAGGTCGTGACCTCGAAGCGCACACCCTGGAACAGGACCGTCACGGTGCCGTGCTTGATGCCCGTGGGGATGACCCTGCGGTAGACGCGTTGGACGTCCTGCGGCAGAGCGTCGGTGGCGATGTCGAAATCCGTCGCCGCCCGGCCCAGGAGCATGTCCCTCACCGCCCCGCCTACCAGGTAGCACTGGAAGCCGGAGTCCTGGAGGTAAGCGGCAAAGCGTCTCAGAACCCGGGGAATGTGCAGCTTCGGCGCGTGAAACATCGGAAATCGCGGCATCGCATCTGATCCGATCGTGGCCCGAAGACTCCGGCGATGTCAAGAACTGCCGCCGATACGGGCTGCCGCGGTGCCGGGCGCACCACCAATAAAAGACCCCCGCGAGGCGGGGGCCTTTCTTGGGCGGTCTTCACGCGCGCAGGACGCGCGATAGGCTCGGTGAGCCGAAGGTGCTACCGCAGCAGCTCGAGGACGGTCTGCGGCTTGGTATTGGCCTGGGCGAGCATGGCCGTGGAGCTCTGGATCAGAATCTGGTTCTTCACGAAGCTCACCATCTGCTCGGCCATGTCGGTGTCCCGGATGCGGGATTCCGCCGCCTGCAGGTTCTCGGCGCCTACGGCCAGGCCTTTCATGGCGTACTCCAGGCGGTTCTGGTAGGCCCCCATGTCGGCGCGCTGCTTGTTGATGAGCTTGAGAGCCTCGTCGAGCATGCCGATCGCCTGGTTGGCCCGGTCCGGAGAGGACAGCGAGATGAACGTGGCGGTGTGCGGAGGACCACTGGGGTTCTGGAGTCCCAGGCCCTGGGCGGTCATGGTTCCGATGAACATCCGCTCCCGCTGGTCCATGTTCGCGCCGATGTGCAGCCACATGCTGGCGGTGATGACGTTTTCCCCCGTGAAGCGGGCGAAACGGCCGGTCAGCAGGTTCATGCCGTTGAACTGGGCGTGGGAGGCGATGCGGTTGACCTCGTCGATCAGGGCCGATACCTCCACCTGGATCTGCATCCGGTCCTCGTCGGAGTAGATGCCGTTGGAGGCCTGGACGGCCAGCTCCCGGAGGCGCTGGATGATGTCCTGGCTCTCCTGGAGGTAGCCTTCGGCGGTCTGGATGAACGAAATCCCGTCCAGGGCGTTCTGCTCCGCCCGGCGCAGACCGCGGATCTGGGACCTCATCTTCTCGGAGACCGCCAGACCGGAGGCGTCGTCCCCGGCGCGGTTGATCCGCATGCCGGAAGACAGCTTCTCCATGTCCTTGTCGATTGCCCAGCTGTTCCACTTCTGCTGTCGGTGGGCGAAGATGGCACTCAGGTTGTGATTGATGATCATTCAATCCTCCTTGATTCGGGTATTCTGGACTTCCCTGTCCAGTGTCGTGCCAGTATTAAATGTCGGAAGATTGAAAAAAAAGAGTAGCAGATTATCCGGCTGCAGGGGCCGCGACTCGATTGAAAATTCACCTCAACCAGGATAAGATTTGTCCTCAAAATGAGCATCGCCGGCGTCGGATTGTTGCTGATCGGGGGGGAGGGGCCCGCCCGCACCGTTCTGGAAGGGATTCTTGCGCAGCAGCCTCGGATCATCGCGGCCGATTCGGGATTCGACCTTGCCGTTGCGCTGGGGGTGGAGCCGGAGCTGCTGGTCGGGGACCTGGATTCCGTGGCGGACACCCCTGAGCTGCGCGCTTTTCCGCGAAACCGGATCCGCCGCTACCCCGCGGACAAGGACGAGACCGACACCGAGTTGGGTCTGCGGCTGTTTCGGGAGCTCGGGGTGCAGCGGGTGGTGCTGGCCGGCGGGGGCGGGGGGAGCCTGGAACACCTGGTCGGGATCCTGGCCCTGTTCGAGCGGGACGAGCGTCCGGAGGCCTGGTACACGGCCCGGGAGCACGTTCAGGCGGTCGAGGGGGAGCTCGCCCTGGAGGGCTGCCGCGGACAGAGCCTTTCTCTGTTTCCCCTGGGCGCCGGCGCCGCGGGACTGTCGTCCAGGGGGCTCAAGTGGTCTCTGGACGGGCTCAACTGGACCAGGGGAGACGCCGGGGTGAGCAATCTCTGCACGGAGGATCGGGTCGTGATTCGCGCACGCTCGGGCAGGCTGCTCATGGTGCGAACACTGGCAAGGGGCGGGGGATGCTGGAGAAAACCAAGCTCGAAGAAATCTCTCTAGAGCTTCCGGAACACGAGCGCAGGGAGCTTCTCGCCCGCATCAGCCGCAGCCTGGATCCGGGCGGCCGCGACGAGTTTGTCCGGGTCGAGCTCAAGCAGGAAGAGCGGGAGAAGCTCCTGGCCCAGGACCTCCTGGCTCTCCCGGGGTGGGCCCGGTTTCTGCTATGGCTGAGGAGGCTGTTCTCGGGTCGCAGCCGCCGGGAGCTGTTCATCGACTGGAAGATCGGCGAGGTCAAACGGCGGGTCAAGAGCCGCAGCCCGGGTCTCACGGGATTCGAGTCCCGGGATCTTTCCCCCAAGTTCGCCCGCCTTCTGTACGAGCTG
>Ga0068714_10003818_pt1 | contig 17434 bp, 10 predicted proteins | sample MTBNYHSulfiMetaG_FD_62988 | JGI IMG/M metagenome (GOLD analysis project Ga0068714, IMG submission 62988) | Enrichment culture microbial communities from rom New York Harbor, USA that are MTBE-degrading - MTBE-NYH (New York Harbor Sulfidogenic)... | ecosystem: Environmental > Aquatic > Marine >...
ACATGAAGAATTCGGTCCCTGGGATGGATGTGCCGGACGAGCAGATTGAGAGGCTCAGGTCGGTTCCGAAGGAGAAGCAGTCGGAGGAGGGGATCAAGATGTGTGTGGAGATGATCCAGAAGTTGAGGGAGATCCCTGGGGTTCGTGGGATTCATATTATGGCGATCGAGTGGGAGGAGAAGGTCTCGGAGATTGCCAAGGCCGCAGGCTTACTTCCCAGACCAAAAGTCACATAACATCTGGAATACTGGAATTTTGGAATGATGGGTAAAGGATACATACGCCGAAATTAATCTTTTTCGATTCTCCAATATTCCATTATTCCATCATTCCATGGGGATAGTGCAGAGACCAAGGCTATTTCAGATTGGACGAAGAAATTCAACCAAGCAGTTTATTCAAAAAGGAGGGGAGGAAAATGGCAAAGGCAAAGAAGATTTTAATCGTTGATGATGATCCGGATTTAGTAGAAGCAGTGACGATGATTTTAGAATCTAAGAAATATGAGGTGGCCGCTGCTTATGGTGGGATCGAAGGACTGCAAAAGGCACAGACCGAAAATCCGGACCTTATCGTCCTCGATGTTATGATGCCGGACAAAGACGGATATGCGGTATGTAAGGAGTTAAAGGCTGATCCTAAATTGAGTCAGATCCCTATTCTTCTTCTGACGGCAGTTGTTTCTAAGATTGCAACAACCCGTTATACCCAACAGGGTGGCCTTGAAACCGAAGCCGATGATTACATAGATAAACCTGTAGAGCCTGAAGTGCTAGTGAAACGGATCGAGGCCCTTCTCGCCAAATAACGATGAAGGTTAGAGGGAAGAGGTTGGAGGCAAATTCTTTAGGCCTTAAGTGAAACGCTTCTTAAGCGTAGCGGCCCTATAGTAAAGCGCTCCTCCAACAGGGTAATGTATGCCCAATCAAGTACAAATTCTTGTCATCGATGATGAACAGATCATGAGGGATGGATGTTTACGAATCCTTTCTAAAGACGGCTGGTCTGTCCTCACTGCAGAAAATGGAAAAAAGGGATTGGAGGAGATTCAAGGTCACCCAGAAAATATCGATGTGATTCTCCTCGATCTGATGATGCCCGGGATGAGTGGTATGGAGGTATTGGATCAGGTTCGGATCATTGATCCGAACCTCCCCGTCATCGTGATCACGGGTTATGCAACGGTGGAGTCCGCCGTGGAGGCGATGAAAAAAGGGGCCTATGATTTTATCCCAAAGCCCTTTACCCCAGATCAACTTCGTATTGTTGTGAAAAGGGCTTTGGAGAGAAGATCTCTTCAAAAAGAAGCAGAGTTTCTAAGAAAAGAACGAGAGCGATCCCTACGGGACATTGCCACAGAGAAGTCCAAAATCAAAACGATCATCAATTGCATGGGGGATGGAGTCTTGGTATGCGATCAGGACGGTTGCGTTGTTCTGACCAATCCAGCTGCAAGTCGAATGTTAATGACCTCCGAAACCTCACTTCTGGGAAACTCCCTCTCTCAGTGTCATCTCAGTTCAGATTTGTCTAAGACCATAGAAGAAAGTCTGCAGGCAAAGGATATCGGTTATACTTCTGTCTCCCAAGAACTGAGCTTGGGGGAATCTCAAGAAATATTTCTCCGAGCCCATACAGCCCAGGTACGAAATGATCTCGGGGAGACCATGGGTTCTGTCACCGTTCTTCAAGATATCAGTCACCTGAAAGAACTCGATAAGATGAAATCAGAATTCATTGCCATGGTCACCCATGAACTTCGGGCACCCATTGCTGCTGTGGAGCAGCAGTTGACCGTCATCTTAAATAAAATGGCAGGGGAAGTGACGGAAAAACAGGAACAACTCCTTTCGCGTGCCAAGGAGAGGACAAAAGGGCTTCTTGACTTGATCAAAGATCTCTTGGATCTTTCCAAAATTGAAGCAGGCAAGATGGTTCAATACAAAGAACCCCTCGCCCTTCAAGAGGTGATTCAGAGAGTGGTGGACTTGATGAAAGTCGAGGCTGAGAACAAGAAGATTGATCTTCATTTTACCGTCCCCGCCAAGATTCCCCTCATTAATGCAGATCGAAATAGCATGGAAGGAATCTTCACCAATCTCATCTCGAATGCAATTAAATATACACCCGAAGGGGGAAAGGTTTTGGTTAAACTCGGGGAAGAAGGCGGATTTTTGAAAGCGACTGTCTCAGATACAGGTATCGGTATTAAAAAAGAGGATCTTTCTCGAATTTTTGACAAATTTTACCGAGTAAAAACGACAGAGACTCGCCAAATCGTTGGGACAGGACTCGGGCTTTCCATCGTGAAAAGCATTGTGGATGCCCATTTGGGATCTATCTCCGTCGAAAGCGAGGAGGAAAAAGGAACCACCTTCACAATTCTCTTTCCAAAAGAATCCATCCAGGCTGTCTAAATATTGGAATGTCTTTTTGCCAACCGCACCCTGACTCCCATCCTCTTTATTCATCACTCCCGACATCAATTTCATTCAACCCTTCATTCTCTCAATCCAATAAGATAAAGATGACCAACTCGGAACCATCGGATTCACCCGAGGGGATTTTAAACGAAACGACGTGCAATCAGTACACCCCCCGATCGCATCAGAATAACTTGGTCCCACTTTCTTCCTTCCTCTTTCCATTCCCTAATTTCTAAAAAAGGTGTATATTAGAACCGCAAACGAATAATCCAAATATGCCTTGACCCCTGTGAATAACTCTTTCTGAAATTAACTCGATTCTATATCATATTGTTTAAAATGATTTTTTCTGGAAAAATAGTATGAAATTTGAACATTTTTGAGCAAAAGAGACCCTTTATTGGTTAAAGATTTAATAAAAATATAGAAGCAGCTTAAAAAATAAGTGGGGCATTCAAGTACAAGAGAAATGACATGAAGACTCTGTTCATCGTAGCCCTAGTCGCATTATCTTTGACTTCGCACGTCAACGCAGAAGAGTCCGGACAACACCTCTTTATTCTTTCCGGACAATCGAACATGAACCGTCTTAAGCCAAACGTGTCGTTTCTCCCGGCGGTCACAAAGGAGTTTGGCAAAGACCACGTCATTCTTGTTAAGGATGCGCGGGACGGCCAGCCGATCCGGCAATGGTACAAGAAATGGAAACCTGCGCATGGCGATCAGCCAAAGGAAATTGGGGTCCTTTATGATCTTCTGATGACGAAGGTCAATGCTGCGATCAAAGACAAGAGAATCAAAACGGTGACCTTTGTTTGGATGCAAGGCGAAAGTGATGCAAAAGAGAAGCATGGAGAGGTCTACGCCGCCAGCTTGAAAGGCCTGCTTGATCAACTAAAAAAGGACCTGGGCCGATCTGATATCAACGTTGTCATTGGTCGCATTAGTGATTTTGATATGGGCGACAAGAAATTTCCACATTGGACGATGGTACGCAAAGCTCAGGTCGAAGTCGCAAAAAGCAGCGATCGGTATGCTTGGGTGGATACCGACGACCTCAATGGCGCCAAGAACGGCCTGCATTATAACCCTAAAGGTTACGAGACTCTCGGAAAACGCTTTGCGGAAAAGGCGATCGAACTGATCAAAAACAAGGCCAACAAACCGAATGCAGGCGACGGCAAATAGCCGCGACTGATCCGCAGCGTTACACTCCCCTTCATTTGCTAATCGTTTTCTGAAATATTGTCCTAAAACATTCTTCATATCTTGTGGTCTTTCCTGGCTTGACATAAAGCTCCGTTTTTCGTTAGATTCAATCTATTCTGAAGTGACCTCTTATCCCCTAAGGCTAATCTATATTTGGCCAATGAACTAAGACCTTCTGAAAGAAGGTTAAGTTGTCCTTAATTATTTTATTTAATGATCGAAAATTTAATTGACTGGAGGGATTACCGATGGAAATTCTGGAAGTTATCAAGACAAGGCAGAGCATTCGCGCTTTCAAGCCCAATCCCATCACCAGAGATGTGATGCATAAGATATTGCAGGTGGTGAGCAACAGCCCATCCTATACCAACACCCAGCCTTGGGAGGTGGTCGTGGTAAGTGGTAAAAAAAGGGATGAACTGAGCGAGAAACTGCTGGAACTGGCCAGGGCAAAGGCGGCGACCAGTCCCGACCTGCCCATACCCAAGGGCTGGCCGCCGGCAATGGAGGAACGCTCTCGGGAGCATGGCGCCCGTAGGCTCAGCACGCTCGGGTTGGAGAGGGATGATGAGGAGGGAAGAGAAAAATTGCGCCTTAAGAACTTTGAGTTTTACGGCGCACCGTGCGTCGTCTTCCTCTTCATGGACGGATCGCTGGGAGAGTGGTCGATCTTCGACATGGGGTTGTTTACCCAGAACCTGATTCTGATGGCCCACTCGCTTGGCGTGGAGAGCTGCCTACAGGCCTCAGTCACCAACTACGCGGTGGAGATAAAGAAATTCCTTGGCATATCGGAGACCAAAAAGCTAATGATCTGTATATCACTGGGCTACCCAGACGAAAAGGCCAAATTAAATACCTACCGGAGCCTCAAGCAAAAGCCGGATGAGTTTACGAGGTGGTATGAGTAGGAAATAAATAGAGGAGGCAAAAGACCACTCTTTACTGCCTACGATTTGGGCTCTTGGCAGCTCCTCTTTTCCAGCAGCACCTTCCCATGAGCAATCCGTACTTTCCAGTTTCATCTAAAAGGGGACATTGGGCGTAGCTCGCAACCCCCTTCCTTGAAAACTCCTTCCTATAATATTCTATTCCCTAATTTTGGAAAAAAGTGTATATTACAACCAGAAACGAATAATGCATATATCCGTCGACCCCTGTGAATAACTGATTTTGAAATTAACTCAATTTATATAATATCGTAAACGTTAGGACAGTAATGACTCTTTGAGACAAAAAAAGTCACATTCTTCTTCTTTCCTCTAATTCTGCTTTCTGAAAAGTCCTTTAAAATCAAATCGATTGACTCTTAATTTGCTTTCGGCACAGTATTTGCTCATATAATCGAACAATTAAATAGGTCAGATTCACCGGCAAACCCAGAAGATATTTGGGTCGTCAGTGCAAACATTAAGGCAAGAACAAAGATGGCCGATAACCAATTAAATAGTGATGGGTACCGGAGAAAGGAACTAACCTCTGTGATTAAAGTGAGAAACCTTGGTTTATGACCAATGTATCAAAGCAGGGGGTAAGAATGAGAATAAACCAGTTAAGAGAAGAAAATGGCATTGCTTTAATTTTAGCCATTCTTTTATTGCTGATACTCACATTAATGGGAATTAGTTCTGTGAATATCGCGAATTACGATTCCGCTATTTCAGGCAACAAGAGATCCTCTGAGCAAGCTTTTTATATTGCAGAGGCAGGGATAAACGAATTTAAGGGGCGTCTCAATCAAGGAGTCACCGGTCAAATCGCCGACAATAATCCAACGGATCCTGACTGGAGGCTCTTTCTTGCTATCAATCAAGCGAAAGCCAAAGGCATAGGGTATGATCCAAGTAAGCCGAAGCACGTCTTTGTTCAAAGCCTGCAAGGTCAATTGGATTTCGGGGTGGAAATAAGGCACATGGTAGATTCGAATTTGAACGTAATGATATACGGCTGGAAGCCTGTGTATATAGCAAAGAGCTATGGGTCTGCCACAGATGGAGGGAAAAAAGTAATTGAGGCGGAGATTAAAAAAGGGCGTAGTTTGGACCCCCCCGCTGCACTATATTCAAAAGCACCTATCAGTGTAAAATCGAATAGTACCAAAATCCTGGGGGATGATCAATGCGGAACGTTCGATAAATTTGGCATTGTCACAACTTCAACCGTTACCATAACTGGCTATCCAACCATCGATTCTCGAGAAATGAACTCCAGTAAAGTATTGGGTTTACAAGCGTTGGTAGATGATTTTAATGAATATGCAAACTATAATTATGAATATACTTCAGATAGGACATTGACAGGCATGCACTGGGGGACGCCTGTTTCGGATCCAGTCACCGGTTTGTTAAGTTATACAGGGGATATGAATACCGTTTATTTCAATATGAATGAAATTAATGAATTAACGTTATCCGGAGATTCTTCCGGAGCGGGCATACTACTTGTGGAGGGGGATCTTGCAATTCAAGGAAGCTTCAATTGGTATGGCGTGATTATCGTTACGGGAAGTCTCCGATCTACCGGAGGGAGTACAACCGTAAATGTAACCGGAGCGGTATTGGCGGGCGATTCATCTTTTAATAGTGTTGACGTAGATATTCAGGGCCACACTGACATTTTATATTGTAGTGATGCCATAAAATGGACGAATGATTTCCTTCCGTTTAAAATTTCCCGCTGGAGAGAAATATTTTAAGTTTTTTATTTGCTTACAGTACCCCCTCCGAAAAGCCATCGGAAAGAAGATGGATCTGTATACCGATCGAGAGGACCTTTACCCCTCTATTGGGAGAAGAGAGATCTTGGAGAAAAGCCTTCCGGTCGAAAAGTGGAAGTGACTTTTATCGATGGTGAAGTGTGGGTTGGGTCAACCTTGGGCTATGACCCCAAACGGCAAGGCTTTTTTATCTTTCCAGCAAATCCCAAAAGTAACTACATTAAGGATATATTTAGTTTCCTCTTTTTTGGAAAAAGTTCGCTATCTATAATTCCACCTCAACGCTCTTCTGCCACCTATCCCTTTGCAGGCTTCCTGTCTGAAAAGAAGGGTCATTTTCAGTTGTCAAAGAGCGAAGGCAGAAATGACTCTGCCCTTTGTTTATTTCCTTCGGTAATCATCAGCCCCCACATCAACTTCCTATCGCAGAATAGTAGGTGTAGACCGCAACCTATTTTCCCAAGGGCTCCTTTCTGTAATCAATAGAACACCCCCCTTCCCTTCCAATGCAGATAGCAACCAGATATGTTTATTTTTTGGATACTGATGCCATAAAAAATCGGGACTGTCGACTTCTTCCAAATATTTACTTCCGAAAAGTCCTAAAATTGTGTATAATATAATTGCAAATCGGTCATTAAAAGAGGAGGCACATCAATGCGCAAACGAATCATTCCTCCCGTTCAAAAAAACACCCCACCTGCCAGCGAGGACTGGTTGGATCTGGATCGTCTGGCACAGGTGGAAATCACTTCGGAAGATGCCGAACATCCCATCGAGTCCGCATTGCTGCCTGATCGAGACTCGGGGTGGCGTGCCGCAGGACCAGGAGAACAGACGATCCGGCTTCTCTTCGCGCATCCGCAGCAACTTCGGCGGGTCTGGCTTCAATTCGTCGAGCCCGTCACTGAGCGCACACAAGAGTTCGTCCTGCGCTGGTCTCCGGATGGCGGGCAGTCGTTCCGGGAGATCGTGCGCCAACAATGGAACTTCAGCCCCCAAGGCGCAACCTGTGAGACGGAAGACCATCGTGTCGATCTCTCCGGGGTCACCGTGCTCGAGTTGATCATTATTCCGGACATCAATAGGGGAGATGCGCATGCTTCCCTGGCCCAATTGCGTCTCGCCTAACCACCCACTGCAGCTCGTACGGCGCCGGACCTACATTCGTGGTTGCTGCAGGGAAAACATCGCGGCTTCTTCCCTTCAAGCTTTATCCCTGAGCTACTCTTTCCAACAATCGGAAATCAACACCCTTTGGTGTGGATTAATCTTCACTCTTTGTACTCATTAATTCTTCCCATCAGTTCATTTTAGAAAATTACCAAGGAGAAATTTCGTCAGTGACTTCCTTGTTGATTCGGGGCAAGATAAATATAATTTGTAGACGGAAAGATCAAGTGGTAGATTCATAATGTGGCAAAATGGTACACTGCGGGGTAGATTTACCCAAATCTTTTCTTCTACATCTTTAAGACTTAAAGAATCGATAATAAATTTAGTAAATTAGGTGATTAATTAGATTGGCATTATTGTTGCTGAAAAATTGTTAAGGTGAAGAAAACTCATTTATTTTTGAAGGAAATTTAGTGCTGATGAATTATCCAACGGTTAATCAAGAACTCCTTGACCGTGTAATCTCTCGTTTGAGGGAAAAGGGGTTGAATCTCTCACTCGATGATTTATCCACAGGAGTCAATATATTGAAAGACGAAATTCTATACCAGTTTGTAAAAGAATTCGTTAATCAGATTGAAAAAATCATAGCTATTGATCCCTCTCTTACAGAAAAAGAAATTCTTCAGATCGTAGCAAAAAATATTGTGAATTATTTGGGCGCTCGGGTTGCGAGCATGCGAATATACAACCCGGAAAGAGAGGAGATGGTTTCCTTGGGATCTTACCCTTACGATGTTGAAATTTATGAGGAAACGATCCCGCTTGAAAATACGATTGCTGGGGAGGTGACTAAAACAGGTCAAACCTTCTTGGTCTCCAATATCTTAAAAGAAGATAAATACAAGAATAAGGAAAAGGCCAAAAAACTTGGAATCCATTCGATGATGGCCATCCCCATTATCCTCCCTCGTTTCTCTATAAAAGATATAGATATAAAAGGGGTCCTCCAGATCTATTATAAAGAGGGGGATAAGGTCTTTACACCTCTTGAAGTCGAAATGGCAGAACTGTTGGCAAGAAGAATGAGTTATGTGATTGCCAGGAAGCGAATTAAGGAACTTCAACAATTTCATCTAATCAAAGACAAGACCCTGGATCATCTCTTTCAGAGATTGGCCAGAAGAGAAGGAATTAAAATGAAGGAAATATTCAACTCGGTCATCCCGGAGTTGGTAGATATTATGAAGATACAGAGGTGTGCTCTCTTCTCAGTCATATTGGACCAAGGAGAGGCAATCCTGGAGGCTGGATATCCGGAATCAGGGCATGGAATTGGCCAGAGGCGTTCTATTCATGAACCATATATCAGTGTTCTTGTAAACCAGATAGGTCCTTTCGGTGAGTTTGAGGGTGAGCATATCTATCCCTCCCATATTCTGATTCACAATCCTAAGGAAAGTCGTCTCCTTACTCCAGACATTAAACATTTTCTTGAAACTCAAGAAATTCACTCAGTTCTTTATATTCCTTTGAAGGTGGAGGAAGTCGTCAAATATTTTCTTGTATTTGATGCCCAGGCACAGCACCAACGATTTACAAACGAGGAGATCGAGATCCTTACCTTCTTCGGTAAGGAATTGACGAAGGCATTAAGGTTCGAAAAAGTGGATGACATCCTTCATGATTTTAAGAATCCTGCCATAGCGATTGCAGGCTTTGCCAGAAGGATCAAGGGGCTCTTAAAGGATGTAGATTATCCTTCGAAAGAAAAAACAGATCAGGCCCTGGAGATTTTATTGAAAGAAAGTTCCCGCATTCAGGAATTAGCCTTGACGCTCCATGGAGAAGGCAAGGAATCCATCCTGGATCTAACGGATGTTTTAAGAAGGCGATTTCTCATCAACGAGCAGGCGTTAAGAGAAATGGGACGAGTTGATGTTAATTCAGCAGAACGAGGGTTAGAGCCTTCCTTAGGGATTCGGTGTTTTCCCTTTCATATCGAAAGGGTGATTGATAATCTTCTTAACAATGCGTCCAATGCCATCCCCCAGGAAGGAGGAGACCTTTCTATTAAGTCATACAGGAGAAACCCGTGGGCGGTGTTTGAAATTACGAACAGCGGTCAGATTTCAGAGGAAGAAAGAGAGCGATGCCTTCTTGGAGAAGGTAGAGGAAGGGGTCTCCATATCACTACCAGATTGATTAAACATATGGGGGGAAGGATGGAGATAGAGGCGAAAGAGGGGCACACCACTTTCTGTATCACCTTGCCTCTTGCTAAATAAAATATCTCGAATTAGGTGGTTTTTAGAAAAAAATCCTGAGCGTTGAAGTCGAATCTCAAGAGACTCCTTCGGCCCGCTTAAGCATGAATAACGGTATATAAAGGAGCCTTAAAATGAATTTTACGGATATGGAAAGCTTCATTTATCGACTCTTCCAATATAAATTATTCGAAATCAACCGCACATCTATTACCCCGTCTTCAGTAATCATGTTTGTTATTGTAATAATGGTGTTCTTCTTTCTTTCAAATTTATTGCAGAAAATGCTTAAGAATAAAGTCCTCGCCCGTTTTCGAATTGACCAAGGGACACAATATACCCTCTCTCGTATTTCCCATTATATCATTATGATTATCGGATGTCTGTTTGCTTTCCAGTTTATCGGAATTGATTTAAGCGGCCTAGCAGTGATTATCGGATTACTTTCTGTAGGAATCGGTTTTGGTTTGCAAAATATCACGTCCAATTTTATTTCTGGGATCATCCTCCTATTTGAGCGACCCATTAAGATTGGCGATCGGATCTCGGTGGGTCATACTGAGGGAGATGTCACTGCAATTAATATGCGGTCGACAACCATTCGATCTCTGAATAATATTTCTATTATCGTCCCGAACACAGAATTCATATCTTCTCAAGTGATTAATTGGTCTCACGGTGACCCAAAGGTGCGCTTAGACGTTCAGGTAGGTGTATCCTATAATTCGGATTTAGATGCGGTCATTCGGGCTTTGCGGGAAGTCGCGGAGGAAAGCCCAACTGTTTTAAAAAATCCTGTGCCGGACGTTTTGTTCTCTGGTTTTGGGGATTCTTCTTGGAATATGGAACTTCGTGTATGGTTGCAAGATCCAAAAACTTATTACTCCACCCGCTCAGAAATTAACTGCGCCATAGTGCATAAATTCAGACAGTACGGGATAGAAATTCCTTACCCACAACGGGATTTACATGTCCGGTCTCCACTGCCGATGCCCTTCTTTACCAAAGAAAATTTATAAGTGGGAATTATTTTTTTGAATTCATACTTTGTTTTACTTGAATATTTTATCCCGATAGTGGTCAGCGAGTTTTCTTCAAGCCTGATTGAATAGATCATATGATGGATTCGGAACAACCTAAAAACTCAAATCAGCAAAATAAGGGAATTTGGAGTGAATAATGGATGAAAACAGCGGGTTAGTATTTTCATACATACTTAATGGCGCTGGGGGCGGACGTCCCATTCCATGGAATGACGTCGAAAAATGGATTCCAGAAAACGGTGTGCTGTGGTTGCACCTTAACTACAAAAACGAAAAGGTGGCAAAATGGCTTAAAGAAACAAGCGGGCTCAATCCAATTGTTTGCGAAGCGCTTTTGGAGGAAGAAACACGTCCCCGTGCTGTCTCCTTTGAGAACGGGCTTCTTCTCATCTTGCGAGGAGTCAATTGTAATCCCGGCTCCGATCCGGAGGATATGGTTTCGCTCCGGATGTGGTTTGATAAAGACCGGATCATCAGTATGAGACAAAGACGTGTCATGGCTATCGACGATATCAACAAGGCGATTGTATCATCGAAGGGACCGACCTCCCCTTCTCATTTCCTTATGATGGTCTCTGATCTTATTACCGACCGGATGGGAGATGTGGTTTCGGAAATAGATGACAGCGTGGATGAGCTCGAAGATCTTGTTCTCACCGAAGAGAGTTACCAACTTCGCTCAAAACTTTCTGTACTACGGAGAAAAACCATTAGCCTCAGGAGATACATCGCTCCACAACGCGATGTGCTTGCACGTTTGCAGAACGAACGCGTTCCATGGTTGAGAGATGTAGACAAAATTCACCTTCGAGAATCCACCGAGAGAACAGCCCGCTTTGTCGAGGACCTTGACTCTGCTCGCGATCGGGCAGCGATTACTCAGGAAGAACTAAACAGTCGCCTTTCAGAACAGATGAGCAAAACCATGTACATCCTTTCATTGGTTGCAGCCATATTTCTTCCTTTGGGGCTTATTACGGGCCTTTTGGGAATTAATGTCGGAGGGATACCCGGGTCCGAATATGGCTTTGCTTTCTTGATTGTTTGTATCTTTCTTGCGGGCATTGCTTTCGTTGAGTTCTGGCTGTTCAAACGGAGGAAATGGCTTTAGCTTAATCTCTGTTCAATAGAATATGCTCGTGAACTTTAGGCTAAGTAAAGTTGTCATCCTAAATATGATACTCGGAGAATAAGGAAGCTACGTGTAGTTTTTTTATGGGGTGTTTGAAAGTGAAGATTTGATATCCTATCTCAGAGCTTTGTTCAATCAAATTCTACCTTGAAATAAATATTCGCCCCGCTCACAGTTCCGGTTTTGGATTCGAGTTCTAGACTTTTGGTAAGAGAATAACGTAGAATGATCTGATAGGTATTCGTGAAGAGGGAGCCTCCGAGACCTACGTATAGCCTGGGATTGAGGTATTTACCGACCGTTACCAAAGAACGGGAAATATCTCCTCCGCCGGTCTGGATATCCAGGGTATCAATCCCCAGTCTGCTGGATAATTGATTTTTCAGGAGCACCGATTCTCCAGTGGATAGAAGGGCACCCGCGGCTTCCATCAGAAGGGTGGTCTGTTCTTTGTTGCTGCCTTTGCTTAGTGGATGTCCTAAGACGATATATGAAAGGATGTCGGTCTCTGGCATGGCTGGCTTAGAGTATAATCGGATCAAGGGGGACCGGATGGGCCCCGTGACTGTTACGCCAGCTTGTACTTCTTCAAACCCCCTCCCTATTTTTCGAAGAGCCAGGACATCGAGCGTCGGGCGATCCGCTGGCCCGTTGAAAAGGAGACGGCCCCGGGTGATTTCAAGTTTCTGCCCATAAGCATTGTAATGGCCTCGAACCACCTGGATCTCGCCACGTGCAGCCATCTCTTTCGAATTCTCACCCCTGAGGGATAGGTCCCCTGTCAGCCGGGCATCAATGCCCTCAGCCTTGACCAAGACTTTGTCCCCGAGGATCACGCGAACCTGGATATCGAGGGGAAAGGCGACACTTGGTGCGAAAGCCTCTTTTTCATCAACGATGACAACATCGGGGCTTGGTCGAATCACCCCTTTTGTCTGGCGGTCCAGAAGTAAGAGTTCTGGAATGAGAATCTCTCCATGAATGGCCAATTTTTCTCCGGTCCCTTCGAAATCCAGGCGTGGACTGATCAGAACCTGAAGCTCGGGAAGATAGAGTGTCTGAAACCGGTCTCCTTTGATGCGGCCCTCGAAGTGTGAGATCTTCCGGTCCCTTAGCCGGAGGAAAACTGTCCCTTCAATTTGGCCGTGGCCGGACCGGGCCTGAAAAGAAGTGACCCGGATTTGGTCTCCTGTAAAGAGTACCTCAGCGCCCAATTCTTTTATGTGAACTCCAGCCATGGGTAGGTAGGCACCCGCCCCTGTGAGCTTCAAGCGACCCTCCATCCGGGGTTCTTTCCACGTTCCACTTGCCGTGAGATTCAGACCAAGCATGCCCTGACTCTCCTGAATCCAGTTCGGAAACAACGTTTGGACCAATCCTTTCTCTTGAACTTGCGCCTCAAGGAAGAGAAAGATAGGGCCTTTGACCTGAAAGTCTGTAGGAAGGCGCGCAGCTATGGGAAGCTTAAAGTTGCCTTTTGCGTGGCCGTATTTTTCAAGGACGAGAGAGATTTCGCCTGCCAAATGCTCCTCTTGCCAGATCAGATTTAAATCAGCTGTTCTCAAACGGGCTCTCATCTCTCCATTTTTCCCTTGCCAGAGGAAGGAGCCCTGGGAAATCTTCACACCTCCGTTTACATTCAGATGCAATCCAGCCATCCATTGTCCGTCGAGTCGCCCTGCCAAGTGACCCTCTATAGTGAGGGTAGGTGGTAACCACGGTCGTAGCAAGTTTAGATTAATACCTTCCCAGGTTACATCGAGTTTCCCTTGCGGAGGTAACGCAAACCGGGCAGGATGAGGAGAAGAAAGCTGTCCGTGGGCTTTACCACCTTCAGCCAATTCTAATTCCCACGAAGCGAATAGCCCCTTTTCATCCCAATTAAGTTTTGTCACCCCCTGGAGCCGCTCCAAGTTTAGGGATTCTCTCGCTGCAGGAATTTCTTCTTTCAAAGAAGACCCACCCATGAGCACCCGGACCCCCGCTCTCTTCAAACGAAGGGTTGCTTCCAAACGTGGTTTCTCCCAGGTTCCGTGGGCATTCAACTTCAGATCGACCTGGCCGCTGCTTTCTTGGATCAGGTTTGGAAAGAAGCTGGGGAGCAATCCCTTCTCCTGAATCTGGCCCTGAAGAGAGACAAAGATAGGACCCGTCTTACGGACCGCTGTAGGAATGCTTGGAGTAAAAGGCAACTGAAACTTTCCGTTCAGTTCGCCGTAATCCGCCAGGGCGAGTGAAAGAGTGCCATTCAATTCTTCATCTCGCCATGACCAGTTCAAATCGGCTGTTTGGAGTTTCGAACCGATCAGACCCTCCTTAGTCCTCCATCGCACCATTCCCTGAGAAACATCCATCCCCCCTGCCGTTTCAAATCGCCAGCCCTTCCCCCAATGTCCGGAGAGACGACCTGAGGATCTGCCCTCCAGGGTGAGATCACTGGGAAGCCAGTGTTTAAGGACAGCCAGGTCAATGGCCTTCCACTTAGATTCAAACTTTCCCTGCTCGGGAAATCCTAAACGGGCGGGTTGTGACGAGGATAGTCGTCCATGTAGCTTGCCTCCAGTGAAGTCCATTTTCCACGAGGTCTCAAGTCCCCTTTCATCCCAGCGAAGATTTACCGATCCGTGGGATAATTCAAATTTCAGGGACGAATCATGGAGTGTTCCCGTCACACTCATAATGGCATTCAGTCGAACACGGTCCTCTCCCGGCCACTGGACCCTCAGTTCCCCCGTGGTATCGCCAAAGAAATGCGGTTTTCCCAGATAAGGGCTGGCCCGCCTCAAATCGACCTGTTGCCACTCTACCTCCAGAAATCCATGTATGGGATGTAAGGTAAGATCAGCACTGATCTGGACCTTTTCCCCTGTCTGACTGACCATCGCGAAAGGGGTGAGCTTGAGCTTTCCCATAGAGACGTTGACCGCCACTGGATTTTGTAAGCTCCACGGTCTGCCACGGGGGTGGTTTCCTGTAAGACGGTCAATTGTTCCTTCCCAGCCCTCTTTTGTATAGACACCCGCAAAAATACCCTGAGCATCGCCGTCGGGCCATTGGATTGCAATCTCACCTTTGTGGCTGCCGACAGTACCCGTAACTTTCAAAGAGGCAGAGTCCATCTGAATAAAGTCGTAGGCCAACCCTTGAGCCTTCGCTTTCAGGTCCACCGCCCCTTTTTCTCCTTCATCGAGTCGAGCTGTCACATTTACACTTTGCACTTGAGCGCCAGCTAACGACAAACCTTTCCCCTGACCCTTCAAAGAACCGGATAAATGTTGGTTTCGCAATCGGGCCCATCCATTCGCAAAAAAGCTTCCTCGTGTTCCCGGGATCAGTCCCGAGAGATCGCTCACCTGCACAACAAAGTTGAGGCGCTCCCTCAGCACTCCCTGAGAGAACAGATAAAAACCCTTTCCCCTTAGCTCCCCTTTCCTCAAATGGAGAATACCTCGATCGAGCTCAGCATCGATATCTCCTGTCAAGGCCTTTCCTCGCAGATGGCTTTCAAGAAGATGAACGGTCAACTTACCTCTCGGAGAGCTTGTTTCTATCCAACTAAAACTGCTTTTTAGATTCAGATTAATTTGCCCCTTCCACTCTGAAGTTATTTTGCTTGGATCGAGCTTTCTCCCCATGAGTGCACCCACAATGGAAAACCCTTTTTGCCAGGATGCCTCCGCTTGACCTTCCAGGGTTCCATCGAGAAAAGTGCCCCCTGGAATGGCTACCCTGACCCCGTTGAAATCGCCTTGAAAAGTACCGACAAGATGGGCTTCATGCCATCCTTTTTGGGTGTTTCTGAGATCGAAACTGCCGTGGTAGTTGGCGAGATCACCCTTGACATCGATGTGGCCTGAAACGGTAGCTGCGACGGAGAGGTCCCGTGAAATATCCAACTCTCTGAGTTTCACGTACATTTGGAAAAAAGGTTTCTCTAGAGAAAAATTTAGTTCGCCGTCAGCTGCCACGGCTCCACCCCTGCCGGGCTGAGAAATAAAAAGACGCCTCAATTTCAAGGTGTTTGAGGTCATGCCAATCTCTCCCCTAAGTTCGATGTCCTCCATAGTGCCAGACTTTGCCGTGATGAGTATTTTCCCTGCCATCCGCTCAGGGAGGTGGGCTGGCAGCAGTTGAAGGCTCATTGAGAGGAAATTCAGATCCATGAGGGCCTCTTTTGGTGAGAAACCGAGGTCTAAAGTTAGAGAAGGCTTTAAGAAATTCAGTTCACCCTTAAGCTCTGTATGACCATTGGGACTTTCGAAGACAAAGTGCTTTGTTTTAATGAGACCTCGGTGCCAAGAGAGATGACCAGAAATATTGACCACCTTGAAATAAGAACGATTGAGTCTGCGATAGATTAACTCATTCAACCGGAAGGATTTAACCTCCAGACGTAGCCCCACGGGTGGACCTGGGATTTTAGGAAGAGTTAGATCAGGTGAGGTTTTACTTTCAGGACTATTATCTTGTAATCGGACGTGACCCAGATTGACATCCTGGAGGGTAATCTTTCCTAAGAAAAGATCGACAAGTTGCCAATGCACGAGGAATTTATCAATTTCCATTCTCCCTTCAGGCCAGTATATGTTAATCCCTTCCAGATGTAACTCGTCCACAATCCGGCCTGTGACCCTCTCGGCCTCGATCTTCACTGACGACCAACGGGAAACCATCCGCAGTAACCAGCAGGCACCCTCCGGTGTCCCCAACAGCCAAATTGTCGCCCAGGCAAATCCCACCAAAAAGACAGAAACGATGATGGTATATTTTAGCCAATGTTTCATAATCCAAACCCTACGGTGAAATGAATTCGGAAATCGGGATCTTTCACACCGACCTGACGTGCTAGATCGAGCCTGATGGGCCCCACCGGTGTGTAGATGCGGATCCCGAGGCCTACGCCCTGCTGGAGATTCATATGGCCGAAGCTGTTGAAGGCATTTCCCACGTCGTAGAAGGCAGCCACTCCAAATATCTTGGCGATGGCTTTTTCAAGCTCGATGCTACCCACCAGAAGGTGCTTGCCTCCGGTTACATCCCCGAATGCGTCCTTGGGTCCTAAAGATTGATAAGCATACCCGCGCACACTTCGATCCCCACCGGCAAAAAATCGGACAGAAGGAGGTAGATCTTCTAAGGAGTCGGCCAGGGTTGTGCCCCCTTCCACCCGCATGAGCAATGAAAAGCGACCGGGCAAAGGGATAAGTCCATCTCCATTCACAAGGAATTGGAGAAAATTTGTATCCGACCCCAAGATTTGAGCCGCTCCCCTTGTCTCTAAAGCAAAGCGATAACCCTTTGTGGGGCGGATAAGATCATTGTATTGACGACGTGAAAACCTAAGCCCCGGCATTAAAAGGCGTGAACGTCCATCTTCTTCTCCAATATTAAAATCTTCCAGGCGCCCCTGAATATAGACGGAGCCGATCATCCCACGGCCGAAACCGTGAACATATTCCGGCTCTAAAAAGAGAGAGCGGCTGTCATAGGTTTCAGTATCCTCTCGCTGCAATCCCAGCCTTATG
>Ga0068714_10003819_pt1 | contig 17433 bp, 18 predicted proteins | sample MTBNYHSulfiMetaG_FD_62988 | JGI IMG/M metagenome (GOLD analysis project Ga0068714, IMG submission 62988) | Enrichment culture microbial communities from rom New York Harbor, USA that are MTBE-degrading - MTBE-NYH (New York Harbor Sulfidogenic)... | ecosystem: Environmental > Aquatic > Marine >...
TTGGGACAGCCGGTCCTTCCGACTGGATCCAACTGGTAGGTAGAACGCGAGTCCCAGTTCGAGCCGCCTATACCGGAGCCTGGGGGACTGAATGTAGAACGCGTTCGCTAGTACTACTCCATTAAGTCACTTGCAGCGACGTACGGATCCTGCCATGATCGAGGCATGAACCACAAGGAGCTCCGTGAGGCGAGGGGGAGATTCGGAATGTCCCAGTTGGCGGTAGACGACTTCCATACCCACCGCCAGGCAAGCACAAGACCTGGCGACCGAGCTACATCGGGCATCTCACGAACGACGTTGCCTATGACCGACTAGTGTCACGTCACACGTGAAATGTCGGAGTTCTTGATGTATCCTTCTCCCAACAGGAAGGTGGGGGGAGGAGGACCATGTCTCGAACGCGGTACAAGGTGACGCTGACGGAGCAGGAGCGGAGGACCCTTGAGGAGATCACAACCCGCGGCAGGCACAGCAGCCAGAAGGTGCTCAACGCGTTGATTCTGCTGGGCTGTGACGAGGGGCCGTTTCAGGAGAAGAAGAGGACCGGCCAGCAACTGGCCGATGTCCTCCCGGTGAGTCCGCGGAAGATCGATCGCGTCAAGCGCCGCTTTGTGGAGGAGGGGCTGGAGGCGGCGTTGGAGAAGCGCAAGCCGCAGCGGCAGTATGTGAAGAAGGCAGACGGCGACTTTGAGGCACACTTGATCGCGCTCAGTTGCTCCCAGCCGCCGGAAGGATACGCCCGTTGGTCGCTGCGGTTGTTGGCAGACAAGATGGTGGAGCTCGAACACGTGGATTCGGTTTCCCATGAGACGGTGCGTCGGGTGCTAAAAAAAACGAACTGAAGCCATGGAAGAGGCAACTGTGGGTCATTCCTCCCCAGGCGAATGGGGAATTCGTCGCTCGCATGGAGCAGGTGCTCGATGTCTACAAACGGCCCTACGATCCGCTGCACCCGGTGGTGTGCATGGACGAATCTCCCCGCCAACTAATCCGGGAAACGCGGCAGCCCTTACCAGGCCGGCCGGGGGCGGTCGAGCGCTATGACTACGAATACGAGCGCTGTGGGGTGTGCAGCATCTTCATGGCCGCGGAACCGCTGGCCGGCAAGCGAATCGTCCAGATCAAAGAGCGAAGGACGAAAACCGACTGGGCACTGTTCCTGAAGGACGTTGCTCGCCGCTACTGCCGGGCAAAGAAGATCACGCTCGTCATGGACAACCTCAACACGCATGGTCCGGGATCGCTCTACGAGACCTTTCCCCCGGTGGTGGCCAAGGCTCTCTGGGAGCGCTTCGAGTTTGTCTACACCCCGAAGCACGGGAGTTGGTTGAACATCGCCGAGATCGAGATGAACGTTCTCATCCGACAGTGCCTGGACCGGCGGATCGACACGCTGGACGAGATGCGGACCGCAACTCACGCCTGGGAGACGCAACGCGACAACGCCCCATCCCGCATCAACTGGCAGTTCACCACCGATGACGCACGCATCAAGCTCGTGCGGCTCTATCCGACACTTAACGAGTGACAGAACACTAGCGCCCTCCGGCGAGAGCGCCCTCTCAGAGACCCGTAGAATCGGTGGATCCGTGTTCCTTACGGTGTCTTATGAGCTGGAGTTCGCCCTGACATGGTCACCCGTCACCACGGAACAGCTAACGAACGCGTTCTACATTCAGTCCCCCAGGCTCCATAGGTATCCGGAACTCCTCATCTCTTCAGGGCTTCCGGCGGCCTTGCCTAGCGACCTCAGATCACCAGGACCTGAAACGCTGATAGCATCAGCTCTCGGTAGTTCTACAACCAGTCCCTCAGGCTCTCTGCTTCACTGGCTCTTGGATCCGCTCTACAGAGATCCGAATTCCTCTGTTAGTCAGCTCATTCACGCTCCTCTGCAGTGTTCCCAATGCGGACCCACCCCGAAAGGCTTACACCATCGACGCCTGTAACCCAGATCTATAGGCACTCGGACATGGTAGAATGCTCGACTGCCCCGCGTCCACTGCATGACGGGCGCAATCACAAGTTCTCTTGCTATGCGGACTTCAAGCGTCTTGGTTTCCGCTCTCCGCAGGCCGTCAGTGGCGAAACTCGCGCCGACCGGTGAAGAGAAGAGCGATGCCGTACTCGTCGGCGGCGCGAATGACATCATCATCACGGATCGAACCGCCAGGTTCGATGATCGCAGTGATCCCGGCCTCAGCGGCCAGATCCACCGAGTCGCGGAACGGGAAGAACGCGTCTGACGCCAAGACCGCTCCTTGTGCCCGACCTCTGGCCTTGCGAATCGCCAATTCCACCGCATCCACTCGGCTCATCTGGCCGGCGCCGATTCCCGTTGTACACCGACCCTTGGACAAGAGGATCGCGTTCGACTTCACCCACCGGACCGCCTTCCACGCAAAGACGAGTTCGTCGAGTTCCGATTCCGTCGGCGGGCGCGAACTGACGATCCGTAGATCATCGCGGGGCATCTCTCCCGTACTGGCCGTCTGAGCGATCAGCCCGAACGCGGTCTCGTGGATCTCGACACGGAGTCCCTGGTCGAGCAGATCCCTGCCTGCTTCGATGATCAAGAGCTTCTCCCGCTTCCGGAGCGTCTCCAGCGCATCGGGGTCGAACGCCGGGGCGACGAGAGCGTCGACGAAGTGACCGGCGACGAACTCGGCTGCCGCTTGGGTCAGCGGACGGTTGACCCCGACGATCCCGCCGAAGGCGGACTTCGAATCGGCGTCGTACGCTCGGCGGACCGCGTCCTCGATCGTGTCGGCGGAGCAGAGACCGCACGGATTCGTGTGCTTGACGAAGACGGTCGTTGGCTCCGAGAAGGCGTGCGGGATGCGCAGTGCCGCGTCCAGATCGAGAAGGTTGTTGTAGGAGGGTGGTCCTCCCTGGAGCTGCCTGTACGCGGTTCGGTCTCCGTAGAGGGTCGCCCGTTGATGCTTGTTCTCACCCGCCCGCAGCGAACGCTTCGCCGGGCCGACCACATTGAGCTGCGCAGGGAGAGGTTCCTGGGAGAAGTAGTTCGCGATCGCGGTATTGTAGCGGACGACGTGATCGAACGCCTTGCGCGCGAGATCGCGGGAGACCTCGTCGCGGAGGTCGCCGTGCTCGCGAAGCTCGCTGAGAAGGACTGCGTAGTCGCTGGGATCGGTCAGGACGGCGACCCATCGGTGGTTCTTCGCCGCCGCGCGGATCAGCGCCTCTCCTCCGATGTCGATCAGCTCCGTCGCCTCGTTCATCGGCGTGCCGCGGGCGACGGCCGCCTCGAACGGATACAGATTGACCACGACGAGATCGATGAGCTTGATCCCATACGCCTCGACGTCGGCGGCGTCTGACTCGTCGTCGCGACGGGCCAGGATCCCCGCGTGCACCAGCGGATGGAGCGTCTTCACGCGCCCGCCGACCAGTTCCGGGTAGTCGGTGTAGTCGGCGACGTCCTCCACGGCAAGAGAGGCGGCGCGCAGATGCCGCGCCGTTCCCCCGCTTGCCAGAAGCTCCACGCCCAGCTCGGCCAATCCGCCCGCCAATTCGGACAACCCCGTCTTGTCCGATGCGCTGAAGAACGCTCGTCGAATCGTCAGCAAGACACGACACCCCCGGGCCCGCTTGCCCTCGCGGGCGAGATGCCTGACAGGATAGGAGAGGGGGAGAGGGGATTCAACCCGATCGACGGGATCCCCTACGGGTAAGAGCTTTCGACGTCCCTCAACTCCGCCGAGGAGAGGGGGGAGGTTGACAAAGCGACGAGGCCGACCTATGCTGCTCGAATCCATTGCAGGGAGGGGAGCAGAAAACATGACCGACCAGCGCATGCGCTTCGAGAAGGTCCGTGTTCTTCCCCGCAATGGGTTTGTCGCGCATCATCATATCGTTCGGGCCTAGGTAGCGATTCGCCGTTCGCGGCGAAGTCGCGAACCAAAGCCCGGTGTGAGCCAACGGTCACTTGACCGGTGGCTTTTCCATTGGAATGGAAAGGTGATCCTGATGCAGCGGGAGAGGCTCACGGGGGCGGAACAGGGTGCGCCGATGACGCCACCCGGAACGGTGGACGTTCTCCTGGATGATGCAGTGCGCAAGTCGGCGATCGAGTCGTCGTTTCGCGAGCTGTTCGCGTCGTGGGGATACGGAGAAGTCATTCCTCCGATCTTCGAGCGATACGAGAACCTCCTTGCCGGGGGGATCCAGCCTGAGTGGATGTACCGATTCACCGATGCCGGCGGGGAGATCCTCGCGCTTCGCCCCGATCTGACGACGCAGGTCGCGCGCATCGTCGCGACTCGACTGCGCGAACAGCCGAAGCCGCTTCGCCTGTTCTACATCGGAAACGTTATCCGCCAGCCGAAGTCGTCGATGGGAGGACGAGCGGAGTTCTCCCAGGCGGGGGTCGAACTGGTCGGTTCGAGCGAACCGGCCGCCGACGCCGAGGTCGTTGCGATCGCGATCGAGGCGCTCCTGCGACTTGATGTCGACGACTTCCAGGTCCATCTCGGCCAGAGCGCGTTCTTCCGGGGGATCGTCGAGGAGACCCCGATGACCGAGGCCGAGGCCATCGGCATCAAGGGACGGCTTGACCGCCGGGATCGAGAGGCGCTCGACCGCTACTTGAAGGAGCTCGATCTCCCCGACGAGCATGCCCGGCTGATCCGTGCTTGCCTTGCTCTCTGCGGCGGAGAGGAGGTCCTCGAACACGCCGGCGCACTGATCGACAGCCGGACGTCGAAGGACGCAATCGCCAATCTCGCCGAGATCTACCGTGCGCTCGCCGACTACGGGCTGAACGACCGTGTGGTCATCGATCTCGCCGAGGTCCGCGGGCTTGGGTACTACACGGGGATGATGGTCGAGGGATTCAGCCGGTCGCTGAGCGTTCCCATCCTTGAGGGCGGCCGCTACGACAACTTGGTCGAGCGGTTCGGCGATCCGTGCCCGGCGGTGGGATGCGCACTCGACCTGCCGAGAATCGGAACGATCCTGGAGACGAAGGGGACGGCGCCGTCACCCACTGCGGATGCCCTCGTCCGATATCCCGCCCCGCTCCGGTCACAGGCCTACGCGCTCGCTGCCACGCTGCGGGCGGAGGGGCGCCGCGTCGAGTCGGACCTCGCGGAACGGGACGAGGAGGAGGCGATGGCCTACGCACGGCGACGCGGGATCCGGGAGCTGATCACCGTCGAGGCCGGCGGGGCGAGGGTCGTCGACGTCGAGCTGGGAGATCCCCGGGAAGCGGGATCATGAGAAGGCTGACGGTGGCGGTCCCCAAGGGGAGGCTGCTCGCCCCCACGTTCGACCTGTTCGAGCGCATCGGCGTCGTCGTCTCGGAGTACACCGACGACTCGAGGGCCCTTGTCTTCTCCTCCGACGAGGGACGGTACCGCTTCCTGATCGCGAAGCCGATGGACGTTCCGACATTCGTCGAGTACGGCACGGCGGATCTCGGCGTCGTCGGATCCGACGTCCTCCTGGAAGGGGAGCACGACGTCCTCCAGCCGCTCGATCTCCGCTACGGCGCCTGTCGACTGGTCGTCGCCGCCCCGGAAGAGATCGCGAACGAGCAGCTCGCGCTCCACACGGTCCACCGCGTGGCGACGAAGTATCCCAACACGGCGGCGCGCTACTTCGCCGGCCGCGGCCTCCAGGCCGAAACGATCAAGCTCTACGGATCGGTGGAACTGGCCCCGAGCACGGGGCTCTCCACCCTGATCGTCGATCTCGTGCAGACGGGCACGACCCTCAAGGAGAACGGTCTGACGCCGATCGCCGAGATCGCTTCGACCAGCGCCCGACTGATCGTCAACCGAGCCAGTCACAAGATCCACTTCGGTGAAATCGGCGGGGTCATCCAAGCATTGTCGGAGGTCGTCGCATGCTGAACATTTTCCGAACGTGCGATCCGGAGTTCGAAGAGAGAGTTCGGCGCCTCGTCGACCGAGCGGCGATCGAGCGCGACGTCGAACCTCAAGTCCGCGCCATCCTCGACGCGGTCCGAGAACACGGCGATGCGGCGCTCCTCGAGTTCACCCGACGGTTCGATCAGGTAGACCTGACGGCCGACCGATTGAGGGTCGGCGACGACGAGAGGAGCGCGGCCGAAGGAGCAATCGAGCCGCGGGTGAAGAAGGCGCTTCTCGCCGCGAAGGGCCAAATCGAGGCGTTTCACCGTCACGAGAAGCGGCCGTCATGGGAGGCGGAGCCGGAGGCGGGTGTTCGATTCGGCCAAGTCTTCCGGCCGCTCGATGCGATCGGCATCTACGTGCCTGGCGGCGAGACGGCCTACCCCTCGACGGTCCTGATGAACGCCATCCCCGCCGCGGTCGCCGGGGTGCGGCGGGTCGTCCTCGTCACGCCGCCGGGGGGAAGCCGAGGCGTGAGCCCCCACGTGCTGTTCGCTGCGTCCTGCTGCGGCGTCACGGAGATCTACCGCGTGGGGGGCGCCCAGGCAATCGGCGCGTTGGCCTACGGCACGGAGACGATTCCCAAGGTGGACAAGATCGTCGGGCCGGGCAACGTCTTCGTGAACGTCGCCAAGCGGTTGGTCTTCGGGGTCGTCGGGATCGACGGTCTCGCCGGTCCGAGTGAGGTCGTGATCCTGGCGGAGGAGGGTGCGGATCCCGCGCTCGTCGCCGCCGATCTGCTGTCGCAGGCGGAGCACGACTCGCTTGCGACCGCCGTCCTCGTCACGCCGAGCGGCTCCCTTGCGGAGGCGGTCGTCGTAGAAATCGAGCGCCAGATCCCGTTTCTCGGCCGAGCCGCCGTCATCGCAGAGGCGCTCCGGGCACGCGGCGCAATCCTCGTCGTGGAGAGCCTGGACGATGGAATCGAGCTGGTGAATCGCCTCGCGCCGGAGCACCTCGAGGTGATGGTCGAGCGAAGTGACGACGTCATCCCGCGGCTGCGGAACGCCGGGATGATCCTCGTCGGGGCGGGCTCGCCGGTCGCATTCTGTGACTACGGTGCCGGCCCGACACACGTTCTTCCGACGGGAGGCGCGGCTCGGTTCTCCTCGCCGCTCAGCGTCGGCGACTGCCTGAAGCACACGAACTACCTCGCCGTGTCCGGGAGGGCGTGTCGCTCCCTGGCGGAGTCCCTCGAACCGCTTGCCGAGATCGAGGGGTTCAGTGCGCACACCGCGGCGATGCGGCTCAGAAAGGAGGTCCGCAATGGATGACCGTATCTGGAACCTGATCCGCCCGGAAGTCCGAGCGCTCGAGTCGTACCGCGTCGGGATCCCACCCCACCGAATCAAGCTCAACCAGAATGAATCCTCCATCGAGCTGCCGGATTCGATCAAGGAGGAGATCGTCGAGCGGCTTCGCGTGGTGCCCTGGTCTCGCTACCCGCGGCAGGCGCGCTCCGAGCTCGGCGCCGCGTTGAGGGAGGCGCTCGATCTCCCGGAGGAGATCGAGATCGTGACCGGCAACGGGTCGAACGAGCTGATTCAGGCCCTGTTCGCCACGGTCTTGGGTCCCGGGGAGAAGATCGTGGTCCCCGTGCCGACGTTCCTGTTGTATCGGCAGTTCGCCGCCATTCTCGGTGCGGAGGTGGTCGACGTACTCCTCGACGCCGATCTCGGATACGACGCCGAACGGATCATCGAGGCGATCGGTCGGACAGAGGCGAAGGCCGTCGTGTTCGCGCGCCCCAACAACCCGACAGGCACTTCCATCCGGATCGAGGCGGTCGAGCGGCTCCTCGAGAACGCGGACGCCCTCGTCGTGGTTGACGAAGCGTACGGGGAGTTTGCGGACGACACCGTTCTCACGCTGCTGCCGAGGTACGCCAACCTCGTGGTGCTGAGGACCTTCTCCAAGGCATTTCGGTCGGCCGGATTGCGGATCGGGTATCTCCTCGCGCATTCGGTATTGACCGAACAGGTCGTCAAGGTGTTGCCTCCGTTCAACACGGGCATCGTCAGTTGTGAAGCGGCTCTATCGATTGTGAGGCACCGCGCGCTCCTGCGGCCCGGACTCGAACAGACCCTCGCGGAGCGGGACCGAATGGTCGAGGCGCTCGAGGGAATCCGCGGGATCACCCCGGTACCTTCCGAGGCGAATTTCATCTGCTTCCGCACCGAGAAGCCGCCCCGGTCCGTCTTCGATCGACTGCTCGATCGGGGAATCCTGGTGCGCGATATCAGCGGCTATCCATTGCTCGCGGACTGCCTGCGCGTGAGCGTGGGGACATCGGACGAGAACCGTACGTTTGTCACGGCATTGGAAGAGATCATGGAGGAGCGATGAGCGATCGAGAAGCGGCCATCAGCAGAAGGACAACCGAGACCGACATCAGCCTCGGCCTGAGATTGGACGGGACCGGACAGCCCTCCGTCCGAACCGGGATCGGGTTCCTCGATCACATGCTCACGCTGTTCGCCGTACAGGGCCTGTTCGATCTCGATCTTCGGGTCGAGGGAGATCGTGAGGTCGATGACCACCACACGGTCGAGGACGTCGGCATCGCGCTCGGAGAGGCCGTCTCGGAGGCGCTCGGGGAGCGTAGAGGGATCCGGCGCTACGGGACGTTCACCGTCCCGATGGACGAATCGCTGGCGCTCGTCGCACTCGACCTCTCGGGCAGAAGCGGCTGCTGGGTCGAGGCGCCTCTCACCGGCAAGATCGGCACGTTCGACGCCGAATTGATCGAGGAGTTCTTCGTCGGGTTCTCTCGCGGCGGGCGTTTGACGCTGCACGCACGGATTCTGGCGGGGAAGAACCAACACCACATGGCCGAGGCGCTGTTCAAGGCCTTCGGCCGCGCGCTGGACGAGGCGACTGCGATCGATCCTCGCCGGGACGGCGTACCGTCGTCCAAAGGAAGCCTGTCATGATCGGCATCGTCGACTACGGAATGGGCAACCTGTTGAGCGTTCAGAAGGCGTTCGAGCGGGTGGGCCTCTCCGCTCGGGTTGTCCGGACGGCCGCGGAGCTTGTCGAGTCCGAGCGGCTCGTCTTGCCCGGCGTCGGGGCCTTCGGCCAAGCGATGGAGAACCTGACGCAGCGGAAACTGTTGGCGCCGCTGCGGAGCGCCATAGCGGAAGGGAAGCCTCTTCTCGGGATCTGTCTCGGATTGCAGCTTCTGTTCGAGCGAAGCGAGGAGCACGGGAACCACGAGGGCTTGGGCCTTCTCCGCGGAGACGTGCGGCGACTGCCGCCCGGCGTCAAGGTGCCCCACATCGGATGGAACCAGCTGCGCATCGTGCGGCACAGCCCGCTGCTCGAAGGGATCCCCGATGACGCGTTCTTCTACTTCGTCCAGTCGTTCTACGTTCGCCCGGAGGACGAGGAATGCGTGGCAGGGACCACCGACTACGGCGTGACATTTGCCTCGGTTGTCGCTCGGGGCCGCGTCTTCGGGGTCCAATTCCATCCGGAGAAGAGCCAAGCGGCGGGACTCCGGCTCCTCACCAATTTCGGGCGGTTGTCGTGTTCGTGATTCCGGCAATCGACCTAAGAAACGGCATGGTCGTACGACTCCACCAGGGTCGCTTCGAGCGAGAGACACGCTACGCGCTTGATCCGATCGTCGTCGCCCTCCAGTGGCGTCAACAGGGAGCGGCATGGATTCACGTGATCGATTTGGACGGCGCCGCCTCGGGACGTCCACAGCACGTGGAGATCCTGAAGCGGATGGCCGCGTCGATCGACTGCCCGATTCAGATCGGCGGCGGGCTGAGGAGCCTCGCCGACATCGATGCTGTCCTGGAAGCGGGCGCGCAGCGCGCCATCTTGGGCAGTGCGGCTCTCTCTTCGCCGAGCCTCGTGCACGAGGCGGCAAAACGGCACGGAGAGCGCATCGCCGTCGCGATCGACGTGCGGCGGGGAAAGGTGTGTGTCTCCGGATGGCAGCGCGACGTCGAGACGTCTCCGGTGGAGCTCGCCATGCGGCTTCGTGACGCGGGAGTCGTCCGGATCATCTACACCGACGTGACGAGGGACGGGACGATGCGCGGTGCAAACGCCGAGGCAACCCAGCGGATAGCGTTGGCGACCGGCCTCGCCGTGATCGCGTCCGGTGGGGTTTCGTCGATCGAGGAACTGCGAGAGCTCGCGCGGCTCCGCGACGTCGGCGTCGAGGCCGCAATCGTCGGCAAGGCGCTCTACGCGCGCCGCTTCACGCTGCGCGAGGCAATCGAAGCAACAAGAGGAGGGTGAGCATGCTGGCCAACCGGATCATCCCGTGCTTGGACGTAGACAAGGGGCGGGTCGTCAAGGGGACCCACTTCATCAACCTCATCGACGCCGGGGACCCGGTGGAGAACGCCCGGCGCTATGACGAGGAGGGCGCCGATGAGATCGTCTTCCTTGACATCACCGCCTCGAGCGACGCTCGGAACACGATGGTTGACGTCGTGAGACGGACGCAGACCGTCGTCTTCGTCCCGTTCACCGTCGGCGGAGGGATCCGAACGCTGGAGGACATCCGGAGGATCCTCGATGCGGGAGCGGACAAGGTGTCGGTCAACAGCGCCGCCGTCCGAAATCCTAATCTCGTGACAGAGGCGGCGCGCCGCTTCGGGTCTCAGTGCGTCGTGGTGGCGATCGACGCCAAGCGAACGGGGCACGGGTTCGAGGTCTACGTCGACGGCGGGCGAACCCCCACCGGATTCGATGCGATGGAGTGGGCACGGCGGGTCGAATCGCTCGGGGCGGGAGAGATCCTACTTACGAGCATGGATCGTGACGGCACCCAAGACGGCTACGATCTCCCGCTCACCCGGGCAGTCTCCGAGGCGGTCAATCTACCGGTGATCGCCTCCGGCGGAGCCGGCTCGTTGGAGCACCTGTACGACGCTGTCGTAGACGGGAAGGCAGACGCCGTGCTGGCGGCTTCGATCTTCCAGTTCGGCCGGTTCGGCATCCGGGAGGCGAAGACCTACCTGGCCGCACGAGGCCTTGTGATTCGGAAGTAGAAAGGGACCTCATGTTCGACTACCACACGCACAGTCTGTTGAGTGACGGGGCGCTTCTTCCCGCAGAGCTGATCCGTCGCGCGGAACACATTGGATATCGTGCGCTCGGCATCACCGATCACGTCGATTCAGGGAACGTGGCGGAGGTGATCACTCAGCTTTCCACGACGTGCTCCGATATCGGCTGCCAATCCGACATGATCCTCCTCCCCGGGATCGAGCTCACACATCTTCCCCCCGCGATCATCCCCGAGCTCGCTAGCCGTGCCCGCGGACTCGGCGCCTCGCTGGTGATTGTCCACGGCGAGACGGTGGCCGAGCCGGTCATCTCAGGAACCAACAGGGCCGCGTTGGCGAGCGACATCGATGTGCTGGCTCACCCGGGTCTCATCACTGCGGAGGACGTGCGGCTGGCGCTGGACCGCGACGTCTACTTGGAACTGTCCGCTCGCAGAGGGCATTGCCTGACTAATGGCCATCTCGTTCGCAGGGCGAGGGAGCTGGGCGCCGTGCGCCTCCTCGTGATTGCCAGCGATGCCCACGCCCCCGAGGACCTTCTGACCGAGGAGCGGAGGCGGGCCGTCGGGCTGGGGGCGGGGCTCACGACCGAGGAATTTGCGCAGGTCGTGGAGAATGGAAAAACGCTATTGGGGAAGGTGAATCATGGAACGGTTTGACGGTCTCACGTTCGACGAGAAGGGGCTCATTCCCGCCGTGGTTCAGGACGCCGCGAACGGCGAGGTGTTGATGCTTGCCTACATGAATGCAGAGTCGCTACAGAAGACGATTGCCTCCGGCCGAACGCACTTCTGGAGCCGGAGCCGTGAAAGCCTCTGGCTGAAAGGGGAGACGTCGGGGAATGTCCAAGAGGTCATCGACGTCAAGTTCGACTGCGACGCAGACGCGCTGCTGATTCTTGTGCAGCAGAAGGGCGCGGCGTGCCATACGGGAGAAAGAAGCTGCTTCTATCGATCACTTGCTGAGGATCAACAGCGAGGAGGGCGACGGGAAGACAGCCAACCCCAAACCTCTCCGGTGGCGATCCTGGACGGGCTGTTCGAGGTGATTCGAGACCGGCACGAGAACCCGTGCCCCGACTCCTACACCAGCAGTCTTCTCGCCGCCGGGAAGGAGCGGCTCCTCAAGAAGGTCGGAGAAGAGGCGACCGAGGTGGTCATCGCGTCGATGGACGGTGACTCCGCGCAGATCATCCACGAGGTCAGCGATCTCCTCTACCACATCTTCGTTCTTCTTGCGCTCCACGAGCTTCGGCCTGAAGCCGTCTACAAGGAGCTGGGGAAGAGACGTAGTGAGAAGTAGATGGACGATTACGCCCATCCGCTACCACTGCGTCGCTTCACAGCGTCGGTTCCTGCTTGACCCTGCCCCATTCTGCGGACCACTCTTCGAGGTGAAGGTCTGCTGTTCGCGACGGTTGGGAAATGAGCCGTTCGATGTCACTGATCTTGAATCGTTGACCATAGCAAACGAACCCACGCTTTACTTCACTGCCAAGCTAGGTTACGCGCGTATCGGCCCAATGACGTTGGAGATCAGCGGCGGGCTGAGCGTTAACCCCGCACATACTTGGATGGCTCTTGACGTGGGGCTAGGAGCGACGGTCGACACCCCCATCCCCTACACGGAACTTCGAACACGTGTTTTGTACGCGTGGACACAGGGGAGTAGTCTCTCCGCGGCGGGAAGTGGAATTGCAGTTGACCTGGGCATCTTTGTTTGCATTCCTCTGTTCTAGCCGTGTTCCGTAGCGCATCACCGCACTCACAGACCGAACAAACCCACTTCCCCTCGGAGATGGGGGGGATTGATCGTGCGCAACAAGAGCCATCAATGGTTGCGAATTCGAGTATGTTCCCTGTTGTCACCGTACCGAGGGGGTTCATGCGCCGATTCGCGGCAAGGCTGCGTTGATCTTCTCGGGATTGCATCTTTCTCCACAAAGCTGCAATCTGGCACCCTCTACGGGACTACTCTTGAACTTCCGCTCGATGCTCCCACAGACCCGCTTTGGGACAGCCGGTCCTTCCGACTGGATCCAACTGGTAGGTAGAACGCGAGTCCCAGTTCGAGCCGCCTATACCGGAGCCAGGGGGACTGATTGTAGAACTCAAGTCGTTTCAGCTGTTTGGTAGACTCCGCTAAGAGAGAGCTGAAAGCCCGTATTGAAGAAATCTTCTTTGCCAATTATGGCGACGTATTCGTTGCTTCAGGGCCCTTTGTAAACGATGATATGTTGATCAACGTATCAACCCAATGACGGGAAGATCACAGGGGTCAGATCTGACCCCATGGGTGTGCCATGGGTGTGCAAGACCTGCCCCGTGCCCCGTTCTGGAGGGGATGTCACTGGCGCAGTTCGATCTCGATGTATCGACCCGGGTCCGCGCCGAAGTCGCCTTGGACAACGTATGGATCCTTGATTCTGTAGGTGGGGTCCGCCTGATTAGCGGTCCCCGTTTGCCAGTCGCGGTACTCGACGTAGATCAGCCGAGCCCAGTCAGGGCAGTGGGTGGCGTCGATTCGGAAGTACTTGCTCCCATTGACCTCCCGGTGGAGCGGTATGTCCTCCGCTGTGATCTGATCCCTGCGTTCCCACAAGACCGCGTTGTCGTAGTACTGGATTCGACGCCAGGCACCCAGGTACTGCATGATGGTCCCCGTGGGGTCGAGACGGAAGCTGATGTAGACATAGGGGAGGTCGTCGACAGGGGAATGGGACTGATAGTCGTCGAGTGCCGCGGTGTAGACGATGGGGGCGATGGAGGGAAACTCAACCGCAAGGTTTCGTGTCTCGTTGACTCCGTTGTGGACGACTTGAGCCTGGAACCCATACGTGACCACGGCCGACGAGAACGTCGAGGGTCCGGTGTCGGGAATCCCAGGGAACAAGTGGTCAAAGAACGCTTGGAAAAAGCATCCGGACAGCAGGACCGTGCTGAAGAGGATGGCCGACACGAGTGCCTTCTTCATGATGCCCTCCTTCACGACCACAATCTACAGGGCATGCGGTCGGTCAGGCAATCGGCCGTTTCGCGGCGGAACACGTAACTCCGGATTGCCGCTTTGGTGTTGTGCCGAGACAAGGGACGGCGCCGCGTTGACCGCCTTCCCTCGGCGAGTGGGGCGAGGGAGATCCAAGAAGGATCTCCGGGCCTGTCAGTCACGCAGCTTCGTGCGCGGCAGGTTCCGGGGAGGCGGGAGGAGGTCGCTTGGGAGGAGGCCGGCCGCCGGCTCGCCGCTGCCGGGGGGGTGGGGCGCGCATGAACCGTAGAGCGTATTGCCTGATCGGTCTCTGTGCGGCGGTTGTGGCGTTGACCGCTCTCTCTGCTTGCGGCCAGAGCGGATCGCCCCGAATTGCCCTCGGCCAGCCTCGGGCTCCCACTTTGCCCCTGGTGCCGATTGACATCGAGCTCCCCTCGGAGAGCACCGGGTCACCGACGGGGAGGCTTGCGGTGCGGGTTCACACGCCGAGATGGTCCGCCGCCCGGTACCCTGAGGGGGCACCGGTGATCATCTGGATCCAAGGCGGATTCGATGTCAGGGGGATCGCCCATGGACTGCCCCCCGACGTCGACGATGTGATCTGCATTACATTCGTCTTCCCCGGCGGGTCCGATCCCTACAGCGGACTCTCGTCCGACGGGGTCTACGACTACCGGGGGGAAAACTGCATCTCGGCGCTCCGGGACGTTGTCCTCTACGCGGCGGGGGAGCTGTGCGACAGCCGCGGGCGAACGATCGACGACGTCGTCCCAGTGTCTGTGCTGCACAGAAACGTCGGGGTGATCGGGGAGTCGAACGGAGGGAACCTTGCCGTCGCGGCGGCGGCGCACCACGGGGAAGCCCTGGCGCCCTACTTGCGCTACATCATCCAGTGGGAAACGCCCGTCTCCAGCCAGATCGCTACCCGGGATCTGGGCAGGATCTGGCTGAAACCCGGCGCCGGCCAGGGGGATTACGGGAATCCCCGGTACCTTGGGTATGGTCCGGGGACGCTGCGCGTCGACTACAGCGATTTGGTGTTCGATCCCTCCGAGGAGATCTATCCGCTTATTCACGACGGAAACGGGGATGGCCGGTACACGACCCGCTTCGACGCGAGGCTCAGCGCTTGGGTCCCCGACCTCGACCTCAACGGGCGCCTCTCTCGAGGAGAGGATTTCCCCCTGGACACTTATCCGGTGGACGACCTCCGTGTCACCTACTCCCGGCCGGTCATGCGCGAGATCGTCTGGCGGGGCCTCCTCGACGCCGGCTGGCCGGACCATCTGGTCGCGCTCGAAGAGGCTGAGGCCTATTGGGACTCCCGGGAATCTGTTCGGCTCTACGAGCAGGCGATCGGACGAAACCCGGGACTGGAGGCGATGATCCTATGCGGCGTTCGGGATCACGTGCAAGCGCTCCCCGCGAAGCCCCACATCCGCCAAGCGTTCGATGGATGGAGGCGCTGCGGAGCCTGGGTGAAGATCAACCCGTCGGCCCGCTACCTTCGTGACGGCGGCGCTGCATTGCCGGGGCTCCCGGATCTTCCGGCGAATACCGAGCCCGTCGACTGGGCCGATCCTGCCTGGTACGCCATGCCCGACACTGTGCCGAAGCCGATCTACCAGCTGGCCGGAATCTACGAGATGGCGGACCGCGCTTTCTCGGCGTCCCGCGCGGGGAGTCGCCAGGGGTCGAATACCCCCTAACGGGACGGCTCTTGAACTCTGTCCCGTCTGGGCCACGGAGAGTCCAGCTGCAGGGTGAGCAGCCCACGAAACGGAGTTCCTGTGGGCGAGCAGGGTAGGCTGCGGTTCGAATCCACTAGGCAGGAGCCTGGGGGACTGAATGTAGAACTCAGCGCCTGACGGTCATGTGGTAGAAGGGGTCTGCATCAAGTTAACCGCTGGGCTCGGAATGGCCATTGAAACAGGGTTCCCACCCGCAGCCTGCTAGGCGTAGGTAAGGCGCCCTTTTGGCTGCGGAACGGACCTACCCAGTTCTTCGGCCGTGTCGACCCATTCCTGAATGATTTGCTTAGCATTCGCCACTGCCTCTTGGTAGCTACTGCCATCAGCCATGCAACCCGGGAGCTCAGGGACCTCTGCCACAAAGGCACCGTCCTCTGCACTCCAGAAGATGATAATTTCGTACTTCGGATCCATGATCAGTCCTCCAGGGTGATATTATACTTGAGGATCACGCTACGCACCTGATTCACCTGGTAGGGCTTGCCCTTGCCGCCCTTCGGCTGCAGGTTCAAGATCTCCTCGACGCCGCTCATACTGAAGATGTGATGGTCGCCCTTGATGCGTTCCTCGAATCCAAGCCTCCTGAGGAGTGCACACAGCACCTCGAACGGGACGTTCGAGTCCGAGCGCCGCAACATGATGTGCTCGTACAGCTTTTGGAATTCACCCATGCATAGAGAATACTGGCGACGATGGTCGATCGTCCATCCGCAGTTCGGAGAGAGGCCAGCAAGAGTCGTTCTTCGTGATAAGGTGGCTTGACTGAATCACGATACTGGAACAGACAAGGACAGGGGGGCGATTCGCGTTGTTTGTAGTCTTTGAGCTGTTGTGGATGGCTGGGTTCCAGTTCTCCGCAACTTGCTGCGGACCACACTGAATCTCTCGGTGACGCTACGCTACTCGCATCCCGAGGAATGTGGGGGGGCTGATGCCATGGTTGCTTTCTATGTAGTCGCCGGAGTCAACTCGTTCTGCGCGGTCCTCAACCTTCTGTCCCTGGGCAGATCCTCCAACAAGCGTCTGCGCGTGCTAGTTTTCCTTTTCAACGCCGCAAGTATCGCATCGGCATCCTGGAATTGGGTCGCAGGAGTCGTGGTCCTCGCTCTTCTGCTCGTTGGGGTACTTGTCGCGTCAGTCAAGACGTATGCGGAGTTCGAACAAAGCTGTGTGAACGCCTCGATTCGCTTCAACGAACAAGAAGCTTCAAAGGAAGCCCTCATACAATACGTAAGATCCACTCGCAGGTCAGAGAAGTCGGCAAGGTCATTCGGTCCCCTTGCGATAGCACAGGGATTGGAGTGTACCTCATCACTGGACCTCAGCTTCCGCGAGTCGCGGCAGCTCTTGCCTGTGAGCATGCTTCTGTCAGTCGCCCTATCCGAAAGCCATGACCTAGCCATCCGCGCTCTTGTCTTGATCTCACGCCTGTACGGTAGGGCGATAACCAGCGACGCGACGACGGGTTTCGCCGACAAGTATGTCGCGGCGGCACAAGGCGGTCTCCCTCTCGGGAGTGCGTTGCGAGAGCTCGCCAGGTTTCGCAGCACTGCTCTTCGCGATCATGATCGCTTTCCAGTGGAGCAACTCCTTGCAGCGATGATGACCTTGACGCGTGAGGGAATCACGGATGTCGGTGAGGCTCTAGCCCGACTTTACCGCGGAGGGGCGCGCACGGCGGCCGTCTGGTGTCTGTTGAAGGCATCGACCGTCTTCGGTAGTCTGCTTTGTTAGATGGTTCGCGCAATCCTGTCTCTCGGAGCG
>Ga0068714_10003821_pt1 | contig 17425 bp, 14 predicted proteins | sample MTBNYHSulfiMetaG_FD_62988 | JGI IMG/M metagenome (GOLD analysis project Ga0068714, IMG submission 62988) | Enrichment culture microbial communities from rom New York Harbor, USA that are MTBE-degrading - MTBE-NYH (New York Harbor Sulfidogenic)... | ecosystem: Environmental > Aquatic > Marine >...
ATACGGTGCGCACCAAAATCAGATTCGTCCTGATCTAGTTGGTTGTGCAATTTCAGCAAAAAGCCAACACCCAAAAAGCGATCCCCGACCGAATTGGCTCGGAAAGGGTGGCTCAAGAAACCGCATATTCAGGTAAGCGGGGACAAAACTGAAGGGCTGATGTTAAGGGAACCAAAAACTCGTCCCGTACCCTCGCCGGTTTTCCTAGTACGGAAATGAACGCGCTGGGGAGCGGCATGGATCCAAGGCACACTTCTTTCGCAACATTCCTTTTTAAAGTTTCCAGGACGGTGTATAGTAGCATCTTAATTTGGTATGAGTCGGGAACATCGATGAAGACGACCTAAAGCAGCTTCGTCTGCCTTCCACAGGAACCGCAGAAATCCATTTCAAAATTCACAAAAAATCACAATAGGTTAGACGACCTCTGCACCTGTATAGGCATTTCACTAATTCTCATGTTATAGATCCTTTGTCAAGGGAAAAAAACCACTTTGAATCCACCTAAAAAGCTAATATCGTCAAATACTAGTGCTGTATACAGAATGAGTGCTGTTGAGCTGAGCTAACATGGACGGGTCCTGGTTATTGTTAGAACCGGTCCGGAAGGTGCTGAGGAATCAGCCTGTCTCGAGCACATTGCAAAAAGTAGCGATCGGTCATCCCGGCGATGAAGTCTCGCACGACCTCCTCATATGATTGCGTTTCTACATAGTCTCGTTGCATCTGGTCAAGATAATTTAGAAAAATCTCGCTGTCCAAGCGTTCCAGCCGGAGGTCTTCCAGAAACCCCGTGAACAGCTCAGCGTACAATCTGGCAATCTTGGGACGCTCCGTTTTGATGAGCGGATTGGAATAAATGTGTTCACGATTGAAATCAAGCAGTTCAGCTAGAGCGCGGCCCATAGGTTCGCTCAAACAGAGCCTGTCCCGATCGAGACTGCTTTCCGCCAGGTCTTCCACGAGCCGATACACAATAGTCCCGTTGGAGCGGCCCAGGGTTTTCACCACATTCGACGGGATCTGCTCGGGCCGGACGAGGTTCACCCGTATGGCGTCTTCCATATCTCGTCCGACATAGGAGATCACATCGGCGATGCGGACCGCGGCACCTTCCAAGGTGCCGGGAAGAAGCTCGAGATCCCGGTTTTCCAGCTTACGCTTCAAATCCCGATCCAGATCTTCGAATCGCGTTCTCGGGACGGGCTTTATGGACGACAATAGCTTCTCACCGTTGTGACAGAAAATGCCGTCCAGCACTTGCAGCGACAGATTCAATCCCTTCCCGCCTGATTCTATCCGTTCCAGGAAACGAACACTCTGAATGCTGTGCTGATACGAGGGTATTCCATGCTCTCGGCACAGTGCATCGAGGATTTCCTCGCCGTCATGACCGAATGGCGGATGTCCGATATCGTGGCCCAGGGCAATGGCTTCTATCAGATCTTCGTTGAGACGCAGGAGCCTACCTATCGTTCGCGCGATCTTGGACAATAGTTGCACGTGGAGTACGCGATGAGTAATGTGATCATTCCGAATCAGATAGAATACTTGGGTCTTGTCGATGTATCGGGCATAGGAAAGCGAGTGGAGGACGCGATCCACGTCGATGGCGAACTGAAGCCGATGACCACGGAGCGCCCTCGGGTCTGGATTTCTCCGTAACGCAAATCGGCTGCGGGCGGCATGAGGGTTAAGCCAACGGTCTTCCCGTTCTTCCAGTTTTTGTCGAACGTCATCGAGGGACGATTGATACCATGTATCGGACACACTGTACCTCAGCAGGAATTTTTTCGGAAATCCCAAGCAAATCAAAATGTACGTTGCTGTGAATTCATTGATGATCATAATACCAAAACCATATTGAAATACAACATACCTCACCACGCCCTCCCGGAGGGCGTGGTGAGGCTCCGACTCCGGAAAGGGAAGAAAGAACGGTTGTGTCATACGAATCATCAAACCCTCTCCTTTTTCTCCCGCCGGGGGAAAGGCCCAGGGTGAGGGGCCTATGGGATAAACGGCGGCCATGTGAAAATGATTCAATGTACTTTCGGCATGGTGAGCCGTTTCCTCGGAAAAAGATCTTTCGAGGGTCATCATGGCTGGATTTTGGCGATTCTAACAGGTAGACCAGAGGGAAACAGAGGCAAGACGCTTCCGATTTCTGATGGAGGGAAGGTAACGAGTTATGATTGAGTGGAACCCCGTTCTCGTCGTGTTCCTGTCTATTTATGTGTTTCAGAGCGCCTTCGATCTTTGGCTCGAGAAACTGAATCGAAATCATTTGAAAAAATGGGGTGATCGGGCGCCCGATTCCTTCCGCACGGTGCTTGACGCAGAGAAGCTCGGGAAGATGCGTGCTTATACGATCGAGAACAGTAACTTCGATAGTTTCCAAACCCTCGTTTCCGACGGATTGTTCATCATTTTGATTCTGTTCGGGTTTTTCCCGGGAATTGAGCGACTCATAGAGGAATGGGGCTTGACTCCCATACCCGGAGGGGTGCTTTTCATGCTGGTGGCTGGAACCATTTCCTTCATCATCCATCTGCCCTTCGATTATGCTCACACCTTCGGCATCGAGCAGAGGTTCGGATTCAATCAGTCCTCTTTGGCGATTTGGGTGTCGGATCAAATCAAGGGAGCAATAGTGAATCTTCTTCTTGTTTCGATCCTCTTGTCCGCGTTGCTCTGGACCGTCGAAACGTTCCCGGACTGGTGGTGGCTGGCCGCTTTCGTCATCATATCAGGGATTCAACTCCTGCTGAGCATACTTTATCCTATAGTGATCGCGCCATTATTCAACAGATTCGAACCACTCAAGGACCAGGAACTCGCTCAAAAAGTCCGGGACCTGACGCGAGAAAACGGCATCCGCGTGAAAAAGATTCTGCAGATGGACGCAGGGAAGCGGAGCCGCCATACGAACGCTTATTTTACCGGCTTCGGCAGGACGAAAAGAGTGGTGTTGTTCGACACCCTCCTTAAATCGCATTCACAAGAGGAGATCCTCGCCGTGCTGGCTCATGAGATGGGTCATTACAAAGGCCGGCATATCTGGAAGCAATTCGGACTTTTTGAGGCCGCCATGTTTGTCGGCTTGTATGTGAGTTACAGGCTCCTGGATTGGCCTCAACTCTATTCGGCGTTCGATTTCGAAACCATGAAGCCCTATGTCGGGCTCTTTTTCTTAGGGATTTTCTGGCAGAAAGGGGGGTATTTTCTCAGTCCTCTGTACATGGCGTTATCGAGACGGTACGAGCGGCATGCGGACTCGTTTGCAGTGAAGCTGTTGAAAACGGGGAGACCGATGGCCGCTGCCCTGAGGCGCCTGGGCGTTGATAATCTGAGCAATCTGACTCCCCACCCTCTGTACGTTCGTTTCCACTACTCCCACCCGCCCTTAGTGAAGCGAGTGGAAGCCCTGGAAAAAGAATCTTGAAACCATCCGTGGATCGATTCCCATCGAACAACCGGTTTTCAGAATTCGACCGCAACCTGTGACGTAACCACATCTTCCTTGTCCAGATCATCGTCATGATCATCGTATACACCGTGCAGATATTCGATGGACCAGGTGGTGTATGGGAAGATTTCCCATCCGAACACGCCACCGTAACGTGCTTTGGGAAACAAGGAAAATAGATCCATCGATCGTTCATATTTTCCGGCAACTTGAAATTTTTCCAAGAAACTGAACGCCAATTCCAGATTCCAGGCGCCGGGTTTGGCGGATTTAGCTTCTCCGTCCAATACCGCGAAATCAAGTTCCCCGGGACGAAAATCGTTCAAAGCCGTAATGTATTCCGCCGACAAAGCTACCGAGCCGACCTCCACTATGCCGAAAAAGGAGGCCCCGGTCACCAGATCCTGCAATTCCCGATCCGGAACCTGCTCCGACAGCATATCCGAATCGGCCAGGTTATTGAAATACGAAGCGCCCAGCTTTATCAGGAAAGGTCCCAAAGTCCCTTTCGGATTGTATACTTGAGCATGCGCCCACCAGCTGTTGATCCGATCATCTTCTTCGCAGGAAACATCGCCGTTGAAACCCCCGATGCTCACGTACGCCCACGTTCCCACATAACCTACGGCCACAGCGCTTTCTTGAGTTTCCGCAACTTCCAAAGTCAATGGATCGGAAATAAAATATGTATTAAATTCGCTGAAGGGAGGGTAAAACCTGCCGGCCAGAAGATAAAAGGGAAAGTTCTCTGTCGCGCCTAAGGTAATGGTCCCTTCGTCGATGTCTAGAGGTTCCGTATCGTCCTCTTCCCACAGCAGGATCAGATGAGCGTTGACATATTCATGGATCCGGGCGTTGAATTCGAGCTGAGCGGTAGCCAGTTTGATATCGGAGGTTTTCTCGTCTCCCTTGTTTTCTTTTCGTTCGAGATTTGAATAGGAAGCCTCGATTTCCAAAAGGCCGTTGACCGTTACACGATGTGCGATCTCATCGATTATGCCTCTCATGCCTTCTCGCTTTTCACCAGGACGCGCCAATTCCGCGGAAATGCGTTCGTCCTCGGGTCGGATGTGATTGAACGTTTCCTTCGATGGCGCTTGTTCCTCGGCGGCGCTCCGCTGCCGGATCACTTTCTCCAGTTCTTGAACGCGTTCTTTCAATCGTTCCAATTCCAGGAGCAACTCCTCATTGGACATCCGACACCAGCTCGGAGCGTGAGAAACGAGCACAACAAACACAACCAGCAGTAGGATGAGGATGCCTTTTGGATACATTTCAATCTCCTTTCCTGATCCATCTCTTTGGGTGAATCAGACGGCCGACAACAAAAAAAGCCATGAAGCCCACTCCCCCTTCTGGGGGAGCGCCTTCATGGCTTGCAAATACTTTCCGCCGCTTCCTGGAGCCACTGTCGCTGCTTCGCTGCCTTTGCATCGTACAGCGACCTTGAATCAAAAAAGCTATGCCGACAACTCTACGCCGCCTCGCCGTTCAGCGAGTCCTAAGGCGGCAAAACAGCCGCAAAACAGAATGACGGACCTTCATTGTCCGCTTTAGACCGAGTAATAGACCAGATCGTCCGGGAATTGTCAATGAACTTTTCTTTCGGGGACGTTGTTCGAATGACAGGAAACGACGAACGCGTTTTTTCGGCAGGCGCATTGACTTTCGTACCACATGTGGGGCACGGATCCAACGATCTATAAGGGCTGAACTCGAGAGGAATTTCCGGGTGGAACCGGTGTTTCTTAAAAAAGGCCATTGACGTTCTTTTCCAGCTTCCGATATATTTTAGATTCATAGTCGCCCGCCATGTCACGGCGCAAGTCGACCCCCGCGCCGCGACAGGCCGATGACCATGGTTATTTGGTTCGGGAAAGGACGCCGCGCATGGAGGACGAAAGAAGGAAGCACAGGACCGGCGACCAGTTTCGAGAAGCGGAATCAGCCGTTCCATCAACCCGCCCCACGGGTGGGAAACGGTTTTCGTCTTTCATTTGGACATTCCTGATCATGTTCGCGGGATGGATTGTTCTCTCCAGCCGATTCGATGCTTTTTTCCTTATTCTTGGCGTTATTGCGAGCTGTCTCGTGGCTTATTTCTCCGGCGAATTGCTTTTCCCGGGAACCAAAGTCAAACGGCCTTTCAGGCGCTGGCTGAAATTTTTAGGCTACGTGCCATGGTTGATATATCAGATCTTCAAGTCCGGTGTTCACGTTCTTCGCTTGGTATTTCACCCTCGAATGATGGAGCTGATCGATCCTCAACTTATCCGCTTTAGGAGCAAGCTGACGAGCGATGTGTCGCGGACGACTTTCGCGAATTCCATAACCCTGACCCCTGGTACCATCACGGTTTTCGTCAATTTGCACGGGCTTTTCACCGTACATGCCATTGACTCCGAGTCTGCGGAGTCGTTGCCCGGCGAAATGGAAGAACGAATCGCCCGGGTGTTCGGGGAGGGCTGATGGATCAGGTTTTCTGGGGCGCCGGTCTGTTTCTCTGCATGTTAATGCTGACATCGCTCTATCGGGCGGCTTTCGGACCGACCGTATTGGACCGGATGATAGGGGTAAGCGCGATAGGCAGCAAGACAACAGTGCTCCTGTTACTTATCGGCCTGTTGTATCATCGAGTCGAAATGTTTGTGGACATCGCCCTAGCGTATGCATTCTTGAATTTTATCGCTGTGTTGGCGGCTTCGCGTTATTTCCAGAAACGAAAAGGACTGGAAATAGAACCACCGACCCTTTAAACGGATCATTATCCATTCTCACGCTGTTGTTCGCGTTCTCTTTATCGACCTGATCTGTTTCTCTGACTCCGTTTCAAAAAACCGATAACCATAAGGGAGCAGTTTATGGCAGACGTCGCGGTTACCCTGTTATTGCTGGCCGGACTCTTCTTTTTTGCAGGCGGGGCGATTGGGATTTTGCGTTTTCCGGACTTCTACTCGCGTCTGCATCCTGCGGGAAAACTGGACACACTTGGGTTGCTGCTGATGATGACGGGCATTGTTGTGCATCTCCAGAAGCACTTTTCCATAGACTCGGTGCTGATCGGCATCAAAATTCTCTCCATTGTGGCATTTGTATTCGTTGCCAGTCCCACAGCGACTCACAGCATCGTGGACGCCGGCATGAGGGCGGGAATGGCTCCGTGGAGAAAAGAAAAAACACCGGGGGAGCAGCCATGATCTGGAGTCTGGATTTGGCGGTACTTACACTCGTGGTCGGTTGCGGCATTGCGGCCATCATGGTGAAAGATCTCCTATGCGCCGCCATTCTATTTGGTGCGTACAGTTTCATGATGTGTTTGCTCTGGGCCATCATGGGCGCCGTGGACGTGGCGTTTACGGAGGCATCGGTTGGGGCCGGCGTAAGCACCGTGTTTTTCGTCGCCGCTGTATTCCGGACGACTAGGAGGACGAAGGATTGAAGTGGGCGGCGCTCATGGTGGTTCTGTCAACGGGCGGTTTGCTCATCTTCGCAACCGACGATTTCCCCCCGTGGAGAGACCCGCATTCTCCGGCCAGCGAACACGTATCTCCCCGATATATCGAGAAATCAATGGAAGAAACCGGAGTGCCCAATTTGGTGACGGCGGTACTGGCGGACTACAGAGGTTATGATACTCTGTTCGAAACGGCCGTGATTTTTACGGCCGGCATTGCCTGTTTTCTACTACTGCGCACCTACAGGGAGAAAGAGAAGGAAAGCCGCCTATACCGACATGTCCACACCGGCCTTATTGTGGAAGTTGAGGCCGGTTCGAGAATGCGAGAAGCCTCGGAACATTTCGAAAGAGCCGATAGGCTTTGGGCCCCCGACGACCTGATCATCAGAACCGCTTGCAGAATTCTCATACCCTTCATTCAGCTGTTTGGCTTACAGGTGCTTGCCAATGGCCATCACACTCCTGGTGGAGGATTTCAGGGTGGTGTGATTCTGGGAGCGAGCCTAATTTTACTGGCATTATCCCGCGACCTCAGAACGGCTACACGTATGATGCCCGAGCGTATTAGTGGGCTTTTGAGTGCTTCAGGAGTTCTCGTGTACGCGGGAATCGGAACCGTCTGTGTGTTGCTGGGGCATTCGTTCCTGGATTACGCTGCATTGGCGCCCATCCTCTTCGTGGATCCGGTCCAGGCGCGAAATCTGGGTATACTCGGCGTGGAAATCGGGGTGGCCATGGCGGTTATGGCCACCATGATCGTGATCTATGGAAACGTGGCTTCAGCGGGTTATTATGACGAAGGACTTTAGATCGGAGGCCTTACGGAGAATCGTCAACGCTCCGGACAGGTCCTGGGTGGGAGTCCGGTCTCGGGGTTTGCCGGACCGGACGGGTAGCTCGCTATGATTTCAACTCTGATCGCCAAATACAACTATTGGATCTATATCACACTCATGATGGTCGGTATGTATGCCATGATTGCCAAGAACAATCTGGTGAAGAAGATCATCGGAATGAACGTCTTTCAGACGGCGATCATTTTGTTCTTTGTATCGATCGGCGCCAAGCAGGACGCCACCATACCCGTACTGGAGCATTCGCATGGACCTGAGGCTCACACGGTTCGTGCCTTGGACTACATCAACCCTCTGCCTCACGTACTGATGCTCACGGCCATCGTCGTGGCCGTCGCTACCCTGGGTGTAGCGCTGGCCCTGGCCGTCAAGGTGTTCAATAGGTACCACACGCTGGAAGAAGACGAGATATTGACGCAGATCCGGGAAGAGTAACGGTGCAAGCTCCCGCCCTACTGGTGACCGTCCCGCTCCTTGGCGCCCTGCTGATCAGCATTACCGGCCGGCTAAACAGGAAGGTATGCTTTCCGCTGGCTGCGGTGTCGCTGGGTGTATCCCTCTATTTGTCCATCCTTCTTCTGTTCGCGGTTCTAACCGAGGGCGAAGTCTTCTACAAAATGGGGGGGTGGCCGCCGCCCTGGGGAATCTCTTATCATATAGACCACTTGAACGCACTGGTTCTCGTGGTCGTATCTTTGGTGTCCTTTGTCAATCTTCCGGCTACTTACAGGTACGTTCATCGTGATTTTGCCGACAGGACGGGACCGTTTTACGCTCTGTACGTCCTCATGGTGGCCGGCCTGCTGGGCATCGTGGTTACGGGGGATGCGTTCAACCTGTATGTCCTACTGGAGATAGCCGCACTTACGGGGTATGCGCTCATAGCAATGGGTGAAGCAGAGGCGCCGTTGGCCAGCCTGAATTATGTTCTTATGGGCACTATAGGCGCCTCATTCTATTTGCTGGGCGTGGGTTACTTGTACATTGTTACCGGGTCTCTGAACATGTGGGATATCGCATCCCTCCTGCCGAATCTCTATCAATCAAAGGCGGTTTTTGCCGCATTTGCGATCATGATGATCGGAATCTGGATCAAAATGGCCTTTTCCCATTACACGCATGGTTGCCCAGAGCGTATGTTTATGCGCCTTCACCCGTGAGCAGCCTGGTAGCACCCCTTGTGACCAAAGTTATGGTCTACGTGATGATCCGAATGCTGCTGTCGGTGTTCACTCCGGACTTTGCATTCTCAACATTGGAGCTAAGCCGGGCCGTGGTCTGGCTGGCCGTCGTAGCCGTTGTAGGAGCTGCATTGCTGGCCCTGGCTCAGAAAAACCTGAAAAAGATGCTGGCGTACGTGATCGTTTCCGAAGTGGCCTACATGGTCGGCGGTGCGTGGCTCGGCAACCGCGCCGGGTTGACGGGCTCCATACTGCACATTTCCAACGACGCACTGATGACGCTGTGTGTATTTCTGGCGGCGGGAAACATCGCATACAAAGGCAGGGGATTGGATTTCAGCGATCTTGGAGGACTCTTTGAAAAAATGCCCTTCACCATGGCCGGACTTTTGGCAGGGGCGCTTTCCATCATTGGAGTGCCGCCCACGTGCGGATTCTTCAGCAAATGGTACTTGATTTCCGGTGCTATTCAAGCGGGCCACTATGGATTCCTGGTGGCTCTTCTGTTCAGCAGCCTGGTCCATACGGTTCTTTTCTTCCGAGTGATCGAGAGGTGTTATTTCGAGCCGGTAGGGCAATCGCATGGAGGCCATTCTTCCGGTAAAGCGATGGAAGAGGCTCCGTTGAGCATGGTAATTCCGCTGTTGCTGGTTGCGGTCGGACTTATCGTGTTGGGTATCTATTCGCGGGAGTTGGTGGTCAACATCATTCAATACGCCGTTCCGGCCTCAATGGTATGAGAGTATGCCCGTTGTCGTTTCCGTAAAGCCTTTTTTTGCCGTGTTCGTATCGTTATTTCTGGTTCCGGTACTCCTGTCATGCCGGTCTCCGAATGTTCGGGAAGCCTGGACCTTTGTGGCGGCTGCGGTAAAGTTCCTTCTTATACTCTCCATGCTTCCCGAGGTGATGAGCGGGACCGAGATCGTGACTCACGTGGCCGAAGTTCTGCCCGGCTTAGAGATCAAATTTCGGGTGGATGCTCTGGGAATGCTCTTCGCCCTGGTTTCCTCGTTTCTCTGGATTGTGACGACCGCCTACTCCATCGGATACATGCGTGGGCTGGCCGAGCATAGCCAAACCCGCTATTTCTGCTATTTTTCATTGGCCCTTTCGGCCACCATAGGAGTGGCCTTTTCCGCCAATCTGCTGACGCTGTATCTGTTTTACGAGATGCTTTCGCTGGCGACCTACCCTCTGGTGACCCACCATCAGGATGCCGAAGCGCGGAGTTCAGGACGGAAGTATTTGCTGTACATTTTAGGCACGTCCATCGCACTCGTCCTGCCGGCCATGTTGATTTGTTACAACCTGTCCGGAACCCTGGAATTCTCGTCTAAAGGGATCCTGGGAATGGATGCCGGCACTCCGTTGGTGGTGACGTTGCTGCTCATGTTTGTGTTCGGTTTTGCAAAAGCCGCTGTAATGCCGTTGCACTCGTGGCTTCCTGCAGCCATGGTGGCGCCCACGCCGGTAAGCGCTCTGCTGCACGCGGTGGCGGTGGTCAAAGTGGGAGCATTCTCCATACTTCGCGCAGTCACCGGCATTCTGGGAGTGGATCTGCTGCGCAACCTCCATGCGGGGACGATCGTCTGCGTGTTGGCTTCCGCCACCTTCCTGATAGCGTCCCTCATAGCGCTTTCGCAAGACGGTCTTAAACGACGGTTGGCTTTCAGCACCATTGGACAGCTTTCCTACATCGTTCTGGGAGTGGCCCTGCTTTCGCCCAAAGCGCTCATGGGAGGCGCAGTACATATTGCTATGCACGCCTTTGGAAAAATCACCCTTTTTTTCTGCGCGGGCGCCATCTTTGTGGCCGGCGGGAAGACCCGTGTAAGCGAGTTGACGGGCATCGGAATACGGATGCCGTTCACCATGGCTGCATTCTTCCTCGGGGCGATGAGTGTTATAGGTCTTCCACCCACTGGAGGCTTTATCAGCAAATGGTACCTCGTCCTGGGGACCCTCGAGGCGAAACAGTGGGTATTCTTGGTGGCTCTGCTGGCAAGCTCGCTGCTCAATGCCGCATACTTCTTACCCATTGTGTATAGGGCGTTTTTCATTGTTCCGGAGGAAACCTTTCACGATGTCGGCATCCACGAAGCGCCGCCCTGGTGTCTGGTTCCACTGGGCATCACCGCCGCGGGTTCCGTAGTGCTGTTCTTCTATCCGGAGGTATTTTTGGGTCTGGCCCAAATCGCCGCGGAACGCCTGTTCGGAGGTTAGTTCATGGGAGAAGAAAGAATGATCGTGGATCACGAGCCGGAGCCGGGCTATAAGAAGGCGTTATTTGTCGTTGTAGCTGTGGCGGCTCTTTACATGGTGTTCATCATTCTACGGACGACCTTTTAAAGGATGAGACGACCGATGAAGAGAGAACTTAACCTATTCGACACCAGGAAGAACCGGCAACGTCTTCTTTATTGTTTCTATATCGCTCTCGCGATATTGCTGATTCCGGACTTTTTTATTCCGAAACACGGGTATTTCCCATGGGAAAGTTATCCGAATTTTTTCGCGGCATATGGATTGCTGGCATGTATGCTCCTGATACTGGTCGCCCGTGTTACGCGGGGTATCGTCAAGAGAAAAGAAAACTATTATGATTGAAGGTTGTCCGCCGGCGCTGCTGTTCGTGCTTGGATCGCTATTGATCCCCTGTTTCAAAGGCAGGATAAGACAACTGTATCTGCTTGCCATCCCACTCTTCACACTGTACGTGATCTACACCATTCCCGAAGGCCGGTATTGGACCTACCACTTCATGAATAACGTGCTGATGCTGGGACACGTCGATCGATTGAGTCGGGTTTTCGGAATCGTTTTTGCCCTCATTTCTTTTATAGCGGTTCTGTTCGCAATCCAGGAAAAGAACGCTCACCACATTTCAGCTCTGATTTATGCCGGGAGTGCTTTGGGCGTGACGTTCGCAGGAGATCTCTTCACACTGTACCTCTTCTGGGAAATGATGGCCATTACCTCCACGTTCCTGATATTGGCCGGACATACGGTTGCCGCGCGGAAGGCGGCCTTTCGATACGTGCTGATTCATCTTTTCGGAGGACTCTGTCTGCTGGCGGGAATTGCCGTACGTTTCTACGAGACGGGAACCCTCGAGGTGGGGTATATTGGATTGAAGGGGATTTCTTCTTATCTGATTTTTATGGGAGTGGCCCTGAATGCAGCCGTTCCTCCGCTCCATCCCTGGCTCAAAGACGCCTATCCGGAAGCCACTCCCTCGGGCACGGTGTTTCTGAGCGCTTTTACGACCAAGAGCGCAGTGTATGTAATGGCAAGAATGTTCCCAGGGGCCGAGTTGCTGATATGGCTCGGGGCCTTCATGACCGTCTTTCCGATCTTGTATGCGGTTTTCGAAAACAACTTGCGGCGGGTGCTTTCTTACAGCCTCATAAATCAGGTCGGATTCATGCTGTGCGGTGTCGGCATCGGAACTCAGCTCGCCCTGAACGGAACGGCTTCTCATGCATTTTGCCACATCCTATATAAAGCATTGCTGTTTATGTCGATGGGCTCGGTATTGCACATGACGGGAAAAATCCGATGTACGGATTTGGGGGGGCTCTACAAAACAATGCCGCTGACGTGCGTTTTCTGCATGGTAGGGGCGGCATCCATCTCGGCGTTTCCTCTGTTCAGCGGATTCGTGAGTAAATCCATGATCCTGAGCGCGGCGGGACATCACAACCTGGTCGCTATATGGTTCATCCTGCAGTTTGCTTCCGCGGGCGTTCTGCATCATGCCGGGCTTAAGGTCCCTTTCTATGCATTTTTTTCTCATGACTCCGGGATCCGAACCAAGGAGCCGCCTCTGAATATGCTGATCGCCATGGGCATCACCTCCTTTTTCTGTGTATTTTTGGGGGTGTATCCCGAGCCCCTCTACCGGCTTCTGCCGTACCCGGTGGATTACATTCCTTACACCGTCACCCATGTAATGGGCCAACTACAGTTGCTGATGTTTTTCGCATTAGGATTCGCTTTATTGTTACTCTCGGGATATCATCCTCCCGAGATGCGAGCCATCCATCTGGACTTGGACTGGTTCTATCGCATAGGGGGAAAAGGGTTTTACAGGCTCATGGACATCTCCTGGAACGGTCTCAATGGCTTCTGCGAAAGATTATTTGTAAAGGGTTTCGGGGGTTGGGCGGGCCGTTTTTCGCAACACGGATTTGCTCGACTGACCGTTCTGTTCGCGGCGCCCTTTTGGGCGCTCTTCGGTTACGACAAAGAAGAAACGGACCGCAGGAGTGAGGCTATTTTCCTGTTGTACCGGAAATCAGCATTTCCTATAGGACTCAGCGCTGCAGCGGCGACTGGGCTCGTCGTTCTGATTTTTTTGTTGAATTAACTTGTTTGGCTTTTAATCCGTTTTCCATCAGGAGGTGGCAGGATTATGGTTTCCGTAAATGACCTGAAGAAAATCCATTTGCTCCAGAACCTGCCTGACCATTGTTACGAAAAGATGGTCTCCTTTGTGCGTTCAGAGACGCGCACGGAGAAGGACACGCTTTTCGAGGAGGGCCAAAAGGCAGACGATTTTTTCATGCTGGCCAAAGGGCTGGTACTGCTTAAGGTGAAGCCGTCCGAGAAACTGACTATTTCACTGGGTTCGATAAAGCCGGGATACTCGTTCGGATGGTCTTCGCTCATTCCGGGCAGACTTTATACCTCCTCCGCGGTATGTGCGGAAGAATGCGATCTCTTGATTATTTCCGGAGAGAAGTTTCTGGCTCTCTTTGAAGAGGACCACTACATGGGTTACAAGGTAATGTCGGGTGTGGTTCGAATTCTGAACAACCGCCTTGAACGGCGCACGAGGCAGTTCAAGAAAACCCTTGAACGCCATATCGATCTGGAATCCATCTTAGAATAAAGCCCCCGGCGGTAGTCTGGTAGAAGCTTTTGACCGGTCCGCCGTTCTGGTGCGATCGAGGTGCGAGAGGCGGGCCGTCAGATCAATTCACTTGGATTTTTCCCGACGTTTCGGTATATAGATGTAAATTTAATGGAACGCCGGAATGGGTAGGTGACTCATGCTGAAATTAGTGCTATTGCGGCACGGTCAAAGCACCTGGAACCTGGAGAATCGTTTCACGGGCTGGACGGACGTGGATTTGTCCGAACAAGGCGTCCGTGAAGCCCTGGATTCAGGGAAACTGTTGAGATCCGACGGCTATGTCTTCGACGTGGCTTTTACCTCCGTGCTCAAGCGGGCCATCCGAACTTTGTGGATCGTGCTCGACGAAATGGATCTGATGTGGATTCCCGTGCACCGCTCCTGGAGGTTGAACGAGCGGCACTATGGTGCGCTTCAGGGCCTGAACAAGAAAGATACCGCGGACAAATACGGTATGGATCAGGTGCATATTTGGCGTCGGAGCTATGACGTTCCTCCTCCTCCACTGGACGAAAGGGACAGTCGACATCCAAAATACGATGCGCGATATGCCGGTCTGGACGTGGAGGCATTGCCTTCCACCGAGTCTCTCAAGAACACGCTGGAGCGCGTCATGCCTTTCTGGCATGAGACCCTGGAACCGGTATTGCGAGGGGGAAAGCGGGTTCTGGTGGCGGCTCATGGAAACAGCCTGAGGGCTATGGTCAAGTACCTGGATGGCATTTCGGATGAAGAAATCGTCGGGCTTAATATACCCACGGGGATACCGCTGGTGTACGAGTTGGATAACGAGCTGAAGCCGTTGAAACATTATTACTTGGGGGATGAAGAAGCCGTAAAGAAAGCGACGGAGTCCGTGGCGGCTCAGCTGGATCGAGCTCAAAAGTAACCAAGTGCTCTGAGGCCTGATTACCCGTCCGAATCCGGTTTTTAAATCGGTTTAAAGCCTCGTTCGGAGGCGAACGTTTAAACGATTCCACATCCACAACCATCCTAAGAGTGATTCCCGGCATGGATCGGCGACCTTCCGGAAATCTGCTGTGGTGCGGTTCGCCTCATTTCCCCGCTGCGAAACTCTTTAGCCGAGAATTGTCCCATTCTGAGATCGACTTTTATGCATCGTTACATCTGTATTCACGGTCATTTTTATCAGCCACTAAGGGAGAACCCTTGGCTCGAGGAAATCGAAGTTCAGGACTCGGCGTTCCCCTACCATGATTGGAACCACCGTATTACGGCCGAGTGCTACGCCCCCAACACCGCTGCACGTATTGTCGATGTCAATGGCTGTATCTCGCAACTGGTGAACAACTACTCCAAGATCAGCTTCAATTTCGGTCCTACCTTGCTCGGATGGATCGAACGGCACAGACCGGATGTGTATGAGGCGATTCTCGAGGCGGACCGCCTCAGTAAAGAGCGGTATTCCGGACATGGATCCGCGCTGGCCCAGGCCTATAACCACATTATCATGCCTTTGGCTTCCAGGCGGGACAAGATAACCCAAGTACGCTGGGGCATTGCCGACTTCCAGATGCGATTCGGCCGAAATCCCGAAGGGATGTGGCTTCCGGAGACGGCCGTGGACGAAGAGGCACTGGACATACTGGCCGACCAGGGCATTAAATTCACCATTCTCGCCCCGTCTCAGGCAAAGCGATTTAGAAGACTGGGTAAGAAGGAAGCCTGGAAGGACGCGAGCTACGGTCAAATCGAAACCACAACCGTTTATTCGTGCCGGCTTTCGTCCGGCAGGACCATAGCTCTTTTCTTCTACGACGGTTCAATCGCGCATGAGGTAGCCTTTGGTAGTCTCCTCATGAACGGTGAGTGCTTTGCCGGTAGGTTACTCGGGGCCTTTTCCGAGGCCCGAAATCAGCCGCAAATCGTCCATATAGCTACGGATGGTGAAACCTATGGCCATCACCACCGCTATGGAGAAATGGCGCTGGCCTATTGTCTTCATGTTGTCGAATCCGATGAAGGAACCAGACTCACCAATTATGGAGAATTCCTCGAGAACCATCCTCCGGAATTCGAGGTTCAGATTCTCGAAAATACGTCCTGGAGTTGCGCACACGGTGTAGAGAGGTGGAGGAGCAATTGCGGCTGCCGCGTAGGCCACCGAGCCGAATGGACCCAGGAATGGCGGAAGCCTTTGAGAATAGCAGTGGACCGGCTCAGAGATCTGACCGCCGACCTGTACGAGTTCGAAGCGGCCAAATACATCGAGAAACCATGGGAAGCACGTGACGCATATATCGAGGTGATCAACGACAGGGCAAGAGTACGGGTGGAGGACTTCCTGGGAACTCACGCAGGCCGGACGCGTTCCGCGGAAGAAAAAGTACGACTCCTGAAACTCCTCGAAATGCAACGACATGCCATGTTGATGTACACCAGTTGCGGTTGGTTTTTTGACGAGATCTCCGGCATCGAGACCGTCCAGAACCTGCAGCACGCAGACAGGTTAATTCAGCTAGCGGAGGAATTCACGAACGAACCGTTGGAAGCCCGTTTCCGGTCTCTTTTGGAAGTCGTACCCAGCAACCGCTATCGGAACGGGGCGGAAGTATACGAACAATTCGTACATCCCCACCGGGTGGAACTGTTCAGAGTGGCCGCTCATCACGCCATATCATCACTGTTCCAGCGACGTCCGAGTCACGCGAAAATCGGTCGATACGAGGCGCACACGAGATTCTTTGAGCAGGAAGAAGCGGGACGCTTGAAACTGATCGTCGGAGAAGCTTTGATCCGTTCCGAAATCACCTGGGAAGAAAAACCGGTGAGTTTCGCCGCTCTGCACTTGGGAAATCATGAAGTGAATTGCGGAGTTCGAGCCTCGGTGGGCGGAAACGGACTCAAGACCATTTTGGAAGACTTGAGAGCCGCTTTCAGGAAGTCGTCCGTCTCACAACTCGTTCGGACGATGGATAAACATTTTGGCGAACATTCCTACCACATATCGGATCTCTTCAAAGATAGGCAAAGAGAGATTATCCATCGCGTCCTCGAGGACAACTACGCTCAAATTGAATCCTTGTACCGGCAGACCTACGAGAACAATTATCCACTGATGTGTTATCTGGAAAGCCTGGGAATGCCTCTGCCGAAACCATTGTCCGTGGTGGCGAACCACATCGTTAACCTGAATCTGAAATCGGAGCTGAAGAGGACGGACACGAATGGAAAGAAGCTGGAGGCCTTGACCCGTGAGGCCGAACGGTGGTCCATTGACCTGGACAGGAAGAATCTGTCGTTCTTGGCAAGTTCGTGCATTAAGCGCCTTGTGGATGAGGTGCTACAGGACCCGGAGAACGGGCGGCTTCTGAAAAACGCGGTACGGGTGTTGGAAGTTCTCGTATCCTGGCAACTTGACATCAATCTTTGGGAGGCGCAGAATAAGTTTTTCCTCAAAAGAGGACAACTGTTGGATCGTCTTGAGAGTATGAAGGTTCATGAAGACGAGGCCACCTCGAATCGATTGAAGATGCTCCAACGTTTAGGCCATATTCTCGGTATAAACCTCGACCTCGACGGGAA
>Ga0068714_10003822_pt1 | contig 17424 bp, 15 predicted proteins | sample MTBNYHSulfiMetaG_FD_62988 | JGI IMG/M metagenome (GOLD analysis project Ga0068714, IMG submission 62988) | Enrichment culture microbial communities from rom New York Harbor, USA that are MTBE-degrading - MTBE-NYH (New York Harbor Sulfidogenic)... | ecosystem: Environmental > Aquatic > Marine >...
ACCGAGCGTCAGGTGATCTCGTCGCAGACCGCCCGGGAGCTCAATGAGGCACTCCGCTCGGTGGTGGAGAACGGCACGGGCCGCAACGCCTATATACCTGGATTTGAGCTGGCCGGCAAGACCGGAACGGCCCAGAAGTACGAGGGGGGAAAGGTGTCCAGCGAGCTGGTGGTTTCCTCCTTCGTCGGGTTCGGACCGACGAGAGATCCGCGGATAGTCCTGCTGGTGGTGATAGACGAACCGACGGGCCAGCATTACGGGGGGCAGATCGCGGCCCCGGCGTTCAAGGCGATCATGCTCGACGTCTATCGGTATCTGGGCATCCCGGCGGTCGTCCCCGAGTCCTAGCCCTCGCCGGCGGAGAGCGCCGGACGGTGCGAGGGGATATACTCGAATCTGACAACGGTACCGGGGGCGGTCGCCCCGGCGAGAGGTGCGCGGGATGCGAGTACGCGACTTTCTGGACTTTGACGGCGCGCTACGGCTGCTGGCGGGGTCCGGCGACGTCGAGGTCGTGGGCGTTACCCACGACTCGCGGAGGGTGCAGCCCGGCTTCGCCTTCTTTGCCTTGAAGGGGCTTGTTACCGACGGGCACCGCTTCGCTCCCGAGGCCGTCAGGCGCGGGGCCTCCGCGGTTTTCGTCCAGGAGCCGGCCGGCGTTCCGGAAGGTCCCGCGGTGCTGGTCAGCGGGGACACGCGCGCCGCCCTCGCGCGGGCGGCCGGCCTGTTTTATGGGCATCCGTCCCGTTCGCTGTTTGTCATCGGCGTTACCGGAACAAAGGGAAAGACCACGACGACCCACCTCGTCCGGGCCATTCTCGAGGGCCGGGGGCTGAGGACGGGATTGATGGGAACTGTGCACAACGTCGTCGGGGGCGAGGCCGAGCCCGTCGTCCACACGACGCCCGAGGCCCACGAGCTGCAGGCACTGCTGGCCCGGATGGTCCGCGCAGGGGACACGCACGTGGTCATGGAGGTTTCCTCGCACGCGCTCGAGCTGAAACGAGTCGCGGGGACCGAGTACGACGTCGCGGTGCTCACCAATGTGAGCCACGACCACCTAGACTTCCACGGGACCCTCGACAACTACGTGCTGGCCAAGAGCAAGCTCTTCGGGATGCTCGGGCGGAGCTGCACCGGTACCGGCAAGCCGGTGCCCAAGGCCGGCATAGCCAACGGCGACGACCCGGCGGCCGGCGCAATGCGTCAGGCTACCAAGCCCGGAGTGCGGTTCCTGACCTTCGGGTTTGGAAAGGGCCTCGACGTTCGGGCCGAGCAGGTCGAGCTGGGACCCGCCGGCGCCCGCTTCCTGGCGGTGACTCCGGCCGGTTCGGAGCCCGTAAAGCTCGGGCTGCCCGGAAGGTTCAACGTCGCAAACGCCCTGGCGGCGCTGGCCGTGGGCATCGCGGCCGGGTTTCCGCTGCGGGAATGCGCGCGGGCTCTGGAGGACGTGAAGGGGGTGCCCGGCAGGTTTGAGAGGGTGGATGCCGGTCAGGACTTCCCGGTGATAGTCGACTACGCCCACTCCCCGGACAGCCTGGAAAACGTGCTTGCTACCGCCCGCGAGCTCACCCGGGGGAGGCTGGTCGTGGTCTTTGGCTGCGGCGGCGACAGGGACCGGGCAAAGCGCCCGATCATGGGCCGGATCGCGTCAAGGCTGGCGGACCGGGTGATCATCACCTCGGACAACCCGCGTAGCGAGGACCCGGAGACGATCATCGGGGAAATCGCCGCGGGCACCCTCCGCGGTGCCGGTACTGCGTGCGTTGAGCTGGTGCCGGACCGGGCCCAGGCGATCTGCCGCGCGGTAGCGGGTGCGGGACCGGGCGACGTAGTCCTGATAGCGGGCAAGGGTCACGAGCCCTATCAGGTGTTCGCCGACAGAACGGTTCACTTTGACGACCGGGAGGTCGCCCGGCAGGCGCTTGCCGGGCTCGGTTTCCGGATGCAGCCCGGCGGGAGGGCCGCACCATGACCGGGGCGCCGGCAGACCGGACAGGCCAGGCAGACCAGGCGGGCCAGGCAGACCGGGCAGGCCAGGCATGTCTGCGAGACCGCGCCGGGCGCAGGCCCCCGGCGTACACGGCCGCCCAGGTGGCCTCGCTGACCGGCGGGACCGTGGTATTCGGGTCCGGTGACGCTGTTATCGCGGGTGCGACCTTCGACAGCAGGCGCGTCGCGCCCGGGGAGGCGTTTGTCGCAATTTGCGGCGAGCGCACCGACGGCCACCTGTATCTCCGGGCGGCCGCCGAAAGAGGGGCATCCGCCTTCCTGGTCAGCCGCTGGGACCCGGGCCTCGCCCAAGGGCTGGTGGCGCCCGGCGGAGGCGGGGGAGCCGTCCCGGCGGCGATCCTCGTAGAGGACACGGTGGCGGCCCTGGGCCGCTGGGCGGCCTACCACAGGTCCCGCTTCCAGGTCCCCGTCATAGGGATAACCGGCAGCGTCGGAAAGACCACCGCCAAGGACATGACGGCGCACATACTTGAGGGCAAGTTCGATACTCTGGCAACGGAGGGGAACCTGAACAGCGACGTAAGCATGCCGGTGATGGTCCTCCGGTTGGACGGAGAGCACAGGGCCGCGGTGCTCGAGATGGCGACCAGGGGCCGCGGGCAGCTGGAGTACCTCGCCGGCATAGCCCTTCCTGAGGTGGGAGTGATAACGGGGGTAGCGCCGGTCCACCTGGAAACGCTCGGCACGATCGAGGGTGTCGCGCGGGCCAAGGCCGAGCTGGTCAGGGCCCTGCCGCGGGACGGCGCCGCTGTCGTCAACGCGGATTCCGGGCCGCTGACGGCCGAGCTGGAGGCCGGCGGGCTGCCCGCTACGACCGTCGGCTTCGGGCTCGGAGACCGCGCGGACGTGAGAGCCGAGAACCTGAAGACCGAATTCCGGCGCGAAGGGGAGACGATGCTGGCGTCCCTGTCGTTTGACGTCCGGGTCAGGCCGCGGGCGGCGCCGTTCCTGGCCGGGGAGCCTCCCTGCATATCCGGCGTCCGGGTGCCCTACCCGGGACGCCACAACGCGTATAACGTCCTCGCCTCGGCGCTGGCGGCCGCCGCCGTCGGCGTCCCTCTCTCCGAGGGCCTGCGGGCGATGGCCGGTTTCGCCCCCAAGAGCTCGATGAGACTCGACATCCGCGTCCTGGACGGGCTGTTGCTGATCAACGACGCGTACAACGCGAACCCGGTTTCGATGGAGGCCTCGCTTGAGATCCTGGGAGAGGCGGCGCAGGCCTTTGGCGGCAGAAGGCTGGCGGTGCTCGGCGACATGCTCGAGCTCGGCCCGTGGGAGGAGCGGGCCCATCGCATCCTGGGCAGGCAGGTTGCGGCCGCGGGCGTGGACGTACTGGTCGGGGTCGGCCCGGCTTCGGGGCTGGCCGTTCACGAGGCTGTTGCCGCGGGCCTGCCGGCCGCGCAAAGCGCGCATGCGCGGGACAACGGGACTGCTGCGGCGGCGATCCTGAAATGGGCCCGCCCGGGCGACGCCGTTCTGGTGAAGGGCTCGCGGGGAATGGCCCTGGAGAGCGTCGTCCAGGAGATCGTCAAGGGGTGGCGGGGATGACTCTGGCCACCGCGCAGGCCCTTGCCGTCGCCGGCGCCGCCTCCTTCGTGCTGGCCGGTGCGCTTGGTCTGGTCGCAGTTCCGTTGCTCAGGCGGCTGAGAGTCGGACAGCGCGTGCGCGACGACGGCCCCAAGACGCATCTCAAGAAGATGGGCACCCCGACCATGGGCGGGCTTTTCTTCGTGGTGCCCGGCTTGCTGCTTTCCCTCGCGTGGTCCCCCCTGGACCCCGGCGTGCGTGCGGCGGTGCTGTTTGCGTTGGTCTTTTCCTTTGTCGGTTTCCTTGACGACTACACGAAGGTGGTGCGCAGGCGTCCTCTCGGGCTCCGGGCCCGGTACAAGCTGGCAGTCCAGGTGCCCGCGGCCTTCGTCCTGGCATGGTACGCGGTCGAGCGTCTGGGGTATTCGGCGTCCGTCAGCATTCCCTTCGGAGGACCCGCGATCGCTCTGGGCCCGCTCTACCCGGTATTTGTCGTCCTGATGGCCGTCTTCATGGGCAACGCCGTCAACATCACTGACGGGGCCGACGGCCTGCTGGCAGGCTCGATGGTACCTTCGCTGGCTGCATACATGCTCGTATCCCTGGCCGCCGGGCAGGGCGGCCTGGCCACGCTCTGCGTGTCGCTCGGGGGAGCCTGCCTCGGTTTCCTCCTGTACAACCGCTACCCGGCGCGCGTCATCATGGGCGACACGGGCTCGCTCGGCCTTGGCGGCGCCATCACCGCCGTTGCCGTTCTGACGAAAACCGAGCTCTTGGTGGCCGTCATCGGGCTGACTTACGTGATCGAGGCCCTCTCCGTGATCCTTCAGGTGATCTCGTTTCAGTCCACGGGACGCCGCATTTTCAGGATGAGCCCGATTCACCACCACTTTGAGCTGCTGGGTTGGCCCGAGACCAGGGTTGTGACGATGTTCTGGTTTGGCGCCCTGCTGGCGGGCGTTCTGGGGCTGCTCGGATTAGCCGGGATGGGTGGCTGAGGTGCGACGGGACAACCGGTTCCCTACCCCTCGCGGCACGGGTGCCCGCACCGCGCCTGGCTACGGTTCGCGGCGGCCCGCGGCGCAGTACGGCCGCGCCCGTCCGCGGCGGCGGCCTGGGCGGTATCCTTCCATCGCGCCCAGGACCCGCACCAGGCGCGGCCCCCCTGATTCGGGTCTTATCTTTGCCGTTACGATCTTGCTCGGCATCGGTATGGTCATGATCTTCTCCGCCAGTTCGAACAGGACGTACGTCAGCTTCGGAGACCCCTACTACTACCTCAAGACCCAGGTGGTCTGGATTGCCCTCGGGGCCGTCGCCCTGCTCTTTACGATGAATTTCGACTACTGGCGTCTCCGCCGGCTGGCCACGCCCATTTTCGTGTTCTCGATAGTGCTCCTGATCGCCGTGCTGATCCCGGGGTTGGGCAGGGGAGTCCACGGCGCGCGGCGCTGGATCGGCATCGGCAGCCGCGGCGTGCAGCCGTCGGAGTTCGAGAAGCTGGCCTTGACCATATTCCTCGCCAGCTTGCTAAGCCAGCCGGGTAGGGCGAGGTCCTTCAGGTACGGTGTCCTGCCGGTGGTGGCCATCGCAGGGCTGATCTTTCTGCTCATTCTCGCGCAACCCGACCTCGGGACGGCAGTCGCCTGCGCGCTAATAATCGCGGCGATGCTCTTCGTCGCCGGGGCCAACCTGTGGCACATGGCTGGTCTGGCCCTGGCATCCGTCCCGGTCCTATACCTGGCCATTTTCTCCGCGGAGTACCGCAAGCAGCGCTTCCTGGCCTTTCTGAACCCGTGGGCCGACCCCCTCGACACGGGATTTCACATCATCCAGTCGCTGTACGCGCTGGGATCGGGGGGCCTGTTCGGCCTGGGCCTCGGGCAGGGCCGCCAGAAGTTCTACTACCTCCCCGAGCAGCATACGGACTTTATCTTCGCCGTGTTGGGCGAGGAGCTGGGCTTCGTCGGCACCGTCGCCGTGGTTCTGTTGTTCGGGATCATCGCCTGGAGGGGATACCGCGTCGCGGCCCGCGCCCCTGACGGCTTCGGGTGCCTTCTCGCCGCGGGCATCACCAGCATGATCGTGCTCCAGGCCGCCGTGAACGTCGGCGTGGTGACTGCCTCCATTCCGATCACCGGCATCCCGCTGCCACTGGTCAGCTTCGGGGGGTCATCCCTGCTTTTCAGCATGGCGGGGCTCGGGATCCTGCTCAACATCTCCAGACACCAGGTCGCCTGAGCCGGGAGGAGGCAGGACATTGACGGGCCAAGACCTCGGACAAGCCGCCAGACAAGCCGGCGGCGTCCCGGAAGAAGGACGCCGTCTCAGGGTCCTGCTGAGCGGCGGCGGGACCGCCGGCCACGTGGCTCCGGCCCTGGCCGTAGCATCCGAGTTGGCCGCCCTCCGTCCCGGGGCCGAGCTCCTCTACCTCGGGACGGCGGACGGGATCGAGGCGGATCTGGTTAGACGGGCGGGGATCCCCTTCGCGGAGGTCAAGGTGACGGCCCTGGCGGGCCGGCGGGCCATCGCCGCGGCCCGGTCGCTGTGGCGCGCGGGTCAGGCTATCCTGCAATCCCGCCGGCTCGTCCGCGGTTTCAGACCGGACGTCGTCCTGGGCACGGGTGGATACGTCGCCGGACCCGTCCTCGCCGCCGCGTGGTCGCTCGGGGTGGCGACCGCGATCCACGAACAAAACCTCAGGCCGGGGATTACCAACCGCCTGCTGAGCCGCATCGTACGGCGGGTGCTGGTTTCGTTCGAGGAGAGCAGGGCCTGCTTCCCCGCGCCGGAGAAGGTCGTCCACACCGGATATCCCGTGAGGCCGGAGATCGTCGCGGCCACCCGGCCCGAAGGGCAACGGGCGCTCGGAATTCAGGCCGGCCGCCCGACCCTCCTGGTGGTCGGCGGGAGCCGCGGCGCGCGCTCCCTCAACGAAGCCGTCAAGGCGGGGTTCCCGCTGCTGTTTGAGAGGCTCCCGCATCTCCAGGCTCTGGTTTCCACGGGATCAGCGTACTACGAGGACGTCGTCGCTTCCCTTGAGGAAACCGGGCTCCTGCCCTCGCCCGGGAGACGGCTCCAGGTCTTCCCCTACATCCACGAGATGCGCCTCGCCTATGCAGCCGCCGACCTCGTGCTCTGCCGTGCCGGCGGGAGCGTCCACGAGCTTACCGCGAGGGGTCTGCCGGCGATCCTCGTTCCGTCGCCGAACGTCGCCTACGACCAGCAGATGGACAACGCGATGGTCATGGTCCGCGGCGGCGCCGCAAGGCTGCTTCGGGACGACGAGCTGACCGGGGAGTCCCTTGCGTCGGTCGTGACCGAGCTGCTGACGACCCCCGGGCTGCTGCGAAAGATGGCCTCGGCGGCCTCCGCCCTCGCGAGGCCCGAGGCAGGGCGGCGGATCGCCGGGCTGCTGCTTGAGTTGGCGGGCGCGGGCAGGGACAAGCAGAGGTAAGGTCGATCGCTGACCTCACCCGCACCACGAATCAACACCGAGGCCGCAACCTGCAGCGCTTCTGAGGGCAACCTTTTACTGCGGCCTTCAGCGTCAGGCAGAGCCCCGAACTCCGCGGAGGGATCCCTTGTTGCCGGAGATACCAGAGCACGTTCACCTGATCGGCCTCGGCGGAGTGATGATCTCCGCCGTCGCGCGCCTCCTGCTGGAGTCCGGACGCCAGGTCAGCGGCTCCGACCTCAAAGACTCGCCCCGGCTTACCAGACTGAGGAGCGCCGGCGCGAGCGTGGCTGTCGGTCATTCCCGCGAGAACCTCCCGCGGCGCTGCGAGCTCGTGATCGCCTCCTCCGCGATCCCCGAGGACAACCCGGAGATAAGGGAGGCCAGGCGCCGCCGGATTCCTGTCTGGGGCAAGGGGCGGGCGCTCGCCGCGCTGATGCGCGGCCACCGGAGGATCGGCGTCGCCGGCACGCACGGCAAGACGACGACCACCGCAATGGTCGGCCTGGCGCTCGTTGAGTGCGGGCTGGACCCGACCGTTCTGGTGGGCGGCGAGGTGGACGCCTTCGGGGGGAACGTCAGGGTAGGGCGGGGGGACTTCTTCGTTACAGAGACCGACGAGAGCGACGGCTCGTTCTTGGAGCTTGCCCTCGACGCCGCCGTGGTCACCAACGTCGACGACGACCACCTGGATCACTACGAGAGCTTCCGCCGCCTCCTGCAATCGTTCAGGCAGTTCCTGGCGGGCATCCCCAGGGGAGGAACGGCGGCCGTGTGGGCCGAGGACAGGCACCTCCCGCTCCTGGCCCGGCAGTCGGGGGCGCCGGTCATCACCTATGGCTTCAGCGAGGACGCCGAGCTCAGAGCAGTGGGGACGCAGCTCCTCCCGCACGGCAGCACGTGCACGCTCACGCTCAGGGGGCGGGTGGTCGGAGACATGGTCCTCGCGGTCCCGGGAAGGCACAACGTCCTCGACGGCCTGGCGGTTGCGGCGCTTGCCATCCACTCCGGACTTCCGTGGGCGGACGTCAGCCGGGCTCTGGCGGCTTTCCGTGGGGTGCGGAGGCGCATGGAGGGTAAGGGCCGCGCGGCCGGCGTCACCGTCATCGATGACTACGGGCACCACCCGACGGAGGTAAGGGCGGCCCTCGAAGCGGCCAGGCGCGCCTCCGGGGGGCGTCTGATATGCGTGTTTCAGCCGCACCGCTACACCCGGACCCGCAGCCTGTGCTACGAATTCGGCGAATCCTTTGACCTGGCCGACCGGCTCATACTGCTGGACGTTTACCCCGCGGGAGAGCCTCCTCTGCCCGGCGTTTCGGCGCGGCTGATATATGACTGCGTGCAGTCCTGCAGGCGCCGCCCCGAAGCCGTGGAGCAGGCCCCCGATCACGACGCCGCCGTTGAAAGGCTCGTCCCGTCGTTGCTGCCCGGGGATACTGTTCTCACGGTCGGCGCCGGGGACGTCCATCGCGTGGGCGAGGGAATCCTCCGCAGGCTGTGCAGCGGTCCGGTGGAGCCCGGCCCGTCCAACGCGCCGTAACCGGCCTGGCCCTCCGTGAGTATGATGACTTCGCAGTGGGCATCCGCAGGGGGGCTGGAACGTGCCCGAGCGCCTGGTGATTGCGGGCGGCCGGCGTCTATCCGGGTTGGTGAGGACCAGTTCGGCCAAGAACGCTGTCCTGCCGATGATGGCGGCTGCGCTGCTCACGCCGGACGAGTGCACTTTGCGTGAGGTCCCGCGCCTTCGCGACGTCGAGGTGATGGGCCAGATCCTGACCTGCCTCGGCGTCGACGTCCTGGCCGAACCCGATCCCCTGGGACGGGGGCTGACACTGGTCATCCGGTCCCCGAACCTGAGCACCCACGTCTGCCCGGAGTGGCTCATGGGGGAGATGCGTTCCTCCATCTTCCTCATGGGCGCCCTGCTTGGCAGGCTCGGGCAAGTCGACGTCGCCTACCCGGGAGGCTGTTCGATAGGCCCCCGGCCGATAGACCTGCACCTTTACGGCCTGAGAGCGCTGGGCGCGCGGGTCGAGGAGCGCCACGGCAGAATCCAGGCCCAGGCAAGAAGGCTGACCGGCTGCGAGGTACACCTGGAGCTCCCCAGTGTGGGCGCCACCGAGAACATCATCCTCGCGGCGGTCCTTGCCGCCGGTACGACCACGATCCGCAACCCCGCCAAAGAGCCCGAAATCAAGGACCTGGCTCACCTCCTCAACGCGATGGGGGCAAGGATACGCGGCGCGGGAGGCGACCCTGTGGTCATCGAGGGAGTCGAGGGCCTTCACGGCGCCGCGCATACCCCGATACCGGACCGCATCGAGGCCGGAACCCTGCTGCTGGCCACGGCGGTCACGCGCGGCGAGGTTACCATCACCAACGTGATCCCCAAGCACCACAGCGCGCTCCTCACCAAGTTGCGCCAGGCAGGCGCGCTCGTGGAGACAGGACCTGACTGCGTGATGGTCCGGATGGACGGGCGGCCCGCCGCCGTGGACTGCCGGACGCAGCCTTACCCGGGCTTTCCCACGGATCTCCAGCCGCCGCTGATGAGCATGTGCGCGGTGGCCGACGGCACGTCGGTGATTACCGAGAACATTTACGAAAGACGTTTCAACCAGGCCGAGGAACTCCGCAAGATGGGGGCAAATATCCGTATCGAGGGCCGGTCGGCGATAGTCAAGGGCGTCGACCGCCTCTACGGCGCCAGAGTCCGGGTACACGACCTCCGTGCGGGGGCCGCCCTGGTACTCGCCGGACTCGCTGCGGAGGGGACAACGCTGGTTGAGGACGTCTTCCACATCGACCGGGGCTATGACGGCCTGGAACGCAAACTCTCCTGTCTGGGGGCAGAGGTCAGGAGGACCCGAGGCTGAGTCCCGGACGGGCTGAGAGGCCGGCGGGCAGGTCTGAGAGGCCGGCCGGACGGGCCGCCTACGCCGCCGCGGCCCGCCGCGCCAGACGTTCGCGCAGGCGCGCCCGGACCATCGCGCTCGGAGGCGCCCTGCTTGCTGCGGTCTGCCTTGCTGTCTTGCTCACGTCTCCGTCCTTTCATCTTCAGGTGATAACCGTTCGTGGAAACCAGGCGCTCGCACGGGAGGCGGTCATCGAGGCGGCCGGCCTGCGGACCGGGACGAGCCTTCTCAGGGTCAGACTCGGTGTTGCGCGGCAGGCCCTGCTGGAACTCCCCCGGGTGAAGTCCGCGACGTTGCGCCGCGTCTGGCCCAACGGCCTCGACGTGCTCGTCGTCGAGCGCACCGGCGTGGCCCTGCTGCCCTGCGGCCAGGGATGGGTGGAGGCCGCCGGCGACGGGATGGCCCTTGAGTTGCACACTTCGGCGTCAGGCGTCGAGCTGCCGGTCCTCGACGGTGTGGAACCCGCCACCGTCGGCGTCGGAGAGATCGTCCCCGCGGCGGCCGCCAGAATGGCCCTGGCCGGTCTCGAGGCGTTCGCAGCGGCCGGGGAAGGGGTATCCTCGGCACGGATAGCCGCGTCCGACATGGAGGTGACGCTCCCTGACGGCACCGCCGTCTACCTGGGTCAGGCCGATGCAGGCCTGGCCGTGAGGGTGGAGACGGCGGTCCGGATCGCGGCCGAGCTCCGTTCGCGCGGGCTCAGGGTCGAATACATAGACGTCCGCATTCCCGGCCAACCTGTATACAAGCCCAGGTAAACCGCAGGGGCTACCCCGTCCGGGTGGGAGGCGTCCAACCCTCTTGCAGTCGCGTCTGAACCAGGCCGCAATGGTGCTTGTCGCCGCGGTTCTGGGGCTCATGCTGTCCCTGGGGATCAGGTTCCAGCGAACCCTCCCGCCTACGCTGCAGAACAGGCGCTGGGACGAACTGGCCGTCCTGCTGGGGCAGTGCGAGGCGGAGCGCGACGCTCTCCGGCTGGAGGTGGGATCCCTGCGCGCGGCCCTGGCTGAGGCCGGTCAGAGCACCGAGGAGGCCAGGGTGGTCTCGGAGGAGCTCAGGCAGCTCCGGCTCGTATCCGGGTTCGCTCCCGGCGGAGGCCCCGGAGTCAGGGTCACCCTGAACGACAGCCAGCGCACGGGACAGGCGGGTGAGGACCCCAACCTCTTCTTGCTTCACGATGACGACGTCCTCAGGGTCGTGAACGAGCTCGCGGCAGCCGGAGCCGAGGCGATCTCGATTAACGGGCAGCGGCACATCGCCACGACGGAGATCCGGTGCGCCGGTCCGGCGATCTCCGTGAACAATACCCGCGTGACCCCTCCAATCCAGATCATGGCCGTCGGCGATCCCGCGACCCTTGAGTCAGCCCTCAGGATGCGCGGCGGCGTCCTTGAAATCCTGACCGCCCTCGGGATACAGGTCAAGATCGAGCAACTGGCCTCTCTGGAGGTGCCCGCCTTCACCGGCAACCTGAGATTGCGCTATCTGCAGGCGGTGCAGTAGATGGTCTGGGCGGTGATCGGCCTGCTGGCCGGACTTGTCGCAGGGGTCTACCTTCCTGTGGAGCTGCCCGCGGCCTTCGCCAGGTACCATTCGGTGGCCCTGCTGGCGGCCCTGGACTCGGTATTCGGCGGCTGGCGGGCGAGCCTGGACGGTAGCTTTCACACTCTGGTCTTTGTCACAGGCTTCTTCGGCAACGCTCTCCTGGCCGCCGCCCTCACCTTCATCGGGGACAGAACCGGGGTCGAGCTATACCTTGCCGCGGTGTTCGCTCTCGGGGTGCGCATTTTCTTCAACCTCGGGGCGATCAGGAGGCTGCTACTTCACCTACCTCCAGGGAAGCATAGCCTCTAGCCCCAAAGTGTGACGCCGGGTTTGACACCCGGAGCCCGTTCAGGCAGGGGAAAGCCCCCCGTCTGAGCGAATCAAACCCCAGGCCCGACGTTTTGCCATCGCCGTCCAAGCCACACCGGCACAAGGGGGACCCGCTGATGCTTGAGCTCGACCTTGAGATAGAGCAGTTCGCATCCTTGAAGGTTGTGGGTGTCGGCGGAGGTGGGACCAACGCGGTCAACCGGATGATTGCCGCCGGCCTGCGTGGGGTCGATTTCATCGCCATGAACACCGACGCCCAGGCCCTGGCTCAGAGCAACGCCGCGATCAAGATCCAGCTCGGCGAGAAACTCACCAAAGGCCTCGGCGCAGGCGGAGTGCCGGAAATCGGGCTCAAGGCAGCCGAGGAGAGCCGTGAGGCGATTGCGTCCGCCCTGAAAGGCGCCGACATGGTCTTCATCACCGCCGGCATGGGCGGCGGGACCGGTACCGGCGGCACGCCCGTCGTAGCCGAGTGCGCTAAGGAAGCCGGCGCCCTGACGGTAGGAGTGGTGACCAAGCCTTTCAGCTTCGAGGGGCGGCGGCGGTGCTCCCAGGCGGACCGCGGGATGGCGGAGCTCAGGGACAAGGTCGACACCCTGATCACGATACCAAACGACCGCCTGCTCGTGGTCGTCGACAAGAAGACACCGATCATCGAGGCGTTTCGCGTGGCTGACGACGTCCTTCGCCAGGGTGTCCAGGGGATATCCGATCTGATCGCCGTGCCCGGGCTGATCAACCTCGACTTCGCGGACGTCAAAGCGATCATGCTGGACACCGGATCGGCACTGATGGGCATAGGCGTCGGGAGCGGCGAGAGCCGCTGCACCGACGCCGCCAAGGCTGCGATCTCGAGCCCGCTCCTGGAGGCGTCGATCGAAGGCGCCAAGGGCGTCCTGCTCAACATCACCGGGGGCCCGGAGCTCGGTCTCTTCGAGGTCACCGATGCGGCCGCGATAGTCGCCGAGGCCTGCGACGACGACGCCAACATCATCTTTGGCGCGGTGATCGACGAGAGCCTCAAGGAAGAGGTCAGGGTGACGGTCATCGCCACCGGGTTCAGGGGCACCACCAGGACGGGGCTCGAGGACTTCGACATCAAGCCGTTCGACAGCGACGGGCTCGACGTGCCGAAGTTTCTCCGTGGCGGGCAGGACCGTCCCGGCCAGCGCAGATAGCGACCCGCCGGATCTTCCCCCCGGGCAGACACTGACCCGCATCGAGCCGTCGATGCGGGTCTAAGCCGGGCGCCCGCCGCCCTCCTGCCTCGACACATACTGCAGGCAAAGTCCTCTACGATGGTAGCTGTCGTCACGCCGGCCCGGCGCCGCGGTTCTCGATGGCCCGGGCGGCGCATATAATCCCGTCGCGGGCGTGTATGCCATCGGGGTGGACATGTCATTTTACGTGGAAGCCGTTCTCGGCGTGAACTTCGCGGTCGACCTGGTCCTCCTGCTGCTCGTCGGGCTGGCCCTCGGACTGCCCATCCGGCTCTCCCGGCTAAGCGCCGGCGCTCTCGCGGGGGCCCTTTTCGCGCTCCTTCACCTGTCCGGGACCGTGCCCGCGGCGTCCTCGGTCCCGGCCAAGACCGCGGCCGCTGCCCTGATGGTGTTCCTGGCCTTCCGGCCGCCTCACCTCACGTCCATGGCCCAGGCTCTGGGGCTCCTGTACCTGGAGTCAATGGCCGCCGGCGGTCTGGTGCTCGCCCTTGCGGCGGGCCGGGGGGCCGCGGTGCCGGCAGGCGGGGTGATCGTCCTCGGGCGGGAGGCGCGCCGGTTCCTCCCGCACGCAGTCGCCGGTGCGGCGTGCCTTTCCTATCTCTGCGGGGGTCTCATCCGGCGGGCGGCGGCGGCCAGGCGCAACTGCTATCAATCGACAATCGTCGTCGGCCCGCGCAGGGCCACCCTCCAGGCCCTGCTGGACACGGGCAACGAGCTCGTGGATCCTCTGACCCGGTGGCCGGTGCTGGTTGTCGAGTACGCCGCGATCTCGGCCGTGCTGCCGCCGGGCCTGAGGGCCGGGTTTGCCAGCGGCCGGGCGGAGTCGCTGGAGATGGGCTCCGGGACGGGCTGCGGTGAAGACGGGTGGGATGCCCGCATCAGGCTGCTGCCCTTCAGGTCGCTCGGCTCCGGAGGCGGCCTGCTGCTGGGCTTCAGGCCGGACGCCGTAATCGTCGAATCCAGGCACACCGGGCGGCGCCGGCTGGAGGGCCTGCTGGTGGCCGTCTCGCCGCGGCGGCTGGGCAGGGCGGGCTGGTATCAGGGGCTGCTGCCGGCGTCGGCACTGACCTGACGAGACGCCCGGCCGGGCGGCCCGGCGGCCGGGGAGCCGGCGGCCTGGCGGCGACCATTCTCCGATTGGAGGTCCGCGGGATGAGGCTATCGCGCAAACTGGCCCTGCTCTGGAGACTGGCCTTATACCGGCTGGCGTCACGCCTGGGCATCCCGGCCGGCGATGCGGTTTACTACGTCGGGGCCGGCGAGACCCTCCCGCCGCCGCTGACCGCGGACGAGGAGAGCTTCCTCCTCGGGAAGCTCCAGCGCGGCGACCAGGGAGTGCGGGGACTGCTCATCGAGCGCAATCTCCGGCTGGTTGTCTACATCGCGCGCAAGTTTGAGAACACCGGGATCAACATCGAGGACCTGGTTTCCATAGGCACGATCGGGCTCATCAAGGCCGTGAACACCTTTGACCCCGAGAAGCGGATCAAGCTCGCCACCTACGCCTCCAAGTGCATTGAGAACGAGATCCTGATGTTTCTCCGGCGAAACCAGAAGACCCGCTTTGAGGTGTCGTTTGACGAGCCCCTCAACGTTGACTGGGACGGCAACGAGCTGTTGCTGTCGGACGTGTTCGGAACCGAGCCCAACGTCACGTACCGGAAGCTGGAGGAGGAGGTCGACAGGGCCCTCCTCAGACGGGCGCTCGAGCGCCTCAACATGAAGGAACGGAAGATCGTGGAGCTGCGCTACGGCCTTGAGGACGGGCGCTCGCGCACCCAGAAGGAAGTCGCCGATTCCCTCGGCATCTCGCAGTCGTACATCTCCCGTCTGGAGAAACGGATCTTCCAGCGGCTTCGCGTGGAGATCCGCCGCTACCAGTAGTCAAGGTCCCGTCCGGAAACCTTTTGTGCCAGCATAAGCCCCCTCTCGCGGGCCAATAATAGTGGCTGACGCGCGCACGCACTCGCCGAAATCAGCCCGTCCGGGCAGAGGGAGCCCCGCGCCTTGATGAACAAGGTTGAAATCTGCGGTGTCAACACGTCGAAGCTGCCTGTACTGACCAACGCCAAGATGCGCGAGCTTTTCCGCGAGATGGCCCAGGGCCACCGCGGGGCCCGCAACCAGCTGATCAACGGCAACCTCCGCCTGGTCCTCAGCGTGATCCAGCGTTTCAACAACCGCGGGGAGTTCGTGGACGACCTCTTTCAGGTCGGGTGCATCGGGCTCATCAAGGCAATCGACAACTTCGACCTGGCCCACAACGTGAAGTTCTCCACGTACGCGGTGCCGATGATCGTCGGAGAGATCCGCCGCTACCTCCGGGACAATAACCCCATCCGCGTCAGCAGGTCCCTGCGCGACATCGCCTACAAGGCCCTCCAGGTTCGCGACGGCCTGGTGAGCAAGAGGGCCCGCGAGCCATCGGTGGGCGAGATCGCCGGAGAGCTCAAGCTCCCCGTGCCTGACGTTGTCTACGCGCTGGAGGCGATCCAGGAGCCGATCTCGCTCTTTGACCCGATCTACCACGAGGGCGGGGATCCCATATACGTCATGGACCAGGTCAAGGACGACAAGGCCGAGGACGGAACCTGGCTAGAGGGGATCTCGATCCGCGAGGCGCTGGAACGACTTTCTCCGCGGGAGCAGGCAATAGTGCAAATGCGCTTTTTCCGGGGGAAGACTCAAATGGAGGTCGCCGAGGAGATCGGCATCAGTCAGGCACAGGTCTCCCGGCTCGAGAAGGCGGCCCTGAACCACATGCGCAAGCATATGTAGGGAGATCAGCACGGGTCAGGCGCAGAGACGGACCCGGCAGGGTAGGGCTCGTGCTTTGGAGGGGGAGAACGTGAACCATCACGGTACTTCCGGCCGCAGGATGCTCGCGGCTACGGTATTGCTGCTTAGTCTGGTCGTCTTTCGGCATGCGGGACCGCCCGTGCCGGGCGGCGCCTGCGAAGGTGCCGGCGACCTGGCGCTCGACCCCGGCTTCGTCCGCATCCAGGTCGTGGCCAACTCCGATTCGGCCTTTGACCAGCAGGTAAAGTCTCTGGTCCGCGACGCAATCCGGTCCCGGCTGGGTGAGGAGGCCGCCCGGTTCGAGAGTGCGCAACAGGCGATGGACCGGGCCGAGGAGGTACTCCCCGAGCTTCGCCGGGAAGTAGGTCTTCTTTTGGCCGAAACCGGGTGCCCGTACGGGTGCTCGCTGGCGACCGGCGAATTGCCTTTCCCCGCCAAGAGCTACGGCGGCGTGATCGTGCCGCCCGGGATGTATCCCGCGCTGCGGGTGACGCTCGGGGAGGGGAAGGGCAGCAACTGGTGGTGTGTGCTCTTTCCGCCTCTGTGTTTTGTTGACGTCGGCGGCAGCGTGGCGGTGTTTGGGGAGGGGGAGGTTGGACCTGACGGTCCGGCCGGCGTGCCGGAAGGGGCGGGCGACACCCAGAGGGTCGGAGAAGTAGTGGGTGCCTTGCGTGGGTCCGATCTGAATCCCCTGTCGCCGCGGCCGCGACTGAGGAGCTGGCTGGTGGAGAAGCTCAGGTCGAGCGAGTGGCTACGGTGGCTGTTTGGGGGAGACCCTGTGCCGGAAGGGAGTCCGGCTATAGAGCGATAGCGTGTGGGCCTGGGTCTCACAGCGGCGAGACGTGCTGCGTGATCGGTCGGAAGGGGCCACCACGTAGACTGTGCATGACCCGCGCGCTCATCGCCCCGCCTTGGCCGCTCGTTGAGGACATTACCGCCGCCGGGTTAACGAGAGGAATGACATCCTCCGACCGCTCCGACCTTCCCAGGTCCGGTCAAACGTCACGGTCAGCTCGCTGCTTTTCGGCAGGCCGTACTTCCCATCGACATCCCCGGGCATGGTGTGCTGGCGCGTAAGCTTGATCGGCCTGCATGAGTGCAATCTCCAGAGAAGACAGAGTAGGGCTTGTCGAAGTACGGGGAACGGTTAGGGCTTCCAATCTTGTAGAATATGGATTACTGTAGCAGCAAGAATTGGCCAATTCCCGTGTAGACGATCAAAAAGAGGAGGGATTGTCAGTGCGTAGAGGTGTGGTTTCCTGCCTGACCCTGATTCTGCTACTTTCCGCTGCAGGGCTTGGATTTACGGCCGAATCGACTCAGCCCGTACTATCCCTCGTGGTAAACGTAGTCACTCAACAGGGGCAACCGCTCCATGACTCAGACGTGTTCATCTACGCCGGAACGACCCGGAAACTCGTCTTCCGGGGTCATACCGACCCTTCTGGTGTAGTAAAGACAAACATACCGGTGCGGGCAGACTATCGAGACGCTGGGTCAAGTCCCAAACCCTCTGTAAAAAGAACCTGGCCCGGCATCTACGCCACGGTGCTTGCTCGCTCTTGAGTCTGCCGTTCTTCCTCGGGAGCCGCCGGGAAGAGCTGCGCTCGTAACA
>Ga0068714_10003823_pt1 | contig 17414 bp, 18 predicted proteins | sample MTBNYHSulfiMetaG_FD_62988 | JGI IMG/M metagenome (GOLD analysis project Ga0068714, IMG submission 62988) | Enrichment culture microbial communities from rom New York Harbor, USA that are MTBE-degrading - MTBE-NYH (New York Harbor Sulfidogenic)... | ecosystem: Environmental > Aquatic > Marine >...
TTAACGGATTACGCTCCGACTTCATGTCGGCTGAAGCCGACCCCGAAGATGCAGGACGTTCCCGGAAAATGAGAACATCAATGGTGGAGGATTCATATGTCTGATGAGAAGGCTCTAAGCCAAACCATTCTGGTGGTGGGCGGCGGCATGAGCGGGATGACCACTGCGCTGGAAGCCGCGGAGGCCGGTCATGATGTCGTCTTGGTGGAAAGAAATCCATACCTGGGCGGCCGTGTGGCTCAGCTGACGAACTACTTTCCCAAGTTGTGTCCCCCTTATTGCGGGCTGGAAATTAATTTCAAGCGTATGCGGGCCAATCCTCGCATTCGTTTTTTTACTATGGCCGAAGTGGACTCCATTTCGGGCTCGGACGGTGCGTTTGACGTCAAGATCAAAATCAACCCCCGCTATGTGAACGAAAAATGCACCTGCTGCGGTGCCTGCTCTGAGGCGGTGGAGACCGAAATACCCAATCTTTTCAATTATGGTATGAACACAATCAAAGGAGCTTACCTCCCTCACGAGCTATCTTTTCCCATGCGATATGTGATCGATCCCGAGACGGCCAAGGGACCCGATGGGAAGAAGGCTGAGGAGGCCTGTCAGTACGGGGCTGTGGATCTCTCCATGGAGCCGGAAACGTTCGACATGAAGGTGAGTTCCATCGTGTGGGCCACCGGATGGACGCCTTATGATGCGGGAAAAGTCGAATACTATGGATTTGGTGTGTACAAGGACGTCATCAGCAATGTCATGATGGAACGCCTGGCCAACCGGAACGGTCCTACGGGAGGCAAAATCGTGCGACCGTCGGACGGTAAAGAAGTGAACAATGTGGCTTTTATCCAATGCGCCGGTTCACGTGACGAGAACCATCTTCCCTACTGCTCGGGCATTTGCTGCATGGCATCGCTGAAACAGGCGACCTACGTGAGGGAGCAGTATCCGGATGCTAAAATCACCATCTACTTCATCGATATACGAACTCCGCACAAGTATGAAGACTTCTATGTAAAGATCCAGGAAGACGAAAAGGTGCAGTTCGTAAAGTCCAAAATCGCTCAAATCGTTGAAAATGAGTCAACCGGAAATCTCACGTTGATCGGTGAAGATACCATGAGTGGCCGGAAGCTGAAGGCGGATGCGGACCTGGTGGTTCTGGCCACCGGAATGCAGCCCAATACGGCCGTTGATAAGGTGCCTGCCGACCTGAAATACGATGATTATGGATTTATCGCCGGCGAGCAAGAGGTGTCGGGAATCTATGGTGCGGGATGTGTTCGCAACCCGCTCGATGTTGCAAGCTCTGTACAGGATGGTACAGGCGCGGCGCTCAAAGCGATTCAATCCGTGATGAGGAGGTAAATCGATGGACAAGAAACTGGGCGTTTACGTATGTAAGGGCTGCGGCATCGGAGACGCTATTAACGTCGAGGCACTGTCCGAGGCTTTTGAAGATCTCGATGTTACACCGGATTTATTTAAGGATGTACCCGTACTTTGCAGCAAAGAGGGCGTGGACACAATCAAGGCCGATATCGAGGGAGAAGGCGTCAACGCGGTGGTCGTCGCCGCATGCTCTTCCCGAGTACTGTACGATGTCTTCGATTTCCCAGGGTGTCTGGTCGAGCGGGTGAATCTGCGGGAAGGCGTGGCATGGTGCCAAGCTCCGGGTGAAGAAGACACCCAGATGATGGCGGATGACTACCTGCGTTTAGGTGTTACCAAAATCATGAAATCCGAACTTCCGGAGCCGTTCAAGCCGGAAGAAGAGATATCGAAGCGGATCATGGTGGTTGGCGGCGGCATAGCCGGATTGACGGCTGCTCTGGAAGGCGCCAAAGCCGGTTATGAAGTCGTGCTGGTGGAAAAAGAGGTCGAACTGGGAGGTTGGAAGGCAAAGTTCTACAAAGAATTCTCAGCTCCCTACAATGACATCCATGAACTCAGCATGACGTCCCTGATCCAACAAGTTCAGGGGAACGACAAAATTAAGGTGTATACCGCTTCCGAGATCGAGAAGACCGTCGGAGCTCCGGGTCTGTACAGTGTGGACATCAAGTCCAACGGCGGTTCCGCTCAGGAAAAAATCGGCGCCATTGTAATGGCCACCGGGTGGAAACCGTACGATCCGTCCAATCTCGAACATTTGGGATACGGTAAATTCAAGAACGTAGTGACCAACATCCAGATGGAAGAGATGGCCAAGTCCGGGAAGATCGTCCGTCCTTCCGACGGGGGACCGATAAAAAAGGTCGGATTCATTCAATGTGCGGGATCGAGGGATCCCGAACGACTGCCCTACTGTTCCGCGGTGTGCTGTCTGGCTACAATGAAGCAGGCGGTCTACCTGAAGGAGATGGATGCGGAAAGCCAGGCTTACGTGGTCTATAAAGACATACGGACACCGATGCAGACTGAGGATTTGTACCGTAAGGTACAGAAAGACGGGGCCGTGTTCATCCGAGGGGAAGTGGAAAACGTTTCGGAGGAAGGCGGATCTCTGGTTATCGAAGCCACTGATGTGCTCCTCAATGACAAGGTGCGTCTCGAGGAACTGGATCTCGTGGTCCTGGCCACGGGAATGGTTCCCACTTCCATGCCTGAAGAAATACCTCGTAAAGAGATGCCTGCGGAAGGCGGCGGAACGGAGCTTAGAGAAGTCGATCCGGATTCGGGTTTTTTCTCCACACCGGCGCTGCGTCTCCAGTATCGGCAGGGTCCCGAAATCCCGACCTTGAAGTATGGTTTTCCGGACTCCCATTTTGTCTGCTTTCCTTACGAAACCCGCCGAACGGGCATTTACTCGGCAGGAGTGGTTCACCGTCCTATGGACAGCACTCAGGCCAGGAGCGACGCCGCTGGAGCCATGCTCAAGGCCATCCAGGCGGTGGAGGCCACGGCTGTCGGCGCTGCGGTTCATCCGCGGTCCGGCGACATGACCTATCCCGACTTCTTCATGCAGCGCTGCACCCAGTGTAAACGATGTACGGAAGAATGTCCCTTTGGAGCCATAAACGAAGACGAAAAGGCCAATCCTCTTCCAAATCCCACACGCTGCAGGCGTTGCGGAGTTTGCATGGGCGCTTGTCCGGAACGAATCATTTCGTTTAAGAACTATTCTGTCGGTATGATCGGCTCGATGATCAAGGCCATCCACATTCCTGAAGAAGATGAGGAAAAACCGAGGGTGGTGGTTCTGGTGTGCGAGAACGATGCTTACCCGGCGTTGGACATGGCCGGTCTTCAGAAGCTCCAATACAGCCCCTTCATTCGCGTGATTCCCATGCGCTGCCTGGGTGGGTTGAATCTGGTGTGGATCGCCGATGCACTCTCGAGAGGAGTGGATGGGATTTTGCTGTTGGGATGCCGCCATGGCGACGACTATCAATGTCACTTCATAAAAGGAAGCGAGTTGGCAACGACCCGGTTGGCCAAAGTTGCTGAGACGCTGGATCGTCTGGCCCTCGAGTCTGAACGGGTGAAAATCGAAGAAGTTTCCATTGTAGACGCTCACCGGATTCCTGAGATTGTGAATGAGTTTATCGAGACCCTGGAAGGGATCGGACCCAACCCATACAAAGGTTGGTAATACGGAAGAAACATGCTAAGAACATACCGGGGAGGGGCATTCCGCCGCTCCCGGGTAAATATGAACCCCCTCGAAGAGACCGGAAACCGGCAAGGTCGCCGTTCGCGAAACGACAGCGCCGGATCAACGGGATTCGCGGCGGGTCCGATGACTTCGAGGGAAGAGCCGGTGCTCCTATCGAGCTCCGGCGGGATTTCAAATGGAAGGTAGCAACATGGCGCAAAAAGCATCGTCCAAGTATGACCCCACTTTCGCTAAGGAAGTGTTTGAAAAGGTGGATTCCGGAGAAGAAATCAAGAAGTGCATGCAGTGCGGAGTCTGCGCGGCATCATGCCCATTGGCGGACAAGATGGAGTTTTCTCCCCGCAGAATCTTTGCCATGATTCGAGCCGGGGAACGCGATAAGGTGCTGGCCTCCGGAGACATTATGCTGTGCACATCCTGCTATACGTGCATTGTTCGCTGTCCCCGTAAAGTTCCGGTAATGGAGGTGATGCACGGCTTGGCGCACTATGCTCTCCGGAGCGGATTCGTTCCGAGAAAAGAGTCGTCCAAATTTGGAAAGGCGTTCTGGGACTGCATCTACAAGACGGGTAGAGTGGACGAAGGCGTGGCGGCCCGAACATACTATCTGGCTGACGGACTTGTAGCCGGGGCAAAGAGAGGCCTTGAAATGAAGGACATCGCCCTGAACATGTTAAAGCACAAACGCATGAACATCATGAGCGCCATCCCCGGTATCCAGGGAAAGAAGATCAAGAACATCGCCTCCCTCCAAAAGATGCTGGATAAAGCGGAGGCCATGGGAAAGGGAGGGAGCAAATGACGAAGTATTTTCTATACTCGGGGTGCAGCCTCGAGTCCAGCGCGTCCAACTATCTGATTTCTGTGGAATCCGTGTTCAAGGCGCTGGGCGTGGAACTGCGGGAGATCGAAGATTGGAACTGCTGCGGGGCCAGTATAGCCTACATCGCAGCCAATCAGCTTTCGCAGATCGTCCTCAACGCCCGTAACCTGGCCCTGGCAGAAGCGCAAGGCGGTTATGATATCGTTGCGCCCTGCTCCTCCTGCTACATTGTGATGAATCAGGTGAACCGGGAGCTTGAGGAAGACCCGGCTTTGATGAAGAAGGTCAACTCGATTCTGGCGGAAGGTAACCTGACCTATAAGGGGTCTGTAAAAGTGCGCCACGTCCTGGATGTGCTCTATAACGACATCGGCGTGGAAAAGATTAAAGGTCTGGCGAAGAAGCCCCTCAAAGGCATAAAGGTGGGCGGATACGTGGGTTGCCAAACGGTGCGCCCCTATGGGGAATATGATAGTGTAGAACGTCCCGTGGTCATGGATCGGATTATCGAGGCTATAGGTGCGGAACCGGTGGATTTCTCGCATAAAATCAAATGCTGTGGGTCCGGTATATTTCTGACGGAACTGGATTATGGATACCAACTCGTGGGGGATATTCTGGACAGCGCCACTTCCAAAGGCGCCAAGGTGATGACCACCGCCTGTCCGCTCTGCCAGTTGAATCTCGAGGCGTATCAGGAAAGAGTGAACAAGGCGCTGAATAAGAGCTACAACATTCCCGTCACATTCATCACTCAGCTCATGGCTGTGTCGTTCGGATTAGACCCCAGCAAGGATGCCTGTCTGGACAGAAATATTATTCCTGTCGGAAAGGCCCTCAAAGCGGCAGCCTGAGAGATTCGACCCCGCATCTATGAAACGTCCCTCCTTTACTTGGGAGCGAGGGACGTTTTTTTTCAGGCCGGGGACTGCCGAAGACGCCGCCGGCATTGGCGGTCAAGGAGATGGATCTGATAATCGATCAGGAAGACCTTCCAGGACGATCCCTTCCCGCCAGAACCTCTTTCCGAACGGACATGGTCGGCTCTCCAAAAAGGGCGAAACGAACCCATTTGATGGCAAATTCAAGTAGCGCTTCCTCGTCCTGTTGAATTCGGCGGATCGTATCATCGTCCACTTCGAAGGATTTGAGAAAAGAAGTGTTGAATACGAATCTCCTGAAGGCTTCCAGGTTGTAGGAAGCCATAAAAAACATCTGAGCATTGCGCGTCGCAACGTCACCGGTGCCTATGGAACCTTGATGGGTGACGATTTCCATCCAGAGGTCATTGAATTTCTGATAGGGATCCAGTCCCTGGTCGGAAGTCCAGTCTTTCACCGTCCACTCTCTGGACTCTTCAAAGCCCTTGCAGTGCTCCTCCTTCACCAGGAAAAATCGCTCGATGACAGTTGAAGCTCCGGATTGTGATTTGGCTGTGGCGCGGCCCAATGGATAAATGCGGCAGGCCGACGGCCGATCATTGTATACATTGCATCCTTTTTCGGTCACAAAGGGACAAGGTTTCCGTCTTCCGTCGTTCATTCGCAGGCGCAACCGGGGAAGTCGGTGGCCTTGCTCGAGACAGGGTTCCGTGTACTGATCGATGAATTGGGAGGAGTCCAGTTTTAAACGGTTCTTGAGCCTGAGGATGTCATAAGGAGTCAGTGCAAGGTTGAGATCGGCGCAACATTCCGTGAAACAAGCTACTTCCGGATGGCAATCAAACCGAAAGCATTTCGACTCGAGGGGCTCTAAGCGGGCTTCCTTGCTTCCTTGGTTTGTCATGCCGGTTTTGCTTTCTGGTTCGGAGGCCGGACATCCTCGTGAAGTCGGTAAAAGGGATCACCGAAAAGCCCGAATCGGATCCATTTAAAAGCAAACTTCATCAGTTCTATGTCGTTGTTTCTGATGGTCCGAAGGGTCTTCTCATCAACGTCGAAGCGTTTCAGAAAATCGCTCTCAAAAACGAAATGACGAAAGCGATCCAGATCGTATAGCGCCATGTGGAGCATTTGCGCAATGGTTTCATTGTCGATATCGAGTTGGTGGATTCCGGGATGGCTAGTGATTTCCTCGAAAAGCTCTTCCATCTCCTTGTAAATGAGAATCCCCTGATCCACCAGATAATCGGACACCTTGTAACTTTGAGGATCTTCGAGACCTTTGCAGCTAGTTGGATTTGCTATAAAGCTAAAAGTTGCCGGAGTCCTTTGGTCCAACGGATACATTCGGCAGGACCAGGGCCGGTCTTCGTATACCGTACAACCTTCTTCAGTGACGAGTTGACAGCGTTTCCCCTGGTCTTCGCCCATCTTCAGCACGAGCAGAGGGACCACCCTATCGTTGATCTTGAGTGTAATCGTGTATTGATCGAGAAACTCGGTGGAGGAAATACCCAATCGCTTTTTGAGGCGAATCACATCATACGGTGTCAAAAAGATGGTAACATCGCGGCAGCAACTGGTAAAGCAGACCGAGTCCGGACCGCATTTGAAGTTGAAAGTATCGTTCACGCTCAGAGCGTCTGCCTGTTCTTTTTTATTAATCATTGTGACTCCTTGGAACAATATGTTGAAACCCGGGGATGTACCGACGAAACTCCAAGCCCGTCCAGAGAATAAAACCTAAACCGACGACTCGGCGAATCCGATTAGGCTGAAGTCGGTGAAATCGCTAAAATTGTAAAACGTGCTAACCATATGAAACGGTTTTTCTTGCGTCAAGCCTTTGCGAATCGAGTCCCTGGAGAAGTGTCCAATATGTGCTCTTCCAATCCGGCTTTACATAACAGGGGTACCGTCGGGCGCCAGTTCTTCCGGGAACCTTTTGGTGACTACCTCGGTCAGGTAGGTCTTGACGTCTCTCGCGGTGTTCAAATTAAACGTGTGAGACAAATAATCGCGAGATTCCTCGAGTGTGGAGGTTCGGATGATCCGCTTGATCAGCGGAATGGCATGCGGATTAATGCTCAGCTCGTCCAAACCGAGGGCCAGGAGCAGCGGTATGCACAGAGGATCTGCGGCCATTTCTCCGCACATCGCCACACGTATCCCTTCCCGTTTGGCGGATGCCACGACTTGGCGGATCATTCGAAGCAAAGCTGGATGAAAGGGCATATACATATAGGCTACGTATTCGTTTGTCCGGTCCACAGCCAAAGAATACTGAATCAGATCATTGGTGCCTATGCTGAAGAAATCCACCTCACGGGCCAATAGATCGGCTACCGCTACAGCGGAAGGCACCTCGATCATGCTGCCGACCTGCAGGTCTTCGTCGAAGGGAATGCGCTCGCGAGTCAGGTCCGCCTGCACTTTCCTGAGGATTTCCTTTGCCCGGACGATCTCACTCACTCCTGATATGAGCGGGAACATGATTTGAACGTTGCCGTAATGACTCGCCCGACATATAGCGCGAAGCTGGCTCTCGAAGATCTGCTGCATTTTGAAACAGAATCGAATGGCTCTCAACCCCATGGCGGGATTCATCTCGTCGCTCAATTCCAGGTTGGAAGCGAACTTGTCCCCACCCAGATCCAACGTGCGAATGGTCACGGACTGGGGAGCTATGATCTCGCAAACTTCGCGGTAGTTCTCGAAGAGTTCTTCTTCTTCGGGCAGTGTCTTGCTGCTGAGGTACAAAAATTCGGTACGGTAAAGTCCGATTCCCTCAGCGCCGAAATCCAGCACGGCGGTCACTTCTTCCAGTTGCTCGATGTTCCCCTTAATGGAAACTCTGTAGCCATCAATAGTCTCTGCGGGCAGATGAGCACACCGAACGATGTCGGCCAGATATTGCTCGTATTTCCCTTTTTTCCGACTATATTCCTCGAGCGTAGCCTCACTAGGGTTAATAATGACCTTCCCCTTGGATCCATCGAGGATGATCAGTTGGTTGTTCCCTATCCTGTCCGTGGCTCGCTCCAATCCAACCACCGCGGGAATTTGGAGAGATTGGGCAATGATACTGGTGTGTGAGGTTTTACTCCCCATATTAGTGATAAACCCCATCACCCGGTCGATATTCATTTGCGACGTGTCCGCGGGAGACAGGTCGTGCGCTACGACGATCACGCGATCTTTAATGGTCGTGATATCTTCGTATCCTTTCCCTGCCAGGTTTCTTAAGATCATGCTGACCACGTCTTCGATGTCTTTGATTCTTCCCCGGATATATACGTCCCGTATCTTGCTGAACGCGGCCCGGGCTTTGTCTAGAGTTATCTTCAGAGCCCACTCTACATTGATCTGTTCTTTCTTGATCGTATTAAGAGTTTCGTCGTAGATCATGCGATCCTTGAGGATAAGCAGGTGGGCATCCAGAATGTGGAGGTGATCTTTGAACTCTTCCGGGACCTCTTCTAGAAACACGCGGAGCTGGTTGCGAGTTTTTTCCACAGCCTCTTCGAAACGAGCCGCTTCCTGGACAACTTGGACGTCGTTCAGCAAATACTCGTAGATGATCTTCATTTCACCCCGGTCCACGTGGTACGTCTTCCCGATCACAATACCAGGCGAAGCTGCGATGCCTTGAAGGACAATATCGTGTATGTCCGATTGGTTAACCAAGCTATTTTTCCTCGAATCCCCTTAGGATCAGTCCGGCGATTTCCCGAATGGCCTGCTCTGCATCGGGTCCGGTTGCCTCTACGCGGATGACGGATCCTTTAGGGCACGCCAAGGTGAGTATGTCAAGAATACTTTTTCCGTCGGCTACGTTGCCGTCCCGATATAGGGAAATTTGTGATTCGAACTTCTCCGAGACCTGAACGATTTTTGCGGCGGAACGGGCGTGCAGACCCATTTCGTTTTCAATAACCATTTCTCGTCCTACGGTTTCCATACCTTCCTACTCCGGAGGGAAGAACAAAATCGCAGCGGTGAGCAATATGAAAATCGATCCTAAAACGATCGGGATGGAGCATCTACGTTGAATCACCGTATATACGATTATCACGAGAGGCAGTGCGAACCAAGGCATCGTTGATTCAAGTCTTTCCGGTGCAACCAGAGCGCATTTGGCTGTTAACGCACCCAGCACGACGGGAAAGAAATGTCTCAACTGGGCTACTCTTTTAGGGATATCCCATTTGTGGATCTGTTCGATCACTCGAATTCCGTTTTGGCGGGCCGACCGAAGACCGTACCCGCGTACGAACAGGTGCGCTGTATTATACATGATCAAGAAGATCAATGGCGCCCACAGGAAGCCCGCCAAAGCCATGAGGATCGCCAAAGCCCCACAAAGCGGCCTGAGGGTCTTCCAGAAAAGAGAATCTCCCATTGCAGCGAACGCGATCATGGCCCCTCTCTTGAAATCATGTATGGTTTCGAGAGGTAATAACCCCTGATTTCGTTGAGCCTCCATTTGAATCACGGCTCCAAGGATCGGCGCAGCCATATATGGATGCGAGTTGAACAGTTCCAGGTGACGCTTGCAAGCATCATGGAGTTTCTCAGCATCATGACCATAGATCCGTTCGATCGCAGGAAGCAACGCGTATACGAACCCAAGGTTTTGCATACGCTCGATATTCCACGATGACTGCAGAAAAAAAGATCGCAACAACAGCCGAGCAGTCCCAATGTCGGCGACGTCTCCGGATTCGGTTCGTTTTTTATGACGTTTCATCTGTCGATGGTTTCGTCCGCGTGGCGTTTGATCCGTCGCGCTCCAGTTTTAAACTTTCTTCATATACAACGCGTTTGGGGATACCCCGGGCGCGTGCTACTTGCCCAATGGCCTCCTTCAACGACACGCCGGCATGGCGTCGTAGTTGATCCAGCTCTTCCAGTATCGAGCCTTCGGATGCGGGCTGTTCCCGTGTTCCCTCGATCAGCAAAGTGATTTCGCCCGGCACCTTTGCATCGCCCATTTTATGATGTATTTCAGCGGCTGACCCTCTGAGGAACGTCTCATGGACTTTTGTCATTTCCCGCGCCAAAACCATTTGGCGTTGCCCGAATACTTCTTCCAGGTCGCGCAGCGTCTGATGGATTCGGTGAGGCGCTTCAAAGGCTATAATCGTGTAGGTCGACCATTCCAGCTCCTTGAGCTTACTCATACGGTTCCCCCGCTTCGCCGGAAGAAAGCCCAAAAACAAGTGTGGGGTTGCCGGAAAACCCGCAGCACACAGAGCGGCTGTGATTGCTGAAGGACCAGGTATGGGAACGACCTCGATATCAAACGTCAAAGCGCCGCTGATGAGTTCCAGACCCGGGTCGGAAATAAGCGGAGTACCGCTATCCGTGGTCAGGGCAGCGCAAGCTCCCTCCTGCAGGCGTTTAAGGATCCTGGGACCGGAAGTCGAACGGTTATGGCTGTGATAGGCTACCAGTCGATTCTTGATCCCGTAGTGGGAGAGAAGCTTTCGGGTCCTCCGAGTGTCTTCGGCCGCTATGAAATCGACGGATTTCAGAACATGGATTGCCCTGAAGGTAATATCCTCCAAATTTCCGATCGGTGTGGCCACGACATATAGATGGCGGGACGCGGCTCGATCAGTATGCCCGTTCGAAGGCATTCTCGCAATGCTCCAGTTTGGGAATCCCGGACGGTTGTGGTACTACCGTCACCACATCAAACCTGGCGGAGCGCTCGAGCCACCCTTTTCGCTTAAGATACCAGACAGCCACCATAGACAGCGTTTGCCTTTTCTTTGGTGTTATTGACTCCTTGGGATGCCCAAAGTTCCCGGCCATGGAAGACCTCACCTCGACAAAAACCACCACGCCTTTGTCCAGAGCGACAATATCGATCTCGCCTAGAGAGCACCGTACGTTTTTCTCCAGAATGCGGTACTTCTTGCTCTCGAGGAACTTGGCGGCCAGGAGTTCGGATTCGGTGCCGAGTTTTTTTCGCAACATTTTCCGTGCTTATCAACGAGCCGGTAAGTTCAAAAGTGGAAGTTGACGAACCTGGAGGTGCTCTCGTACTCCCTTGAACGTTTTGCGATGAATCTGGCAGGGACCGTGACGGGCGATCAACCGCCGATGTGAAACGGTTGCATATCCTTTGTTCGTAGCGAAATCGTATATCGGATAGTGATGGTGGAATTCGTCCATCATCCGATCCCGGATTACTTTTGCTACTATCGACGCCGCGGAGATGGATGCGCTTCGAGCGTCGCCTTTCACGATGGTTTGTTGACGAGCGAGCCCGGGTACGGCACAATTCCCGTCAATGAGAACAAACTCCGGTACGACCGGCAGGCTCGAAACGGCTCTGTACATAGCCAGCAGGGATGCTTGAAGAATGTTAATTTCGTCGATTTCCTCAGTATAGGATACACCGATTCCCAGAGCCAAAGCCCGCTTCTGAATCTCGAAAAATAGAGCCTCCCGTTCCGAAGAAGAGAGCTGTTTGGAATCTTTGACACCAGGGACGGGATCTTCCTGTCTGAGGATAACTGCGCCCGCCACGACGGGACCGGCCAAAGGGCCCCGCCCGGATTCGTCCACACCTGCTACGATCTTGATACCCTGATGCCACCTCTGCGTTTCGAAAAAGAGGCGATCCTCATAACCGGTCTCGAAAAGGAAGCTGTCGGAGCTGTTCCCAAGCACCCGAATCATCTCACGATCGTCTGAGTTCCTTAATGCGAGCGGCCTTTCCTCTCAACTTTCTGAGATAGTACAATCTGGAACGACGCACCCGTCCACGAGAAACTACCTCGACTTTGTCGATGATCGGAGAATGATAGGGGAAGATGCGTTCCACCCCAACGCCGTAAGATACTTTGCGAACGGTGAATGTAGCACCGGTCCAGCCTTTCCTTTTCCGTATTACAACGCCTTCGAAAATCTGAATGCGCTCTTTTTCACCTTCTCTAATGGTAACGTGCACACGAACCGTGTCTCCGGACTTGAAATCAGGGAGGTCCATGCGTAACTGTTCTTTTTCGATTTGTTCAATAACTGGATCCATATTAGCTTCCTCCTAACGTTCCTCACATAGCAGCCGGTCAAGCACGATTGCGGCGGCTGAACGCACCGAAAGGTGGTTGTATGTATTGGTTCCGCGAATCGGGGGTAGAGTCACATGCGAACAACTCAACTCGGTGAGCGCAAGACCCCATGCCGTTCCGAATAAAATCAGAAAAGGAGCAGGCTTTTGTAGCATGTTCCTCATTTCCCGGTATGAGACTACCGGTCCTTCTGCGGAAGCGGAAGTCACCACCAGAGTAGGCGCCGTTCCTTCCACGATTTCTATTTCTTTGGACGCGGCCTCGATAGAGTCGACCACCCCGGCCTTTTGAAGCGCGGTTCTGCGATCCGGATTTGTAGTACCACCGATACCGTGCGTCCAGTGCCGAATGATCTTTTCGACCAGGCATCGCTGATCGGCCAACGGCGTTATCACATAGAAACGGGCAACGGAATACGTTTCAGCGAGCCTGCTGAAGTCATGCAAATCCACATTCGTTACAGCCGAAGCCACTATTTCCTTGTTCCGGTTCACCACCGGATAATGGACCAGACCAATGTATATGCCCGCTCGATTCCGCGTCCGGCTGCCCCTCCTGCCCCCTCTGTGAAAAAAATGGCCCGATCTTTCAGGAAAAGAATCCGACGCCACCCGAACCACGGGGGATCCGGACCCCCCGTCCTCACGCGGACGACTTGTTCCGAAATCGAGACGCCAGATCAGGCCTACGCTCGTTTGTTCGACGCAAGGCCTCCGATTTTCGCCAATGTTCGATTCGAAGATGGTTTCCGCTCAAAAGCACTTCCGGAACGCAATGTCCCTCAAACTCCTCGGGACGAGTATATTGAGGGTATTCAATAAGACCGTCGCAGAAGCTTTCTTGTTTCAGGGAATCGGCGTTGCCGAGGACCCCCGGCACCAGGCGCGTAACTGCGTCCAGGACGACCAGCGCTGCAACTTCACCGCCCGTCAGCACATAATCCCCGACGGAGACCTCTTCGTCTACATAATGATCAGCGATTCGCTGATCCACCCCTTCGTAATGGCCACAGACCAGCGCCAGGCGTTCATACCGAGCCAACTGCTCTGCCTTCGCCTGATCAAACGTCCGACCTTTTGGTGACAAGAGCACCACGTGCGGCTTCTGTGGGGCGTGTTGCGTCAACGACCGGATCGCTCCCACTATAGGTTCGATTTTTAATACCATTCCTGAGCCGCCCCCATAGGGGCGGTCATCCGCCTGCGCATGTTTTCCCGGGGCGAAATCTCTAATGTTGATGAAGTTCACCCGGATCAGACCAGCCTCGAGGGCTCGTTTGATCATGCTTTCTTTGATCGGAGATTCAAAGATGCCGGGAAACAAGGTTAGAATATCGAAAATCATATGCTTGGGCTAAGGAAGTTCCTGTTCCGGCACTCGAACGATGATTAAGCCCTGTTCAATCTTAACCTCACGCACATACTGGCTGATGGCAGGCACCAGGATTTCTTCCGCGAGATTACGGATAACCAGGATGTCATGAGCACCGGTGCGAAGCATGTTTTCGACCGCCCCCAGCGACGCGCCGCTTTCGTCTAAAGCATCGAGCCCGATCAGTTCGAACCAGTAGTATTCGTCCTCCTCGGTGTCTTCGATCTCTGCACAGTCCACAGAAATGGAGGACCCGACCAGGCGTTGAGCCTGATGCACGGTATCTATGCCCTTAAATTTCAACAATACGCACCGATGACCGTTTCCGATCTCTTCTACGGCGGCGGGACGCGGTACGCCCCCCTCCGGTGTCAGAAAGACGTGCTCTAACGTCCAAAAACGATCTGCTTTTTCTGCGTAAGAATCTACCCTCACAAAACCCCTCAATCCATGCGGGGCCAGAATCTTTCCCAATAACACTGAGCCTTTTCTTGAGCGCAATTCCCTATTCAATGATCTCAAGTACGGAACGTTTCCTGATTTTGGTGGATGCGGCGCTCAGGATGGTTCTCATGGCACGGGCCGTCCTTCCTTGTTTACCGATGACTTTTCCAAGGTCTTCCTTGGCGACCTTCAGCTCTATGACCGATGTCTGCTCGCCTTCGATCTCGTTCACTTCCACATCTTCGGGACGATCCACCAGACTTTTAGCGATAAACTCGATTAGTTCCTTCATGCCGCATCCCTCCCCGGTTGAAGTTTCACTCCATCATGTCCACGCGGTTCTAGCCAGCTCATCAGAAAGAACGTATCTCTTCATCTATATTAGCGCAGCATAGCCTGAGACATTCACGCGATAACGAAAATCCGTCCTCCGCCATCGAACGGGGAAACACCTTTCACAGACGAAACCGTTCATCCTGATGATGATATCAATCCCCGTCCTTTACATAACTGAGCCACAGTGTCTGTGGGAACAGCGCCCTTTCCGATCCATAGATCCAATTTGTCTTTATCCACGTTGAAATCGGCAGGTTCCTTCTTAGGGTCATAGGTCCCAAGGATTTCGATGAAACGACCATCTCGAGGCGCTTCTGAATCGGCCACTACGACGCGATAATAAGGCCGTTTTTTAGCCCCTATCCGCGCCAACCTGATTTTTACCGGCATAACGTTTGGTACCCCTTTCTCAGCTTACCGTTTCCAGTCGGCATCTATTCCAAGTATTCGTATTTCCTGTACGGAAGTGATCCGTTTACAGCAATGATGCGGTTCGCTTCCCACAAAGGCTCTTAAATAGAAACTACCTTCATTTATTCTATGCAGAAACCGTGATGAAATCAATCCTATCGTCCCTCAAAACGGGAGTCCGCCTCTCAAGAGCTTCTTTTTGCCCCCTTTTCCAAATTGACGAAGCATCTTTTTCATCTGAGTGAAATTCTTTACCAGAGAATTGACGTCTTGAATCGTGGTGCCGCTTCCAGACGCAATGCGCCTGCGCCGGCCGGCATTGATGATCTGGTGGTTGTTCCGCTCTGCTTTCGTCATGGAGTTGATAATGGCCTCGATGCGCGTCAATTCTTTCTCGTCCGGCTGGAGTCCCTTTTGTTTCAGCTTGCCGAAACCCGGTACCATGCTCAGAAGCTGTTCCATGGATCCCATCTTTTTGATCTGTTTCAACTGGTTCAGGAAATCTTCCAACGTAAAAGCATCCTTGCGGATTTTACGTTCCAGCTCTTGCGCTTGCTCTTCGTCTATGGTTGCCTGGGCTTTCTCCACCAGAGTCAATACATCTCCCATACCCAGAATGCGCGAGGCCATTCGATCCGGATGAAACATTTCTAGGGCGTCCAGTTTTTCTCCCACGCCCACCAGCTTGATCGGCTTTCCGGTCACCGATTTAATGGAGAGAGCGGCTCCCCCCCGGGCATCGCCGTCCAGCTTGGTTAGTATCACGCCGCCTAAATCCAGCGCTTCATCGAACTCGCGAGCCACGTTTACCGCGTCCTGGCCGGTCATTGCGTCAGCCACCAACAGAATCTCGCAGGGATTCAAGCGGTCTTTGATGTCCTTCAGCTCTTGCATTAACTCTTGGTCGATGTGGAGACGACCGGCCGTGTCCACGATGACCACATCCAGGTTCTTCTGCGTGGCGGCTCTAACGGCCGTACGCGCCATATCCACAGGATGTCCGGTACTTTCACCGGAAAACGTTTCAACCTGGATTTGCTGCCCCACTTTTTCAAGCTGCTGTATTGCGGCCGGTCGATAGACATCGGTGGAGACCATGTAGCATGAGCGGCCCTTGCGGGTAAGATGCAAGGCCAGTTTTCCGGCCGTAGTCGTCTTACCCGAGCCCTGGAGACCCACCAGCATAAGCACGTGAGGTCTGGGACCTTGCAGGTTGAGTTCTTGGCTTTGTCCCCCCATCAAGGCGATCAGCTCTTCGTGGACGATCTTGATCACCTGCTGCCCCGGGGTGAGGCTCTTCAAGACCTCGCTTCCAACGGCTCGTTCCTGCACAGATTTGATGAAATCTTTGGTCACCTTATAGTGAACGTCGGCTTCCAACAGAGCCATGCGCACTTCCCGGAGTCCGGACTGAATGTTTTCCGGGGTCAACCTTCCTCGGGAACGAAGCTTCTTGAAGGCACCTTCGAGTTTTTCGGTCAAACTGTCGAACATGTTGCACCGGTTCCTTATAAACAGGCTCGTTGTGAAGCATCATACGTGATTTTCACGAAAAGAGCCTTCGAAAGCCGAAAATTGTAAATTTTATTTTTTACTTTCTCTTCTGTCAAGAACATTAGTCATTTTCCATTCCGCAGGAACGCCGTGGCAGAAGGTAAAAGCGCTATGTTCCAGAGGCCGGGGTGAGGCGAAACGGACACCGGAAGCCCATTGTCGGAGGAAAAGGGAAGCCCCTCCAGCGATTCGTAAACGAGAAACGTTCTCGTGCCGATCCAAGTCGCTCCGGATAACGGAAAGCGGTTACGTTCGAGAGTTGCGAGAAGAAGTTTTCTTCCAACGGATCCATCTCGGCGAAACCACCTTCGTAAATGGGGAGCGTCCGATGATGGCTTCGGTACAATCTTGACATCAAGATCATGAACGTCTATGATCGCCATTTCCTTTTTAGCATTCATTAGAAGAAAAATATATCCATTCTGGAGGATATCAGTGAAAATCCTTATCAGTGATTCCGTGGCCATGGAGGGAGTAGAGCTGATCCGTAAAACGGGTGTTATCGAGGCTGATAACCGCCCCGGCCTTTCGCACGATGAACTGTTGCGCATTATCGGTGATTACGACGGACTTATCATCCGAAGCGCAACCAAAGTGACGGCAGAGGTGATTGAATCCGCCGGAAAGCTCAAAGTTGTGGGAAGAGGTGGAATCGGACTGGACAACGTTGATATTCCCGCCGCTACCAAGAAAGGCATTGTGGTGATGAATACGCCGGAAGGCAATGCGATCACCACCGCCGAACATGCCATCTCGATGCTTCTGTCTCTTTCCCGTAACATACCTCAGGCAACCGCTTCCCTGAAGCGTGGTAAGTGGGAAAAGAAGAAATTCCAGGGTAAGGAAGTATTCAACAAAACCCTGGGCGTCATTGGCTTGGGAAAAATTGGAAG
>Ga0068714_10003825_pt1 | contig 17413 bp, 19 predicted proteins | sample MTBNYHSulfiMetaG_FD_62988 | JGI IMG/M metagenome (GOLD analysis project Ga0068714, IMG submission 62988) | Enrichment culture microbial communities from rom New York Harbor, USA that are MTBE-degrading - MTBE-NYH (New York Harbor Sulfidogenic)... | ecosystem: Environmental > Aquatic > Marine >...
GGCTGGTAAGGTGGAATCAACGCGGCTAATCAAACCGAGCAGGAGGCCAGATAGAAGGTGCCCAAGCTGATCAAGGAAAAAGGCGCGAAGGGAAGGCTTCATATCGACACGCCTCTAATGGGGGAATCTCTCGTAAGCAAGGAGTTTCTGAAGAGAACCGAATCCGAGGAATACTTTCGGATGCAGCCGGACATCAACGTGGTAAAGATCGGTGGGCAAAGCATTATCGATCGCGGCCGCAAAGCGGTTCTTCCGATCCTTGATGTTTTGATAAAGGCCAAAGAAAAGCACAAGATTATCTTGATGACCGGGGGAGGCACCCGGGCCCGTCACGTTTACAGCATCGGGGTCGACCTGGGAATGCCGACCGGCGTGCTTTCCAAACTGGGGGACAAGGTTTCATGGCAAAATGCAGAGATACTCGCCGTCTTGCTTGCCAAGTACGGGGGAGTGAAAATCGGGCATGGTGACAATTTGGAACAATTGACCATGTTCTGCCAACTGGGGTATCTTCCCATCACTTACGGGATTCCGCCTTATGGCTATTTTGAGCATCCTGCGGAGCATGGATCGATCCCTCCCCACCGGACAGACTGCGGCGCCTTCCTGCTCGCAGAAAACATCGGCGCCAAGTCACTCATATACCTCAAAGACGAGAAAGGCCTTTTCGACAGGGATCCCAAGAAGGTGGACAAGAAGACCCTTAAAGACCTCAAGTTTTTTGACAGGATATCGGCAAAGGAGCTCCTGGATTTGGATCTCGACGACCTAGTCATAGAGCGGCCGATCCTGACCCTGCTTCAGAGGGCCAAATGTCTCAAGGAACTCCAGATTGTCGACGCCTTGCACCACCCCGAGCATATCCTCGACGCCCTGGAAGGCAAGCACGTGGGAACCATAATCTACAAAGGGTGATGCAAGGATTCAGAAGGATTCTTCTCGTGATCTGTTAATTGGAGTTTGAGCTCTTAGGTTTTTTCTCAACTTTGATATAAACAACCTCGGCTCCTGTGCTCTTTGCGAGTTGTTCAAGTTCCTGCTTCCGAGCGTGCTTGACATAGATTTTCAGATCGCCTCCGCTCACGCCCACTATTCTGAACCGGGGTTTCTTTTCGCCTTTTTCAACTTTGCGTCTTTCACGCACGAAAATCTTGGCTCCCATTGTTCCCCTCCTTTCAGGATGAAGATTTAAATTGAAAAACCGTAACCCTGACGCTATAATCGATTTCTATATATATCCTTTGAGGATATATTGTCAAGAGGAAAATAATGCCTATCACAGAAAACCAACCGAAGCCCCATCGAGGGAAACAGGAACGCTACATTCAACCGTCAATCCTGTTGGGACTGCTGCTCAAGACTTCCTATGGGTATGAATTAATTCAGAATATTCAGAAGTTCGGGTTTGTACAGGGCCAGGCTCCGCCGGGAATGATCTACAGGCATTTGCGCCAGTTGGAGGAAGACGGTCTGGTTTCATCTAACTGGGAAACAAAAGGCGGGGGCCCTGCCAAGCGAATGTACACGATCACAGAGGATGGGAAAGAAGTCCTCGCCATTTGGATCGACTATTTGAAAAAGCAGGCGAGGACTCTCAACGATTTCATAGGGGCTTACGAAAACATCAGGAAGCAGGGCAAGTAACCGGTTATTTTTTTCTGCCATTCCTCTTATTGCCGACAGACTCCCATCCTCCGTCTTCTTTGGGGGTTACAAGAAGCACCGCCCTTCCGCCCCATAGCCTGGGCCGAAGCCACCCTTTGGTGTGAACGAGATCCTCTGGCGCCGGGACTCTGGCGTCGCGGTCGCCTGACACAACGACAATACGGTATCGTTCCAGTTCCGAGACACTGATCGGGTCTGGAAACTTTCGCAGACCTCCGTACTCAATGAACCGGCCACTCCATCCTGACGCGGTCAGCCCAACCGCAGCAGCCGCTCCAATTATCCCGTCGTTGGTCCCCCCGTGGCCCGACAGGTGCACACCTGAAGCAGCATCGAGAGCTTCCTTCTGGGTAGTAATCCTGGTTGCACAAGCACGTCCGAACTCCATCAGGCGATCCAACCCTGCCTCACCTTCGGAGGTCACACATAAGCCCGGATCGCTCCCTTCCAGAGAGTGGCGCTCCAAGTGCTCTACGGCCAGGTCAACAATCAGCCCTTTCAAAGAAGGGTCCGCCGCATCGACCATGACACATGCCGAACTGTTGTGGGAGGTGTAAGGAATTCTGTCATCGACCAGCAGTTGTTGTCTCACGACGCCTTCCATTCGGCAGCCTTCGGGCAATTCCTGTTCAAACCATCGAGCCAACTTCCCGGTTCCCCGATCTGTCGTAGAGTTGTCAGTGTCATCAAATCCAATGTAAATTCGCATTCTTTTTCCTCGCAATACAATGCACCTGCACTTCGGATCTCCGTTCAGTGCTGGGCGAACGCCCTCGTTTCTGACTTGGCGCTGCCGCTCAATTCATTCAGTTTAGAGCCGCTCGGCGACCTCATCGAGCATCCACCGGTTGTCCTTTTCTGATCACGTGCACAGCCATGGTATCGAATGAGGCTAGCACCGTGCTTCCCTCCGCAATGCAGAGTGCGGACAGGGAACAGCCTGTGACAAAAGTCGCCAGCGGGAACCCACAATTCAGGTGAACCTTCTGATACGGTCCCATGGGTGTGATCCTCTCCACACTTGCGGAAAATCTGTTGGCAGTTCCTGAAGTGTCTCCTGACCCCATGTTTGAAATAAGCACGTTTTCCGGCCGGATGCAAAGGGATACCTCTTCCTCGAGGGAAAGATCTCCGGGGGCTTCGATTTCTTTTCCTGACACCGAGACCAGCGAGGTTCCCTTGTTGCCACGGATCACTTTCCCGGCAAGAATATTCTCGACCCCCACCAGAGACGCCACAAACTCGTTCACAGGGTGATTCATCACAAGCTCGGGCGAACCGGTCTGAAGGATCTCCCCGCTGTTCATCACGCCGAGGCGGCTGGCAAGCCGAAGCGCCTCCATGCGGTCGTGGGTGACAAAAATTGTGGTGATCCGGGTCTCTTTGAGCACCCTTTCCAAATCCTCGAGCAGTGTTTCCCGCATTACCGGGTCGAGAGCCGAGAAGGGCTCATCGAGTAGCAGGACCTCCGGATTCGTGGCAAAAGCCCGGGCAATGCTCGTTCTTCTCGCCTCCCCTCCCGAAAGGGTCCTGGCCGAACGATCCCTAAGGTGGGAGATCCCGAAGCGCGCCAGCGTCTTCGCTACAACCGGCTCAATCTCATCCTTCTTAACCCCTCTTATCTTCAGGCCGCTTGCGACATTGTTGTACACGGTGGTGTCGAAGAGGAGAGGCTCCTGAAGGACCATTGCAAGCCTTCTTCTATAAGCGAGAAGAGGAATATCCGATCCTATCCTCCGGCCTCTGAAAGAAATGTATCCACGAGTGGGTTTTAGAAGCGCCGAAAGCGTTTGAAGAAGCGTGCTCTTCCCTGCTCCGTTGGGTCCGATGAGGACAAGAATCTCCCCCTCAGAGACAACAAGAGACGGAATCTTCAGTATCAGAGATCCGCCCCTGATCACGTGAAGATCCCTGGCCTCAAAAACAGGCTGATGGCTCACCGCGGCCTCTCACGCTGCTGCACCTGGGTGAGCACCAGGTTGATCAAATATGCCAGCAGGAGGAGGATAATGGAGAGGGCAATGGCCACGTCGAAGTTTCCGCGGCTCGTTTCCATGACCGTGGCGGTGGTGAGAACCCGGGAGTATCCCTTTATGTTTCCACCCACCATGATGGAAGCCCCGACCTCCGAGATCACCCCTCCAAATCCCGCCATGACCGCAGCAAGGAGGGATAGTTTGGCCTCCCTGATCAGGATCCAGAGCATCTGGAGGCGGGTGGCGCCGAGGGCGAGGATCTGAAGTCGGAGTTTTCCCGGAAGCTGCTGAACGGCGGCCAGGGTGATTCCGGTCACGATAGGCGTTGCGATGATCGCCTGGGCGACGATCATCGCCAGGGGCGTATAAAGGATCCCCAGGACCCCGAGGGGGCCGTTTCTCCACAGGGAAATCGTGACGAAGAGGCCGACTACCACCGGAGGCAGTGCCATGCCCGTGTTGATCATGCTCACCACGATCCGCCTGCCCGGGAACCGGGTGAGGGCGACGCTTGCCCCCACCGTTATCCCTATGACCAGGCTGATCAGTGTGGCGCTTCCCGACACCTTGACGGAAAGAAGGGTGATCCCCAACACCTCCGGATCGAAGCTGATCAGGAGCCAGAACGCCTTCTTGAATCCTTCAAGAATGAGATCCATCTACTTCCCCAGGTCCTCCACCTTCTTGCCCGCGTCGGGGAAAAAGAGTGGGGAGCCGTATTTGTCCACGCCGAAGGTTTTGATGATTTCCTGGGTCTCCTTGGCGACCATGAAATCCGCAAAGGCCTTTGCAGCAGCGATGTTCACTTTGGGCCACTTCTGGGGGTTCACTTCCATGACGTGATAGATATTGAGGAGCACCGCATCCCCTTCGACCAGGATGCCCAGTTTCAGGTTTTTTGCCAGGGCAAGATAAGTCCCGCGGTCGGTGAGCGTGTAGCCCTTCTTTTCCGCTGCCACGTTCAAGGTCTGACCCATGCCGAGGCCCGTCTCCTGGTACCACTTCTCGCCCTCGTACTTGACCCCCGCAACTTTCCAGACATCCTTTTCCTTTGCATGGGTCCCCGAGTTGTCTCCCCTCGAGAGGAACAACGCGCCGGCCCCTGCAATCTTCTTCAGGGCCTCTGCTGCGGATTTCAGCCCTTTGATCTTGGCGGGATCTTCGGCAGGCCCCACGATCACGAAGTCATTGTGCATGATGAGTCGTCTGCTGACCCCGAACCCTTCTTCCATGAACTTCTTCTCTGCCGCGGGGGAATGGACCAGGAGCACATCCGCCTCTCCTTTTCGGCCCATCGTCATGGCCTGGCCTGAACCCACGGCAATGGTCTTTACAAAGTAGCCGGTCTTTTTCTCGAAGATGGGGACCAAGGTGTCCAGGAGCCCTGAATCCTGTGTGCTTGTGGTGGTGGCCAGAATGAGTGTCTTCTCCTGGGCCTGGGCCACAGAGCCCATGCCGACGACCAGGGCCAGGATCCCAAAGAGAACGAACCATACGCGCAAAATATTTCTCATGACTTTTCCTCCTTCAAAAAAATGCGATTAGCTTTTGCCGCCCTGCAATTGTCTCCACTCCTTGGAGTTTGGGAAGAAGAGCGGGCTTCCGTATTTGTCCTTTCCAAAATCGCGGATGATTTTTTGCCCTTTTTCAGGGGATGTCAGCCACTTCACGAAAGTCATGGTATCCTTTTGGTTTACATTGGGAAATTTCTGCGGATTGACCGGGATAAGGCTGATGAAGTTCAAAAGCGCCTCGTCCTTCTCAACCAGCACCACCAGCTTGATCTGCTTTTGGAGGGTCAGGAATGTCGCCCGGTCGATCACCGTGTAGGCCGACTTCTCGTCCGTGAACTGCAGGGTCGCCACATTGCCCGCTGAGCCTTTTTCGTAAACGTGATACCAGGGGCCGGAGGGCTTGATTCCCGCCAACTTCCACAGTTCCATCTCCGCTACGTGGGTCCCGGAATTGTCCCCGCGGGTTATGAACAGAGCGCCCTTATCCGCAACTCTTTTCAAGGCATCCCCGGCCAGCTTCAGTCCCTTGATCCCTGCCGGATCGCCGGGAGGACCGACAATGACAAAGTCGTTGTACATCAGATCGAACCGCTCGGTGCCGAATCCTTCGGCCACGAATTTTTCTTCCAGGGACTTCGCATGAACCATGACCAGGTCGATCTGTCCTTTACGGGCCAGGTTGAGGGCCGCTCCCGTCCCCGATCCCACGTGGCGCACTCTTATTCCTGTTTCCTTCTCGAAGGATGTCTCCAGCACGTCCACAATGCCTGCATCGATGGGACCGATGGTGCTGGAGAGAAGAATGAACTTGCTCCCCCCCATATTCCCCGAGGTGGCACACGCGCCCAGCAGGCAGACCAGAACCAGAAAAAACCACTTTTTCATCAACTTCATCGACAAACTCCTTTCATCAATTGGTGGAATAGACGATCTTGCCGGAGTCCTTGAAATCATAGGACCCGATGGCTTCGACCCTTTGCCGAAACTCCCGTGAATTCAGAACCTCGATAAAGGCCTGAATCCCTCTGTGGAAAAATGTGTTCTTCTCGAGGATCATGTCGAAGCTCTCCTTGGCGACGGGAAGGAAGGGCAAACCGAGGAGTCTGGCGACGGCGATTGTTGCAACCCCTGCGTTCGCCTCCCCGGTCAGAATGGAAAGGCCTACCTCGAAATGAGTGTAAACTTCTCGATCGTATCCTTCGATCTTGGAGGAAGGGATCTTTGCCAGCTTTAAATGGTGATCCAGTAGCACCCTGGTGCCCGATCCCCTCTGGCGGTTCACCAACAGGACTCCCTTTCTGTCGAGATCCTCAAAGCTCTTGATGTTCAATGGGTTCTTGGGTGCCGTGATCAGCCCCAGTTCCCTGTGAAAAAGATTCACCACAACTGCCTTCACGTCTGGAAGATAGGTGGGAAGGAACGGGATATTGTACTGCCCGCTCTTGGGGTCGAGAAGGTGAGACCAGGCCAGGTCGGTGTAGCCGCTGTTCAGAGCCTTTAAACCCTCTGTGCTTCCCGTATTAGCGGACAGGATCAAGAACTCGGGATGGCTTCTTTTCATGGCGGTCTGGAGCATGTCCAGGATCGGATCATTGCTGCCGCAGGCCAGCAAAGCCCCGCTCATGGACGAACTCTTTTCCCTGGCCTTTTCGAGCCCCTGCCTGGCATGGGATTCGATCCATTCCTCGATCAGCTTCTTCGGGAAAACCCACTTTCCCGTGATCCTGGTCGAAGGTATTCTCTTGGCCTTGACCAGGGCATAGACCTGCTTTTCATGAACCCCCAGGTACTGGGCAACTTCCTTGGTGCTCATCATCTCTTCGGACATATCGGCTCCTTCCCGGGCTGCCCTTATGTCATAATTGGTCGATAGGGGTGAGTCAAGGAAAATTCTTACAAAAACCGTCAAATATTTCCTTTTAAAGGCAGGGAAATAGGCGAGGAGCAAGTTTCTACAAACTGTGGACTGAAACCCTGTCAAAGGAGACCAGCACATCCAGCCCTTCCCGGAGTCCGAGATCCACAAGCGATTTTTTTGTGACCAGGGCTTTGAACGTGACGGTACCCGCTTTCACGTGAACTTCATAAGTGAATCCTTGGCTGGTAATGGAGGTCACCACACCGGTGAAAGCATTTTCATGCGTGGAAGGAAGGAAGCTTCTCGCCACTGTTATGTCTTCAGGGCGAATAGCCACATACCGGTGATGTTTTTCAGGAGCTTCGTTTATTCGCATTCTTATTCCACACACCTCCGCCGCTCCATCCTGAAACCTGGCTTCAAAAAGATTTTTCATGCCTACAAAGTCGGCCACAGAGCAGGAACAGGGCCGTTGAAAAATCTCGTGAATGTCCCCCACCTGTCCTATGGCGCCGTTATCGATTACGGCGCCGCGGTCGGCCAAAGCCAGCGCCTCTCCGAAGTCATGGGTCACCATGAGGAAGGTGGTGTCCGTGTTCTCATGGAGGTTCTTGAGGGCATTGCGTATCTCCTCTCTGAAACCCGGGTCAAGAGCGGAAAGGGGCTCATCGAGAAGAAGGACGCGGGGGCGAACGATGAGGGCCCGCGCCAGGGCGACTCGCTGCTTTTCCCCGCCGCTCAGGTTCACCGGCAGCCTGCCCATCAGGTGACCGATGTCAAGCAACTCGATGAGCCTGCGCAGTCTCTTTTCGCCTTCCTCCTTGGGGATGCCGTGGAACCGCAATCCATAGGTAATATTTTCCAGGACTTTCAAGTGAGGGAATAGCGCGTGATCCTGATAAACCAGCCCAACCCGGCGTTTTTCGGAAGGCAGCCTTGTTACGTCCTCTCCATGAATAAGAACCTTTCCCCTTTCAGCGGGAATCAGCCCTGCCACGGCCTCTAAGAGAACCGTCTTGCCTGCCCCCGTAGGTCCCATCAGCATAAAGAATTCGTTTTCTTGGATCTCGAGATGGATATTTTTCAACCGGAAATCCAGGAGACGGATGCTCAGGTCCACTATCCTGATCATGTTTCTTTGGCCTTTCTGAGCGTCAGAATGCGAAGCGCGAAAAAAAGAGTCAGGCAGACCAGCACCAGCCAAACAGCCACAGGTTGGGAGTATTTCAATCCATACCCCTCAAACCGCTCATAAATAAGCACGGGAGCCGTCATAGGGTGATAAGCCACGACGACGACGGCGCCGAATTCGCTGATGGCCCGGGCGCTGCACATGATGATGCCGATGAGCATGCTTCGCCACGCAAGGGGAAAGGTGATTCGCAAAAAGGTGCTTGACATGGAGGCCCCCAAACTTCGGGAAACCTTCTCGAGTCGCGGGGAAACCGCCTCAAACCCGTTCTTGGCCGAATGAATGTAGAAGGGAATGCCCACAAAGGTCAGGACGGCGATAATCCCTGTGACGCTCCCCAGAACCCTTATTCCCAGCTCACTGATGATCTGGCCGATCCAGTGGTTTTTTCCTGCTATGCCGAGGATGGCGATGCCCACCACCGGATGGGGTATGACGATGGGAAGATCGATCACCGCTTCAAGAAACCGCTTCCCTTTGAAGTCGTAACGGGCCAGAAAAAAGGCGAGCGGTGTTCCGAAAAGAAAGGAAATGACGGCGGCCGATCCGGCTGTGTAAACGCTGAGCCGGATCGATGCCGCCACATCTTTGTCCTTGATGCTGTTCCAGAGGTCCGAAACAGAGGACGAGGTGATCAGTTCGATAAGAGGAAGAAGTATGTATCCCACAATGAAGGTGCCGCATGCGAGGGTAAACCAGAAAAAGGGGTCCTTCTTCCTCATCACGGGGATTCCAATTAATCCTTCACCTCAACCAGGGGCTTGAGGTCCTGAGGGACTTTTTCTTTCATGGCCGCGGTCGGGACCCGGCACGGGATGAAGGGGGGTTGTCCCTGGTCCTTGAGGACCTTGAGGCCTCCATCCGGAGCGAGCATGTACTTCAGGAAAGCCAAGGCCGCTTCCCTGTTGGGGGCCGTTTTAATGAGCGTCACCCCGTAGGTGCAGGAATCGCCCTTGAGCTCCATGAAAGTTCCCGGCTCCTTCCCCGTCACCTTCACGACCGCCTGGGAATAGTAGTCGTCGTACTTGTAGTTGCCGAGGTTGATTTCATCGGGAAGGACGACGTACTTGAGCCCGTGCTGCACCGCAACCGAGAGGTACTCCCAAGCATAGTCCATGTTTGCCGTCTGCAGCAGGGAAACCAGTTCCACGGATTTGGGGCGGATATTCTCCTTGGGCCTGTTGGCAATAACGGCATCGTAGAGTCCCGGCTTTTTGTAGAACTTCTCCGCCAATTGGATCACCATTAGCGCGCGATATCCGCAAGGATCCAGGTTCGGGTCCGAATGTCCCCACACCACACCCTTATCTTGAAGAACTTCGTACCAGTTGTCCTTGTTGACCTTGTCCGCATGTTTGCTTTTGTCGGTGTAGCAGAGGACCAGCTGGTTGTAAGCGAAGCGGATATTCCAGTCCGCATAATCCGGAATCAACAACTTGTCAATCACCTTGTAATCCGCCGATGCCATGATGTCGCATGGTTTCTTGAGGTCCGTGATTTTGCGGGCACATGCCTGACTTCCGCCTGCTTCGCGTAGCATATCCGTCTTGGGATATTTGGTCTCAAAGGCTTTTTCCATAGCCTCGAAGGGCATGGACAGACTTCCGGCATGGAACATGACCACTTTTCCCTGGGGTTCGGCATGGGCGATCCCGCAGAGAAGAAAAGCGGCAGTCAGAAAGCACAATCCTGTCATCATTCCGAATACAGACGATTTTTTCATAACTCATTCCTCCTTCCTGTTCGTAGGTTAATTTTCACTTCTCTGGAAAAAAGAAACATACAGATCTGATCCACCATATTTCGATTTTGATCTAAGCAACTCCTGTGCCATCCGGAAACCTTAAGAAATGAGCAAGATTTGTATTTTGTTATCAAGGAGTTGGTTGAAAACGACCGATAAGGTGAACTGATTCGGCCCATAAGAAAGCTTGCATATTTGCAATCCAGTGATGGGCGAAAACTGCGAATCTGCTACTAATCCTTTTTGCTTGACTTATAAAAGCATTGTATATATCAAATTCGACATAAGGCGCAGCCGATACAAATAATGGGGTAAACGACCAAAGCACTGCACGCCTGCCGGCTCTTGCGGGAAGACCTGCGAAAATCCAGTTTTTGTCTGCCTGAGCGATCTCAACAGTGAAGGTGAGTGATGCGCAGCAAGATGGGAAGATGCCGTCAGAGTTGCACTTTGTTTCCCAACACCTGAGGGTCCGTCCCCGCTTGTTGTTGGATCCTGTCAGATGAAAGGAGTTTTAACTGTGTGTAAGTTTCCTCTTTGCCTGGAATTGAGTGAGGCCCTGGATGCGGCGTTTCATGGAAAATCTTATGAGGGCGGAGAGCACATTGCCGAGTGGGGGCTTGCCGTGGTTCACAACCTCGCAAACCGAGATCCCAGACGTCGTTATCCACGCAGCCTCGTCCGGCATATCGCGCAGAGTAACCTCCAAAACATTACGATGAACTGCCCCTGCGAGGGACTCGCCAAAGCTATTCTGCACAATCCGGATGCTTTCCTTAGAACGACTTTGATCCTGGCAACTCGTCAGCCGTCGGACCGGAAGCCGGGTATTCCCGTTGTCTATCATTGATCACGAACAAGATAAATGATCCGAAAAGGAGCCAAACAATGCTTTTGCCGAAGTTCGAATATCATGAACCGAAAACGCTGACCGAAGCAGGGGAAATCCTGCGTGCAGTGGGGCCAGATGCATCCATCTTAGCCGGTGGAACGGACCTGCTTGTGAACATGAAGAGAGGGAAAACCGCGCCCAAGCATGTAGTTTGCCTGTCCCGCATCGAAGAGCTGAAGAAAACCGCAAAGGAGCAAGAGGCCTTGACTATCGGCGCCTGCCTCACTGTCGCCGGTCTGAGAGAAGTCGAGCAGGTGGGAGCCGATTTCAAGGGAGTTTACGAAGCCGCCGGATCGCTCGGGTCTCCTCTTATCAGAAACCTCGCGACCGCGGGAGGCAATATCGTCACGGCGCGGCCGGCGGCCGATCTTCCTCCGCCTCTGATCGCCTACGGTGCGGACATCAAACTCATGAAAGAAAATGGTGAGAGGATCCTCCCGCTGGAGGAGTTCTTCAAGGGTCCGGGAGAAACCGCAATTGAACCGGGAGAGATTCTGTGCAGCATCGTTCTCAAGGAGCCTCCCCTGTACTCAGGCGGGGGGTATGAGAAGCTCGGCATCAGAAGATCGCTCGAGATTTCCGTCGTAAACGTGGCGGCCTTTCTGGCCCTGGACGGTCCGAGCGGTGCGATCAACGAGGCTCGAATAGTACTCGGAGCCGTAGCCCCGAGACCTATTCGTTCTCCTTCCGCAGAAGGCGCATTGATCGGTCAGGAACCCGACGAACGGCTCTTTCAGGAAGCGGGGCAAAAGGCCGCGGAGGACGCCAGGCCGATCGACGATTTCAGGGCGTCGGCTGAATATCGTCGTGAAATGGTAAAAACCCTTACCAAGAGAGCCCTCAAAAGGGCCTATGAGGAAGCGAAAGTACGCGAATGGAGGAGATGGAAATGAAGACCCTTATAAACCTCAAGATCAACGGAAGAGAATACGAGGTCGCCGTGGAGCCCACTAAGACGCTCGTAGACCTGCTTCGCTATGATCTCGGCCTGACAGGAACCAAGAAGGGATGCGGCACCGGGGAGTGCGGCTCCTGCACCGTGATTTTCAACGGCAAGCCCGTGAACTCTTGTCTCGTCCTGGCAATTCAGGCAAGGGGTGCTGAAATTCTCACCATTGAGGGACTAAAGCCGGCCCAGGGTCTTCATCCGATCCAGCAGGCCTTCGTGGACAAGGGCGCTGTCCAGTGCGGATTCTGCACGCCTGGAATGATTCTTTCCGCGAGCAGTCTCCTCAAGAAGAATCCAAATCCCTCGGAACCGGAGATCCGAAAGGCGTTGTCCGGCAATCTCTGCAGGTGTACGGGGTACCAGAAAATCGTAGAAGCCGTCCAGTCCGTAGGGAAAGACGATGAAAGAAGATGAAGGAGAGAGGACGATGACATCCTATTCAGTAGTGAATTCACGGGCGCCGAGACTTGATGCGCCCGACAAGACTACGGGCAGCGCCGTTTACATCGACGATATAACTCTTCCCGGCATGCTCTTCGGCGCAGTGCTTCACAGCCCCCTGGCCCATGCCAGGATTCTCAACATAGACACCTCCAGGGCTAAGAAGCTGCCGGGTGTCAAGTGTGTCGTGACATCAGACGATGCCGGGCTGGTCAAATACGGTGTAAGCCCGGCAAGATACGATGAAGTACTCTTTTGTTACGACAAGGTCCGGTACGTGGGGGACGAGGTGGCTGCAGTGGCGGCGATCGACCTTGAAACGGCCACGGAAGCCTTGTCTCTTATCAAAGTGGATTACGAAGAGCTGCCTGCGGTGTTGACTCTCGAAGATGCCGTTGCAGAAGGGGCGCCGCTTGTGCACGAGGAATATGCGCGTAACATCGGGGCCGAGGTCCACCATGAGTTCGGGGATGTGGAAGCGGCCCTTGCTGAATGCGACCTTGTGCTGACCGACACATTCAGGAACAAACGGCAGGACGGTGCGTTCATCGAGCCGCAGGGTTGCATCGCGGAGTACGACCCGAAGGGGAACCTGACCTTGCGAAGCAGCACCCAGTCCCCACACTATGTGCAGAGGACCATCGCAATGGTGCTTGGGGTTCCCATAGGAAAGGTTAGAGTGATCAAGCCTTACGTGGGTGGAGGATTCGGTCCCAAGGTTGCTGCCAATTCCATGGAAATGGCAGCGTGCCTGATGTCCATGAAAACCGGAAAACCCGTCAAAATGGGGTTCACCAGAGAGGAGGTTTTCCTCTATGGCCGGGCAAGACACCAGTTCGTGCACACTTTGACCACGGGTGTCAAAAAGGACGGCACTCTGATGGCCCTTAAGAACGAATGCTACCTGGAAGGAGGCGCTTACAGCAGCTTTGGGATTGCCACTATTTATTACGCCGGATCCCTTCTGGGAGGTCCTTATCGGCTCAAGAACATGAAGTATGATGGCTATAGGGTCTGTACCAACAAGCCGGCGTGCGGCGCTCAACGGGGTCACGGAGGGGTGATTGCAAGGGCGGCCTGGGAGCAGCAACTGGATCGCATCGCAGAAGAAATAGGAATGGACCCTGTCGAACTCCGCCTCAAGAATATGATGGAAGCCGGCGATGTGAGCTGCAACGAACTCAAGATGAACAGCCTCGGCATGAGAGAGTGCATAGAGGCGGTGCGGGACGGTTCAGGGTGGAAGGAAAAGAAAGGCAGGCTGCCGAAGGGCAAAGGAATCGGAATGGCCTGCGGTTTTTTCGTTTCCGGCGCCGGATTCCCTATCTACCGCTCAGAGACATACCATGCCACGGTTTCGATCCGTGTAAGTGAGGACGGAGGAACTGTCCACGTGTATACGGCTTCTGCCGAAATCGGCCAGGGCTCCGACACCGCCTTTGCCATGATCGCCGCGGAGACGATAGGCATCCCGCTGGATTCGGTGAGTATCTCGTCGGGAGATACGGAGTTTGGAGTCGATCTGGGGGCATACTCCAGCCGCCAGACTCTGATGACAGGCCATGCCACCAAGGAGGCGGCGATGGATGTACGAAGACAGATCCTGGGGGTGATGGCCAGGGAGCTGAAGGTGGATATCTCGGAACTGGATTTGAAGGACGGGTTGGTTGTGTTTAAGCACGGACGGGTGGATTACAGCCACGTCAGGGCGCGGTACATCAAAGAACATAGGGGATGGCAGGGCCTTGCGAGGGGTCATGACCCGCTCACGTTCCAGGAAGCCGCCCGGATAGCGTATCTCGCCAGAGGCACCATTATCGGAAAAGGCAAATACAAACCAGGTGACCTCGGTGGAACTCACAAGGGTGCAGCAGTGGGCACCTCGCCGGCTTACGGGTGTTCGGCCCAGGTGGTGGAGGTAAATGTGGACATGGAGACCGGGAAGATCACCGTGGAGAAGATGACCGATGCCCACGACTGCGGTTTCGCCATAAACAGGACCTCGGTGGAAGGCCAGATGCAGGGATCTCTCTCCATGGGGCTCGGCGAAGCGCTCTTCGAGGAGGTCAAGTTCGACGAGAAGGGAAGGATCCTCAACTCCAATCTGGCCGAGTACAAGATCGCCACCTCCCTGGACATGCCCAACGTGACGCCGATCATCGTGGAGTCACACGAGCCCTATGGGCCTTTCGGGGCAAAAGAGGTCGGGGAAGGCGCTATCATGCCCACGATCCCTGCCATCCTCAATGCGGTCTACGATGCCACGGGCGTTCGTTTTCAGGAATTGCCCTTGACGCCCGAACGGGTCTTCATGGCTCTTAGATCCAAGGAACGAAAGACCCAACAGAGCACGGGTGAACACTGATCAGACCGGATCGTATAGCTTGGGAAGAGAGGACAGTGTGCTGACCGAGGAGCAGAGGCGTCGTTACAGCAAGCAGTTGATGTTGCCGGAAATCGGCGAAAGAGGCCAGCGAAAGCTGGGGGAGTCAAAAGTCCTGCTCGTCGGTCTGGGCGGGCTGGGGTCCATCTCTTCTTATTATCTTGCAGCCGCAGGTGTGGGATGTCTTCGGATAGTCGACCGCGATCGTGTGGAGTTGGGAAATCTCAACCGCCAACTTCTTCACAGCACGGACGATCTCGGCCGGCCCAAGGTGGAGTCGGCATCCGAAAAGCTGATTCGATTGAATCCGTCATGCTGCGTTCTGACCGCACTGGTGGATGTCGAAGATGAAAACGCCCTGGGGCTGGCCAAGGGCTGTGACCTCATCGTCGACGGGACGGACAACGCCAGGACCAGGCATGCGCTCAACAGAGTTTCGCTGAAGAAAGGGATTCCTTTCATCTACGGGGGAATCAACGGATGGAAAGGCATGGCGGCCACCTTCGTCCTAGGGGAAACAGGTTGCCTTGCGTGCCTGTTTTCCCCTGACAGGGTAAGAACAAATGAGACAGAATTTCCCGCTCTGGGTCCGGCAGCCGGAGTGATCGCCTCGATCCAGAGCATGGAAGCCGTCAGGATCATCCTGGGTCTTCCACCGAAGCTTGCCGGAAGGCTGCTGGAGTTCAACGGCACCGACATGCGATTCCGGACGATCGGCCTGGAGAGAAACCCGGAATGCAAGGAGTGTACGCATATGGAGGGAGGATGAATCGGTGGGGGGCTCCATTCGAATCACAGTCAATGGAATGAGCGAGGAGGTCCCCGAGAGTGCGACGCTTGCGTTCCTGATCGAACGATTCGACGAGATGGACCCGGCGCTCATCGTCGAACCCAACGGCCGGTTTGTTTATCCCAAGGAGTACGGCACCAAGACCGTGGCCGAGGGCGACCGGGTCGAGTTCATTCACCCAGATTTCGGCGGATGATTGCCCCGTGCACCGCCAGGTCTCCTTTTTGGACCCAACACTGATTTGCATATATCTCTATTGACATATGGCTTGATTGACATATAATGCCGCACCATGGAACACCTTAATTCATTGTACGGCGCGGGTACCCGTACAATCGGGCCGTGTGAAACCATGCACGCTCCTGTCGCCAACCGACCGATCGAGGATCCCCTGATCGATGCCTGGTTCGAGTTGAATTACCGATTGCAGGAAGAGTCAACAGATAGAAACATCAACAAAAATTTCATCGAACAGTGGATAATGCGCCTGTGGAATATCGTGTCGCCCCGACCCCAGTGCTTCTGGCTTTTCCTGGCAAGACTGAACGAACTGGCCCTGCTCTGCGCCTCGAGGTACGTGGACTGCTGCGAGTTTGCCGCCGCCGGTGAAATCCTGACCGAACCCAGCCGCGTTTTTTCTTGCATCGAAGGAACTGCGCCCTCCGTCTCCTGTGAGAGTGGACGGAGATCGGCAGGGGAAAGGGAACTCATGGCGGGTGAGAAGAAAGCCGGACCGCTGCTGTCCTGCCTTTACGAGCTTCTGCATGGGTCCGGCCATGTGAGGGAGGAATACCTGATCTCTGTTTCCGGACGCACCAAGAAGATGGCGCAGGTCGCAGGGATGCTCGCGAGTCTCGGAATGAGCAGCGTGGAAGATATTACCGCCAGACTTTCCAGCATGGACTTTGAGGAGAGGAGGGAATTCAGGTCGAGACTTTGCCTATTCGATCGCAAAGCCTTCAATGAAATAGGGCGCGCTTTGCATCTGTTTATGCTTTTCGGATATGTGGACGACAAATATGTAGGCAAGTATTTGTGCGGATGATCAACACAATTAATATCGGAGGTTGAGGTCATGGAAGTGATCAAGACGGATTGTGGTTTATGCATTAACTGCTGCGGCGTAAATGCATACGTGGAAGACGGCAAACTGGTCAAGGTGGAGGGCATCCCCGAGCACTGGCTGAACAAGGGGAGGCTTTGCCCGAAAGGCGAGCGGCTCCCGGATCTGCTCTATTCGCCGTCGCGATTGAAATATCCCATGAAGAAGATCAACGGCCGTTTTCAGAGAATGTCCTGGGACGATGCCTTAGGCGAGATCGGGGCCAAATTGCAGGAGCTTAAGGACAAGTACGGCGCCCACACCCTGGCGACGTGGACCGGTTCAGTGGGAGTCGAGCATTTTGAGATGGCGGCCTTTAACCAGCGATTTCGGGGGGCCTACGGCACTCCCAATTTCTTCAATGCCGAAGGCATCTGTTTCCGAACCCGCATCCTCGCGCGGCAGATCACCTTTGGCCGCTATCCCGTAGAAGAGCCCAAGAACGCCAACTGTATCCTCCTCTGGGGTCGCAATCCTGACGAGAGCTACTGGCCTGTGGGAAGAATCATCCGCGAGAGGGTGCAGGCCGGGGCAAGGCTCATCACGATCGATCCGCGGCGCATTCCCATATCCAGGCTGGGGATATATCTCCAGCCCCGTCCCGGCACCGACGGCGCCGTCGCTCTGGCCATGATGCATGTCATCATCGCGGAAGACTTGTGGGACAAGGAGTTCGTGGACAAGTACACCACGGGTTTTGACAGGCTCATGGAACATGTCAAACAGTACACGCCCGAAAAGGCCGAGACCATAAGCAGCGTACCGGCCGCGGAAATAAGGCGTGCGGCACGAATCTTTGCCACCACCAAGAGCGCCTGCATCCTGGAAGGCGTGGGCCACATGAACCAGTTCGCCAACGGCCTCCAGACGAACAGGGCCTATTCGATCCTGATGGCCATCACCGGAA
>Ga0068714_10003826_pt1 | contig 17409 bp, 17 predicted proteins | sample MTBNYHSulfiMetaG_FD_62988 | JGI IMG/M metagenome (GOLD analysis project Ga0068714, IMG submission 62988) | Enrichment culture microbial communities from rom New York Harbor, USA that are MTBE-degrading - MTBE-NYH (New York Harbor Sulfidogenic)... | ecosystem: Environmental > Aquatic > Marine >...
GCAAAAATCATGAACATACCTGAAGAAATTATATCTAAACCACCCTCGGCAGGTTTATGGAAAGACCAGACTGATGAAAAAGAAATGGGTTTTAGTTATGAACTATTGGATCATTTTTTGGCAACCGGAGAATTAGAAGATAAAAATTTAGAAAATGACATTTCAAGAATGAATCAGCTAAGTGCACACAAGAGGAACATCCCCTCTATGCCGAACTTTTAATCATCAATAAATATAGGAAATTGTAATTGCATCAAATAAAGATATTTTATATAGTAAGGGGAACTTTCCCTGACTATTTTTTGAATTGCAACGATTTTTTTTATATGTTAAAATAAAAAATATTTTAAAGAGGTAGTTTTTATGTCGGGACATTCTAAATGGAGCACAATCAAGAGAAAAAAGGGAAAAGCTGATGCTCAGAGAGGAAAATTATTCGGGAAAATTAACCGTCTTATTTCCGTTGCTGCACGGAATGGCGGTGACCCCGAAATGAATGTTGAGCTACGTAATGCCATTCAGTTTGCCAAAGAAAACAATATGCCCAATGAAAATATTGAACGAGCAATCAAGAAAGGAACCGGAGAAATTGAAGGTGTAGTATATGAAGATGCGACCTATGAAGGTTATGGCCCCGGTGGTGTGGCAGTTTTAATTAAAGTGTTAACAGATAATCGCAATAGAACTGTTTCTGAAATACGAAGAATTTTTACCAAGCATGGAGGAAATTTAGGTTCCAGTGGTTGTGTGGCCTGGATTTTTAGCCAAAAAGCATACTTTGCTTTTAATAAAGAGAAGGTGGATCAGGATAATCTTCTTAATATAGCATTAGAAGCAGATGCGGAAGATATTGAAACTGATGAAAAAAGTATAGAAGTAACATTGCCTCCTGCCGATTTTGAAAAGTTCAAAAAATTATTGTTTGATCATCAGATAGAATATTCCATTGCTGAAATTACCATGATTCCCCAGACGACCATTGATTTGGAGGGTAAAAAAGCAGAGCAAATGCTTAGCCTGATGGAACAGATGGAAGATAATGATGATGTCCAAAATGTATATGCTAATTTTAATATTGATGACAAAGTACTGGAAGGACTTTCAACTGAGTAGGGGAAAAACTTGATCATTATAGGAATTGATCCAGGCCTTAATAACACCGGGTATGGATTGGTAGAAATACAAAAAGATAAAATAATAGCCATTGACTATGGATGTATTACCAATAATATACATGATAGTTTCTCAGATAAAATTAAAAATGTCCATTGTGAGATAAATACTCTTATTACCAAATACTCTCCTCATGAATTAGTGCTTGAGGAGATATTTTTTAGTAAAAATACCAGAAGTGCTATCAATGTAGGGAAAATATGTGGTGCGGTTGCTTTAACCGCTGCCTTGGCAGGAATTAATATATTTGTTTATACTCCTCTACAGGTAAAACAGTCAGTTGTTGGTTATGGCCGAGCAACAAAAAATCAGGTACAAGCAATGGTTAAAGTTTTATTGAACTTATCAAGCATTCCACATTCTGACCATGCAGCAGATGCACTGGCAGTTGCTATTTGCCATATTCATTCCAGGTATTCATACTGATAAAATCAACATTTCTTATATTATGATTAGTTAGGAAGAGATATGATATCTTTTTTAAATGGTACAGTAGAATCCAAAGAAACAGGCTCAATCGTTATAGATGTAAATGGAGTAGGGTATTTAGTCCATGTTCCGTCAGTTGATAAATTTATTTTGAGCCAGGATAAGCAAATGATTTTTACCCATTTATATATCAGAGAAGACCGCATTGCTTTATATGGCTTCTTAAGTAAGAATGAGCGTGACTTTTTTAAGATATTGATCGATGCTCCGGGCATTGGACCCAGAGTAGCATTAAATATCATTGCCGATATGGGGCTTGAAGAGTTTCAGTATGCTGTTTTAGAGGAAGACCTGAATCTAATTAGCAGTGTCTCAGGTATAGGTAGTAAGCTTGCCAAAAAAATTGTTTTAGAATTAAAAGAGAAATTAAAACAATTTAGAATAAGCCACGATTTAATAGGGAAAGACCGTGGAAAGAAAGATTTTATCTATGATGGTATTGAAGCCCTCAAGGCATTGGGTTATTCGGATAAGGAAGCAAAACAGCGAATAGCCTCAGCAGTGAAGAAATTGAAAAATCAAAAAATGATGACTGTTGAAGATTTAATAAAATATGCGCTAAGCAAAAATAATACTACTATCAAATGAAATTGAAATTTGATAAATATCTAATTGATATTGAATTAGTTTTATTAGCAGGTTAATCCCATGAATAAAAAAGAAGATTTAATTGATCAGGATTTAAAGCAGGAGGGAATAGAATCTGAAGCAAACTTGAGACCGGAAAAGTTGGCACACTTTATTGGTCAAAAAAATGTAAAGGATAATTTCTCCGTATATATCCAGGCTGCCCTGAAAAGGAATGAACCGATAGACCATATTCTTTTATATGGCCCTCCCGGTTTGGGGAAAACAACATTGGCTAATATCATTGCCAGGGAAATGGGTGTAAACATTAAGATGACTTCCGGTCCCGTCATAGAAAGAGCGGGTGATTTAGCAGCAATTTTAACTAACTTAAAGGAAAAAGATATATTATTTATTGATGAAATGCACCGCCTTAATCGATCTGTAGAGGAAATATTATATCCGGCTTTAGAGGATTTTGCTTTAGATATTTTGATTGGCAAGGGGCCCAGTGCCAGATCAATTAGAATTGATTTACCGAAATTCACCTTAATCGGTGCCACTACCAGGACCGGTTTAATTACCTCTCCTCTAAGAAGTCGTTTTGGTGTAATTTCCAGGATCGGATATTATCATGATGAAGACTTACAGAAAATTATTATTCGCACCGCTGCTATTTTAAAAATCAAGATTGAAGAAAAGGCATCTATAGAGATTGCAAAGCGTTCCAGGGGAACACCGAGAATCGCTAATCGTTTGTTAAAAAGAGTTAGAGACTATGCTCAAATTGAAGGAGAAGGTGTTATTAGCCAAAATATTGCCGTTTTTGCTTTAAAAAGCATGGGAATCGATGATCTGGGTTTATGTGAGATTGATAAGAGATTGTTATTAACGATATTAGATAAATTTGAAGGCGGACCAGTAGGGTTAGGAACGTTGGCTGCTTCAATTAATGAAGACAGAGAAACTATTTGTGATGTTCATGAACCATATCTTTTACAAAAAGGGTTTTTAGCAAGGACGCCTCAAGGAAGGAAAACAACCGAAGTAGCTTATCGCTATTTTCATCAAAATCAGCATCAACAATATAAAGGAGATAATTCTTCTTTGTTCTAATTAAGAGGACGACAATAATGTTTAGTGCAAATGTAATGGCAAAAATATTGATTATTACAGGAGTAATCATTGTTGTTGCAGGGATAATCTTTTTAGTGCTTGACAAACTCCCTTCTTTCTCTTTTCGGGTACCGGGTGACATTCTGATAAAAAGAAAGGGTTTTATTTTTTACTTTCCATTAGGGTTATCCATTCTAATAAGCATAATACTGACGATTATATTTCGTATTTTTAGATAATATAATTTTTAATAATTTATCAGATAGTTTAAGAATAACTGTTACAGAGGTATTCCATAAATGAAACAAAATATGAAATTACCTGCTTATGGTATGAAAAAAAAAGGTCAATGTATGACTATATTAATAATTTTTATTAGTCTTTTTTTAATGACCAATCTAACTGTATGGGCTGAAATTCCCATATTGAGGGTTGGTATTTTTTTAGATTATAAAGAGATTATACTAAAAGGTGAAAAAGGATTGCGTGTCTATGACCTTTCTTCAATGAAAACCCTGCTTACTCAAGAAAACAATCATGTATTAAAGATAGCTGCAAATTCTCAGGGAATAGAAATAAATAAGCAATTATATAATTCAATTAAGGAAATAAAAATTATTCCCGGGGGGGGCGGATTAATTCAGGTACAAGATGGAAAATATAGAGGGGAAATAGAAATTATTGTAGAACGGTCCCTGTTAAATGTTATTAATATTATTGAAATGGAAAAATACCTGTACGGTGTTTTAAAAAAGGAAATCTCACCTGAATGGCCGGAAGAAGTATTAAAAGCACAGGCTATTGCTGCTAGAACCTTTGCTCTTTCCAATATGAATAAATTTATTGATAAAGGTTATAATATTTGTGCTTCAACCAACAGTCAGGCCTATGGAGGTGTTTTTCATGAAGATCCTGCTACAAACAAAGCAGTGAATGATACGCAGGGCATTATCGCGATCTACCAGGGAGAACCGATTAATGCTGTTTACCATTCGGATAGCGGCGGGTATACCGAAAATAGCGAAGATGTTTGGGGTAGTCATGTCCCATATTTGAGGAGCGTTCCCTCGGATTACGAAGAAATAGTTTCGCCTCCCAATCACCAATGGAATTGTTCTCTCACTGAGCAGGAGATATTGAAGAAGTTATTTCAATATGGATTTCAGCTTAACTGTATTGACGATATAGTTATTGTTGATAAAACAGAATCTGGTAGGGTTAAATCGGTTGATATTTTTGGTGATAATCAGCAAAAAATTACTTTAAAAACGAATGATTTCAGACTCTTGATGGACCCTACTATAATCAGAAGCCCAATGTTTACCATTGATAAAAAAGGAGGCAAGAAAGAGAAAAGTAGTCCGGATAATAAAATTGGACTATTAGCAGAACAAAAGAAACCGGTACAGCAGAAATCAGTCAGTGAGGTTCTAAAGGAAGAAAGAGATTTCAGTATTTCTGAGCTAATCAGTTTGCTGAATCGACCAAAGACAGTGGAAAAACCGGAAGAAGTGCCTTTACCAGAACCAGAGATTGAAGAACAGGAAGAATCCGGTGACTTATTATTTACTTTTAATGGCCAGGGAGCTGGTCATGGTGTTGGACTTTCTCAATGGGGTGCCTATGGTATGGCTATACAGGGATATAGCTATGAAGATATACTGAAGTATTATTACCAGGGAATTCAGTTGAAAAAATTATATTAATCAATGATTCAGTATTAAATCTGAGGTTGCACATGAATATAAAATTCTTTGATTACGATTTACCCAACGGATATATTGCCCAGGAGCCATTGGAAAAGAGAGATCAAAGTAAATTAATGGTTCTTGAGAAGGAAAGCGGGGAAATACAGCATACAAAATTCTTGCATATCATAGATTTCTTGCAACCAGGTGATCTCCTGGTTTTAAATAATAGTAGAGTATTGCCTGTACGGCTTTATGGTTATAAAAAATCAACAGGCGGAAAAATTGAAGCCCTTCTAATTAGGTCTTTATCAGATTACCAATGGAAAGCATTACTGAAACCCGGGAGAAGAATTCACTGCGGTACTAAAATAATTTTTTCTCCCCAACTAGAAGCTGAGGTCTTCAGCAAGGATGAAAAAGAAGGAATTTATTTAATTAATATGCAAGCAAGAGGTAATTTTTATGAAATTTTGCAAGATATTGGTAAAATGCCCACACCCCCCTATATCAAAAAAGATTTAGCCAAATCATCCTTTTATCAGACTGTTTATGCCTCTCAGGAAGGTTCTATAGCGGCACCCACGGCTGGTTTTCATTTTACAGAGGGACTTCTGAAGGATATTGAGAAAAAAGGTGTTAAAATTCTTTTTTTAACCCTTCATATCGGAAGGGGAACTTTTGAAAAAATAAGAGTTAACGAAGTAGAGAATCATAAAATGAAATCCGAATTGTACACGATATCTACTGAGAATGCAAAAGTAATTAATCATGCAATACAGGATAACTGTAGGATTGTCGGAGTGGGAACATCAGTAACGCGAGCCCTGGAATCTTCTGTTATTCAAAACAAAGTTGTACCGGGAACACATTGGACTGATTTATATATCTATCCGGGATACCGGTTTAAGGTGATCAAAGCCCTCATTACCAATTTTCATCTTCCCAGATCAACACCTCTTATGCTGGTATCTGCATTTGCCGGAAGAAAACATATATTGAATTCCTATCTCGAAGCCATTCAAAAGGAATATCGCTTTTACAGCTTTGGAGATGCTATGTTTATAATCTGAGTTGATAAACTGCAGGATATAGTTTTAAAAGGTTGGATAAAAAGACTACAGTGGAGATATGACTATAAAATTTACACTTACCAAAATAACAGAAGAAAAAGATAATAAGGCCAGATTAGGACTGCTTGAGACAAACCATGGCACTGTTGAAACGCCGGTGTTCATGCCGGTTGGTACTCAGGCTACCATAAAAGGAATGCTTCCCAAAGAGATAAATGATTTAGGATTTACTATCCTCTTATGTAATGCCTACCATTTGTTTTTACGCCCCGGTCATTCGCTTATTGCAAAAGCTGGAGGATTGCATCGATTTATGGGGTGGGACAAAGCAATTTTAACCGACAGTGGTGGATTTCAGGTTTTTAGTTTGGGGAAAATCAATAGGATTACCGATGAGGGAGTTACTTTCCAATCCTATATTGATGGTTCAAAACATTTCATTGGTCCGGAAAAATTAATGGAGATTCAGATGGCCTTGGGTTCAGATATAGCCATGGTTTTTGATCAATGTGCAGCTTATCCTTCTTCCAGGTATGAAACAAAGATTGCAGCAGAACGTACCTTTCAATGGGCTAAAAAAAGTCTGGAGTATCATCAATCAAAGCATCAATCACTTTTTGGCATAGTTCAAGGCGGTCTTTTCCCGGATATCCGTAGAGAAAATGCTTTAAAACTGATTGATTTAGAATTCCCCGGTTTTGCTCTGGGAGGTTTAAGTGTCGGTGAGCCAAAACCATTAATGTATGATATTCTTGATTCTACCGTGCCCCTGCTTCCTCGTGAAAAACCAAGGTATTTAATGGGTGTAGGGTCACCTCAATCAATCCTGGAAGGAGTTTCCAGGGGAATTGATATGTTTGATTGTGTTTTACCGACTCGTAATGGTCGAAATGGTTGTCTTTTTACCCATCATGGAAAAATTTCCATCACCAATGCCAGATATAAGGATGATTTATCTCCAGTTGATCAAAATTGTCAATGCTATACCTGCCAGCATTTTTCACGTGCTTACCTCAGGCACCTCTATATGGCTAAGGAGATGTTAGCTCCAATTCTGGGAACCATTCATAACCTTTATATGATGAATCATTTGATGAAGGAAATACGGAAGGCTATTCTCGAAAATCGCTTTAATTCATTCAAAAAATTGTTCTATGAAGACTATAAATAATAATCAATATTAAAATGATGATTCTCTAAAAAGATTTTTGCAGAATATAAATTGTTAAATTATTTGATAAAAATAGATTAATTAGGTATAATTTAAAAGAATTTTTAAAAAAGGAAGGTGTGAGATAAATGTCTCAAGGTATTCAACAATTTTTGCCTTTAATTATTATATTTGCCATTTTTTATTTTATTCTGATACGTCCACAACAGCAAAGACAAAAAAAACATAAAGAAATGCTGGAGAGCTTAAAGGTTGGTGACAGGGTAATAACCATAGGCGGGATATATGGTGTTATAAGGGATATAAAAGGCGATGTATTTACTTTAGAAATTTCGAAAGATATTAAAATTAATACTACCAGAAATGCCATTGGCTCAAAAAGAGAGAAATAGGAATTATTGAGAACAATCGATAGATAAATATCAAGGCAGGTTTAAAGCCTGCCTTTCTTCATGTCTGCAACATGATTGAATCGTAAACAAGAGATGACCGAATTTTATCTTAGTATAAATTGACAAAGAAAATCATTAAATATTATAATCATAAAGTATTTTGAGGTATAGGGATTTTATAATTACTATATTCGGCCTTAAAAATTATAGAATATAATTGATTACAATATTAAAGACAAGATATATAAATCATAGTAAAAATTGTAATGGTGTTGAATTAAGAGAATTTAAAGGGGGAAGGATTTCCTCCTGATTGTGGTTTCGGGGGAGCATTTTCTCCTGGTAATGCTGAGTTTTCCATGTTTCTTACTTATTTTAAAGGAGTTGTTTAATATATGAAACAGTTAAGATTGTTGAGGTTAGCACTCATTGTTCTGGTGATTGGAATTGCCGTTTTTTATACTTTTCCTTTGGAAAAAAATATTAATCTTGGCCTTGATTTACAGGGAGGTTCTCATATTCTAATGGAGTGTGTTGATACTCCCAATGCCCCGGTAGACAGCGATGCTGTGAACCGAGTGATGGAGATTATCACTAACCGAATTAATCCTGAAGGCGTTAAAGAACCGGTTATTCAACGTCAAGGCGAAAGAAGGATATTGGTTCAGCTACCGGGTATGGATGACCCACAGGAAGCTGAGAATCTTATTGGGAAGACTGCTTTACTGGAGTTTAAAGACGAAAGTGGCGAGACACTATTAACAGGGGCACATTTAAAAAATGCCAATTCCTCTTTTGATCGCTTCGGACGGCCTAATGTCATACTGGAGTTTGATGAAGAGGGAGCAAAACTTTTTGAGCAAGCCACCACGAGAAATGTGGGAAGAGTTTTGGCAATTAGCCTGGATGGACAGGAAATATCTGCACCGGTGGTAGAAGAACCGATTCCCAGTGGTGAGGCATCTATTGTTGGCCAATTCAGTGTAGAGGAGGCCCAAAGATTAGCATTATTGTTAAGAAGCGGTGCTCTCCCGGTGGAGGTTAAAATTTTGGAAAACCGTTCGGTTGGGCCGACCCTGGGGAGAGATTCCATTAATCGTAGTTTAAAAGCGGGAATAATCGGCTTGTTATTAATTCTTGTATTTATGTTTATTTTCTATAAGGGCTTTGGATTAGTTGCAGATTTTGCATTGATGATATGTTTGCTTCTGCTCATGGGAGGACTGGCAATTTTAAATGCGACCCTGACCTTGCCGGGTATTGCGGGCATTATCTTAACTATAGGAATGGCTGTTGACGCCAATATCCTTATTTTTGAGAGAATAAAAGAAGAGCTTAAAATGGATAAAACATTTAGAGCTTCTATTGAAGCTGGTTTTTCTAAAGCGTTTAGAACAATCCTGGATTCCAATGTTACCACATTGATTGCTGCAATTGCCCTCCTTTATTTTGGCACAGGACCCATCAGGGGATTTGCAGTAACTTTAAGTATAGGTATTGCAGTCAGTATGTTTACTGCACTTGTGGTAACCAAATTAATTCTGGAATTAATTGGACAGCGCTTTAATAAAAATGCTTTAGTTTAACGTAGTAAATTGGAGGAATATTCATGGAAATTATCAAGGATACGGTTATCAAGTTTGTTACTAGAAGAAAAAAGTTTTATCAAATTTCCGGTGTGATTATCTTGATTGGAATTATTTCACTACTTTTTCAAGGTTTCAACTATGGTATTGATTTTGCCGGCGGAACAGTAATGCAGTTAGATTTTGAACAAAATGTATCGGTAACAGACATCCGGACTATTTTAGGTGAGATGAATTTATCCAGCAGTTCCATCCAATCTCTGTCAGGTAATGAGTTTATAATTAAGACAGATGAGATTGCACTTCAGCAGAGACAGGAAATTTTGGAAATGATTGAAAATAAAATTGGATCGTTTGAGGTATTAAAAGTGGAGATGGTTGGTCCGGTTATTGGTGAGTCTTTAAAACGATTAGCCATTTTAGCCATTTTTTTTGCATTTATCGGTATCATTTTATATATCACCGTCAGGTTTGAATTTAAATATGCCATTACTTCGATTATAGCTTTGGGGCATGATGTTCTGATTGCCCTGGGAATTCTTTCAATATTGCAAAAGGAAATTACCATACCTATTATAGCTGCAATTTTAACAATTGTCGGCTATTCATTGAACAATACCATTGTTATTCTTGACCGATTAAGAGAAAATCTAAGAATAAAATCCCGTTCCACACTGGAAGATACAATCGATTTAAGTATCAACCAATCTTTAACTAGAACTATCAATACTGCCATCACTACATTGTTACCAGTCCTGGCACTTTATTTCTTTGGCGGTACTTTGTCCGATTTTGCTTTTGTTTTATTGATTGGAATTGTTGTGGGAACTTATTCCTCTATCTGTATGGCTGGTCCCTTGTTGTTAGAATTAAAGAAAAAAGGAAAGGTATTTTTCCAGTCAGGGATTCAGACAGAGCAAAATATAACAGAAAAAAAAGTTAAAACTTCAAAAAAAATAAAGGCCAAAAAGAAAAAGAAAAAATAGGTTGATATGGTTTATTCTATTTTTTGTAGCCATATAACTGATAGGGCATAGAAAGAGGTTGAATAAAATAAAGTGGATTATTGCTAAAAAGAATGAAGCGCTGAGAGAGGATATAGCACATCAATTTTGCCTGGATCCGATTATTGCTCAGCTGCTAATCAATCGGGGACTGAAAGAGTCTGAAGATATTCAGAATTTTTTAAATCCCAGTTTAAATCATCTGATAAATCCTTTTTTTCTTCAAGGGATGAACAAAGCGGTCAAGCGGATTAAGGAAGCTTTTAATAATGAGGAAAAAATATTGATCTATGGGGATTTTGATGTTGATGGAATGACCAGTACAGGCTTACTCTTCTCAGCGTTAAGAAGTTTTAGCACAAATATCTATTACTATATTCCGGATCGCTTTGAAGAAGGTTATGGAATTAGCCAAAATGGAATACAGTTTGCCATCAAGTACCATATTTCTCTAATTATTACCGTTGATTGTGGCATCGCTTCACATCAGGAAATTAAACAGCTTAATGATTTAAATATTCAAACCATTGTAACAGATCATCACGAACCCATGGAAGAGCTTCCCGCTGCATTCACTATCATCAATCCAAAAAGCTGTGATTATCCTTTTAAAGAATTAGCTGGCGTGGGTGTTGTCTTTAAATTGGCTCAGGCTTTATACGCTACCCTGAGGGAAAAGGATGAAGCAATATATAATCATTTAGATTTAGTTACCTTAGGTACGATCGCTGATTCAGTTCCTATTTTAGGTGAGAATAGAGTTTTGGTAAAGTACGGTCTTAGCCAGCTTGTCAATAGCGGCAAAATAGGTCTAAAAACGTTATTGGAACATTGCAATTATGAGCACCTATCTAACCCTTTGTCGGTTAAAGATATCAGCTTTGATTTGATACCTATTCTAAATTCAACCGGAAGGATTGGCGATCCTAACGATACCGTTGATTTACTCTTAACAGATTCCACTTATCGTGCTCAATATTTGTTCAAAAAAATGTTAAAATTGAATGAAGAACGAAAGACGCTTACTCAAAAAGTGTTAACAGAAGCCAGAAGAATGGCAAGTGAAAAAAATTTACCGGGAAGGCAGAAAATATTGGTTCTTGCTTCCAGCCAATGGCATCCCGGCATCATTGGAATTGTAGCTTCACGGTTAATGGAAGAGTTTGCTCAACCGGTTATCATGATTTCCGTCAGTGAAGGAATGGGTAAGGGATCAGGGCGAAACCAGGGAGAATTTGATTTCCCGAGAATTCTCTCCGAGTGTTCTGATTTATTAGATAAATACGGAGGTCACCAATATGCTGCTGGTATTACTATTTCAGAGGAGAAAATAGATTTGTTCAGTCAAAAAATAAACCAAATTTTAGAAACCAATCAATCCATTAACCAGTATAATGGACCTGTTATTCAAATTGACAGCTTGATTGGTTTTGAAAAAATGAATTGGGATTTCCTAAATTTTATGGAAAAAATGAAACCATTTGGACCGGGAAATCCTCAACCAATTTTTGGGGGTCATAAATTTCCTCTTGTTTCCTGGAGAAAAGTAGGAAAAGATGAAAAACACCTAAAGGTGAGTCTGGGAAAAAAAGGGACATATTTTGATGGAATTGCTTTTCAGATGGCTGAAAAATACCTGGAAATCAAAAGTGATAGTGCCATCAATATTGCATTTCACTTAGGAGTAAATTGTTGGAATGGCAAAGAGTCTATACAATTATTGATCAAGGATATCAAGTCTACTGCAAGGAGGATAAAGGACTGTGGATCTAAAAAGTAAAATAAGAAATATTCCGGATTTCCCGGTTAAAGGGATTCAATTTAAAGATATTACTACATTGTTAAAAGATAAAGACGCTTATAGACATTGCATTGAACAAATTACCAGGCATTGTCAATCCTTAAAAATTGATTATATTGCCGGGATTGAAGCCCGTGGTTTTGTTATCGGGGCTCCTGTGGCTTATAATCTAAATGTAGGATTATTATTAATTCGAAAAAAAGGCAGATTACCGGCGGATGTTGAGAGAATTTCCTATCAATTGGAATATGGAGAAAATATTCTGGAAATTCATCGGGATGCTTTTCATAAAGATGATCGGATTATGGTCATTGACGATCTACTGGCTACGGGCGGGACTACCTTGGCAGTATTTAAACTGATAGAAAAACTGAATGGCAAGGTTGTAGGTGCTGATTTCATTATTGAACTGGAAATGTTAAAGGGAAGAGAAAAATTAAAAGGATATGAAATATTTTCCCTGGTAAAGTATAATATATAAAATAATAAACCCAATTTTAATCATCATTATTCTTTAAAAAATACAATAATAAGCCATAAAAACTATTTAACTATTTTAATATTCCAATCCTTCCTGCCTAAAGAGGTGTTCATGATAGATAATTCTATCAAGATTGAATCATTAATTGATAAAATCAAATCTTATAATCCGGATGCCGATATTGATACCATCTGGCGAGCTTATACTTTTTCTCAAGATGCCCACCGGAGTCAAAAACGTTATTCAGGCCAACCTTATTTATCTCATCCCCTGGAAGTAATAGATATTTTAATTGATTTAAATATGGATGTGATTACCATTGTAGCCGGCTTACTCCATGATGTAGTCGAGGATACCCATGTAAATTTGGAGGAAATAAGAAATGAATTTGGGGAAGAGGTAGCAATGCTGGTAAACGGTGTAACTAAACTCAGCAAGATCTCTTTTAAAACAAAGGAAGAACAACAGGCAGAAAATTTTCGGAAAATGTTTTTAGCTATCGCTGAAGATATTAGAGTTATTATAATTAAATTAGCAGATAGACTGAATAATATGAGAACTCTCAGATATATGCCCGCACCAAAACGTCTCATAAAGGCAAAAGAAACATTGGATATTTATGTGCCCATTGCCAATCGATTAGGATTATACCGGATAAAATGGGAATTAGAAGATTACTCATTGCTCAATTTAGCTCCCAGACAATACAATGATCTTGCAGCCAAGGTGGCCAAGAGCAGGGCAGAGAGAGAAAAGTATATTGAGTTTATAAAGAATAGAATAGCAGAAGAATTACAAAAATTTGGTATCAAAGCAACTATTCAAGGTAGACCGAAAAATATTTATAGTATCTATAAGAAAATGGAAGAGCAGGATAAAGATTTTTTCCAGATCTATGACTTGATGGCTATAAGGATTATCTGTGATTCGATTAAAGATTGTTATGCTGCACTGGGCCTGCTGCATTCTATATGGAAACCTATGCCGGGGAGATTTAAGGATTATATTGCCATGCCAAAATCCAATATGTATCAATCCCTGCATACTACCGTTATAAGTGCTGAAGGCGAACCATTGGAAGTTCAAATTAGAACAGTAGAAATGCACAGAACATCCGAGTATGGTATTGCTGCTCACTGGAAATACAAGGAAAAAGGGGATGCCTTAAAGGATAAAAAATTTGAAGAAAGATTAACCTGGTTAAGACAGATATTAGAATGGCAAAAAGAATTAAAAGATCCACTGGAATTTATGGAAAACTTAAAAATTGATCTATTGCAATACGAAGTTTATACTTTTACACCAAAGGGTGATGTGAAGATACTGCCTTTAGGGTCGACCCCTGTGGATTTTGCTTATGCCATTCACACAGAAATAGGTCATCGTTGTGTAGGGGCTAAAGTAAACAATAAAATTGTCCCTCTTGATCGCAGATTAAAAAGTGGAGACATTGTAGAGATATTAACTTCTAAAACATCCAGTGGACCCAGCAAGGATTGGATGAAATTTGTTAAGACATCCGGCGCCAAAACGCGTATTAAATCATGGTTCAGGAAGGAATTTCGTAATGAAAATATAGAACGGGGCAAAGGATTGCTTTTAAGGGAATTGGAGAAATACAAAATACCCTGGAATGCTGTGCTGGAAGGAAAATTGGGCGATATCTCTCAATCGATGGGCTACACCGATCTCGATACCTTACTTGAAGCTACAGGCTCTAAGAAAGTAAGCCCCGGTCAGTTAATTAACAAAATTTTGCCTCAAGAGAAAAAACAGCCAATCCAACTTAAGGAAGAAAGTAAAAAAGAAAAGAAAATTGAAAAAGGCGTAAAGATTGATGGTGTAGATAATATTCTGGTCAGGTTTGCTAAATGCTGTCATCCTGTTCCAGGGGATGAAATAATCGGGTATATCACCAGAGGAAGAGGCATTACAATTCACCGGGTAGAATGTCCAAACCTGAAAAATATTTCGGGAGAAGAAGGGCGTTTAATTAATGCTGAATGGCATGAAACGGGGAATGATTATTTTCCAGTAAATGTCAAGATTGTTTCTGCCGATAGAAAAAATTTAATTTCAGATGTATCAATGGTCCTTTCGAATTATAAAGCGGCAATTAAACATATTGACGGTTCGGCAAATCAAAACAGTATTGCTGTGATTCATTTAACAATAGAAGTCAGTACGCTTGATCATCTAAGAGAGATTATAGCACGCTTAAAAAGCCTGAAAGCAGTTAAAGAAGTCAAAAGAATTGAAGGAGAGTAGTAGAGGAAAATGATATGAGAGCAGTTGTTCAGAGGGTTAGTAAAGCTTCGGTGGAAGTTGATAATCGGACAATATCTCAAATTAGCCATGGTATGCTCATTTTATTGGGAATTAAAAAAGGCGATACCGTTAAAGAAGCCGAATTGTTGGCAAAAAAAACGGCAAATCTGAGAATATTTAGTGACCAGGAGAGCAAGATGAACCTTTCATTAATAGATATTAATGGCCAGGTCATTGTTGTATCACAGTTTACACTCTATGGCAACTGTAAAAAGGGAAGAAGACCTAGTTTTATAGAGGCAGCATCGCCGGAAGAGGCTAATTCACTTTACCAGTACTTTATTCAATGCCTTAAAAATGAAGAAATATCTGTCCAGGCAGGACAATTTCAGGCATTTATGCAGGTAACAATAATAAATGATGGTCCCGTAACCCTGATTTTAGACAGTGATGAGTTGTAAAATAAATAAGGAGGTTTAAGAATATTAAGAATAACTTTGATTATCTATATATTAAGAAAATAGTCTTAGGTCAACTGGCAACGAATTGTTACCTGTTGGGTTGCAACAGGACTAAAGAGGCTGCTGTCATTGACCCTGCAGAAGAAAATAATGTGATATTAACTCAATTAGAAAACCATGGTTTTCACCTTAAATATATTATTAATACCCATGGGCATACAGATCATATTGGTGGAAATAAAATGTTGAAAGAAAAATTTTCAGCCAGATTATTAATTCATCGATTGGATGAAGCTATGCTCATTGATTCCCAAAAAAATTTATCTTTTTATACCGGTATTTCAGTCCAATCTCCCCCCGCCGATGATTATCTGGAAGAGGGAAAGAATATCAAGGTAGGTTCTTTGGATATCTTAGTGATTCATACTCCAGGTCATTCTCCCGGTAGTGTTTCACTAAAGGTGGATAAAAAGATTTTTACAGGTGACACCCTGTTTGCCAACGGAATCGGTCGAACTGATTTACCTGGCGGATCATTATCGGAAATAAACCATTCCATAAAAGAAAAACTCATGGTTCTTGATAGTTCCTGTGAGATATTACCTGGTCATGGACCCAGTTCGACTCTTAAAAGAGAAATTGAGAACAATCCATGGCTTCACTAAAAGTTAAAAGAATAAATAGATTTTTTTAGAAGGAGGATGATAATGCTATACGATATTCAGGATATTCATCTAGCGGAAAAGGGTATGAAAAGAATAAAATGGGCCCAAAATCAAATGTCGGTGCTGGAAGCAATCAGGAAGCGTTTTGAACAGGAGAAACCGTTCAAACAGATTAGGGTTGCTGCCTGTCTTCATGTGACGACCGAAACTGCCAATCTTATGATAGCCTTGAAATCCGGAGGTGCCGAGACTATCCTGTGTGCTTCAAATCCTCTAAGTACTCAGGATGATGTAGCAGCATCATTAATAAAAAATTATGAAATTCCTGTCTTTGCAATAAGAGGCATAGATAAAAAGGGTTATTATCAGCATATTGAAAAAACATTAGATATAAAACCGCATATCACCATGGATGATGGCGCAGATCTGGTATCAACGATTCATTCCAACAGGAAAGACTTAATTAACAATATTATTGGTGGAACAGAGGAAACAACCACCGGTGTTGTTCGACTAAGAATTATGCAGAAAGAAGGAACTTTGCAGTACCCAATTATTGCCATTAATGATGCTTTAACAAAATATCTTTTTGATAACCGGTACGGTACCGGACAGAGTACCATAGATGGTTTATTCAGGGCTACCAATATTCTGTTGGCCGGTAAAATCGTAGTCATTTGCGGATATGGATGGTGTGCCAGGGGGGTGGCAAACCGAGCTAGGGGAATGGGAGCACGCGTTGTTGTCACCGAAATTAATCCTCTTAAAGCGCTGGAGGCAGTGATGGATGGTTTCCAGGTGAGTCCAATACGGAAAGCAGCTGCAATAGGTGATATATTTATTTCTTTAACCGGAAACAAGAATGTAATTTCCAGGAAAGATTTTTTATTGATGAAAGATGGTGTTATACTGGCCAATGCAGGACATTTTAATGTGGAAATAGACATCCCCTCTTTAGAAAATTTAGCGATAAGCAAGGAAACAGTTAGAGAGAATGTTCTCTCTTATCACATGAAAGATAAAAAGAGAATTTACTTACTTTCTGAGGGAAGATTACTGAATTTAGCTGCAGCAGAAGGCCATCCCGCCAGCGTTATGGATATGAGTTTTGCCAATCAGGCTTTATCTATAGAATATCTCCTAAAAGAAGGACAATCCCTGTCAAAAGAGGTTTATCCTGTACCAAGGGACATTGATGAGAAAATAGCCTTTCTGAAACTTCAGAGCATGGGGATTAAAATTGATCAACTTACTTCTGAACAAAAAAGATATCTGGAAAGCTGGCAAGAGGGAACTTAGTTCATACCTGTTTCCGGCAAAGATGTTATAGGGAAGGCTTAAAATGATCTTTAATAATAACCTTTGGGAATACCTGAAAGAAGGATTTTTAAACCTGATTTACCCTCTTAGTTGTGAAAATTGCGGTGAAGAGATTAGAGAATCCAAGGGGTTTGCAATTTGTAATAATTGTATG
>Ga0068714_10003827_pt1 | contig 17398 bp, 10 predicted proteins | sample MTBNYHSulfiMetaG_FD_62988 | JGI IMG/M metagenome (GOLD analysis project Ga0068714, IMG submission 62988) | Enrichment culture microbial communities from rom New York Harbor, USA that are MTBE-degrading - MTBE-NYH (New York Harbor Sulfidogenic)... | ecosystem: Environmental > Aquatic > Marine >...
ATGTCCGGGCTCCTTCTCAGGGTATATGCGGTTCTTGATGGCGGCAGTTCGCTCCGCTGGCTGGAGGCAGCTGCCGCTGGGGGGGGCGTTAGCCCCCCCCAGATGCGCATCACTCCTTGCGCCCGCCGGCGAACCTCTCGACCTGCAGAGTCTTGGGGTTGACGACGACGCCATACTGCTGTTCCGCTTGCTCGAAGCTGATGTAGCCGTTCTTCAGATCGTCGAGCACCCGATCGACCGGGCGCTTGAGCGGGTCGCCCCAGCCCGCGCCGGTCGAAGTCATCACCCGGATGATCTCATCGCTGTTCAAGGTCAAGCCGCTGATGACAGCATGGCGCTCTTTCGTGCCGTCGGCCCGCACAATGACGACATGGTTTGGCGAGCCGGGTTGTCCTCCCTTCAGAGGCCAGGGCGGAACCTTGTCGCGGGTGTAGGCCACGGTAAGCCAGGCATTGTCGGACTTCATACGGTAGTCGATGCGGACTCCCTTTCCGCCGCGGTGGAAGCCGGCGCCGCCGTCCTCATCGTGGAAGCTGAGATAGTCCACCGTCACCCCGTAGCGGGCTTCGGCCACCTCCGCCGGGCAGTTGTAGGTCTCGCCGTGAAAGGCGCTGAACTGCGCCGGGTTGCCGTCGGCCTGGGGAGAGCCGCCCCAGCCGCCCAGCTCCGGCTCGATCACGGCATAGGCCCGGCCGGTATCGGGATGGGTCCCGCCAAAGAGGGTGCCGCAGATGGAGGCAAACCCACCGGCGGGCAGGCGATCGGGCAGCACCTCGGCTACCGCCCGCCAGATCAGGTCGTGGAGCCGGATACTCAGCTCGTAGTAGATGCCCATGGCCGCCGGGTACTTGGGGTCAAAGATGCTGCCATGGCGGGTCAGCACCTTCAGCGGGCGGAAGGAGCCGCCGTTGGCGGTGCGGTCCGGCGAGACGATCCCCTTGAAGGCGATCTGGCAGCCGGTCACCGCCTCATCGCGGCTCATGTTAAAGGGGCCGCGGTCCTGGTCCGGATTGTCGCGCAGATCGACGATGAACTCGGTATCGGTGACCTCGATCGTCACCCGGTACTTCTCGCCCGAATCCTGCGGCTCGACCAGCGAATAGGTGCCCTTGGGCAGGTTTTTCAGCGCGGCCAGGCTGACCCGCTCGCCATAGTCGAGGAACTCTTCCACCGCGCGCAAAAAGACTTGCTGGCCGTACTTGTCCACGATCTCCAGGATCCGGCGCTCGCCGACGCGGACCGAGGCCACCCCTGCCCACAGGTCGCCCGTCAAAAAGTCGGGCATGCGGCAGTTGGCGGTCAGGATGTCAAAGACCGACTCGATCGGCTGGCCCCGCGAGAAGAGCTTGACGGCCGACAGGATCATGCCCTCCTGAAAGATCTCGGTCGCATCGGTCGACATGCTGCCGGGAACCATCCCGCCGACATCGTTCCAGTGGGCGATGTTGGCCGTCCAGGCCACCAGGTCGTCGCCGGCAAAGACCGGCATCACCAGCACCACGTCGTTCAGGTGGGTCACGCCGCCGGTATAGGGATCGTTGGTGATAAAGATGTCGCCGGGCTCGACGGCGCCGGGCTTGTTGTGCTTTTCGATCACCTTCTTGACCGACTTGTCGAGAACCCCGACAAAGGCAGGGATGCCGGCGCCCGAACCGGCCAGCTCACCGTACCTGTCGGTGATGCCGGTGCCCATGTCGAGCACCTCGTAGATAATGGCGCTCATGGCCGTGCGGCGCAGGGCGGCGAACATCTCGTCGGCGGCTGCCTGCAGCGAGCTCTGGATGATCTCGAGGGTGATCGGATCATAGTTTTCGTTCACGGGTCCTCCTCACTTTCCGGTGTGAATCTGGTAGCCGCCATACTCGTCGACGTGACATGGCAGGCCTGGCGGAATCACGGTTGTGGCCCCGGCTTCCTCGATAATGGCCGGCCCGGCGAACTTCATGCCCGGCTCCAGCAGGTCGCCGTTGTAGATCGTGGCGCGATGGATGCCGGCGCCCACATAGTCGACGACCCGCAGCCCTTTGACCGCCTCCTCGACCTTCCGACCGGTGACGGGGGCCTTTTCCGGGGTCAGTTTGTCCACTTCGGCGATGGCCACCAGGTGATACTCGACCAGCTCCACCGGGGCGTCGAGCCGGTAGGTGTATTCGCGCTCATAGTCGCTGTCAAACCGCTCGCGGATGGCCGCGGCCTGCTCGGGGGTAATCAGCCCGGCCGGTAGGACAATCTCGACCGAGTGCTCCTGGTTCTGGTAGCGGCAGCGGCCGTAGCGCAAAAAGTGGACGCGCGACGCGTCGATCTCTTCCGCGGCGTACTCCTGCAGCGCCTTCTCCTCCAGCTTCCGCAGCCCCTCGTCGAGCTGGGCCGGCGCCTCGGGCAGCGACAGGTCCACGATGTGGGTCTGAAGGTAGTCGCGGCGCAGGTCGCTGAGCATCATCCCCCAGGCCGAAAACACGCTCGACTGCTTCGGGATCACCACCTTCTTGATGCCCAGTTCCGTGGCCAGCGCCACCCCATGCATGCCGCCGCCGCCGCCAAAGGCGATCAGCGTGAAATCGCGCGGGTCGTGCCCCCGGTTGACCGAGATCAGCTTGATCGCGTTGACCATGTTGTTGTTGGCGATGCGGATAATGCCGGCTGCCACGTCTTGTGGCGTGAGGTTGAGCGTGTCGGCCAGCTTGCCCATGGCGCGAGCCACCGCATCCATATCGGCCTCGATCGTGCCTCCGCAGAAATAGTGCGGGCTGATGCGGCCGAGGGCCAGGTTCGCGTCGGTGGTCGTCGCTTCGGTGCCGCCCCGCCCGTAGGACACCGGTCCCGGCACCGCCCCGGCGCTCTGCGGCCCGACGTGGAGCCGCTGGAATTCGTCAACCCAGGCGATCGACCCCCCACCGTTGCCGATCTCCACCAGGTCCACCACCGGAACCATCACCGGGTAGCCGGACGAGGCGTTGCTGCGCTCGATCAGATAGTTGGTGTTCAGTTTCACATGGCCGCCGGTAATGAGCCCGCACTTGGCCGTCGTCCCGCCGATGTCGATGGCGATGGCGTCTGGCTCTCCGATCAGCCGGCCCAGCGCCGCAGCCCCCCAGATGCCGCTGGCGGGGCCCGACTCGACCATGGTGATCGGGATCTGGCGCGCGCTCTTGACGGTGTCGACGCCACAGTTGGACTGCATGATGTAGGGCGTGCAGCGCATGCCCGCCTCGTACAGGATGCTGGTCAGGCGGTCAAGATAGCGGTGGGCGATCGGCTGCACGTAGGCAGACAGGACCGCCGTGTTCGTGCGCTCGTACTCCCGCCACTCCCGCGTGATTTGGTGTGAGGCCACGGCCGAGACCTCCGGCCACAGCCCCTGCACCTTGGCCAGCAACTGCTCCTCGTGGGCGGGGTTGGCATAGGAGTTGAGCAGGCAAATAGCCACCGCTTCAACGCCGTCAGCCCGGAAATCGTCCAGGATGGCCGGCAGGCCCGCAAGGTCGAGCGGTGCGGTCTCGACTCCCTTGTAGTTGATCCGGCCACCCACCTCGCGGCGCAGGTAGCGGGGCACGAACGGCTTGGGCTTGCGGTACTCCAGGTTAAAGAAATCTGGGCGGTTGCCGCGGGCGATTTCGAGGACGTCGCGAAAGCCCGTGCTGGTCAAAAGCCCAACCTTGGCGCCCTTTCTCTCGGTGATGGCGTTGATGACGATAGTCGTCCCGTGCACAAAGGACGCAAAATCCGCCGGCGAGATGTTGTTGGCCCCGATGACGTCCATCACTCCCTGCTCGAACTGCCCGGGTGTGGTGTGGCTCTTGCCGGTGACCACCTGGCCGTCCTGGGTTACGTAGACGAGGTCCGTGAACGTCCCCCCAATGTCGGTAGCTACTCTCAGCATAGTACTATCCTCCACGATTGGTTTAGAGCTTCCGTCTCTGAATGTGCTGGGTTGGCCGCGGCGGGGCGCCGGCTACCCGCGCGCCGTTTCCTCCTCTAGAACAGCTTCGGCGCCGGTTGCGCGCCGGTCAGCCGGAGGCTGCTCCGGTTGACCGAAGAGGTGACAGCGCACCAGGTGGCCGGGCTGCACCTCGACCATGACCGGATCGAGCGTCGAACAGATGTCTTTCCTGTGCGGGCAGCGAAGATGAAAGCTGCAGCCGCTGGGGATGTTGACCGGGCTCGGGATCTCGCCCCGCGAGACGATTTTGCGCGGTTTCAGCGCTTCCTCCTCTTCCGAGATCACCGGGATGGAGGAAAGGAGCATCTGCGTGTAGGGGTGGAAGGGCGTGCGAAAGAACTCGACGGCATCGGCGACTTCGCATATCTTGCCGAGGTACATGATTGCGACGCGCGAGGCTACGTTGCGCATCAGGCTCAGGTCATGGGTGATAAACAGGTAGGAAAGGTTGAACTCCTTCTGCAGCCGGATCAGCAGGTTGATGATCTTGCCCTGGATCGACACGTCCAGGGCCGAAGTCGGCTCGTCGAGAATGATCAAGTTCGGCTCTGTCGCCAGGGCCTGGGCGATGCAGACCATTTGCTTCTCGCCGCCACTGAGCGCTTGCGGGTAGCGGGGCAGATAGTCAGCCGTAAGCTCGACCATGTCGAGGAGGCGCATCGTCTCCTGCAGGGTATTGACGCCCGGCCGGTGCAGCCGCAGCGGCAGCTCGAGCAGCTGGCGGATGGTGCGGCGCGGGTTCAGCGAGGAGCCGGGATCCTGGAACACGATCTGGATCTCTTTCCGCAGCGCCTGGGGGCGCCGCTTCTCGGTAAACAGGTCCCGGTCGCGAAACCGGATCTCGCCCGAAGTCGGGCGGTACATACCGATGGTGGTGTAGGCCACCGTGCTCTTGCCCGAACCCGACTCGCCGACCAGCCCGAACGTCTCCCCATCCTTGATGCTGAACGACACGCCGTCCACCGCCTTGACGGTGATCGGGGTGCGCTGCACGAGGCCCTTCTTGCCGATGACAAAGTACTTTTTCAGATCGGTGAAGCTCAGGATATCACTGGGCATCGCTGCCTCCTGGCTGGCCGCCGTCGCGGTACAGAAAACAGGCCACCTGGTGGTCGCTGCCGACGTCGTAAAAGGCCGGTTTCTCCTGGCGGCAGATCTCCATCGCTTGCGGGCAACGCGGATGGAAGCGGCAGCCCGGAGGCGGCTGCATATAGGCCGGGATGCGCCCCGGGATGCCGTCAGAGACCCCGCCGCCGGATAGCCTGGGCACGGCCGCCATCAGCCCGCGGGTGTACGGATGAAACGGCTGCCGAAACAGCTCCGGCGTCGCCGCGACCTCGACCATGTTCCCGGCATACATGACATATACCCGGTCGGTCAGCTCCCTCACCACCCCCAGGGTGTGGGTGATGACAATGACCGACAGCCCCTTCTCCTCCACCAGGTTGTGCAGGAGGCGCAGGATCTGATCCTGGATGGTGACATCGAGCGAGGTGCCCGGCTCGTCGGCGATGAGCAGCCGCGGGTTGGCGACCAGGGCCATGGCAATGCACACCCGCTGGCGCATCCCGCCGCTGAGCTGCACCGGATAGGTATCCAGCATCCGCTCGGGGTCGGGCAGCGCCACCTCCTTCAGCGGCGCTATCGCCCGCTCGCGTATCTCGCGGCGCGACAACCGGCCGTCAGTCGAGTAGCGCACCACTGCCTCTATCTGCTGGCCGACTGTAAAGACCGGATTGAGGGCCGCCGTGGGATCCTGGAAGACCATCGCAATGCCGCGGCCGCGCACACGGCGAAGCTGCGCGGCGTTCATCTTGAGCACGTCCTGGCCTTCGAACCGGATCTCGCCCCCCGGAATCAGGGCCGGCGGCATCGGCAGCGTGCGCAGGGTTGCCCGCATCGACGTCGTCTTGCCGCACCCCGTCTCCCCCACCAGCCCCACCTTCTGCCCTCGCTTCACGACCATGTTGATGCCATCCAGGACCTTCAGGGTGCCGCCGTACACCTGAAAGTGAACGCTCAAGTTCTTGATGTCGAGAATCGGTGTCTCGTTCATCTAGCCCTCTTCCCCGGCGAGCATGTCCCGCAGGCCGTCCCCCAGCAGGTTGAAGCCGAGGACGATCAACACGATGGCCAGGGCCGGGAATGTGGCAATCCACCATTGATCGGGCAGGTACTTGGCGCCACTGGAGACCATCGTCCCCAGGCCGGGCTCCGGTGGCTGGACACCCAGGCCGACATAGCTCAGTGTGGCGCCGATGATGATCACCCAGCCCACATCCAGGCTGATCTTGGTAAAAATGGGCGAGACGATATTGGGCAGGATCTCGCGGAACAGGATATGGGCGGTGCTCGCCCCCATCGTCTCGGCCGAAATGACAAAGTACTCGTTACGCAGGGTGGAGGTCAGCCCGTAGACCAGCCGCGTATACCACGGCCACCACATCAGCGAGATGGCCATCATGGCGTTCCACAGGTTTGGCTTGAGAATCGAGGCGATGGCCAGCGCCAAGATGAGCGGCGGGACGGCAAGAAAAATGTCGGTGAGGCGCATGATGATCGTGTCGATGCGCGTCCCCTGGTAGTAGCCGGCCACCAGGCCCAGCAGCACACCGGGGGGCACCACCAGGGCCAGGACAAGCACGCCCATCAGCAGCGCGTTTTGGAACCCAAAGATCACCCGGCTCAGGATATCGCGGCCGATCTCGTCGGTGCCAAAGGGATGCGCCAGGCTGGGCGGCAGCTTGGCGTTGGGAAAGTCGGTGAATGGCTTGACGTGTTCCGGATAGGGGACCACGACCGGGGCCAGGATCGCCAACAGGATAACCAGCAGCACCATCCCCCCGCCGACGAGCGACAGGGAATTGCGTGAGAACTTGTACCAGGAGCGCCCCAGGTTCTCCAGCCTGGTCTTGCGCTCCATCTCTCTGATCTGCTTTGGGGTGGGGGCCAGGCCAGCCTCACCGGCGAATGCCGCATGGTTCATGGCGCTATTCACTCCTTGCCGCGCTCAGCCGGATCCTGGGGTCGAGCGCGCCCACCACGAGATCGACGACGATGTTGGCGATCGTAAAGGTGACCCCGAGGATCAGGATCACGGCGGCGATGGCGTTCAGATCCTTGCGCAGCATGGCGTTCATGCCGTAACGCGATAGGCCGGGCCAGTTAAAGATCATCTCCACCAGGAAAGCGTTGCTCAGCCCGGCGGCAAAGTCAAGGGCAAAGACTGATACCACCGGGATGAGCGAGGGTTTGAGCAGGAAGCGGGTCATGATCGACCGCTCCGGGATGCCGAGAGAGCGCGCGGCGGCGATATAGTCCTTGGCCAGGTTGTCGGACATGCTGGATCGGGTGATGCGCGCTTCCTGCGCCAGCGAGCCCATCGCCAGGGCCATCGCCGGCATCAGCATATGCTTGAGGGCGTCCCAGAATGTGCCCAGCTGGCCGGCCAGCAGGGCATCGATGGTGATCAGGCTGGTCACGACGGGTGGCTTGGGCACCCCTTGGCTGAGACGGCCAATTGGCGGCAGCCACTCCAGCGCCAGCCCAAACGTCAGCAGAAAGATGATGCCGAACACGAAGGAGGGAGTGACAATGCCAAAGTAGGACAGAATGCGGACCGCGTTGTCGACCCAGCTGCCTTTGAAGCGTGCCGAGAGCGCGCCGAGGCCGATGCCCGCTATCCCGGCGATGGCTCCCGAGAAGAAGACAAGCTCGAGCGAGGCAGGCAGGAACTCGCGAATGTCGTCGGCCACTGCACGCCGGGTAAAGAGCGACAGCCCAAAGTCGCCCTGTAGTGCGTCGCGAAGCCAGTAGAAGTACTGGACGGGCAGCGTGTCGTTCAGGTGCATCTGCTCACGCAGGTTGTCGACGACCCACTGCGGCGCGCGAGAACCCAGCGCCACGCGCGCCGGATCGCCCGGCATGACGCGTGAGATGACAAAGATCAGGATCGAGAGCCCCAGTAGGACAAAGATCGATTGGAAGATCCGGCGCGCAATAAAGATCACATATCGCACAAGCCTCACCCCTTTCGGTAGCCGCCAAAATCCGGGTGGGGAGACCCCAGGCAGGGTTGGCCTGGGGTCCCCCCGGTGATACGGTTTAGGGCGCGTTCACGCCGATGGCGGGCAGCCAGAAGGCATACCCCATCAGCGGGCTCTGCTCTGTTGGATCCCAGTCCACATAGCTCACCACAGCGTGCTGCTCGAGCTGATCGTACAGGAACAGGGAAGGACACAGCTCCATGATCTGGGCTTCCAGATCGGCATACTTGGCGAACCGCTCGGCCTGGTCGGCCGTGGCCAGGGCGTCCTCGATGGCCGCATCCAGCTCGGCATCGAGCAGCCACTCATTCTGCTGCCACGTGTTGGCTGTGCTGGAGTGATAGCGGTCCTTGATCATCAGCCCGGCCTCGGGCAGCGCCGCCGAGACGTACACCGTCACCACGTGCGGGCTCGTCTCCTGCGCGGCCATTTCTTCCACCACGCTCAGCCACGGCGTCTGGACCACGCTCACGGTCATGCCAATCTCGGCCATGTTGGCCTGGAAGAGCAGGGCGAACTTTTCCTCCGCCGGCACCTCCGAGATCCAGTGCACCTCGACCGGGTAGCTGGCCAGGTCGTCGGCGTACTGGCACTGAGCCATCTCCTCGCGTGCCTTGTCCAGGTCGCGCGAGTAGGTCATGACGTTCGGATCGTGCCCGCCCAGCTCGGCCGGCACGGGGCCGTCCATCACCGGGGTGCCGGGCCATTCCAGCGCCACGGCGGCCTCATAGTCAAAGGCGTAGGCCATCGCCTTGCGGCAGTGGATGTCATCGGTCGGGGCCACGCGGGTGTTGAGCATGTAGTAGAAGCCGGTCATGCTGAGGAAGGTTCGAATGTCCACGCCCTCGATCTTGTCCAATGCCTGGTAGGCCTCGACCGTCTGCCACTGATCCGAGATCTCGAGCTCTCCACCGCTCATCATGGCCCGGACGGTGGCCGCCTCGGTGGTGCCGATGAACTTGACCTGGGTCGGCGCGTTGGGCAGGAACTTGTCGGCAGCCCAATACTCGTCGAACTTTTCCAGCAGGCAGTACTCCTCCAGCGGGAACTCGATGATCTTGTAGGGCCCCGATCCGGCATCGTTGGTCAGCAGCCATGTCTTGCCATAGTCGCCCTCGGCGCCGTATGCCCCTTCGGCGACCGTGTTGGCGCGGACCATCTCCTCGTTCAGGATGTAGAGGCGGGCAAGGCTGGGCACAAAGAGGCCGCTCGGCTGCTCGAGCTGGAAGACGACCGTATAGTCATCAGACGCCTCCACCGACGTGATGCCGCTGATCAGATAGGCATAGCCTTCGCCGATCGCTTGCAAGCGGTTGTAGGTGTAGACGACATCGCTGGCCAGCAGCTCGGAACCGTCGTGGAACTTGACCCCCTTCTGCAGGTGGAAGGTGTAGGCCAGGCCGTCGTCAGAAATGTCCCACGATTCAGCCAGCCACGGCTCGGTGCCTCCACCGGCCACCGGCATAACCAGCGTGTCGTACACGTTGAGCAGGGCGGTGGAGGACGCATAGTCGCTGCCGACCGCGGGGTCGGCGTAGAGCGGCCACGAGAAGGTGACGCGCAGCAGCCGCTCTTCGGCTGCCGGCTCGGCGGCCGTCGCCTCTGGCTCGGCCGTCGCTTCCTGTGGCGGCTGTGTAGCCGGTGGTGCCTCTGTCCCACCACAAGCGGCAAGCATCATCGCCATCACCAATATCATTACGACCAGACCTGACAGCTTGTTCATTTCGTTTCCTCCTCCATTGCGTTTCAAATTGCCTGCGGCTCTGTCGAGAACTAGATGCTGTGGACTTCACCTCCTTCCGCTGTATCCCCCCCTGGCGTTGGTGACCAATAGGGTATCTGCCCATTCTCCCAGGAAGATACCAGTGTCGCGGCTGTGCGCTCCAGGTTGACGCGCGTCAGCCGTTCTGCCTCTTCCGCAGCGCCTTGCTGGACCAGCGCGAGCAGCTCCAGGTGCTCCTTGAGCGTGTGGCCATAGAGGGCGTCCACGCTAAAGGCCATGTGCCGGTACAGGCCGGCCATGTCGAGGTGTTTCATGATCAGGTCATACAGCCGTGGCCGCCCGGCAATGGCATAGAAGGTAGCATAGAACTGGCGGTTGACCACCAGCAGCTCCCAGCGGTTCCCGGCGTAGAACGGCCTTTCCATCTGCGCGACCAGGGCGTGGAGCTTGGTGAGGTCCTCGGGGCCGGCGGCCTGCGTCGCCAGCAAGGCGCCATAGCCCTCGAGCGGGATGCGGATGCTGTACAGGTCCTTGAGATCCTCCAGCGAGAAGGCGGCGACGGAGGCGCCCTTGCGCGGCAAGAGCACCACCAGGCCGTCCGCGGCCAGCGCGTGCAGGGCTTCGCGAATGGGGGTGCGGCTCACCCCCATCTGCTCGGCGAGGTCGTCCTGAACCAACCGTTCTCCTGGCCCCAGGTGGCGATTCAGAATGAGACCTCGCAGCCGATCCTTCACCGACTCCACTGTCGGCTGGGCGGCGGCTGCAGCATGTCCTACCGGTCTTGGCATGATCCACCTCTGGCGGACTGTGTCCGCTCGATAGCGTGCCCAGGCAGAGCTCCGGAGAAATGCTGGCGCGATGCTGGGCCGTTTGTGGCTGCTAGAGCCCTGCCATTCTGCTCTTGGTGGCGCTGAGCAACTCTTCGCTCAGGCGATCGATGAACGGGCCCAGCTTTTCCTCATGCCACCAATGCGGATCCGTGTCCAAATACTCCCGCACTGCCAGCAGCAGCGGGTTGCCCTTCAGTTCCGGAGCATACTCTGGCAAGTAGGACAGGAGGTTCATCGTCTGCAGAAGCCGGCCCGAACCGTACATGGCATCCGGCCCCAAGCAGCGTTTGGCGCTGCTGATCAGAAAGGCCGTGATCTCGAACAGGTACTCTTCGCCCGAGTTCGTGTCCTCAGCCATCTCACTCCACCACCTTGACGATCAGCTCGTCCAGCGGCCGCCGTGAGGGCGTCTTGACCTCGCCGGCGGGGTAGCCAAGCGTCACCAGCAGGCAGAGCTCCGATTCCTCCGGCAGCTCCAGCAGCTCCTTCACCTGGCGCCCGTCAAAGCCGCCGATCGCGCATGCCCCCAAGCCCAGGGCGTGCGCGCAGAGCAGGATGTTCTGCAGGGCGCAGCCGAGGTCATAGAGCGACAGCTCGCCCCTGCGGCGGGTATCGAGACAGATGCCGAGCAGGGCGGGGACCTCCTTGATGTTCCCCATCACGCCGGGCATGAACATCTTGAGGGTGCGGATCGTGCGGGGTTGGGTGATGGCCAGGAACTGCCAGGGTTGGCTGTTGCCCGCCGAGGGCGCCCAGCGGGCGGCCTCGAGGAGCAGGTCGAGCTTTTCTCTCTCCACTGGTTGGGTGGTGAATCGCCTGACACTGCGCCGCTGCGTGAGGATGTCCATCAACAATCGGATCTTTTCGTCCACACCCAAACCTCCGACCACGCTGTAGGATAGGGCAAGCTGGGCCGCCTGCCGCTCGCCGAATAAGAGCTATGCATTCGCGGTCTGCCCGCCAAGGCGTTCAGACCCTACGGCATGTGAAAGATGATGGATTGGCGTTGCAACGCCGCAAGGACGTCGTCCAGTGCGTTCTGTATCCGATATTGGATACAGTGTACCACAGTTCCTTACCCGTGTCAAGATCCAGTTTTCGCCCCCGGATCCCAGGGGTTGACACCAGGGTTATCCCGTGATATCATCGAGTGGAGCAGGGCGCTCGATGCAGAGCTTCCATAGCAGACGCCGGATTCCAGTGTCGCCCTCGCGTCGCATTTCATCTTGTTTTCAGGAACCTCCGCCTTTTCGCCGGCGTCTGTATAATGGACAGGAACGTTCCCACACAGAGGAGGGCGGGCAATCATGGCGAACAAGTTGCAGGAATGGGCCAGGCACAATCGAGTTGCGATCCTGGTTGGAACGGCTCTGCTGGCGCTCGGCGCGCTGGCGGCAGTAGCTGTTGTCGTTTTCTGGTGGAAACCCTGGGTTGATGGGCAAGAGGGCGCAACCGTCCCGGTCCTCGTCAGCACGTCGTCCACAAGCGGGTCAGGGGCCGAGGTCGTCGCCGTCTCTGAAGTGGGAGGCGCGGTGGCGGAAAGCGGCGACGGTCAGCTTCCCATCCGCCTGAGCGAGGGCCAGCCGGCGCTCCAGGAAGTGGCCTTCCTGGAGCCGATCAGCGGCGAGCCGCTGTCGGATGACGAAATCGCGGCGATCCTGGCGCGGCTGCCCGCGTTTGCCGCGGAGCCGGGCGATGAGGTGGAGCTCCTCCTGCCGGAGGACCTGCTCCCGCCGCCCAGGCCCGGCGAGACGATAGAGCAACCGTTCCCGCCGCCGGAGGCGCCGGTCGTGCCCGAGCCGGTCGAGGCCGGCCCACTGGAAGTGCTGCGCTTTGGTCCCTCCGGCGAGATCCCCCTGGCCCCTTTCCTGAACGTGACCTTTAACCAGCCGATGGTGCCGCTGGCGACGCTCGACGCCCTGACCGCCGGGGAGGTGCCGGTGCAGTTGGAACCGGCGTTGCCGGGCGTCTGGAAGTGGCTGGGCACCAAGACGCTGACCTTCGAGTACGACTCGACGGCCATCGACCGCCTGCCGATGGCCACCGAATACCAGGCCACGGTCCCGGCCGGAACCCAATCGGCCACCGGTGGGGTTCTGGCCGAGGCGGTGCGCTGGACCTTTAGCACACCCCCACCCAGGATGATCGACCACCTGCCGTCGATCGGCCCGCAACCGCTGCAGCCCCTGTTCGTGATCGCCTTTGACCAGCGGATCGATCCCGAGGCGGCGCTGGCCACGATCCAGGTGACGGCGGATGGCGAGGCCGTTTCGACCCGGCTGGCCACCGTCGACGAGCTCGAGGCCGATAAGGAGGCCGGCCGCCTGGCCGAGCGCACCGGTGAGGGGCGCTGGCTGGCGTTTGTGGCCGAGGAGGCGCTGCCCGCGGATGCCGCCATCGCTGTGGTGATCGGTCCGGGCACGCCCTCGGCGGAGGGGCCGCTGGTCACGACCGCGGCCCAGCAGTACGACTTTCGCACCTATGCGCCGCTGCGCATCACGGATCACGGCTGCTCGTGGTACAACAACGACTGCCCGCCGCTAACCCCCTGGTTCATCGAGTTCAACAACCCCATCGATCTGGACGCCTTTGACCAGGCCATGCTGCGCATCGAGCCGGAGCTGCCCGGCGCCTCGGTGGACATTGTAGGGAACAGGATCGACATCCGCGGGATGACGGCGGGGCGGACCACCTACCGGGTGTGGGTCAGTGGGGAGATCCAGGACGAGTTTGGCCAGACGCTGGGCGAGGATGCCAACCTGAGCTTCAAGGTCGGCTCGGCCGAGCCGATGCTGTTCGGGCCGGACGAGACGCTGGTCACCCTGGACCCGGCCGCGGAAACGCCGGTTTTGGCCGTCTATACCATCAACTACACCCGGCTGAAGGTGCGCGCCTACCAGGTTGAGCCGGACGACTGGCCCGCCTTTGCCGGCTACTTGCGCGAGTGGTATAGCCAGGACAGGCCGCCGGAGCCTCCGGGCCGCAAGGTGATGGACGAGGTCATCAATGTGGAGGCCGCGGCCGATGCCCTGACCGAGGTGGGCATCGACCTGGACCCGGCGCTGGACGGCGACACGGGACACTTGATCGTCATCGTCGAGCCGGAGGGAATAAAGGACGATGAGCGCTACTGGCGCACCGTGCAGCTCTGGGTGCAGGTGACCCAGATCGGCCTGGACGCCCTGGCCGACCACAGCGAGATGGTAGCCTGGACCACCGCCTTGGGCGATGGCAGTCCGCTGGCCGGCGTGGCGATCGAGGATGAAGCCGGGCGGCAGTTGGCGGTCACCGGCGACGATGGCACGGTCCGGTTCAAGCTGCCCCCGGGGGGCACACCCTTGTTGGTGGCCCGCCAGGGCGACGACGCGGCCATGTTGCCCAAGTCGCCGTACCCCTGGGGCGAGGACGAATGGCAGCCGGCGCCGCTGCAGGACGAGCTGCGCTGGTACGTGTTCGACGACCGGGCCATGTACCGGCCCGGCGAGGAGGTGCACGCCAAGGGCTGGCTGCGCTTGATTGGCGGCGGGCAGGCCGGCGACGTGGGCCTGGCCGGCGACGCGGTGCAGACCGTGAGCTACCGGGTGATGGATGCGCAGGGCAACGAGCTGCTCAACGGCCAGACAGAGGTCAACCTCCTCGGCGGCTTTGACTTTGCCTTCACCCTGCCCACCAACGCCAACCTGGGCCCGGCCTGGATCGCGCTCACGGCACAGGGCAGGCTGGGCGGGTTATACGGCTATGACTATGGGCACGAGATCCAGATACAGGAGTTCCGCCGCCCCGAGTTCGAAGTGTCGGCGCGCAACGAGACGGCCGGCCCCTACTTTGCCGGCGGCGAAGCCACGGTGGCGGTCGAGGCTGCCTACTATGCCGGCGGCGCGCTGCCCAACGCGGAGGTGACCTGGCAGGTTACCTCTTCGCCCGGCAGCTACTCACCGCCCAACTGGCCCGACTTTGTTTTTGGCAAGTGGACGCCGTGGTGGTACGGCTACCGGTCGTTCCGTGCCGAACCGGCGTACGACACCTACTGGCCCGCCGTCGAAGAGGTCAAGGTCGAGACCTTTGCCGGGGTGACCGACGCCGCGGGCAATCATTACCTGCGCCTGGAGTTTGACGAGCCCGACGAGATCCAGCCCTTTAGCGTGGTGGCCGAGGCGACGGTGATGGACGTGAACCGCCAGGCCTGGGCTGCAGCCACGACCCTGCTGGTGCACCCCGCCGAGCTGTACGTCGGCCTGCGCAGCGAGCGCACCTTTGTCGAGCGCGGCCAGCCGCTGGTGATCGAGCTTATCGTCACCGATCTGGACGGCGTGCCCGAGCCGGACCGCCCGGTGGAGGTCCAGGCCGCGCGCCTGGAGTGGAAGCACGTGCGCGGGGAATGGACCGAGGAGCCCGCCGATGTGCAGACCTGCACCGTGGGCTCGACCGAGGAGCCGGTGTCGTGCACCTTTGAGACCGAGGTGGGCGGCGAATACCGGATCACGGCGACGGTCACCGACGCCTTTGGCCGCAAGAACCAGAGCCAGTTCACCCGCTGGGTGAGCGGCGGCCAGCGCCCGCCGTCGCGCGAGGTCGAGCAGGAGGAAGTGACCCTGATCCCCGACCGGGAGAGCTACCAGCCGGGCGACGTGGCCGAGATCCTGGTGCAGAGCCCCTTCGGCCCGGCCGAGGGGCTGCTGACGGTGGGCCGCAGCGGCCTGCTGTACACCGAGCGCTTTCGCATCGACGAGGACACGGTCACCCTGCGGGTGCCGATCGAAGAGGCGCACATCCCGAACCTGCACCTGCAGGTCGATCTGGTGGGCGCCGCGCCGCGCACCGACGACCAGGGCGAGCCGCTGGAAGACGTTCCCGCCCGGCCGGCCTATGCCACCGGGCAGCTCGACCTGAGCGTGCCGCCGTTGCAGCGGACGCTGTCGCTTGAGGCGACGCCGCGAGAGAAGGAACTGGAGCCGGGCGGCGAGACCACCATTGATCTGGTCCTGGTGGATGCCCAGGGCCGGCCGGTGGCCGACGCCGAGCTGGCCGTGGTGGTGGTGGACGAGGCGATCCTGGCCCTGACCGGCTACCAACTGGCCGATCCGGTGGCCACCTTTTACCAGACCCGATCCGCGGACGTGGGCAGTTGGTACGCCCGGGCCAGCATCGTGCTGGCCAACCCCCAGGCACTGGCTGCAGAGGGAGCCGGTCGCCAGAGTGCGGCTCTCGATGCCGCTGGTGTCGTTGAAGAGGTGTTGGTAGAGGCAGAGGCGCCGATGGCGCCCGAGGCGATGGCGACCATGGCCCCAGGCCAGGCTGACAAGGACGGAGCCGGTGCGGCGGAGCCGATCCGCGTCCGCGCCGATTTCAACCCGCTGGCCACCTTTGCCCCGGAGGTGCGCACCGACGCCGCCGGTAAGGCGACGGTCGAGGTGTCGCTGCCCGACAACCTGACCCGCTACCGGGTGATGGTGGTGGCCGTGGCCGGGAGTAACCAGTTCGGCTCGGCCGAGGCCAACCTGCTCGCCAGGCTGCCGCTGATGGTCCGGCCTTCGGCGCCGCGCTTTTTGAACTTTGGCGACCGCTTCGAGCTGCCGGTGGTGGTGCAGAACCAGACCGGCGACCCGCTGACCGTGGACGTGGTCCTCCAGGCAGGCAACCTGGCGCTGACCGGCAACGCGGGCCAGCGCGTGACCGTCCCGGCGCACGACCGGGTGGAGGTTCGCTTCCCGGCGACGACGGTTTCGGCGGGCACGGCCCGGTTCCAGGTGGCGGCCGTGTCGGGCGCCTTTGCCGACGCCGCGACGGGGGAGCTGCCGGTCTATACCCCGGCGACGACGGAGGCGTTTGCCACCTATGGCGTGGTGGACGGGGGGGCCGGAGACCAGCCCCTGGCCGTGGCCCAGCCGGTGGCCTCGCCGGGCGAAACGGTGTACGCCCAGTTTGGCGGGCTGGAGATCAGCACCTCGTCGACGGCGCTCCAGGCGCTGACCGATGCCGTGCTCTACCTGGTGTCGTACCCGTTCGAGTGCACGGAGCAACTGGCCTCGCGCATCCTGGCGGTGTCGGCCCTGCGCGACGTGTTGGAGGCCTTTTCGGCCGAGGGCTTGCCGGCGCCGGACGACATGGAGGCGGCCGTCACCCGTGACATCGAGCGGCTGCAATCGCTGCAGAACGACGACGGCGGCTTTGCGTACTGGAGGCGCGGCCGAGAGTCGATCCCCTTTAACACCATCCATGTCGCCCACGCCTTGGAGCGGGCCCAGCAGATGGACTTTTACGTGCCGCCCGACACGAAATCGCGTGCGTTGGACTACCTGAGGAACATCGAGGGGCACTATCCCTCGTGGTACGACGAGGACACCCGCCAGACCTTGAGCGCCTACGCGCTCTATGTGCGGCACCTGAGCGGCGACAGCGATCCGGCCAAGGCGCGGCGGCTGCTGAACGAAGCGGGCCTGGAAGACCTGTCGCTGGACGCGGTGGCCTGGCTGTGGCATGTGCTGCTGGACGACCGTGGCTCGGCGGCCGAGGTGGCGGCCATCGAGCGGCACATTGCCAACCGTGCCGTAGAGACGGCAGGAGCGGCCAACTTTACGACGGCGTACAGCGACCAGACCTACCTGCTGCTGCGCTCGGACCGGCGCACCGACGCCATCATCCTGGACGCGCTGATCGCCGGGCAGCCAGACAGCGATCTGATCCCCAAGGTGGTCAACGGGCTGCTGGCCCACCGCACCGCGGGGCGCTGGGACAACACCCAGGAGAACGTCTTTGTCCTGCTGGCGCTGGATCGCTACTTTAAGGCGTTCGAGGCGCAGACACCCGACTTTGTGGCGCGCATCTGGCTGGGCGAGACCTACGTGGGGGCGCACGCCTA
>Ga0068714_10003831_pt1 | contig 17389 bp, 11 predicted proteins | sample MTBNYHSulfiMetaG_FD_62988 | JGI IMG/M metagenome (GOLD analysis project Ga0068714, IMG submission 62988) | Enrichment culture microbial communities from rom New York Harbor, USA that are MTBE-degrading - MTBE-NYH (New York Harbor Sulfidogenic)... | ecosystem: Environmental > Aquatic > Marine >...
CCTGACGGCAGCCTGGTGCTGGCGGTCGGCGACGGGCCGCTCGCCGCGCACGTCGGCCGGCGGGTCGAGCTCGGGGTGGGCGCCAGCGGCGAGGCGGCGGCGTCCGGGGTGCCGAAGCTGGTGGACCACTACGCCCGCTGGCCGGATCGGATTCTCCTCTACGACCAGTACGCGTTCGGGTCGGTGATCAGCGCCCCGATGGTGTGGCACGGGCGGACCGTCGGGGTCCTGTTCGCCGAGCACCGGCAACCGGGCAGGTTCGGCCCGCGCGAGGTCGAGGTGGCGGCGCTGCTGGCGGCCCAGGCCGCCGCGGCGGTGGCCAGCGCTCGCCTGTACGAGGACCTCGAGCGCGCCTTCAGCGAGCTCGAGCATGCCTACGACGCCACCCTCGAGGGGTGGGTCCGCGCCCTCGACCTCCGGGACAAGGAGACCGAGGGCCACACCCAGAGGGTGAGCCGGATGGCGGTCGAGCTGGCCCGTGCGATGGGTGTGCCGGAGGCGGAGCTGGTGCACGTCCGGCGCGGCGCCCTGCTGCACGACATCGGCAAGATCGGCATCCCGGACGCGATCCTGATGAAGCCCGGACCGCTCGACGACGAGGAGACGGCCGTCATGCGGCGGCATGCCGAGCTCGCCCACTCCGTGCTGGCGTCGGTTGCGCACCTGCAGCCGGCGCTGGCGATTCCCTCCGGCCACCACGAGCGCTGGGACGGCAGCGGCTACCCCCGGGGCCTGAGGGGGGAGGAGATCCCGTTCGCCGCCCGCCTGTTCGCGGTGATCGACGTGTGGGACGCCCTGAGCCACGACCGCCACTACCGGCGAGCGTGGCCGCAGGAGAGGGCGCTGCAGTACCTGCGCGACCGCGCCGGCACCCTGTTCGACCCCCGGGTAGTGGAGGCGTTCTTCCAGACGTTCTACCCGCCCGACCCGTAGGCGCAAACCCGGCGAGGCACCTTCCCCGGGTGTGTGAGACCCCTCCGCGACCCCTTCGAGCTCGCGTTCATTGAACCGCGAAGACGCGAAGAGCGCGAAAAGGAACTCTCCGTGGCACGACTTCGCGTCCTTGGCGTCTTCGCGGTTCAAACCCCCTCGTCGCTGCGCGGTCACCTGCGGCATCCACGTCGACGACGCCGCACGCTCGTCTTTGCGTTTCGGCGGGCGTCCTGCTACAACCCGCGAGGTGACCGACGTGGCAGGTGGGCCGAGTGGGTTCGGGGGCTGGGTCCGCCGGCGGTGGTGGATCTTCAGCACCTACTACGCGGAGGGGTTCCCCTACTCGCTGGTGCGCCTCATGTCCACTGCCTACTTCAAGGACCACGGCGCCAGCCTGCAGGCGATCGGTCTCACCTCGCTGCTGGGCATCCCGTGGACGGTCAAGTTCCTGTGGGCGCCGCTGGTGGACTCGTTCGCCACCAAGCGGCGCTGGCTGCTGCTGGTGGAGGGGGCGGTGGTGGCGGGCATCGCCCTGTTGGGGTTTGCCAGCGCCACACCGGAGCCGCTGGTGGTGGGCTCGGTGGTGTTCCTGCTGCTGGCCTTCCTGGCCGCGACCCACGACATTGCCATCGACGGGTACTACCTGGAGGCCCTCGACCGGTCGGACCAGGCCCGCTACGTCGGGGTGCAGTCGGCGGCCTACCGGCTGGCGCTGATCACCGGTGGCGGGGTCATCGCCTGGGCCTGCGGGCAGTTCTCGTGGCTGGTGGGTTACCTGGCGGCGGCGGCGGTGTTGGGCGGGCTGTGGAGCCTGCACGCCGCGGCGCTGCCGCGGATCGAGCAGCCGAAGCGGCCGTTGGCCGAGCTCGGGCCGTACCTGGCGCGACCGCGGACCGTGGTGGTGGTGGCGGTCGCCGCGGCGGCGGTCCTGGGGGTCTGGCAGCTGGTGCAGCTCGAAGCGCTGGCGCCGGTGACCGAGCAGCTCGGCCGGGTCTCCGCCCCCAACTGGGTGGTGATCGCCCTGCTGGTGGTGCTGGCGGCGGTGGCGGTGCGGGCGCCGGCCCTCAAGCGCCGCCTGTACGCCTCGGACGCCCCCTACGCCCTGGCCTTCGTCGACTACCTCGACCGGCCGCGGATCGGCGTCGTGCTGGCGTTCATCGTCACCTTCCGCCTCGGCGAGGCGCTGCTGCAGAACATGGCGTACCCGTTCCTGAAGGACATCGGCATCACGCTCCAGCAGTACGGCCTGGCCCACAACACCTTCGGCATCGTCGCCACCATCACCGGCAGCATCCTGGGCGGGGCGCTGATCGCCCGCTACGGCCTCAAGCGCTGCATCTGGCCCTTCGTCCTCGCTCTCAACACGCTGAACCTGCTGTACATGTTGATGGCGGTCAAGTATGCGGCCATCTTCCAGCGCCCCGACCTGGGCCGCGCCGACTTCGGCCTGGTGTGCGCCCTGGTTTCCGCCGAGGCCCTCGGCGCCGGCTTCGGCAACGCCGCGTTCACGGTGTTCATCATGCGCACCACCAAGCCCGACCACAAGGCGGCCCACTTCGCCATCGGCACCGGCCTGATGAACATTGCCGGCACCCTGGCCGGGGTGGTGTCCGGGTTCATCGCCGCCAGGCTCGGCTTCGTCGCCTACTTCGGGATGACCATGATCGCGGCGCTGCCGAGCATGTGCCTGATCCCGTTCCTGCCGCTGCTGGACGAGGAGACGCGGCGTGGTGGTGCGGCGTGACCCGTCCGGCGCGACGGGTCGGGGTGGTGGCGGCCGAGCTGGAGGGGGAGCGGACCGGCGTCGGCCGGTTTCTCGAGGGGCTTCTCCAGGGGCTGCGAGAGCTGTCCCTCGACTGGGAGTGGCGGCTGTTCTTTCAGGGTCGGCCCTTCGACCACCCGCTGTGGGGGGATCGCCGGTTCGTGCCGGTCTTCTCCAACCGTGGTGGGAGCCGGGTCGTCTGGGAGCAGCTGGCCCTGCCGCTGGTCCTGCCGCGTCACCGGCTGGACCTGCTCTACAGCCCGGCCTACAGCCTGCCCCCCTGGCGGGGGGCGAGGGTGGTCAGCCTCCACGACCTCTCCTTCGAGCGGCTGCCGGAGGAGTTCGCTCCCCGCGAGCGGTGGCGGCGGCGGCTGCTCGCCCGCTGGGCCGCGCACCGTGCGGCGAGGGTGCTGGTGGACACCGAGCGGGTCCGGCGCGAGGTGACGGACCTCTACCGGCTCGACCCGGGACGGGTGGGGGTCCTCCCGCTGCCGGTCGACCCGCGCTTCCATCCGGCGGTGGACGAGGCCGAGGCAGACCTCGAGGCGTTGGCCGCGGCCGGGGTCGTGCCCCCCTACCTGCTCCACGTCGGGACCGTGCTCGACCGCCGCTGCATGCCGCTGGTGCTGCAGGTCGTTGCCCGTCTCGTCGCCGCACGCCCCGACCTGACCCTGGTGCTGGCGGGTGCCAACCGCCTGCGGGACCCGGACCGGCTGCGGCGGGTGCTGGCGGGGAGCGGTGTCGCCGGACGTGTCGTCCACCTCGGCTGGGTTGCGGAGCCCCTTCTCCCGGTCCTCTACCGCCGCGCCGAGCTGTCCCTGTACCTGTCGACCTACGAGGGTTTCGGGCTGCCGCCGCTGGAGTCGCTCGCCTGCGGCACGCCGGTGGTGGTGAGCGGCGCACCGGGCCTGGACGAGCTCTGGCCCGAGTACCCCCTGCGCTGCCAACGGCTGGACGCGGGTGCGGTGGAGGCGGTCGCACGAGACGCGCTCGAGCCCGCGACCCGCGCCCGGGTCGTCGCCGAGGCGGCGGTGCGTCTCGAGGGGCTGACCCCGGTGGCAACGGCGCGGGCCCTGGTGGCCGAGCTGGAGAGGGCATGAGGGTCACGGCCGTCGTCGTCAGCCACGACTCCGCGCGGGTCCTGCCGCGCTGCCTGGAGAGCCTGGCCGCGGCGGCCGCCGGCGGGCTCGAGGTGGTGGTGGTGGACGGCGGGTCCCGCGACGGCTCGCCCGACCTGGTGCGAGCGCAGCTCCCGTCCGCGACGGTGGTCGAGCTGGGGGAGAACCTCGGCTTCGGCGCCGCCGTCAACCGGGGTGTCTCGGTGACCTCCGGCGACGCCCTCCTCCTCCTCAACCCGGACGCGTGGCTCGAGGGCGACGCTCTCGACCGGCTGGTCGCGGCCCTCGCCGCGAACCCGCGCCTGGGGCTCGTCGCCCCGCGGCTCCGGTACCCGGACGGCCGGCCCCAGTTCGTGTGGGCGCCGGACCGGGGGGTGGTCGGGGAGGCGCTGCAGAAGGCCCGCAACCGGTTCGAGGCGAGGGGATGGAGCCACCGGCCGTTGGAGCGGCTCCTGCGGCTCCTCGGCCCGGGGTGGCTGACCGTGGCCTGCGCGCTCCTGCGGCGGGCCGCGTTCGACCAGGTCGGGGGGTTCGACTCCGGGTACGTCCTGTACTTCGAGGACGTGGACCTCGGCCTGCGGCTGCGGCGGGCCGGCTGGAAGGCCCGGGTGGTGGAGGAAGCGACGGCCTGCCACCTCGGCGGCGGGGGGGAGCCCCTGGCCGAGGCGTCCATGCTCCACTACCGCCGGTCGCAGCTGCGCTACTACCGGCGTCACCGGCCGGCGTGGGAGGCGCGGGTGCTCCTGTGGCGACTGCGCCGCCGGTACCGGGAGGGCCCGGTGGCGGAGTGGCTCGCGGGGCTGTGACGCGGCTCGAGGGAGCAGTCAGCCTTCAGCTCCCGCGCCCGCTCGGTGGCCGCAGCCAGGTGGTGAGGGATCCGGGTTAAGATCGGCTCATGTGGGAAATCGTGCTCCAGGTCGTGAACCTCGTGCTGCTCGGAGTCCTACTGGTCGTCGGCGCGTGGTTCCTGGAGCGGGCCCGGCGGCGGTCGCGGGAGGTCAACGACCAGGTCGAGGCGCTCGGCCGTGCCGTGGGCCGGCTGGAGGCCGCCCTCGGCGCCGAGGAGCAGGAGCGAGCGCGGCAGGACGCCGCGCTCGAGGGCCGCTCCGGCGAGCGCCTCGAGGCGGCGTTGGGGCCGGTCACCGAGCGCCTGGTGGAGCTGGGCCGGGTGCAGCGGGAGGCGGCGCGGGTGCAGCGGGAGGCGGCGCGGGTGGCGCGGGCGGTGGCGGAGGGCCAGCTGGCGCCGGAGGTCGCGGTGCGGCTCGAGGGGCACCTGGCGGAGCTGGCCGCGGACCTGGCGACGGACGAGGGGCCCGAGCCGTAGACCAGTCGAAAGGGGTGCCGTGAGCCCGCTCCGCATCGGTCTCGACATCGGCAAGGCGCTCGGCCCCGACGACGGCCTGGCGACCTCGTCCCGACTCCTGGCGCGTTCCCTGCTCGCCGCGGGGGGCGACCACGAGCTCCACCTCTGCGACCTCCACCATGAGACCCTCGACGTCGAGCGGGCGCGGGCGGTGCTCGGGCCGCTGCCGGCCAACGCCCGGCTCTGCCCACAGGTGCCGGCCGCCGCTGACCTGGACCTGTTCCACGGCCCGGCCCACCGTTTGCCCGACCAGGGACCGTCGCGGGTGGTGTACACCCTCCACGACCTGACGTTCATCTCCCACCCGCGGCTCCACACTCTGGCAAACCGGGTCGACACCCTGCTCGCCACCAGCCGCGCCGTCTGCTCGGGCGCACGGTTCATCGCCGTGTCGGAGCACACCCGGCGGCAGGCGGAGGTGCTGCTCGGCCTCCCGCCCGAGCGGGTCGACGTGGTGCCGTGGGCGGCGGACCCCGAGCTGGGGCCGGGGGACCCCGGCGCGGCGTTTGCCGAGGTCAGGTCCCGACACGGCGTGGACCGGCCCTACCTGCTGTCGGTGGGCAGCCTCGAGCCGCGCAAGAACCTGTGCCGCCTGGTGGACGCCTTCGCCGCCCTGCCCGCGGCCGTGCGGGACCGCCACCTCCTGGTGGTGGTGGGGGGGGAGGGGTGGCGCAACCGGACGATCGTCGAACGCCTCGAGCGGGCAATCGCCGCGGGGTGGGTGGTCCGCCCCGGGCGGGTCTCCCGGGCCGACCTGGCGATGCTCTACCGGGGGGCGGTGGCGCTGGCCTACCCGTCGCTCGCCGAGGGCTTCGGCCTGCCGGTGCTGGAGGCCATGGCCTGCGGTTGCCCGGTCGTGACCTCGGGGACCTCGTCGCTGCCGGAGGTGGCGGGGGACGCCGCCCTCCTGGTCGACCCGCACGACGTCACCTCGCTCACGTCCGCCCTCGAGCGGGTCCTGACCGACGCCGGCCTGCGGGCCGACCTCGGCCGTCGCGGGCTCGAGCGGTCCCGCGGGTACTCCTGGGAGCGGACCGCGGAGGCGACCCTCGCCGTCTACCGGCGCGCCTGCGCCGGGTAGCTCGCCCCTGGGCTTCGACCCCTCTGCTATCCTTCCCCCTCGATGATCGCGGTGTCGCGGCTCGCCAAGTCGTTCGGGGCCCAGACCCTGTTCGAGGAGGCGTCGTTCCAGCTCAACCCCGGCAACCGCTACGGCCTGGTGGGGGCGAACGGCTCGGGCAAGACCACGCTCCTGCGCATCCTCGCGGGGGAGGAGGAGGCCTCGTCGGGGACGGTCTCGCTGCCCCGGCGCCTGCGCCTGGGGGTGCTGCGCCAGGACCACTTCCAGTACGAGCAGATGCCCATCGTCGAGGTGGTGATGCAGGGCCACCAGGAGCTGTGGCAGGCGCTCGAGGCGCACCGGGTCATGGTCGAGGAGGCCGGGGACGACTTCGATGTGGAGCGCTACAGCCGGCTCGAGGACGTCATCTCGAGCCACGACGGCTACGCCTTCGAGGCCAGGGCGGGGGAGATCCTCGAGGGGCTCGGCATCCCCACCCCGCTCCACCGCCAGCCCCTGTCGACCCTGTCGGGGGGGTTCAAGCTACGGGTGCTGCTCGCCCAGGTGCTCGCCGCGGAGCCGCAGGCGCTGCTCTTAGACGAGCCCACCAACCACCTCGACATCCTGTCGATCCGGTGGCTCGAGCGGTTCCTGTGCGGCTACTCCGGCTGCGCGGTGGTGATCTCCCACGACCACCGATTCCTCGACAACATCTGCACCCACATCGTCGACATCGACTACCGGACGGCGGCCCTGTACACCGGCAACTACTCGGCCTTTGTCGAGGCCAAGCGGATGGAGCGTGAGCGCCGGGAGGCGGAGATCGCCCGCCGGCAGAAGCAGATCGACGACCACATGCAGACCGTCGAGCGATTCCGCGCCAAGGCCACCAAGGCGCGCCAGGCGCAGAGCATCCTGAAGCAGATCGAGAAGGTGGTCATCGAGCCGCTGGCGCCGAGCTCGCGCCGCCACCCCACCTTCCGCTTCCGGCAGCGCCGCCCCTCGGGCAAGCAGGTGCTGGAGGTGGAGGGGCTGGCCAAGGCGTTCGGTGACAACCAGGTCCTGCGCGACGTCTCGCTCAACGTCCGTCGCGGCGACCGGCTGGCCATCATCGGCCCCAACGGGATCGGCAAGTCGACCCTGCTCAAGATCCTGGTCGGCCGGCTGCGGGCGGACGCGGGCAGGGTGGAGTGGGGTCACGAGACCTACCCCGGGTACTTCGCCCAGGACCACCGGGAGCAGCTGGGCTCGGCCGACGTGACCGTGGAGTCGTGGCTGTGGGACGCCTGCCCCGGGCAGAACAAGGGCTTCGTCCGCAACCAGCTCGGCCTGGTGCTGTTCTCGGGCGAGGAGGCGGAGAAGCGCCTGTCCAGCCTGTCCGGCGGCGAGGCGGCCCGGCTGGTCTTCGCCCGCCTCGCCCTGGAGCAGCCCAACGTCCTGGTCTTCGACGAGCCCACCAACCACCTCGACCTGGAGGCCATCGACGCCCTGGTCGAGGCCCTCGCGGGGTTCGACGGGACCCTGCTGCTGGTCTCCCACGACCGCTGGTTCGTGTCCCGCCTCGCCACCCGGATCGTCGAGATCACCGAGGAGGGGCTCAACGACTTTCCCGGCACCTACGACGAGTACCTGGAGTCGTGCGGCGACGACCACCTCGACGCCGAGTCGGTGGAGCTGAAGGTGCGTCGGGAGCGGCGGCGGGACCGGGTCGAGCGGGAGGCGCGCGCGAAACAGGACCCGGAGCAGCGGCAGCGGGAGCAGCTGCTGAAGGGCCTCAAGCTGCGGCGGGACGTGGTCACGGCGCGGATCACCGAGGCCGAGGCCAGGATCGGGGAGCTCGACCGGCGCTTCTGCGACCCGGAGCTGTACGAGCGGATGCCGCCGGAAGGGGTGCGGCGGCTGGAGGAGGAACAGCGCCGCCTGCGGGCCGAGGTGGAGGAGCTGATGGCCGAGTGGGAACGGCTCGAGGCCGAGCTCTCCTCGTGAAACGGCCGCTCGAGCGCTGCGCCCGGGTGGCCGCGTTCGTGGTCTGGACGGTGATCACGAGCGGCCTCCTCGCCGAGGGGGTGCTGCGCCTGGTTCCCGCGCTCAATCGCAGCCAGGTGCCGCTGATCCGGCGCATGTCGCTGGAGCTGCACCACGAGCTGAAAGCCCGGGTCGACGGGGTGAGCCTCGAGTGGGGCGACCGGCGGGTACCCTACGCCACCAACTCCCTCGCGCTGAGAGATCGCTCGGCGCGGACCGTTCGGCTCGACGACGGCCGGCGTCGGGTCCTGGTCCTCGGCGACTCGTTCGTGGAGGGGATCGGGGTGGCGTGGGACGACACCTTCGTCGCGCGCCTGCAGTCGCGGCTCGGGGGTGGGGTCGAGGTGCTGAACGGCGGCGTGTCGTCGTACGCGCCGATCCTGGAGGACCTCAAGCTGCGTCAGCTCCTCGCCCAGGGCCTGCGGCCCGAGGTCGTGCTGGTCTTCCTCGACCCGTCGGACCCGGTGGACGAGCTGGTCTACGTCGAGGACTTCGCCACCTTCGACCACCTCGGCGAGCCGGTGGACATGGCTCGGATGGATCCCTACCGCCACGAAACCGTCGCCGGCACCCTGTGGCGCAGGCTCGAGACCTCGTCGCTGCTGGTCTGGAACCTCCAGCAGCTGTTGCCGGCGGGCCGGGACCCGGGTCCGCGGCCGCACCCTACCGGGTACGCGCCGGCCCCGGCGCCGCGCTGGACCGACCTCGAGTCGGCCAAGGCGGACTGGGCCAAGGGTGGCGCCGACTGGGAGACCTGGGGCCGGCGGGCGATGGGGCACCTCCGCGCCGACCTGGAGCGGATGGCGCGGCGGGCGGAGCGGCACCGATTCCGGCTGGTGGCGGTCGCCTACCCGCACCCGACCCACCTCCGCAACCCGCGACAGGGGCAGCTCCTGTCCCGCGCCTGGGCCGAGGTGGCGGCAGCCGCCGGGGTCGAGCTCCAAGACCTGAGCGGAGACTTCGCGGCGCGGCCCGACTGGCGCTCCTGCTTCATGCCCGGCGACGTGCACTGGAACGAGGAGGGGCACCGGTTCGTGGCCGGAGCGGTGCACCGGAGGGTGTTCCTCCCCGATCCCGATCCTGATCCCGTTCCCGGTCCCGACTGACAGGGTGAGGGGCTTCGCGGTGCATCCCCTCGTCGGGGCGCGGTTCACCGCGCCTGTTCACGCGCACGCCACTTCCCGGGGGCGCGGCCGACTGCGGCTCCTCCGAGAAGCGACCCGTTGGAGGGCTCGTGCATGACTGGACGAACGCTCCGGATGAGCCGTATCCATGTAACCTGGTCGTCGAACTGCCGCCGATGGTCCCCGTCCCCCCATCAGCTCCGCACACCTGGCGAGTACGGGCGGTGACGGCCCTGGCCCTTCTCGCCGTCCTCCGGCTCGCTCTCCACGCCGTCGCCTGGCCCGCGTGGGAGGGGCCGGACGAACCGTTCCACCAGGCGCGGGCCGAGGCGTGGGCCGCGCGTCCGCTGGCGCCTGGCGCCAGCCAGGACGTGGTTCCCGCGCGGTTCGTAGCGGCCTTCACCGCCTACCCCTGCGGAGGCGACATGGTCCGCACCTTCGGGTGCGCCGCGTTCGACGGTTCGGGAGCCCTCTTCAACGCCTTCCGGCATCACCCGCCGCGGCTCCCCGGTCGGGAGCATCCCAACTACGAGGCGCACCAGCCGCCGCTCTGGTACGTCGCGGCCGGTTGGATCGTACGGCCTGTGGTCTCCTGGGGCGCCCCCGCCGAGGTCCGGCTCCTCGTCCTGCGGCTCTCGTCAGTCCTCGCGGTCGCCCTCGCCCTGCTCGGGCCCATGCGCCGGCTCTCGGAGAGGAGGGGGGCGGGGCTCCTGGCTGTCGTCTCCATCGTCCTCCTCCTTCCTGCCGGTGCCGAGTCGCTGGCCCGGGCCTCCAACGACGCCTTCGTGTTCCTGCTCGCAGCGTTGACTGTCGAGCGGCTCGACCGGCACGATGCCGGTCTCGCTCTGCCCTTCCTGCTTGCGGCGGGTCCCCTGGTCAAGCTCACGTTCCTGCCGGTGGCGGTTCTTTCAGTGGCCGAGCTCCTGCGCCGGCGGTTGCATCGCCTCGCTGTCGTCGCGGCCCTCGCTTCCGCCGTTGTCCTCCCCGTGCAGGCCCTGCGTGGTTGGGCGTGGGGGGGCACCTACGAGTTGAACCGTGCGGTCGGAGCCCTGAACGAGCAGCTTGGAGAGGCGGCCATCGGCCTCGCTCGCAGCGCCGTCACCTTCGTGAAGACGAGCTTCTGGATCGGCGGCTGGAGCTTCTTCCGCGCTCCCCTCGCGCTCGTCGTCGCGTTCCTCGGCCTCCTCCTCCTCGCCGCGTTTCTTCTGCGCCCCGCCGCTCCCGCCCGCCGTCTGGCCCCGCACGTCCTCGCCGTTGCGGTGGCCGCGGCCGGCTTCGCCGTCCTCGCAGTGGGGAACCGGCGCCTCTTCGGGACCTGGGGCGGCCTCGGCGGTTGGTACGCCTGGAGCTGGCTGCCGTGGCTTGCCGTCGCCGCGGACGACCTCCTCGCGCACCGATCGGCGGGGACGCGGTGGTTCCTCTTCGCAGCGCTGTCGGCGTTCGTCGTCGCGGCCAACGTGGGGTTCGCCCTGGCGGCCGCCCGGCTTTACGGCTGAGGCCGCAAGAGGTGGACAGCTGGGGGTGTGAGGCGCTCACGCAGGGGTAGTGACCCGGGCATCTCACCCCGTCGCCTAGCCCAGCCACCGCTCGACCTCGGCCAGGCAGGCCTCCCGGTCCCGCCGCCAGGCGGACAGGGGCAGCGGCAGCAGGCGCAGGCCGGCCCGGCGGGCGAGGCGGTAGCGCTCGAGGCTGAACGGCTCGCGGAAGCGGCCGGGTTGGCCCACCAGGTCGACGCCCAGGCTCGAGCCGGAGCGCTCCACCACCAGGTCCACCTCGCGCCCGGCGACCGGGAAGGCCGGCCACACGGTGCAGCCGCGCGCCTCGAGCGCCGCGGCCACCTCCACCAGAAACGGGTCGTCCGGTGACGCCGCGGGAGCGGGGACGTCAGGTGCCGCGACGACGTGGTCCAGGTAGCGGCGCAGCAGCCCCGGCGGCACCGCGGACGGGTCCAGGGAGCAGAACACCACCTGCAGGTCGCGGGCCCTGGTCACGGCGACGTTGAAGACGTCGGGGCGGGAGAGGAAGCGGACGCAGCTGGCGCTCGACGTCGGGTCCACCGCCAGGGACAGGAACATCAGGTCCCGCTCCTCCCCCTGGAAGCTGTGGGCGGTGCCCACCAGCAGGCGGTGGCGGTCGATGGACTCCGAGCTCAGGCGCGCGGAGACCAGCGCGGTGAGGTGGTCGACCTGGTCGCGGAACGGCGACAGGATCCCGAGGCTGTGGGCGACGGCGAGGCCCCGCTCCGCCTCCACCCAGCCCGCCACCTCGACCACCAGCCGCTCGGCCTCCTCCCGGTTGACGTCGCGCGCGTCGCGGCGACCGTTCACCCTGCGCAGCTCCAGGCTCGGGTGGCGGACGGTCTCGGGGCGCTGGGTCATGACCTTCAGCCGGTCGCCGTAGAGCTCGCGGTTGGAGAACGCGATGATCCTCGGCTGGCTGCGGAAGTGCTCGTCCAGCATCACCACCTGAGCTTGCGAGAGAACGCGCTCGGTGACCAGGTCGAGGAGGCTGCGACGGCGGAAGTGGACCCCGTCGAGCTGGTCGGGGGGCACCCCGTGGCGGCCGGCGAGCTGGTTGACGCGGGCCTCCGACAGGAACGAGACGTGGCGGAGCTGCTTCGGGTCGCCGGTGACCACGGCCCGGCGGCCGCGGTGGAGGGCCGGCAGGGGGCTTGCCAGGTCGCACTGGGTGGCCTCGTCCACCACCACGAGGTCGAACTGCTCCGGTTCGAGGGGGAGGATGTCCCCCACGTCGGCGAGGGTCGTCAACCACAGGGGCAGGGCGGTGAACAGCGCCTGCCGGTCGATGCCCGAGAAGTGCCGGGCCAGCGTCCGCGTGGTGCGTGCCCGCAGGGCCCGGTCGAGGGCCACCAGGTCGGGGCGGTGGCGGTCGAGGGCGTGCGCGGCCCGGGCGGCGAGGGTGGTGCGAATCAGCGACGCCACCGCCGTCTCGAGCCGGTCGAGGTCGCCGAGGTACGCGGCCATGGCCCGCGCGTGTGGGGGCAGCCGGGCGAGGAGGAGCTCGAGCAGGGCGAGCCGCGGCTGCCGGAGCAGGGCCTCGAAACCTCCGGCCGCGGCAGAGGCGTGGAGGTCGCCCCAGGCGAGCTCGAGCCGGGCCCGGCGCTCGAGTCGGCGCTCGGCCGTCGAAACGGTGCGACCGAGGCGACGGACCTCGGTCGCGCCGCGTCGCACGGCGCCGGGCTCGGCGTCGGAGGCGCTCGGGTCGAGCCCGGACAGGAGCCGCTCCAGGGTCGCCCTCAGCTCGCGGGCGCGGGGGCCGCGACCGCCGCGAACCAGGAGCAGGTCGCCGCCGGCGAGGGTGCGCAGCTTGTCCTCGACCACGTCCAACGCCTGGTCGGTGCGGGTGGCGACGAGGACCGACTCGCCCCGGAGCGCGTGGTCGAGGGCAACGGCGGCGAGGGTGAACGACTTGCCGGTGCCGGGCGGGCCGACGACCACGGTCAGTGGGCGGGTGGCGGCCGAGGCCAAAACCTGGCGCTGGGCCGCGGAGAGGGTGGCCGGGACCCGCGGGCGGGGAGGCCGCGGTACCCGACCTGGACGCCCGGCGGGCGAACCGAGCAGGGCTTCGAGGGGCGGGCCGAGGGGCCCCCCGTCGGCGAGCCTGCCCAGCTCGTGGAGCACCTCGCGGGTGTCGGGGGAGTGAGGCACCAGCGCCACCGCGGTGGCCGGCAGGAGCCTCAGCCGCCGGCTGCGGGAGGCCGCCTCCCGCAGCCGTTCGAGGGAGATCTCCCGGGGGTCGGAGCGCATGGGCTCGAGGTCGAGCTCGGGCAGGAGCTCGGCCAGCAGCAACTCGAGGTCGGCGAGCTCGAGTGGCCCGAACGGCAGGTCGGGCAACCGCTCCGCCAACTCGTCGAGCCCCGCCCGGCGGTCGGGCAGCAATGAGGCGAGGACCCGGTCGTTGAGCCGGCGCTCGGTCGGGTCGACCCGCAGGAAAGCGTTGGGCTCGTCGTCCTCCACCACCGCCGGGAAGTGGACGAGGGGCGCGCAAAGGGCCCGCCGCGGCTCGTCCGGGCTGCGGCCCACCACCACCAGGGCCGCGAGCACGAGGCTCTTCTCGGTCCGGTGCAGGGCCGCCTCGCGGGCCGCCGCCAGCGCCGCCTCCCGTGGCAGTGGAACCCGGTCGACGCGGCCGGTCACGAAGTCCCAGCCCAGCAGCGGCACCTGGAGGTGGCGGATCCGGTCGTCGAGGAGGTTGGAGATGGCGCTCGACCGGTTGTCGGCCTCGTAGCAGTCGCGGAGGAGGGCGATCAGGTGGTGGGGGGACGACATCTCCTCGCGCGGCCCGTCAGCGTCCACTCTCCTCGAGCTTGCGCCGGAGCCGCTCGAGGTTGGTGCGCACCGCGACGTTGTCCGGCTCCAGCGCCGCTGCCCGCTCCAGGGCTTTGACGGCGGCCGGGAGGTCGCCCATCAGGTAGTCGACGTTGGCCCGGTACTGGAAGACCATCGGGCAGTCCGGCCACAGGCCCTCGGCCTCCTCCAGCAGGGCGAGCGCGCGGGGGTAGTCGCCGACGCGGGCGGCGGCGCTGGCCTGGGCGGCGAGCGCGGCTGCCCGCCGTTGCTCGGGGGTCGCGGGGGCGTAGACCAGGGCGCTGCCGGTGAGCCGGGCGAGGGCGGTGCGGGCGGCGGTGAGGCTCCCGTCGAGGTGGGCGGCGGCCCGGTAGGCGGCGACCGCCTGGTCCTTTCGTCCGAGGCGTTCGAGGACCGCGCCGCGGTTGAGGTGGGCCAGCGCGAGGTCCGGGTCCAGCTCGAGCGCCCGGTCGAGGGCGGCGAGGGCCTCGTCGAGGCGGTCCAGGTGCTCGAGAGCGTAGCCGATGTTGAGGTGAAGGGCGGGGTCGTCGGGGCTCGCGTCGATCAGGAGGCGGTAGGCCTCCACCGCCTCGTCGTAGCGACCGGCGGTGAGGAGCACGTCGACGTCGGCCTGGCGCAGCGCGGGCGCAGCCTCGGGCGCGTCCTCCCCGCCCAGGTAGCCGAGGGCATCGAGGTGGGCGAGCACCTCGGCGTCCACGGGTCCGCCGGCCGCAGCGGGCGCGGCTCTCGGCTGGCCCGGCGTCTCGTAGGTTGTGACCCGGGCCGGGACCTTGACACCCTCAAGCGCCTGCTCGAGCACGTTCCCCGGCATGTCCTCGGCCGCAGCGAGGCCGAGGAGGGCGAGCAGGGTGGGGGCCACGTCGAGCTGGTGGGCGCCGACGATCGTGGCGCCGCGTTTGACCCCGCGGCCCCACAGCCCGACGATCCCGAGGGGGTCGTGAGCCTGGATGCTGACCCGGCGCATGTCGCGGGTGACGCTGGGGTCGCTGTGCAGCATGCCGAGCTTGAAGCCGTGGTCGGAGAGCACGACGACCGTGGTGTCCGGGCCGGCGTCCGCCATCGCCTGGCCGAGGAGGCGGTCAGCCCAGACGTACATCGCCTCCACCGCCCGGCCGTAGCGCGCCTGCTGCGCGGCCAGCTCGCCGTGCAGCCCCTCGGCGCGGAACAGGTGGCCGAACAGGTGGGAGACCGAGTCGGTCCCCTCGATGTAGAGCATGAGCAGGTCGGGGTCCTCGGTCCGCCACAGCTCGCGGCCGATCCGGGCGTAGCTGTCCGCGGTGGCCAGGGCCCAGCGGAAGTGGCTGACGTCGTCGGCGAAGTCGAAGGGGCGCTCCAGCTCCTCGGCGGGGACCGAGATGTAGTCTGCGGCCTCCTCCGACCCGATGTCCGAGGGTCGCCGGATCATCGCCTCGACGCGGGGCGTGAGCTCGGGCGGGAACACCGTGTCACGGACCGCCGACCGCCCCTGCTGCCCGTCGGCGAATAAAAAGTGGTAGCAGGTCCGGTCGGAAACCAGTGCCCCGTTGACCGGCTCGACGGGCCAGGTCGCCCACCACCCCACCACCGCCACCCGGCGCCCGGCCTCGGAGGCGAGGTTCCAGAGGGCCTTGACCCGGCGCTGGGTGCTGGTCACCGGCTCGCCGCCGCCGGCCTCGGCCTTGGCGACCTTGAAGCTGGTGATGCCGTGCTCGTCTGGCGTGCGTCCGGTGGCCATCGTGGTCCACAGCACCGGGCTGGCGAGCGGCAGGCTGGCCTCGAGGGGGCCCCAGGCGCCCTCCGCCCGCAGCCGCGAGAACGCGGGCAGCTGGCCCTCGCGGGCGAGGAGGTCGACCACCCGCGGGTCGATGCCGTCGATGCCGAGCACGACGACCCGGTCGCGCCGGTGGCCGCAGCCCGGTACGAGCAGGAGCGCGGCGATGGCGACGGTCAGGGCGAGGAGGCGGCGCGGCATCGGGGCAGGATAGGGTCGCCGGCGGGGACGGTCAAGGCGCGGAAAGCGAAACGCCCCCGTGGACGGGGGCGTTGGCAGGTCGCGAGCGGGCGCGAACCCGCTCGGCGCAATGTCGCCCTACCGGGCGTCGAAGCTCTGCAGCTCCACCGGGATGGTGGCGCCCAGGATCTCGAACGACATGTCGAAATAGGTGGCGTTGATCACCGTCAGGTCGCAGCTCGACCAGGTGGTGCAGCCGTTGCCGAACCCGTCGCCCGGGTTGTACCAGCGGGCGATGCTGTTGGTGGTCGCGGCCTCGGTGCTGACGTACCACTGGCCGCTGCTGGCGTAGTCCATGCGCGCCGCCACCGACACCCAGTAGGTGGCGGGGGTGGTCAGGTCGCAGGCGGCCGGGAGGGCCGAAGTGATGTCGCCGGCGTTGTCGAAGACGATGCTGGCGATTCCGCTGCAGCCCGCCACCGGCGTGCCGGGGAACCCGCCCGCGTCGGCGAAGAACTCGTAGGTGATGCCCTCAGCCGGCCCGGCCACGCTGTAGCTGCCCGGGGTGTGGAGCTGCTCGACGGACCAGCCGTCCACCCAGGTGACCACGAAGTCGTCGGCCACGTAGCAGTCGTAGGCGTCGTAGGCGGCTTCGAAATCCTGGGCCGCCGCGCCGCCGCCGGACGGGTTCGAAATCTGGCTGTACAGGGTGACCTGCAGCTCAGCGGGCGTGGTCGTCTGGTTGATCTGCTTCGAGGGGGTGATCTCCGCGGCCGTCGCAACGAACGCAACGACGACGACAAGGACACCCAGGGTCGCTCCTGCTCTCCGCACCATCGCAATACCTCCCATCGGTCGTCTTCCTCCGCCGCCAGTTTGGGGGAAACCCCCGGTCGTGTCAACCTCGAGCCGGTGCGATCCGGTGTTGCGCAGGCCGGCGAGACCAGTGTCTCAGGGACCAGGCGGTGCTGCGACGTCCTCGCCGCGGTAAACCCGGACCCCGGGTCGCTGCGCCTGCAGCGCCGCGGCCCCGCGGTCGGTGACGGCGGTCCCCGTGACGACGACCGTGCGCAGGTGCTCCAGGGCAGCGAGCGCGGGGAGGCCGCCGTCGGTGACGTCGGCCCGGTCGAGCCGCAGCCGGATCAAAGCAGGGAGCCTGGCAGCCTGCTCGAGGCCGGCGTCCGTGATGGCGGTGTCGGCAAGCAGGAGGTACTGGAGCCCGGGCAAGCCGGCGAGGCGGGCCAGCCCGGCGTCGGTGACCCGGGTGCCGCTGAGGTCGAGGTACTTGAGGGAGCGGAAGGTGGCGACGTGGACGAGGGCGGCGTCATCGACCGGGCTGCCGGCGAGCTGGAGGCGGAGCATGGCGGAGCTGCCGGCCAGGTGGGCGAGCCCTGCGCCGGTGACCGCGGTGTGCTTCAGGTCGAGGCTCTCGAGGCGGCCGAGGTCGGCCAGGTGGTGAAGGCCCGAGTCGGTCACCCCGGTCTCGGCAAGGGTCAGGTGCCGCAGCCCGTTGAGGGCCTCCAGCCGCTCGAGGCCCGCGTCGGTGACCGCAGTGCCGCGCAGGCCGAGCCCCTCGAGGTGCTGGAACCGCGCCACTGTCTCCAGCCCCTGGTCGGTGACCCGGGTGCCGGCGAGGAACAGCTCGCGGAGGTTGGTCAGCGGCCTCAGGGTCGCGAGCCCGTCGTCGCTGACCGGGGTGTCCCGCAGGCCGAGGGTCTCGAGCTGCCGCATGGCCGCGAGGTGGAA
>Ga0068714_10003832_pt1 | contig 17388 bp, 19 predicted proteins | sample MTBNYHSulfiMetaG_FD_62988 | JGI IMG/M metagenome (GOLD analysis project Ga0068714, IMG submission 62988) | Enrichment culture microbial communities from rom New York Harbor, USA that are MTBE-degrading - MTBE-NYH (New York Harbor Sulfidogenic)... | ecosystem: Environmental > Aquatic > Marine >...
GCTCGCGGGACCCGGACAGCGACCTCCGCGACGCTCATGCGCATGCGTTATCGTGGCATGAGGTCGGTTTCGGGGCTTTGAGACCGGCTGGAGGACCTTCGTGAAATATCGAGGCTAGCGGGACTCCGGGACCTCGCCCGCGCCGGTGGACTCCGAAAGGCCAGCCGGCCCCGGCGACTCAGGCCCTGACCGCATGGCTCGCCAGATGAGCCACAGCCCCGCCGCCACCATCGGCACGCTCAGCAGCTGTCCCATGGTGAACGAGCCGGCGACGAACCCGAGCTGGATGTCGGGCTCGCGGAAGAACTCCACGAAGATCCGGAACACGCCGTAGAGCGCGAACAGCGTGCCGATGATGAAGCCGTCGCCACGCCGCTTCCTGGAGAGCACCGTGAGCACGACAAAGATGACCAGTCCCTCGAGCAGCGCCTCATAGAGCTGCGAGGGGTGCCTCGGCGCGGTACCCGGCGCGCCCGGAAAGACCATCCCCCATGGCACGTCGGTGGGCCGACCCCAGAGTTCCCCGTTGATGAAGTTGGCGAGGCGACCCAGGAAGATGCCGATGGGAGCGCCTACCGCACCGAGGTCATAGAGCCGAAGCGGCGGCACGCCCTTGCGTCTGGCGACGACGAGCCCGGCGAGCAGGATGCCCACGAGCCCGCCGTGGAACGACATGCCGCCATCCCAGAACGCGAGGATCGAGACCGGGTCGTCCCAGTACGAACCCACCCCGTAGAAGAGTACGTAGCCGATGCGCGCGCCCACGACGAGACCGACGACCCCGGCAAGGACGATGTCGAGCAGGTCATCGTCGGTGAGGCCCACCTTCCACCGGCGGTTGAGCGACCGGAAGATGAGTGCCGCGAGCACGAAGCCGGCCACGTACGCCAGGCCGTACCAGCGCACCTCGAAGGGGCCGAGCGCGAAGGCCACCGGGTCGATGTTCGGATACGTGAGTGCGGCCATCACATGGCCTCGAGCCTGGTGATGCGCTCGCCGATCGGCGGGTGCGTGTTGAACAGCGCGTTCATGCCGCCTCCGGTGCGCTTGAGCGGGTTGGCGATGTAGAGCGACTCGGTGGCCTTGTTCGCCACGCGAAGCTGATTGGGGTCTCCCGAGATCTTTCGCAGCGCGCCCGCGAGCCCCGGAGGGTACCTCGTGAGCATCGCCGCGCTCGCGTCCGCGAGGAACTCGCGCTTGCGTGAGATCGCCATCTGGATGAGCACTGCGGCAAGCGGCGCCAACAGCGCGAGCACGATCGCCACGACCATCATGATGGCGCCGAACTGGCCGCTGTCGTTGTTGCGGCGACGGCCGCCACCCCACCAGAAACTCCGCAGCATCCACTCGGAGACGAGCGTGACGGTGCCCGCGAGCACGGCGGCGAGCGTCTGAACGAGCGTGTCGTAGTTCTTGATGTGCGAGAGCTCGTGCGCGATCACGCCCTCGAGCTCCTGTCGGCTCATCATCCGCACAAGGCCGGTGGTGACAGCGATCGCCCCATGCTCGGGATTGCGTCCCGTGGCGAACGCGTTAGGCGCGGGATCATCGATCACGTACGCCTTGGGCACCGGCAAGCCGGCCGCGATCGCGAGCCCCTCGATCGTGTTCACGAGGTACGGCTCGACGTCTCGATCGACGGGGCGTGCCCGGCTGATGGAGAGCACGATCTTGTCCGAGTACCAGTACGAGCCCCAGGCCATCACGAACGCTACGGCGAGCGCCGCCACCAGGCCGAGGTAGCCCCAGTCGGTCGCCTGCCCGAAGACGTAGCCGATAAGCGCGACGAGGAGCACGAACACCACGATCAGTGCCGTGCTCCTCAGCTTGTTTGCCGCGATCTGGTCGTACACGGTGCTAGAACTGCACCTTCACGGGCTCTTTGGCGGCCTCTTCGATCTCGAAGTATTCGCGCACGGTGAAGCCGAACATGCCGGCCAGCACGTTGGCCGGGAACGTCTGCGTGCTTGTGTTGTACGTCATGACCGAGTCGTTGTAGAACTGGCGCGCGTACGCGATCTTCGACTCGGTGCCGGAGAGCTCTTCCTGCAGCATCATGAAGTTCTGGTTCGCTTTGAGGTCCGGATACGCTTCCGCCACCGCGAACAGGCTCTTGAGCGTGGAACTCAGCGCGTTCTCGGCCTGGCTGTGCTCGGCAACCGTCTGCGCGCCCATAGCCGCAGTGCGTGCGGCGGTGACCGCCTCGAAGGCCTCGCGCTCGTGCGCCGCGTACGCCTTCACCGTCTCGACCAGATTGGGGATGAGGTCGTAGCGGCGGCGCAGCTGGACGTCGATCTGCGACCATGCGTTGTCCACACGGTTGCGCAGCGTCACTAGCCGGTTGTAGATCCCGATCACTGCCGCGATGACCACGAGCAGCAGGAGCCCGACGGCCCCGATACAGAACACCCACGTCATCGTGTTCCTCCTTCATGTCCGCGTCCGCACCATGCCGACGCGCATTCCTTCCGAAGATACCCTATCGCACGCAGACACGCGCGCCCGTGCGCTACACTCGTGCGACGCGTGATACCGAGGAACGGAGCCGAGCCGGCGTGATCCCCATCAGAGACGAGAATCCCACCAGGCGTCTGCCGTGGCTCACGATCATGCTCATCGGCGCCAACATCGCTGTGTTCGTCTACGAACTCTCGCTCGGCCCCGACGCCCTGCAGGCGTTCTGGATGCGGTGGGCGATCGTCCCTGCGCGGTTCCTCGCCGACCCATTCTCCCCCACCGAGCTCGCCACGATCGTCACAGCGATGTTCATGCACGCGGGCTGGGTACACCTCATCGGCAACATGCTCTACCTGTGGATCTTCGGCAACAACATCGAGGACCGGTTCGGACCGCTCGGTTTCTCGGTCTTCTACCTTGCGAGTGGCATCGCCGCCTCTGCCGCGCAGATGCTCGCAACACCCGCATCGGTCGTGCCCAACCTCGGCGCGAGCGGCGCGGTCGCAGGCGTCTTGGGCGCGTACCTGCTGCTCTACCCGGGCGCGTCGGTGATCACCATCATCCCGATCTTCGTCTTCATCGAGGTGGCTCGTGTTCCCGCCTACCTCGTCATCGGCTTCTGGTTCATCCTGCAACTCGGAACGGGCCTGGCATCCCTCGCCACCACCGCACCCGATGCGGGCGGCGTCGCATACTTCGCGCACGTCGGGGGCTTCGTGGCTGGCCTCCTGATGGCCGCACCGGTGGCGGTCGCCTCCCGCACCCGCCGCAGGCGCCGCTAGGGTTCGTCCGTCTCGGCTAGCAGATCCTCGACACACTCGACCCGCACGAGTTGCCGACGGAAGTACTCGCAGTAGCACTCGCCGGCCTCTTCGCGCCCGCGACGGATCTCGGCTTGGTCGTCGGCGACCATCGCAGCCGAAGCGCTCTCGGATGCCCGACGCCCGGACGATGACGGACCGGGGACCTCGCCCATCTCCTCGGCATGGCGAGCGAGCTCCATGGCCGCCACGAGGAGATTGGGCACACGGAGCGTTGCCCGGAGCGAGGTGCCGCACTGCGGGCAGATGAACACCACTTCAACCGACTCGGTGTCCCGGAAGACGACCGCCGAGATGTCTTCCAGGCCGAGGCCGATGCGTCCGTCGTTAGGACAGATGAGCGTGAACTCCACCGTGCTCACCTCCTCCGCGCTCCAAGGAGATTGTACCCTGGAGCGGCTGGCCGCTGTGCTAGTATCGCCGCATGCTGACCACCCCATCGCAGCAAGCCGCGTGCCCGACGGCACGGTCCCGCTTCTGGCGAGGCGTACGGCTCGGCATCCCCATCCTGCTCGGCTACCTGCCCGTGGGCACTGCGTTCGGCATCGTCGCGCGCGACCTCGGCATGAGCGCCGTTCAGGCGGTGGCGTGCTCTACCACCGCGCTCGCGGGCGCAGGGCAGTTCATCGCGCTCGCGCTCATGAAGTCCGGTGCCACCGCGCTCGGCGTCATCGTGGCGACCACTGTCGTCAACCTGCGCTACGTACTGTTCGGCGCCGCGATGGCGCCCTACGTCTCACGGGTACGGCCGATGGGGCAGGCGCTGCTCGCGTTCACGCTCACCGACGAGACGTTCGCCGTGAACATCGACGACCACCGGCACGGCAACGCCGACGCGCACTCGATGGCGGGTGTCGGTGCGATCGCGTGGGTCGGCTGGGTGGCGGGAACCGCGCTCGGCGCGCTCGCGGCGGGGCTCATCGGCGATCCGGACAGCTGGGGTGTGAGCTTCGCCATGCCGGCGATGTTCTCGGCACTGCTCGTCGCCCAGGCTGAGGACCGGCGCCACGTGGCAACCGCCGTCATCGCCGGACTGCTGACGGTGGCGCTCATGGTGGTGCTGCCGGGAACGTGGTACGTCATCGTCGCGCCGATGGCAGCCGCGACCGTGGCGGCGGTGATGTTCCGATGAGCGACGCGTACGTCTGGGCGATCATCGCCGGAATGGCGGTATCGAACTTCGTCGTCCGCTATCCGCCCATCGCGGTACTCTCCCGCCTCGAGCTGCCGGGTTGGCTCACGCGCTGGCTGTCATTCGTGCCGGTCTCGGTCATGGCCACGCTTGTGGTGAGCGCTGTCGCACGTCCTGACGGCGTATGGAGGGTCGACATCGCGAGCCCGTACCTGTGGGCCGCAGTCTTCACCGGCCTCGTCTACTGGCGCTCGCGAAGCTTCCTCGGCGCGACGGCAGCGGGCATCGTCTCGTTTCTGGCGCTACGCTCGGTCCTGGGGTAGACTCGCTCGGCAGACATCGCGCGCGGGGAGGAACCATGTCGCTCGTACGTCCGTTCACGGCACGCTTCTACCGTCACCGGCCCGGCGAGGATCTGACCGCGCGCGTCGCGCCGCCCTACGACGTCATCTCCCTCGATCAGCGCGCAGCGCTGCTGGAGCGCGATCCGCACAACGTGGTCGCCCTCGAACTGCCCGAGGGGCCGCTCGACCGCACTGCGCCGGGCAACCGCTACGCGACCGGCCGTGCGACCTGGGCCGAATGGCACGACCACGGCGTGCTCGTCGACGACGAGTCCCCCGCGATCTATGTGCTCGAGCAGTCATGGGAGCACGAGGGGCGTCATGTGCGCCGGCGCGCCTTCGTTGCCGCGGTGCGCCTCCATCCCTTCGAGGACCGCGTGATACTTCCGCACGAGCGCACGCTGCCCAGGGCGCTCGCGGACCGCTTCGAACTCCTGCGCGCCACTGCGGCCAACCTGAGCCAGGTCTTCGGCCTGTTCTCCGACCCCGCAGGCGAGACCGACCGCGCCTTTGAGGCAGCGATGGCGACTGCATCGATGTTCCACGCCGTTGACGATGATGGCGTGGAGAGCCGCGTCTGGGCCATCCGTGATGCAGCCACTGTCGCGGCAGTCTCCGAGGTCATCGGCGAGCGCCCCATCTTCATCGCCGACGGGCACCATCGTTACACCACGGCACTCGCCTATCGCGACGAGCGCCGCGAGATCGATCGCGCCGTCGACCGTCGACCGGCGGATCCCGCCTACGATTACGTCATGATGGCGCTCGTCAACATGGACGGACCCGATCTGACCGTGCTGCCTACGCACCGACTCGTGCGAGCCGCCGGAGCCTTTGATGCGGTGTCGTTCTGGAACGCTCTTGCGGAGCACTTCGACCTTGCCGAGCCGACCACCGGCCATCTCGAGCGCCTGGGAACCGAGACCGAGCGCACCACGTTCACGGTGCGGACCGCCGACGGCACGACCCGTGTCGCCACACTGCGACCGGACGCCGACCCCACGCGGCTGATTACGGGAGAACACTCCGATGACTGGAAGCGGCTCGACGTGGCGATCCTGCAGGAACTCATCCTGAAGCCGCTGTTCGGCGTGTCCGCGGACGAACCCGCCTCGCTCGAGCGGCTCACCTTCGTGAAGGACGCGCGCGCGGCGCTTGAAGTCGCCGACGCCGACGTTGCGTTCGTCCTGGCGCCGACGCGGGTCGAGCAGCTGCGTGCCGTGGCGTTGGCTGGCGAGACGATGCCCCAGAAGTCGACGTACTTCTATCCCAAGCTGCTCTCGGGCCTGCTCTTCCGTCCAGTCGACTGAGCCCTGCGCTCGCCGACACCCCTGACGTCCAGCCCGGTCAGCCGGGGACAGACCGTGCCGAGGCGACACGCATCGCAGCGTGGCCGCAGGGGCCGACAGGTCTCCCTGCCGATGAGCCACGTTGCCAGATCGAGTGTCCCCGGCGCCTCCGGGCAGATCGTCGCAGCCGCCGCGCGGATGGCTGCGGGTGTGTCCTCGGTGACGAGACCCGCGCGCAGGAACACCCTGCGCACCTGGACGTCGTAGGCGACCGTCCCGCAGTCGGCCCCCTCGAGCGCTACGCCGAAGTGGCGCATCAGGATCTCCACCGCCATCGCCGCTTTCTTCTCACCGATGCCGTCGAAGGCGTGCAGCCGTTCGGTCACCTCGAGCACGTGCGCGCCTGCGGGCCAGATGGCCTCAGCCGAGCCGTCGTACTTCGATTCGAGTCGCGCGGCGGCCGAGGTGATCCAGCGCGGGACGGTCTTGACGAAGCGGTGGAGCGCTGGTGGGTCGGCGACCGCCGCCGCAACCGCCTTCGGCTCTCGTGCGAGCCGACCGGGGTCGAGGTGGCCGAGGCGCCCGGCGAGCAGGTACGGGCCCGCCCACGCCCGCTCGGCGGAGATGCCCTGTGTGAACAGCACGCCGAGCAGGAAGGCTTCAGGTGATCGCTTGATGAGCGCGTCGGCTTCCGGAAGCGTCGTGAACGCTCCCCCCACCTGCGCGGCGCCGGTGGCGCTGACCTCTCGTGCGTAGGCCAGCAGCGCCGTACCGACATCACCCGCCGCTGCGGCCCCCGTCGCCATATCCGGAGATGGCGGCCGGCCCTGCGTCGGTGGTGTGGGTGCGACCGTCACTCGATGCGCGGGCCGTTGGTGAGGAAGAACGTGCACGTGGTGCAGATCTCCTTGGCGGCGGCCCGCCGGTCGACGAACGGGTCGAGTATGAGCATCATGTCGCGCGCCGGCTCGTGCGTGGGCCGCTCGCACTTGGCGAACATGCAGCCGAGCGGGCACTGCTCCTCGGGGTCGATCGCATGCGGGCACTCCGCCTGCATCTCGTCATCGCACCCGCGTTCCGACCAGCACGCCACAGCCTCGACCTCCGGTTCGCACTCGGGCACCAGGGCTGCTATTGTATCCCGATGACCCCGCCCGGCGAAGCCGTTCCCGTCTGAAAGTGGACACATGAGCCTTCCGTCCCGCGACCGTTACACCACCGTCATCGCCGGTGCCGGACCGGCTGGCATCCTCGCAGCGATACACGCTGCCGGGCGCGGACCCGTCCTGCTCGCCGAGTCGGGCGCGCTGCCGCGACGCAAGAGCTGCGGCGGCATGCTCCACGAACTGTCCATCGATGCGCTGCGGCCGTACGGCGAGATGCCGCGCGACATCGTCTGCGAGCCGGAGACGGTCCACTTCCGCTACCACGACTGGGACCGCGGCATCCAGCGGACCACCGAACTCGCGTTCCTCAACGTGAGCCGCGTGGGATTCGACGAGTGGATGACGAGCCTGCTCCCTGACGCGGTGGAACTCGTCGGGCGCACCGCGATCACGGGATTCACGCAAGACGAGCACGGGGTTCGGATCGACGTCGATACCGCGGACGGCCCGCGCACCATTGAGGCGGACCTGCTCATCGGCGCCGACGGAGCCCGATCGCAGGTGCGCCGCACGCTCGGCATTCGCGACTCGGCGAGCTACGTCACGCTGCAGGACTTCGTGACGCTTACCGGCGGCATCGACCCCGTCTTCGACTGCATCTACATGCGCGACATCGGCGACGAGTTCGCCTACGCCTACGTCGTGCCGAAAGACGGAGTCGCGCTCATCGGCTCGATCTTCTATCCGCGCACCAAACATCCCTGGGAGAAGCAAGATCAGGTGATCGCACTGCTTCGCGAGCGGATGCCGGCGCTCGGAGATGCCGTCGACCGCGAGGCTGCGGCTGCTCTCTACCTCCGCTCACCCGAGGACATCCTGCATGGCGCCGGGCGCGTGCTGCTCGCCGGTGAGGCAGGCGGCTTCATGTCCCCCACATCAGGCGAGGGCATCAGCTACGCGCTGCGCACCGGCCGGGACGCCGGTATGGCTGCGGCTGGCGACCCCGCGACCGCGCTCGAACGGTACGCCACGCTGACCGGCCCTGTCACCGCCGACATCAAGCGCCGGTTCCGCTGGTTGCCGTTCATGGAGTCGCGCGTCGGGAAGTACCTCGCCGGTTTCGTGCCCACACCGATCGTCAGTCGCGTGACGATGGGGCTCTGACCGGCGCGACGACAGCACACCTCGGAGGCGGGTCAGCGACATGGGCAAGAAGAAGTCGTCCAAGAAGGCCGAGACCTGCGGCGCCTGCGTGAACTACAAGAAGGGCCGTTGCGTCCGGCGAGACAAGAAGCGCTCGGCCGACGATGAGGCATGCGGCTGGTTCGCTCGCCGGAAGTAGGCGCCGCCACGCCATCGAGGGCGTGGGCACATCAGGACCCGGCGCCACGAACGCTGGGTGCCCCCTACCGACTGCTCCCCGCTACCGCCGGTGCACCCTGCTCGGCGTGGGCTCCACCTGTCCCTGGTAACGGCTGCCCAACCCCTCGGTGCCGTACGGGCGATCCACCGATGTGGTCATGCGCATGAACGAGATCTGCCCGATGGCCATGCCGGGCGTGAGCACGATCGGCAGGTTCGCCACGTTGGAGAGCTCGAGCGTGAGCGTGCCCGTCCAACCCGGGTCGACGTACCCCGCGGTGGAGTGGATGAGCAGCCCGAGCCTGCCGAGCGACGACTTACCCTCGAGACGCGCCACGATGTCGTCGGGCAGCGTCACCTGCTCGACAGTCGCGCCCAGAACGAACTCGCCCGGGTGCAACACGAACGGCTCGCCGACCGTGGCCTCTACGAGATCCATGAGACCGCGCTGCTCGACCTGCGGGTCGATGTACGGGTACCGTGAGTTGCGGAACACCTGGAAACGCGGCCCAAGGTGCAAGTCGATGCTCGACGGCTGTATGTCGGCGTGGTCGCACGGTTCTACCACGATGCGGCCAAGCGCAAGTTGCTCCTTGATGCTGCGGTCAGACAGGACCATAAGCGCACCCGCTCCTTACGCGCACTTGCTGTAGCCGCAGGCGCGGCAGACCGCACAACCACTCTCATGCTCGAGCGAGCCGCCGCACTCGGGGCACGCGCCCGCGAGATTGACGAGCCCGTCGGCGTTCTTCGAGACGGCCGTGGACGCGGTGCCCGTCTCGGCCCATTCGATGAAGTGCTCCATGGCGATACCTACGGCGTCAGCGCACGAGAGCACCTTCCCGCCTTCGGCCCATGCCGGGCTGGGACAGCGGATGCCGCGGAGGTGCTTGATGATTGCCTGTGGGTCCACGCCCGCGCGCAGGGAGACCGAGATCATGCGTGAAAGCGCCTCGGACTGGCTCGCCGCACAACCACCCGACTTGCCCATCTGAGTGAAGACCTCGCAGAGCCCCTGCTCGTCGGAGTTGATGGTCACATACAGGTTGCCGCAGCCGGTGACGACCTTCTCGGTGCGCCCGATGGTCACCGACGGCCGCGGACGCGGCTCGATCTCACCGTGGCGTACCGGCTCGGCAGTGCCGGACTTCGCGGTCTTGCCGGTGGAGAGGACCTGGTTCTCCTTGCTCCCGTCGCGGTAGATCGTCACGCCCTTCACGCCGAGCTTATGCGCGAGGTCGTACACGTGGCGCACATCCTCGACAGTTGCTTCGTTGCCGAAGTTCACCGTCTTGGAGACAGCGTTGTCGGTGTAGCGCTGGAAGGCCGCCTGCATGCGCACGTGCCACTCCGGCACGATGTCGTGAGCGGTCACGAACACGCGCTGGACGTCTTCGGGGACGGCATCGATGCCGTGGACGGAGCCGTGCTCGGCGATGAGACCCATGAGGTCGCGGCTGTAGAAGCCCTGTTTGACCGCGAGGTCCTCGAACAGCGGGTTGACCTCGATCAGGCGATCGTTGTCCATGACCGTGCGAACGTACGAGACAGCGAACAGCGGCTCGATTCCGGAGGAGCAGTTGGCGATGATCGACAGGGTCCCGGTGGGCGCGATGGTGGTGACGGTCGCGTTGCGCAGCCGCATCCCCTCGGGGGTATCGTAGACGGAGCCCGCGAAGTTGGGGAACACGCCCCGCTCAGCCGCAAGCTTCATCGAGGCCTGCCGTGCCTCGGCCTGGATGAAGCCCATGACCTTTTCACCGAGGGCAACGGCCTCGTCTGAGTCATACGCGATGCCCATCATGATGAGCATGTCGGCCCAGCCCATCACGCCGAGGCCGATCTTCCGGTTGCCGCGCGCGAGCTCGGCGATCTTCTCGATCGGGTACTCGTTGACCTCGATCACATCATCCAGGAAGCGCACCCCACGGTGCACGACGTCTGCGAGGTGGTCCCAGTCGAGCTCGAGGCCGTCCTCGCCGTAGCGAACGAACTTCGAGAGGTTGACCGAGCCGAGGTTGCAGGCCTCGTACGGGAGCAACGGCTGCTCCCCACACGGGTTGGTGGACTCGATTTCGCCGAGTGCGGGCGTCGGATTCTCCCGGTTCATGCGGTCGATGAAGATGATGCCGGGGTCCCCGGTAGCCCACGCCATCTCGACGATGAGGTCGTAGACCTCGCGCGCGTCGAGTTCGCCGAGCGCCTCGCCGTCGCGCGGGTTGCGCAGCGCGTAGGCCGAGCCGCTCTCCACCGCCTCCATGAACTCCTCGGTCAGCGCTACCGAGATGTTGAAGTTGGCGAAGTCACCGTCGAGCTTGCACCTGATGAAGTCCATGATGTCCGGGTGATCGATCCGCAGCACGCCCATGTTGGCGCCACGCCGGGTACCGCCCTGCTTCACCGCCTCGGTGGCCTGATTGAACACCCGCATGAACGAGATGGGGCCGCTGCTCACGCCCTGCGTCGAACGCACCTGGTCGCCCGAGGGACGCAGCCGTGAGAACGAGAAGCCCGTGCCGCCACCCGACTTGTGTATGAGCGCGGTGTCGCGCACCGCGTCGAAGATCGACTCCATCGAGTCACCCACCGGCAGTACGAAGCACGCGGAGAGCTGCTGCAGCTCGCGACCCGCGTTCATGAGGGTCGGGGAGTTGGGCAGGAACTCGAGCGCCGTCATGAGGTCGTAGAAATCATGCGCGGTCTCGGCCACCTCAGCCGCGCTAGCGCCGAAGCGAGCCTCGGCCGAAGCGATGTTCTCCGCCACCCGGATGAACATGTCCGACGGCTGCTCGATCGGGTTGCCGCTATCGTCCTTCTTCAGGTACCGCTTCTGGAGCACCTTGAGGCTGTTGGGAGACAGCGTTTCATCGATCGTCCGGGAGTAGACGGCGGTGTCGTGCTCGGGCATGGTGGTTCCCTCCTCGCGGCGTTCCTGCTCACATGCCACCGCGCTCCTCAGGCCCCCGGTGACACAAGATGTTGCGCTTCATCAGTCTATATCCGCAACATATGGGGTGCAACGGTCACGCGACGAACGGTCGCCGCAAGGCGGTGTACGGCACATCCGCGCCACCGGAAGCACGAATGCCGCCCCCGAACGGGGGCGGCATTCGTGTCGCGAGGCAAGAAGCGGCGGGCTCTAGACGGGCTCGACGCGCTGCACCTCGGGAATCTCCTGCTTGATGACGCGCTCGACACCGTTTGCGAGCGTGAGCTGCGACATCGGGCAACCGCGGCATGCGCCCTGCAGCGCCACCTTCACGACACCGTCGTCGGTCACTTCAACGAGCTCCACGTCGCCACCGTCGGCCTGAAGCGCCGGGCGGATCTTGTCGAGTGCTGCTTGTACGCGTTCCTTCACGGGACTCTCCTTCCGCTTCGGTCCAAGCGGACCGCTTGTCATTCCCACCTGACCCATGGGCGCGGTCGAACCACCACGCCACAGATCCATCCGCTGGATTCTAGCAGAAGCCGTGCCGCACGACTCCGTTTGTGAAGGCGAGCACAGCAGCACACCCGAGCATACTGCCATACTGCACGAAGGAACTCCCTGACGCAACCTGAACCTGCGGCAACCGTTAGCCCGGGCGCATCTGAACGCTACGGGGGCCGGTCACATACCACGCGCACGAGGTGCGCCGGCAGGTCACTCGACCAGTTCCGGCGCCTCCCCGATTTCCTCGGTCACCCACTGCCCGCGCTTGTTCCTGCGATTCCGAAGCACGATCCACAAGATGACCATGATGACCAGGAGGATGAGCGGGAAGCAGCATGCCCGTAGTGGACCTGCCAGCAGTCGGCGGGCGGCCGCCTGGGCAGTTCCTCCCGAGCCGGGTAGCCGGATGATCTGTGCGCGCTCGTTGCCCGAATCGGACACGATGAACCAGTCGAGTGCAGGATCATAGTCGATGTCGGCGGGATACGCGAACCGGCCGTCCTCACGGCCGAACGTGCCCCACTTGCTGAGGAACGTGCCGTCGGCGGTATCGAACGCCGCGATCGAGAAGTCCAGCATGTCGATCACGATCAGCCGACCGGCCGCGTCAAGCGTGGCCCCCATCGGCACCTGCATCATCGCGGGATACTGCTCCTGCAGCGCATCGGTCGCGGCGCCTCCACCCATATTTAAGCCGGCGCGGTTGGCGGGAGCACCGGTCTCGACAAGCCAGATCCGGTCGCCCTCTCGGTCGTACTTGCTGATCCGGTTGTTGAACGAATCGATGATGTAGGCGTTGCTCTCATCGTCGAGCACCACGCCGTTAACGGTGTCGAACTGATCGTCGTCGATGCCGCGCTCTCCGATGAAGCCGATGAGCTGCCCCGCGCGGTCGAACGCGACGAATCCGGACTGCGCGCCGATTATGGCCATCTCGTCATTCACGGCCACGGCCGACGGATTCGGCACGTCGAGCACGTGCTGGAGCACGCCGTCCTCGTCGTAGACCTTGACGTTGTTGTACGTGGACTGCACCACGTAGCGCCAGCCATCGGGAGCCACGGCGATGCGGGACGGGTAGTCGAACGAGTCGCCGTTGGCGCGATCACCGTCGAACAGCTCGAGGAAGCGCGCGTTCTCATCGAACCTGATCATGCGGAATCGGCCCTGATCGGCGAGCCAGAATGTGCCGCCGGCAGGATCGATCGCCGCCGACGCCGGGTTGGTGAACTGGTCGGTGCCGGGACCGAAGCCGTAGATCGACCTGATCCAGGTGATTCCCTCGAGGTCGGTGCCCGACGGACCTCCCTTGGGACGCATCAGCTGTACGAGGAACACCGACGTGATGAGGAGCAGGATGATCAGGAGTATGAGGGCCGTCGCGAGCAGCCTGCGGCCGCGCTTTGACTTGACCGTCGTCTCGCCCGCCGTGATCGGCTCCAGTTCGGATGTCTGCTGGATCTCGCTCACTTACTCACCAACTCCGATCTGCTCGAGCCCCTCGAGTGCCTCAGGGTAGTCAGGTATGTATCGCAGTGCCTCGCGGTAGTCGGCTTCAGCACCCTCGTTGTCGCCGAGCTGCCGCTTGATGTAGGCCCGGTCAACAAGCACGCCCGCCTGCCGCGGGTTCTCCATCAGGAAGACATCGATCGCTTCGATCGCCGAGGCCCACTCCTGCTGCTCCCGGTAGATGATGCTCTTGCCAAGGGCACTCATGAAGTAGTTGTCATGCAGGCCGTAGGCGAGTGCCCAGTTCTGAAACTCCCCGCCGTTCTCGAACTCCTCGTCATACGCGGCCTTCGTGCGGGTCATTACCTCGTTGTAGCTCTCCAACGCAGCCTCGTAGTCACCCTGGGCGCGCTGCAACTCGGCGAGACAGAAGAGCATGTACTCGCCTTGCGTTTGGTCCAGTTCCTTGTTGGCGTTCGTCCGATCGATGAACTGCTTGGCGCGCACGTATTGACCGTCGGAGATGAGTGCCTGGACGAACGTCTGCATCTGGTCGAGGGTGGCATCCGGCGCGTCCGCGATCAGCTCAAGACGTGTGAGGTCGCGCTCCTGGATCGTGCGCGGCGCCGTGTTACCGATGAGGCCGAAGTAAAGGGCTGACACGATCGCCAGCAGGTACAGGATGACGAGCGCCACGGCTGCGAGCCCCATCCGGCGCACCACGGGATCATCCCAGATCGAGCGCTTCCTTCGGACAACGGTCACCGTCGAGCCGGTGGAAGCATCGTGAGCGGAATCTCCTTCGTGAGCCGCCTCGACAGCGTCGACCTGGCCGACCTCGTCCTCCTGTTCGCGCACGCCCTCCATCAAGCTACCTCCAAGAGTGGGAGCTACCCGTGCCGTCAGCACGCAACGCACAGCCTATCACAGCAAATGCGAGTCCTGTGCCAATCGATAATGCCCGTTAAGAATCGCCGTGTCCCCGAGCGATCCTCCACGCCTCGCGCAGGATCGACGCCCTCGCCTGCGCCCGGGCCTCCCACGAACACTCGGCCACCGCCACGGCACGAGCTCGCGTCCCTGCTTCGACCAGGCATTCCGGGGATTCCGAGAGCTCTCTGACAGCCCGCGCGAGGTCGACGGCGTCGCCCGGTATGAAGGTGAATCCGCAGCCGCACCGACGGACGAAGGCGCCCAGTCCGCCCAGGTCGGACACTGCGACCGGCGTGCCGCACGACATGGATTCGTAGAGTTTGAGCGGAGAGAATCCTGCGGCAGCGCGTTCGGCCGGGTCGATCGGGATCACCGAGAGCGTGGCGTTGGCGACGACCGAGCCCATCTGAAGGTACGGCACGTGCCCTAGATAGAGCACCCTGCCGGGGTTACGCTTACTCGCCGCCTCGACGTGAGGTTGCATGACGCCGTCACCCACGAACACGAGCGGGAGATCACGCGGCCATCCGTCGCTCTCATTGGCCTCGATCAACATCTCGATCCCCTGCCACGGCGCGAAGTTGCCGAAGAACACCGCGTACCGCTCGGGAAGACCCGGGAACGGCGGGGCATCGTTGCGAAAGACGGCGATGTTCACCCCGTTGGGAACCACGACGGTGCGGGCGCCCGGCGCCTCGGCGGCGACCCATGCGGCGAGTTCCGGCGTCACGCACACGACCATGGCGGCCATCGCGTACTGCGCGCGCTGTGCGCGGTTGAGGAACGGCGCAGCGATGCGCGCCTGCGGCCATGCCAGGTAGATGTCGGCGTAGGCGCCGTTGCACTCCTGCACAACCGGCACGCCACGCCTCCGCGCGGCCCTGGCGGCCGGCAGCGCCAGCGGATGACCGCGCACGTAGAGCGCATCGTAGTCGTCTAACCGCTCGACGAGTCCATGCTGGAGACGCGCCATTTCGAGCAGCCTCGCTGGTGGCGCTGGAGCGCCCTTGGGGCCGTAGCCCGGGAACCAGCGATCGACCGCGAGCCCCGCGGCCTCGAGACCGACGATGACCTCATTGACCGCCGCCCAGCTGTCGAGTCCCTCAGCGACCTCCTGCAAACTGAGGTATGCGATTCTCAGCGGTGTGTCCATGTGCGTTGTCATCGGCTTCCGCGGTACCCCGCGCTGAGCAAGTCGCCTGGGGACCTCGTGAAGAGCATCAGGCAATGGCTCGGCGAGTAGCCGCGCGCGGCACGACCCCCAGACGAGCGCTCACCCGATCCTGTGGGCACTCACGTGCTGAAGGAGAACGAGAAACTCCGCCGATGTGCGTGGCCTCGTTGTGCGCTGGAAGCACAACGGCCACCGTCATTCCGCCGACGAACGGATCCGGCACCCTACCTCGTCCGATTCAGGACTGCAGAGCCGTCCCCCGTCTTAGTCCAGATCCTCCGGCAGCCCGATGTGCCCCAGCACCGCGCTCGCTGCGGCCACCGCCGGGCCCGTGAGGTAGACCTCGCTCGTCGGGTCGCCCATGCGGCCGACGAAGTTGCGATTGGTAGTGGCCACCGCACGCTCCCCTGCCGCCAGGATGCCCATGTGCCCGCCGAGGCACGGCCCACACGTGGGGGTCGAGACGGCGGCACCCGCATCCAGGAAGATGTCGGTAAGTCCCGTGTGCATCATGTCGCGGTACACCTGCTGCGTAGCTGGGATGACGATCATGCGCACATCGGGGTGCACCTTGTGGCCCTTGATGACCGCGGCCGCCTCGGCCATGTCCTCGTACCGGCCGTTGGTGCACGAGCCGATGACCACCTGGTCGATCTTCACGTCGCGAGCCTCGGCCACCGGACGCGTGTTACTCGGCAGGTGCGGGAAGGCGACCGTCGGCACGATGTCGGCCGCGTCGATCTCGTAGATACGCGCGTAGACGGCCTCGGGGTCCGAGTAGTACTCGGTCCACGGCCGCTCGGTGCGGCTCTCCATGTAGGCGCGCGTGACGTCATCCACCGCGATGACGCCGCTCTTGCCGCCGGCCTCGATCGCCATGTTGCAGATGGTCATGCGGCCCGACATGTCGAGCCCGGTGATGGTGTCGCCCGTGAACTCCATCGCCTGGTAGAGAGCGCCGTCCACGCCGATCATGCCGATGATGTAGAGGATGACGTCTTTGGCGCCCACGCCTGGGGCGAGCTTCCCGGTCACGTTGAACTTGAGACTCTCGGGCACCTTGAACCACGCCCGGCCGGTGGCCATGCCCACGGCAGCGTCGGTCGAGCCCACGCCCGTTGCGAACGCGCCGAGGGCGCCGTACGTGCACGTGTGGCTGTCCGCGCCGATGATCACGTCACCCGCGCCCACCACGCCCTGCTCGGGCAGGAGCGCGTGCTCCACGCCCATGCAGCCGATCTCGTAGTAGTGCGTGATGCCCTGCGCGCGGGCGAAGTCACGGACGATCTTGGCCTGCTCGGCACTCTTGATGTCCTTGTTAGGCGTGTAGTGGTCGGGCACGAGCGCGACCTTGGTCGCGTCCCACACGCCATCCACGCCCACCTTGCCGAACTCGCGGATGGCGATGGGCGCGGTCACGTCGTTGGCCAGCACGAGGTCGAGATCGCACTCGATGAGCTGGCCGGGCACGACTTCCTCCAGGCCCGCATGCGCGGCGAGGATCTTCTCGGTGATGGTCATCGGTCGGGGCATGAGGGTCTCCATCCGAACGTTCGCGAATCCGGTCTGTGCATTCTACGCGAAGCGTGTGGCGCCTGCCACGCCAGCGAGTCGCCCGCGTCTCCCGCAAAGCGAGGTCAGCCGTCTTGATGGAATGACGGTATTCCGCCATACTGCAAGCATGGCCAAGACCAAGACAACCGTGTACCTCGACGAGGACGTGCTGCGCGGCGCCCGCGTCATGGCTGCGCGCAGCGGCAAGCGCGACTACGAGGTCGTGGAGGAGGCGCTTCGGGCCTACCTCGGCATGGACGTCCTCGACCGGGCGTGGAGCACCGCCGACATGGACGAGGACGAGGCGCTCCGCCTGGCCGTGGAAGAGGTG
>Ga0068714_10003833_pt1 | contig 17387 bp, 6 predicted proteins | sample MTBNYHSulfiMetaG_FD_62988 | JGI IMG/M metagenome (GOLD analysis project Ga0068714, IMG submission 62988) | Enrichment culture microbial communities from rom New York Harbor, USA that are MTBE-degrading - MTBE-NYH (New York Harbor Sulfidogenic)... | ecosystem: Environmental > Aquatic > Marine >...
CCTCCTCGAGCAGGGACGGCGGGGGCTCTGGCTTGGGGTACCACGGTACCCGCTTCAGCCACAGGCGCAGGGCCTGCCAGTGGATCAACATGATGGTCCGGGCGGTGACGTGGGGGTGGCGGAGCAGGACGCCCGCCAGGGTGGCGGAGGTCAGCGGCCGGCGTCGTTCGTCCAGGGTCGCGGTGAGCTGCGGCTCCCCGTGGCGGCGGTAGTCGATGACCACCCGCAGGCTGTCGGCGGGCAGCGACAGGGTGAAGGTGTACTCCCCCTCGACGGGAAAGAAGGGGGAGACGTGAAAAACCTTCGCGGCGGCGGCGCGGTACAGCCCCTCGCCCGCCGGCCGGAGGTCCCGCAGGAGGTAGCCGTGGCTCTCGCCGAAGGTGTTGTTCACCTCGGCAACGACCAGCTGGAGCGTGCCCCCCGCGTCCAGGCAGTAGAAGAAGCTCACCGGGTTGAAAACGTAGCCGAGGACGCGCAGGGAGGTCAGGAGCAGCACCGGGCCGTCGGGCAGTCGCTCCCCCTGCCGCTCGAGCCAGCGGCCGAGCTTGAGGCGCACCGGAGCGTCGACCGCCCCGAGGTGGTCACGGTCCTGAAAGGACGTCAGGGACGGCCGGTTGTGCCCGAAGCCGCGCAGGGTGCGGTCGAGGGCCGGGAGCTCGTCGAGGTCGAGGAGGAGGTGGTAGGTGGGGTAGGCGAAGGCGTGCCGGCGGACCGCGTGCCGAGCGTGCCGGATGCGTCCGACGAAGAGGGCGGACCGATTCACGGGAAGCTCTCCCCGAGTGCCTCTGCGACCCTGATGCCGGCGGCCAGACCGTCCTCGTGGAAGCCCCAGCCGAAGTAGGCGCCGCAGAACGACCGGTGGAGGGGGCCGTTGAGGCGGGGGAGGTTGGCCTGGGTCGCCAGGCTCGCCCGGTCCATGATCGGATGGGTGAAGGGGAAACGGGCGGCGACGGTGCCAACCGGCGGCTCCGGGTCGGGGTTCAGGGTAAGGAGGAACGGGTCCCGGGACTCGTGCCCCTGCAGCCGGTTGAGGTGGTAGGTCACCTGGACCCGCTCCCCCGGGTGGCGGCAGTCGGGGACGAGCACGTTCCAGGAAGCCACCGCCCCCGCCCGTCGGGGGAGGAGCGAGGGATCGCGGTGCAGCACCGCGGCGTTCGTCGAGTAGCGCCAGGCGCCGAGGAGGTCGCGCTCGTCGTCGGACGGGTCGGCGAGGAGCTGCAGCGCCTGGTCGGCGTGGGTGGCCACCACGACGTGGTCGAAGATGTCCGACCCGCCGTCGTCGAAGTGGAGGCGGCTGCCGGCCCCATCCCGGCTCACGGCCCGCACCGGGGCGGCCAGGTGGAGGCGCTCGCCGAAGCGTGCCGTCATCGCCGCGACGTAGCTGCGGCTGCCGCCGGCGACCGTGTGCCACTGGTGGTGGGTGGTCACCCCGAGCAGGCCGTGGTTCGAGGAGAAGCGGAGGAAGGAAAGCAGGGGGAAGTCCGCCACGGTGCCGGACCCCGCCGACCAGATGGCCGCCGCCATCGGCAGCAGGTAGTGGTCGCCGAGCTCCCGGCAAAGACCCGAGGTGGCCAGGAACTGGCCGACGGTGAGCTCCGGCGCACCCGGGTCGGCGAGGAGCTCGTGGGCGCGACGGTTGAAGCGGGGGATGTCGCGCAGGAGGGCGAGGAAGGAGGGGCGCACCAGGTTCCAGGGCTGGGCCAGCAGGCCCGACAGGCTCCCGCCGCTGTACTCGAGGTCGCAGTGGCGGCAGGAGACCGAGAACGACATCTCGCTCGGCCGGGTGGCCACCTCGAGGAGCTCGAAGAGCCGTGTCAGGCGGGGGTAGGTGGCGTGGTTGAAAACCATGAACCCGACGTCGAGCGGGTAGTGGTTGCCTTCCTCGGAGACCACCACGGTGTGGCTGTGGCCGCCGGCGCGGGGCTGCCCTTCGAACAGGTGGACCTCGTGCCGACGGGCCAGGAGCCAGCCCGCGGACAGCCCCGAGATGCCCGTGCCCACGACCGCGATTCGCATCGCCCGCCGCAACGGGGGTGTGAAGACCGGCATTCCAGGTCGCGAGGAGTGCTCCAGGGGGTCGAGGCCCAGCGGAGCGGACGGCGCCAGCGGGTGTAGGGTGGTGGTCGAGGTCGAAACTGACGGCCCAGGCCCAGTCGGAAAAACCACCTGGCCGGTGTCGTTTCCTCACCGACATGAAGCGCGCTCCAACTCCGATCGACCTGGTTGTCGCGGCGTAAAGCGCGTATCAGCAAGCTCTTACCGACGCTACTGGGTCCGGTCTCGGTGGAGATCCGGGGTTCGGGTTCGGAGTGCGGGCGGCTGGCGGCGGGACCGGGATCCGGGACGGCCCCGACCCCGCTCCCCGTCACCCGAGCCCCGCCGCCTGCAGCCCGCCGCCCGTCGCCCGGGATCGGGCGGCCGGCGGTCGCCTCGCTCCTCACCGGGGTCCACCCCGAGGTCCACGGCGTCAACGGGCGGAGCGACGGTCTGGGGACTCACCTGCCGACGATCGGCGAGCTGTTCGTCCGCGCTATGATCGTCTCGTGGGGAGCGCCGCGTGAGACCGGGCCTGAAGGTCCTGATCGCCGAGGACGACGCCGCGAGCGCTGAGCTGGCCGCGGCGGTGCTCGAGGACCTCGGCTGCGAGGTCGTCGGGCTGGTCACCGGCGGCGAGGAGGCGGTGGCCGCGGTGCGCGCCCTGGCGCCGGATCTGGTCCTGATGGACCTGGCCATGCCGGGCATGGACGGCGTGGAGGCCACCCGCAGGATCACCGAGCTCCACCCCACCCCGGTGGTGGCGCTGACTGCCTTCGAGAGCCAGGAGTGGGTGAGCCGGGCGAGCGCGGCCGGGGTCGGCGCCTACCTCGTCAAGCCGCTGAAGGAACGGGAGCTGGAGCGGGCGGTCGAGGTGGCGCTGGCACGCTTCGAGGACATGCGGGAGCTGCGCCGGTTGGTCTTCGAGCTCGAGCGGGCGGGGGAAGAACGCCGGGAGTTGCAGGGGCACGTCCTCAAGGCGAGGACGCTGGAGAGCCTGGCGGTGCTCGCGGGAGGCGTCGCGCACGACTTCAACAATCTCCTCACGAGCGTGTTCGGCAACCTCGAGCTGGCGATGCTGAAGACCCCTCCCGAGGCCCCGTCGCGACGCCACCTCGAGCGGATCGGCGAGGCGGCCCAGCGGGCGGCCGAGCTGTCGCGGCAGATGCTCGCGCTTTCCGGAAAAGGAAACCTGGTGGTGCAGGAGACGGACCTCTCGGGCCTGGTGACCGAGCACCTGGTCGCCCTGCGCGCCCTGGTCAGCCCCCCAGCCGAGCTGACTCTGGATCTCGGCGCCGGCCTGCCCCGGGTGCGGGGGGACGCCGGGCAGCTGTGGCAGGTGGTGCGCAACCTGGTGGCGAACGCGGCGGAGGCGGTTGAGACGGTTGGCGTCTCCACCGGGCTCGTGACCGTCGCCACCTCGGCGCGCCGGTGCAGCCGGGAAGAGCTCCGGCAGACGGTCATGGACGACGGGCTGCCGGCGGGTGACTACCTCGTCCTCGAGGTCGGCGACACCGGGACGGGCATGGACCAGGCCACCCTGGCGCGGGTCTTCGACCCCTTCTACTCGACCAGGTTCACCGGCCGCGGCCTCGGGCTGCCAGTGGTGCTCGGCATCGTCCGCGGCCACCGCGGCGCGATCCGGGTTTCGAGCGAGGTGGGGCGGGGCACCACCGTGACGGTGCTGCTACCGGCCCTGAGCGTGTGGGAGGGGGGCGGGTAGGGGCGCGCCGCGAGCCGGTCGCAGCGTGGGGATCGCCCCAGCGACCACTGCCCCAACTTGGACCTGGACCTGGACGTGGTCCTGGTCGTCGACGGTGCGCCTGGCGCCTGGAGTGTGGTCCAGGTCCAGGTCCAAGTCCAGGACGGGGTCGCAGCCTCGTCCCTCGAGGCTCGACTCGCCCGTGCAGAGCCTCACCCCCTAAGCGACGAGGCAACCCTCCTCACTGCACCACCATCGGGATCGTGGTCGGGTCGTTGGTGTCCTCGTCGACCACCGAACCGTACCCCCACAGCTCGCAGCCCTGAGTCAGGATCTCCACCGTGGCGTAGGCGTCGGTGCGGGTGCCGGCACCTGCATTGGTGAAGATGTCGTTGTCCTGCTTCCAGCCGTTCGCGGGCACCACGACGGTGCGCTGCGAGCCGATGGCGGTGCCCGAGGTGTTGCGCAGCGTGACCCGGGCCTGGCAGCTCTGCGAGCCGAGGTTGACGAAGCCGACGTTGGTGCGGAAGTCGGCGTTCTTGGCGAGCTGCGAGATGAGCCCGGTCTGGCCGGCAGCGAGCGCTTCGCTCGAGTCGACCCCGGGCAGGAACTGGCCGAAGGTCCCGACCACGCCCGCGTTGTAGGTCCGGGCGGTGACGACCAGCGGCCGGCTGGAGCCCACCATCATCGCGCCGGAGGAGTCGGCGCTGACGCCGAACAGGGTCACGGCCACGTCGTCCCAGGCCTGGAGCTGACCGTTGGCGAGGGTGACGCTCTCGACCAGCGGCGAGCCGGAGCCGCGGACGTAGGTCAGGTTCACCTGGGCGCTGGCGCCGGAGCGGTTGAGCAGGGCCAGCTTGGTGCGCCAGTTGCTGCCCGCATCCCCCGGCGCGTGGGCGACACCGGCCACCATGTAGGTGTAGGCGCTGGGCTGGGACCCGCCGCAGGTCTGGCAGGTGCCGGTGAGCGCCGGGGTGGTGATCAGCTCCCAGTCGACAAGGGTCCCGGTGTCGCCGCCGGCCTGGTCCTGCACGGTCAAGGTCCAGGTCCCGGCGCTGGACTGGCCGTTGAAGGCCGACAGGGGCTGGGCTGGCCGGGCGGTGCCGGAGTACCACGGCGTGGTTCCCTGGCAGTAGCTCTGGAGGTTGACCGACGAAGAGTCGTCGAAGGTGACGTTCATGTCGTTGTCGCCGCACGTCGGGCGGTTGAGGAGGGTGACGCTGGTCCCGGCGGGGCTGCGCAGGGACACGACGAGGTCGCCGACGTAGGTGTGGGTGATCTCGACCCGGACGTTGACGTCCGAAAGGGTCACGTTCTGGGCGACCTGGAGGGTCGAGGTGGCGGTGCCCAGGTCGGCAATGGTGACCGGCACGTTGGGGGTCGGGGAGGCCCCCACCTGGCCGTTGATCTGGAACGTGTAGGGCCCCCCCTCGTTCGCGGTCACCTGCAGGGTGAGCTGGACCGTGGAGCCGCAGGCGACGGTGGTGCCGAGGCGGAAGGTGAAGTGGGGGGAGTTGGAGCGGGCGACGGCGCCCGATGCCAGGTTCGGCCAGGTGGCGGAGCCGTCGACCATGGTCACCCCCGAGGTGGAGCTGGTGAGGGTGCCGGAGACGCCGGAAAACGACGCGCCGCTGGCCTGGAGGTCGACCGCGAGCTGGATGGTCTCCCCCGGCTCCATCACCCCGTTGTCGTGCCCCTGGCCGGTGGAGCAGGTGTCGGTGAAGGAGGCGGCGACTGCGCGGATGGATCCGGCGCCGCCGGGGTTCGAGCCGGCTGCGGTTCGGGTGCCGGTGTTGCCCGGGTCGAGCCAATCCTTGAGGCGGCTGTCCGCCGAGGGACCGTCCCAGCCCACTGAAAACTTGCCGTAGCAGTCGTTGATCGGCGACGAGCAGGCGGCCCCCCCGCCGGTGAGGTAGCCCACGACCAGGTGGGTGGCGGAGTCCCAGATGGCGGAGCCGGAGGAGCCGCCGTCGGTGGTGCCGGCCTCGTAGTCCCTCACCACCCAGTGGGTGTTCGAGGAGCCGCCGTCGACGCAGTTCGGAGACGACGTGAGAGCGTCGTCGTTGGTGGAGATTCTCTTGACCTCCCCCCGCGGGTGGTGGGCGTGGAAGCTGCCCTGAGGGGCGGTCGTGGTGCGGGCGTCCCAGCCCGCGAAGTAGACGTTGGAGGCGGGGGCGGGGTCCTCGTCGAGCTGGATCAGACACACGTCGTTGTCGTCGCGGGCGGCGCGGAAGATGGCACCGCTCTGGTTGTCGGAGAGCGACCCGCCCCCCTGCTGGCCGCAGGTGGGGGACTGGTAGTTCCAGTAGGCCACCACCGTCGAGGCGTTGTTGGAACGGATGCCGCAGTGGTGGGCGGTCAGGAAGTGGGGGGTGAAGGAGCCGGGGACGTCCATGATCAGCGTGCCGCTGCACAGGCTCGTGCCACTGATCGTGATCCGGGCGACGCTGCGGATCTCGTCCCGCCAGTCGTCCCCCTCGGGGCAGATGGCGTCAACCTCGCACCACAGCTTGCTCGCAGCGTCCCCCTCGAGCCGGAACATGTCCCGGTACCCACGGCCGACCCGGCCGACGACGACCTCCGAGGTGAGCTCGGCGCCGGCGGGATCGTGGATCTCGACCACCGCCCGTGAGCCCGGCACCACCGGGGTCCAGAAGTCGCCGGCGTGAGACACGTCCTCGGCGGTGTAGGGACCCTGGAAGTAGTCGCGGTCTTCGCTCCAGAGGTGCAGGGTCGCCCCCGGCGCGAGCGAGAACCGCGAGAACCCGAAGTTGAGGTCGGTGGCGTTGGGTGCGTGCACGCGCAGGCGCCAGACCCGGCCGCCGTCGGGCAGCAGCTCCCACGTGCCGGCGGCGGCTGACGACACCTCCATGTCGGCGGGCGACGCGAAACGGAGCGGCTTGGCCGACCCGAGCGCCTTCTCGGCCTCGTCCTCGGCCAGCAGGGTGGGGCGGTCAATCGCCGGCAGCTCGAGGACGGCGACCGTCTCGAGGGGCGCGAGGGCTGCGCTGCGGGACAGCGGCGGCTCCCCCGTGCGGGCGTCGGCCGCGGGGACGAGGGTCGCGGCAAGGGCGGTGATGGCCGCGATCCGGGCGAGGGTGAAAGCGAGCGCGCGAGAGGTCATCGGGTCCTCCTCGGTGCCGTCGCCAGGCTCCAGCGCCAGGCGACGCGCTCGAGTATATCGCGATTCGGTTTCAAGTTTGCGTCAGACCCTCAGGTCGCTCAAGGGGGCCGTCAACGCTCACCCTGGGAAGGAACGCAGCGCGGGCACCACCTGCAACCCACTTCTCGCCTCGTGGACTTCGATGGTGACCTTGACCGCGGTGCGCGGAGGGAGTTTGAACCGCGAAGACGCCAAGGACGCCAAGGCGAGCCACCAGAGGCCTGTCTCTTCGCGTCCTTCGCGTCTTAGCGGTTCAATCCACACTCAGGTCTTTCAGAGCTCTTCACAGCGATCGAAGGCAGGGTCTCCGCAAGGAGGCACGACTGTTGGGCCGAGAGCAACGCAGAGGCGCAGAGGCGCGGAGGACGCGAGCGTTCCGGGAGAGGTGTCGTCTCGGGGAGCGAAGCAGAGCCTGTCCCGAGCCTATGCGAAGGAAGGGACGGCCCCAACGGACGACCACCCTCCGCTGGGGCAGATCCCTCCGCGGACCCTTCGGGCCCGCGTTCGGGATGACACCCTCTTCGTGTCATCCCGAGGAGCGGAGCGACGAGGGATCTGCCTCAACGAAGGTGCTCCCTCCGCTGGGGCGGATCCCTCCTGTGAGGCCGGGTCGGGGGGGAGGTGGGCCGGACCCGTTATCATGGCGCCCGATGAGCGCCGGGTCTCGCAGGGTGGTGCTGGTCGCCGTTGCTGCCGTGGTGCTGGCGGTGTGCGGCGGCCTGACGATCTGGTGGCTCGAGCTCGCGGGGCAGAGCCCGTGGGCCGGGTTGACCTACCAGCCGGCCCTGGCGTCGGACCTCGAGGGCCCCCTGCAGGGGCTCCTCCGGCGCCGAGCGGGGGTGGTCACCGGCGTGGTCCCCGGCTCCCCGTCGGAGCGTGCCGGTCTCGAGGTGGGTGACACCATCCGCTCCATCGGCGGCGTGCCGGTGGAGGCGCTGACCTCGCTCACCGAGCTGTCCCGGTCGGTGCGCCCCGGCGACACCGTCGTCTACGGCGTGGAACGTGACGGCGCCCCCCTCGAGCTGCGGGTGACGGTCGGCTCCATGGGGGCCGCGGTCGGAGTCCAGGTCGCCTTCTGGAGCTCGCTGCTGGTGGGCGTGTCGTTCCTCGCCATCAGCCTGCTGGTGGCGTGGGCGCGGCCGCGCTCCGCCGCAGCGCTGCTGTTCTTCTTCGCCTCGGTGGCCGCCGCGGCGTCGTTCGTCGCGTTCGCCTTCGGCGAGCCGGTGATGACCGGGCAGCAGGGGATTGCGGCGGTGACCCTCGAGCCCGACCGGCTGCTGCTCCTCCTCGGCGGGGTCATCGTGATGTCGGTCCTGACCGCCAACCTCCTCCTCCACCTCGCGCTGGTCTTCCCCCACCGGCGTCCCCTCCTCGACCATTTCCCCGGCGTGCTCGGGTGGGTCCACGCCCTGCCGTTCCTGCCGCTGGTGCTCCTTGCCGTCCTGGTGGGTGCGGTGGCGGCGACCGGCCCGGACGCGGCGTTCGCCGCCGTGGTCCTGGCTGCGGTCGGTGTCGTGGTCGCACTGGTGCTCCTGATCGGCCGCAGGGTGCGGAAGCGTGGTCTCTGGTCCGCCGTCCTCACCAGCCCGTGGCCGGTACAGGGGGTGGGGGTGGCGGGCACCGTCGCTGTCGCGCCGCTGGTGCGGCTGCTGCCGTCGCACCAGGCCGTGCTGGCCGGAGCGCTGGCAGGGGTGGGCGCGGTGCTCGCGTCCCTGGGTCTGGTTCTCCTGTGGTCGGTGTTGACCTGTGTGGCGCTGCATCGCAGCTACCGCGAGGCGGGGGTGGAGGAGCAGCGGCAGGTGCGGTGGCCGGTGTGGGGGACCCTGGTCGCCCTCGGCGGCTCGCTCATGGTGGCGGCGGTGGCGATCCTCGTCACCACGGTGCTCGACCGGCCGGACTTCGCCGTCTCGCACGGGATGCTGGCCCTGAACACCGCGGCCAAGCTCCTGTACGTGCTGATCCCGGTGTCGTTCGCCTTCGGCATCGTCAAGCACCGGCTCCTCGAGATCGACGTCATCATCCGCAAGACCGTGGTGTGGGGCGCGGCCACCGGGATGGTGGTGGTGGTCTACCTCCTCCTGGCCGGGGTGGTCGGGGTGGGGGTGGTGGCGGCGACCGGGATCACCGGACAGGTCTGGGCAGTGGTGGCCACTCTCGTCGCCGCGGCGCTGCTGGTGCCGGCCAGGGCCTGGGTGCAGCGGCTCGTCGACCGGCGCCTCGGGGCACGGGGCCAGGATCTCGACCAGGCGCGCCGGCAGCTGGCCGAGACCGTGGCCGGCGGGCGTGGCCTGGAACCGGTGGCGGCAGCTCTGGCCGACGGCATCCAGCGCGCCCTCCAGTGCAGGACTGTCGTCCTCCTCGGGCGGGAGGCCGGGTCCGAGCACCTTCGGCCGCTCGCCACCGTGGGGGTGCCGGACCCGGTGCGGGACCGGCTCGAGGCGTCGGTCGACGCCCTGGAGGCCCTCGCCGAGGGTCGCGCGATTCACCTGGGCCCGTCCTCACCTCTAGCGCTGGACCAAGCGCTCGAGCGCCGGCTCGACGCGACTCTGGGAGCGGTCGGACGGCACCGGGGCGAGCCCCTCGCGCTGGCGGTGGTCGGGGAAAAGCTCGACCGGGAGCCCTACGGCGTCGAGGAGGAGTCGTTCCTGGTCGAGGCGGCGGGGCAGGTGGCCCTGGCGGTGGCGACCTTCGCGGTCCGCCGGATCGACCTCGAGGTGGAGCAGGCGCTCCAACTGCAGCGCTCGCTGCTTCCCCGTCAACTCCCGGACATGGCGGGGCTCGACGTGGCGGCCCACTGGGAGCCGGCGCGGGAGGTGAGCGGGGACGCCCACGACCTGCTCCGCCTCGACGACCGGCGCCTCGCCCTGTCCGTCGCCGACGTGGCGGGCAAGGGGATGCCCGCCGCCCTGCTGATGTCCTCCGTGCAGGGGGCCGTGCGGGCCGCGGCGGGACGCGATGTCCCGGCGACCGCGGTGGGGGAGCGCGTGCGGGACGCGGTGACCCAGGGGCTCGACGGGGGGCGGTTCGTGACCCTGGTTTTCGCCGTCCTCGACCTGGAGCGGGGCATTTTGGTCTACGTCAACGCCGGCCACCCGCCGCCGCTGCTGTTCCGTTGCGACGGGTCGATGGAGTGGCTGCGCGCCACCGAGCCGGTGATCGCCCGCCTGTTCGCCGGGCGAAACGCCCCAGCCGCACAGGTGCCGGTCGGCCGGGGCGACCTCCTCGTGCTCTACAGCGACGGGGTGACGGAGGCGATCGACGAAGGTGGGGAGCAGTTCGGCGAGGAGCGGCTGCTCGAGGTCGCTCGCCGTCTCGCCGGGCGGCCCGCGGCCGAGGTGGTGGCGGGGGTGGCGGCGGCAGCCCGGGCCCACGGCGACCGGGAGCTCCAGGACGACCTGACGGTGGTGGCGGCGAGGGTGCTGTGAGCGACGAGTGGTGGGAGCCGGCGGACCGGGCGTTGCTCGAGGCGGTGGACGGCGCCCTCGCGCGAGCGGCCCACCGGGCGGGGGCGCACCTCGTCTGTCGCCCCGGCTGCACGGACTGCTGCATCGGGCCGTTCGCCATCACGCGGCTCGACGCGTTGCGCCTGCGGCGTGGGCTCGAGCGGCTCGCCGCCGCCGACCCGGAGCGCGCGGCGGCGGTGGTGGTGCGTGCTCGAGCCGCGTGGCATGAGATTGGCGACGGCTTTCCGGGGGACCCTTCGACCGGTCGGCTGGGGGACGACGACGATGCCGAGGCCGCGTTCGTCGAGCGGCACGCCGGGGAGCCCTGTCCGGCCCTCGACCCGGCGAGCGGGCGGTGCGACCTGTACGCCCACCGGCCCCTCGTCTGCCGGTTCTTCGGACCTCCGGTCAGGCTCGGCGGCGAGGGTTTTCCCCCCTGCCGCCTGTGCTTCGTCACCGCCGGCCCCGCCGAGGTCGAGGCCTGCCGGGTGGAGCCGGACCCCGAGGGGCTCGAGGAGGCCCTGCTCGACCGCCTCGAGGCCGAGCGGGGCCCGGGGTGGGAGACGGTGGTGGCGTTCGTGCTCGGCTACTGTGGGCTCGCCGCCACCGCCGGCACCAGCACCCGGTCCCCGGTGGCCAGGTTCGCCACCGAGGAGTAGGCCAGGAACGGGCACCGGGTGTCGGTGGTGAGCACCGCGCTCGCGGCCTCCACCACGCTCGCCCCGACTGTGATGAGCACGTCCTCCAGTTCTCGGGCCGCGAACGGGGGCAGCTCCACGGCGAGGGAGCCGAGCTCGCCGCCGTCCGGACCGAAGAGGCGCGCCTCGACCGTCATCGGCAGCGCGCAGAGGCTGACCAGACCGAGGTCGGTGCGCACGGTCGGCGAGCGCTCGAGCCATCCGAGCCGCCCTTCGGCGAAGTGCCAGATTGCGGCCTCCTCCAGCACCAGCGGAGCGGCCTGGCCGACCGAGCCCGCGGCGGTGAGGGCAAAGGTCCGGCCGCCGCCGACCACGGTGGGCGCGCTCGGCACCACCCGCACCGCGGCGCTTCCGTCGAGGCCGAAGAGCGAGTCGAGCACGTCGTCGAGGCGCAGCGTGGCGGACGGCGGGATCGTCACCGTCACCGGGGCGGCGCGTGGTCCGTCGGGCCCCAACGGGTCGAGGGCGCAGGTGACGTCGTCGTCGCCGGTGTTGGTGAGGTGAAGGTCGGTGCGCCAGGGGCGGCCCCGGTCGTCGACCCCGTGCCGCACCCCCGGCACCACCATCGCGGGGCCGGCCTCGGCCAGCCAGATCACGGTTTCGTCGTTCGACGGCCCGAACGAGACCGCCCCGTCCCAGGCGAGCTCGAAGGGGTAGGGGTCGGAGGAGCCTTCGAGGAGACCGAGCTCCTGCCAGGAGCGACCGTCCCGGCTGACCTCGAGGCCGTCGCGGACGGCGACGAACCAGTCTCCCAACCAGTCGACCCTCCGGAAGCTCCTGCCCAGAGGGTGCCAGTGCAATCCGTCGGTGGAGGCTCCGGACCAGTCGCCAACGACCACGGCCGCCGACCCGCTCGAGGCCACGTCCCAGAACCTGGCGCCGGGAAACAACCAGGTCGGGGTCCAGGAGTGGCCGGCTGGGCTCGAGAGAACCACCCCATCCGCCGTCGCGACGTAGCCGGAGCCCAGCGACGCGACAGCGCCCAGGGGTGGTGTGTCGGGCAGGTCCTCGAGTGTCCACTCGAGGCCGTCGGGGCTGCGCCCCACCAGGCCGTGGCTGCCATCGGACCCCACCGCCAGCCACTCGTCGCCGGTCCACAGGAGGTCGGAGAGCTGGCCGCGCGGGAGGTCCCGCACCTCCCACTGCTCGGCGTTGGCGCTGCGGGCCACCCGGCCGCCCCCTACGACCACGAACGCGTCACCGTTCGAGCGCACCCTGGACGGCTCGAGGTCGAGGCTCTGCCGCTGCCAGTGGCGGGCGTCGCGGCTCGATGAGATTCCGGATCCCACGGTCACCCAGGTGCCGTTGCCGAACGCGGCGCTCCGGTCGGAGGACACTCCGGTGTTGGTTTCGAGCAGGCTCCACCCGAGCGGCTCCCGGGTCGCTAGCCGGGTCACCGCGTCCCCCGAGGCACGGTCGACCACCGACGACCAGGCCACGTACGGCGAGGTCGACGAGATCTGCCGGACCGCGGCCCACGCGGCCCTCACCTCGGAGCAGTCGAGGCGGCCGAGGAGGTCGGTGACCGTGACGGACCCGTAAGCCGGGAGGTCGAGCTCGACCGTGTCGAGCGGGGTACCGTCGGCGGCGTAGACCACGATGTGGATTCGCAGCTGCCTCGACCCGGGGTTGGTGACGCCGACGTTGGTCACCACCGAGCCTTCCCGGACGAGCCCGGGCAGAGCCCACCGTTCGGTGTCGGAGATCGCCCGTTCGAGGGGCAGGGTGGGAATGACCTCGACCGCGGTGGTGCTGCGGCTGCGGGCCTCGAGCTCGAGCCCCTGCCCGAGGCCGACCAGGAGCCCGCAGGATGCCGGCGCACCAGGAATCGACCCGAGAACGTCCCGCACCAGGACGGTCTGCCCAGCTTCGACCTCCACCTCGAGCAGCTTGCCCGCCTCCGGAGCGCCGTCGAGGGGGAAGATCTCGGCGGTGCTCCCCTCCGCGTCCCGATTGCGCAGCAGCAGGTCGGTGGCCCACACCTGACCGCTGCCGCCGGTTCCGTGGGCTGCCACCGGGACCACGGTGAGAGCACCCCACGCCTGGGCGATCGTCGGCACGACCGTGACCGTCACCGGCGGCGACCACTCGGACCGCCACCCCCCGTCGAAGCACTGACGCACCGACTGCACGCGCAGGGTCGAAGAGCCGTCCCCGGACACGGGTGGTGTCGAGAACGAGGTGCCCTGGACCTCGTGGTAGGACACCAGCCGGGCGACCTGATGGGGGACGGTACGACCGAACTCCACCCGGTAGCCGTCAGCTCCGGGGACCGGGTCCCAGGTCAGGGTCACGGTGCCATAGCGCCCGACCTGCGCCGGGGCCGCGAGCCCCGCGGGGGTCCCGACCGGACCGCAGGGGGCGAGCACCTCGACCGTTGCGGTCGCCCGCGACGCTCCGTACCGGTTTGCCACGTCGAGGGTCACCGGGAAGCTGCCCGGCGCCGCCCACGCGTGAACCACCTCCGGCCCGGTGGCGGCCCCCCCGTCGCCGAGGTCCCAGCGCCAGCGCTCGGGAACCGGGTTCGACCGGTCCGCCAGCCAGACCGGAGAGCCGGCTGACACCGCTGTCGGGCGCCAGGTGAAGGCGGCCCTTGGTGGCCCGGCGCCGGCCGGGCAGGGGGTGGTGGCGATGAGCCCGTGGCGGCCGGTGACCGTGAGCCCGCAGGCGCCGGGCGCGGCGGAGATCAGGTCGCCGGCGAGGCCGGTGGGCTCGCCCTGCCAGGTCACCCCGTCGGCGCTGGTGAGCAGGGTCCCGTCGGCGCCGGTGACGACGAAGCCGTCGCCGACGCGGTCAACGCCGTAGAGGTCACTCTCGGTGCCGGAGGCTCGCTCCACCCAGTCGGCGCCGTCCGAGCTGGCGAGGATCTTCCCATGGTCGCCCACGAGCGCGAACCGCCCGGCGGCGAAGGCGACGTCCCACCAGGGCCCCTCGACCGGCAGCTGGATCACCTCCCAGGTGGCGCCGTCCACCAGGCGCAGCACGACGGCGCTGTCGGCGGCCACCCCCACCAGTCGCTCGCCGTCGGAGGCGAGAGCGATGGGGGCCCATCCCTCGGTGGGTCGAACCTCCCACGCGGTCCCGTCGGCGCTGGTGCAGACCATGACCCTGCCGAAGACCCAACCCCCGCCCACAGCGACGAACCGACTCCCGTCCCAGGTCAACGAGTAGAGCTGAGAGACGTTCATGCCGAGGTCGTGAAGCTCCCATCCCATGCCGTCGAAGCTGACCGCCACCGAGCCGGATCCGGGCGGGGGAAAGGCCATCCTCCCGCCGGCAGCCACGAATCGCCCCGAGCCGTAGGCGAGACCCGAGGCGACGAAGCCGTCCACGGGCAGCGGCGTCGGTGCCGACCACGCAAGGCCGTCGGGGCTGGTCAGAGTCTGCGAGGAGGTGAAGACCCACTCCTCGAGGTCGGGCACCGTCAGCGCGACCAGGCGGTTCTCGTCGCCGATCACCGCCAGGGGCTGTTCGACGAAGCCGCTTCCCCGTCGCCAGTGCACGCCGTCCGGACTGGTGGCAGTCTGCCCCTCGAGCCCGACCCCGATCGGGCCGTTCGGCCCGCACGCCACGGCGAGGAGGGGCAGCCACTGCCCGGTGCTCGGGGTCCCGTCCCAGAGCACCCCGTCGAGGCTGGAGGAGTGCAGGTCGTCACCGGAGTACCTGGGACCCGCCGTGACCCCGACGAATCGGTCGCCGCACCACACGGCGTCGTCCGGGTTGCCCGCGTCTCCGACCAGGTCGCCGACGATCACCTCCCCGAGACCTGACCGGGTCAGCTCGGCGGCTCGCGGCGACGCCCGAGGGCCGCCGAGCACGACCCGGGCGCCATGGGCGGCGACGTAGCGGTAGCTGCCGTAGTGAAACCGCGGGTCGGCGCGCCACCAGCGGCCGTCGGCGCTGGTGAGCACGCAGGCAACGCCGTCTTCACCTCCCACCGCCACGAAGCCCTGCCCGGCCCAGACGACGTCCCGAAGCGGGGTCGCGGTGCCGGACTCCTGCGCCTGCCAGGTTTCGCCCTGGGTCGAGGTCAGGATCGTGCCAGAGTCCCCGACCGCCACCAGGAGCCCCATCGGTCCGGCGCACACCCCGTGGAGCGCGGCGGCGGTGGCGGAGTCGAGCGCCTCCCAGGCCGAGCCGTCGCGGCTTCGGAGAACCGTCCCCCCGGCGCCGACCGCCACGAAGGCGGCGCCGCTCCAGGCCACGGCTTCGAGGTCGACGGTCACCGGCGACGGGACGACCGCCCAGACCGATCCGTCAGAGCTCTGGAGGATCGCCCCCGTCTCGCCGACCGCAACGCAGCCGGGGGGGCCGCAGGCCACGCCGGCGAGGTCGGCGGAGGTCGGGAGAGGGTTCACCAGCTGCCAGTCGCGGGCCGCGGCGCCGGCCGCGAGGAGCGTGCACGCGACGAGCGCCACGATCCGCGCGATGCGTCGGGTGGGGTGGTGGTCGGCCATGCGTACCCCTTTTCGGCGCCCTTGCGGTCGAGTGTAGCGCAGCGGGGGCGCTGCCCGCAACCCAACCGACAGAACCTGAGCATCTTACGGGTCCGGACCAAACGCAAACGCGCGAAGGCCCAGCGCGGGCGCCGCCCGCAGCCCAACGACCTCGACCCCGTCAGCGCTCGAGAGGGAGGAAACGCAAAGGCGCAAAGGCGCAAAGGCGCAAGGTCGAGCACCCACACAACATGTCATCCCGAGGAGCGAAGCGACGAGGGATCTGCCCCAACGAAGGCTCTCCCTCCGCCGGGGCAGATCCCTCCGCTCGCTGCGCTCGCGTTCGGGATGACATGTGAGCTGAGGCGTGCATCCCACTGCTGACGTGGGAGTTGTGTGGTGCCTGCGGTGAGAATCTTGCCACAACGCACCGACTTCTGAGCCACGAGCAACGCAGCGGGGGATCGGCACAAAAAAAGGGGCTCGCGGGGGCGAGCCGGGAGGGAAGAGTCCGAGGTCTTCGGACGCGTGGAGGTACGGCCGCCGGCGCGAGAGGTTTCCTCAAGACGCGGGCACGAGGGACGAAGAGAACCCTGGCCGTGACCAACCGCTGGTCCGGCGTGACGGGAAGCCGCTATCCTGGGGGGCATGCACCGGGGAACGCCGCTGCAGCGCTTCGGTGGGTACCTCACCCGGCCGGTGGAGGTCCTGAAGGGGGTCCGCCGGGCGAGCCTGCGCTTCGACGCGGTCGCCGGCCTGACGGTGGCGGTGGTGGCGATTCCCCAGTCCATCGCCTACGCCGCCATCGCCGGGCTGCCGCCCGCGGTCGGTCTCTACGCGGCGTGCGTGGCCTCGGTGGTCGGCGCGCTGTGGGGCTCGTCGCGCCACCTCTCCACCGGGCCGACCAACGCCAGCTCGCTGCTGGTCCTGTCGGTGCTCGCGCCGCTGTTCGTGGTCGGGTCACGGGACTTCGTGATCGCCGCTGGAGCGATGGCGGTGCTGGCCGGCCTGTGCCGCATCGTGTTCGCCTTCGCCGGGCTCGGCGTTCTGGTCAACTTCGCGTCCCGTGCGGTCCTGATCGGGTTCACGGCGGGAGCGGCGGTCCTGATCGCGGTTGGCCAGCTGAAGACCCTCCTCCGGCTCGAGGTCCCACGAACCCCACACCTCCACCACACGCTGCTGGGGGTCGCGTCGCAGCTCGACGAGACCCACCTGCCGAGCCTGGCCATCGGTGTGGGCACACTGGTGGTGATCGCGGTGCTGCAGCGCGTCGCCCGCCGGGTTCCGGGTCCGCTGGTGGCCCTGGCCGCGGCCGGGGCGGTGACGGCGGCGTTGGGAGCGGATCGTCTCGGCGTGGCGGTGGTCGGGGAAATACCTCGCGCGCTGCCCAGGGTGACCGATCTCCGCGTCGGCTGGTTGCTCGACGGCGAGGTTTTCGGCGCACTCCTCGCCGGCGCCATGGCCGTCGCGGCTCTCGGCCTGGCCGAGGCGATTTCCATCGCGCGCGAGATCGCGCGACAGAGCGGCGACCGCGTCGACGTCAACCAGGAGCTGGTCGGACAGGGGATGGCCAACGTCGCCACCGGGCTCCTTGGCGGCTATCCGTCGTCTGGCTCCTTCACCCGCTCGGCGGTCAACTTCCAAGCCGGGGCGCGGACGCAACTGGCCGGCGTCCTGTGCGGGCTGTTCGTGCTCGCCGCAGTGTTCGCGTTCGGGCCCCTGGCGGCCTTCCTGCCCCAGGCCGCGCTGGCAGGCCTCATCCTGCTGATCGCGGCGCGGATGCCGGACTGGGGGGGGATCCGCAGGGTCGTGCACACCTCACCCACGGAGGCCGGGATCATGGGGGTGACGTTCGTCGCCACCCTGACCCTGCCGTTGGAGTTCGCCATCCTGTGCGGCATCATCATATCG
>Ga0068714_10003834_pt1 | contig 17385 bp, 11 predicted proteins | sample MTBNYHSulfiMetaG_FD_62988 | JGI IMG/M metagenome (GOLD analysis project Ga0068714, IMG submission 62988) | Enrichment culture microbial communities from rom New York Harbor, USA that are MTBE-degrading - MTBE-NYH (New York Harbor Sulfidogenic)... | ecosystem: Environmental > Aquatic > Marine >...
GCTGATGACATTGACATACGCCCGGCCCATCGTCCCCGAAGCGTCCACCACCTCGATGACGTCCACCACGCCCGCCGTCGCACCGGAAACGTAAGTGCACGCTGTGCCGCCGGGAATGAGCAGCGCCCCACTCCGGTCGTGCAGACGAGACCAGGTAACACTCCCGACGGCTCCGCTGACGACGAGATTGACGGAATCGGAGTCTTCGACCGTCGCCATGTTGGGCGAGATATCGAGGCTGGGCAGGACGCAGCGATATTGGACCATTCCCCCGTCATAACTACTGACAAAAACGTTAGGTGCACCATCCCCATCAATGTCTGCAGCGCTTACAGGAGGGATATAATATGTTCCGAGATTCATCCAGTTCCCTGTTTCTAACACATAGTTGTGGCTGAAGCGGGTCCCGGTATTCCTGAAGAAATTGACTTGCCCATTCGTAGCGTCGCTGACGCCCACAAGAAGGTCGAGGTCCCCATCGCGATCTACATCCACAAGTTCGGGAAAAGTATAGTCGTTGGGGCCGGATGTTGTGACAAGCTCGATCGCTGCATTTGGATTGAAAGAGGGATTAGATAAAGAGCCAGTATTGAAGTAAAGGTAAGCCTTTCCGGTATGGCACGTACCCATGACTAAATCCGGCAGGCTGTCTCCATTAACATCACCGAAGCAAAGGCTGGTAAACCATCCCCCTATGGGCACCGATTCTCTTTGTATCCCCTGCCAGCCTGTGGACTCGAGAACAAATACGGGCACGGATGGTGAACCAGTGTTCCTCCAGAACCATACTCGCGGGCCGCCTGGATCGTAACCTTCCACGTTGACTGCGAACAAATCCAGATCGCCGTCGTCGTCAATATCTTGAAGGACTGACCCGTAGAACCACGAGTTGTGGGCTATAAGAGCCTCGTCTGCAAGAACCCAATTCGGGCAGGTGGGAGAACCATCGTTTCTGTATAGCCCAAAAGATGTCCTCGCACCCATCTGTATCGCATCCAGGTCACCATCATCGTCTATGTCACCAAACGCCGCTATTCCATTCAGATGCTTGTAGGTGAATGTCTGAAAATACTTGTGGGTCACTGACCATTGCGGCGAGTAAGCACTGCCGATATTCTCCATGAATGAATAGAATCCGCCAGACGTGTGAACAAATATGAGGCAATCCGAATCGCCGTCAGCGTCTGCATCGAATACGCTGGGAAGGGGCCAATAAATGTCCGGAATTCCCGGGAAGTAATCGCTGTTCTCCAACACAAAGAGAGGAGCGGATAGCGACCCATCGTTGCGATAGAATTCTATTCTCCCCGTGGGGGTGTCATGCCCCAGCGCTGTTCCCGCGAACAGGTCGAAGTCGTGATCTCCGTCAATATCAAACAGGGTTATCTGGCGGCTATTGTTGTCGGGTATAAGTTCGACAGGGGATTCAAAGTTGGGCTGTGGAACACCTGTTCCCCCTGTGTTTCGGAAAAAGAATACTCCGGCGTCAGTACCAAGCAGCAGGTCACAGTAGCCATCATTATTCAGGTCCTTCGCACCAACGCTGGCGTGCGCTCCCTGACTCGGGACCAGCGCATTGGTAACCTCGGTAAACACCATATTGCCGTCATTTCTGTAGTAGTAAACCTCTCCTTGCCAGCAGGCAATAACAACATCGAGATCGCCGTCGCTGTCGAAGTCCGCTACGGCAGGCTGCAACATGTGATAGGCATGGGTCTTTGGCATGTTGAGCACATTGCCATTTACCAACGTCCACGCCGGCCTGACTGGCGTGCCGTCGTTTCGAAAATACCGGACGAAATAATCCCCGCCGATGAGTAAGTCTATGTCCCCGTCACCGTCCATGTCTGCGGCAGCCGCTTTTCCACGGCAGACGCTTTGGTGAAATAGGTTAACCCTCTGCCCTTCGTAGAATCCCTCAACCACCGGTTCCCATTGCTCTTGCGCTTTGGCCGTCAGGATCAGACCCATTGCGATCATCAGGGCTACAAAGACGACTCGCTTCATCTAGACTCTCCTTCCACATTTGATCTGAATTCCATTCCCGTCTGTCGTCTGATTACTTCGCAGCGACAGGCTTCTCATTCGCTACCCGGAATGACGCACCCGCCGGGTTGTGCTTTCCCATTCTTCCGACTCTCTTTCCACCCTCTCCAGCGCCAGGATCAGCCGCTGTTGGCTGCCCCGGATGCGATGCAGGAGGTCGGCGAGGCGGTATGGCTTCTCCCGGCCGTTGCCCGGGATGACGACCTGGGCCAGCGTTTCCTCGCCGAGCGCCTTCTCGAGCAATTCGACATAGCCTATCGTCACCGCCGCGGCGGTTCGCGCATGGTGGGAGATCGCCCCCAGATAGAGCGGCTCCGCGTCGACGACCAGCGCCTTCTGCGTCCGAGACTCGAAACTCCCTATTGTGCCGTTCATATTCCGCTCCCGCCCGATTTTCCAGACCACTTGACCTGTCGCCCTTTAATCCTGAAACTCTTGCTTTCGCCCCACTTCTCTGCTATCCTTCTTACCGAGGTGGCGATGATGAAAGTAGACTGGCGCGACTATATCGAACAACGGCCCGACGTCATGCTCGGCAAACCCGTCATTAAGGGCACGCGTATTACGGTGGAACTGATTCTCGAGCGCTTGGGGGATGGCTGGCCTGCCCAGGATCTCCTGGCCGCCTACCCCGACCTGAAGCCCGAGCATCTTCAGGCGGCCCAGGCGTATGCGGCTGCTTATCTGGCCATGGATGAAACCATCTTCCACCATGCAGAGGCCCATTGAAGATCCTTGCGGACGAGAATGTTTCTCCAGAGCTGGCAGACTGGCTCCGCGACCAAGGCCATGATGTTCTCTCGGTCCGGGACATCGCTCGAGGATCATCCGACGCAAAGGTACTTGAACGAGCGGCGCACGAGACACGAGTGGTCCTGACAGCCGACAAGGATTTCGGAGACCTTGTCATTCGGCGAAAATCGCAATGCTCTGGAGTTATCCTGCTTCGCTTCCGCACCTCCTCAAAGCAGGAGTTCTTCGATTTGTTTACCTCCTCCTGGCCAGACATCCTTCGCCAAGTCCGAGGGCATTTTGTCACCGCCACAAACCGAACCATCCGCATTCGCCCCCTTTCGGACCAATAGCGCCAAGGGTAATCTCAGCCAGCATTGTTACCGGCCGATTCACCATTCCACCTTCCCCTCGCTGTTCTTCTGTGTCCGCAGGATATTGCCCCAGCTGATCGTCCCATTGGTGGGATCATAGGGAACATCCGAGCCCCACAAAGGCCAGTCGTCGGAGAAGCGAAAAGAATCCGAATAGTTTTTATCCGGACCGAAGGAGACGAGCCGCCACGCCCCATACTTTTGAAAGGCCCCGAGGTTGTAAGTCGGTGAGTCGACGCCCTCGTAAGGTGGGACCGGCCCCCCAGCCAGCACCAAAGCAACGCGTTCTTCGTCGGTTACGATCTTTGTGTAAGTGTACTGTCGCCCCAGCTCGCCCCATATCGGATCCCAGTCTTTTTCCTTGAATGGATCGATAAGATTCGACCTCGTGATATAGGGGATGGGCGTGGTAATCTCGAAAGGCAGAACGTTATAAATCCCGTCATTAGGCGGATAATCGTTGTGGTCAATCCGATAATTCTCCAGGCAGGTCGTAATCGCTTGAAAGTCGGCCTGCACCCGGGCGACCTTCGCCCGGACCTGCGCCGCCAGGAAGTTCGGCAGGGCGATCGCCACCAGAATTCCGATGACTGCCACAACAATCAGCAGTTCGATTAAGGTAAACCCCCTCAGCGGAACCCTGTCATGCAGGCTGCAACTGGGCCAGCTGGCGTTCATATTCACCCCAATTCCCCACTTTACATCTTTGACACAAGGAAATGAGACCTACAAGTGTCTCGCGAATCTCATAGTTATTGTGGATCGACTTGGCCGACTGAAGAGCGGCCTGATAAGAGGCCAGGGCTTCTTCTGAAGAACCCTTCCGCTCAAGAACACGGGCACATAAACGTTCGCCTCGGGGACCCATTTCTGCAAAGTAGGACTTACGAATGTCCTCCAGCAGTTGGTTAACCTCTTTGGTGTCTATTTTGGCTCGCTCGTTGTCTATCAACAGCTCGATCTTTCCCAGCCGGGCCGAAAGAACTCTTTCCAGATCGCCGAGGTCTTGCGCGAGTTCCAGCGCCTGGTCAAAGTGCTCCTCGGCACTTGCGGTCTGGCCCAAGGCGGCATACCCCAAGGCGATGTTCTCCAAGGCAATGGCCTCCGAGCGGCGGTCGCCGATCTGTCGGGCAATCGATAAGGATTGGGTGCTGTATTCCTGGGCGTGGTGGTAGTTGCGCCTCTTTAACTCCAGGTTGGCCAGATTGGCGAATACGGCTGTCAATCCTTGGCGGTAGTCGAGCTGCCGCATCAGCTTCAGGGCCTTTGAGTAATCCTCCTCTGCCTGTTCGTAGCGGCCTATTTGTTCTTCAACGATCCCGAGGTTCATCAGCGTTGCTGCTATCCCAAAGCGGTTATGGGCTGCTTGGCGACACCTCAGCGCGATGAGCAAACAATCGCGGGCCTTCTCATAGTTGCCCCATTTCCAATAAACCAGTGCCAAGTTATTTGAGGCATCGCCCAGCACCGGCGGAACATCTTCCTCCCCCTGGTCGGTCAGAACCTCTGAGAAGGCTCTCTCGGCTGCGTCAAGATCGCCCTGCGTCCAGGCGACGAGCCCCAGCGCGTTTTGCGCGACTCTGATTTGCGTCTCGTCTTTCAGTCCTTGCCAAATGTCGAGACTGCGCTTCAAGGTCTCTTTCGCCTCTTCAAAGTGCCCGAGGTGTTGCGCGGTCAGCCCTAATTCGTAAAGGCAATGTCCCCGAAGGCTTACGTCCCCCAGCTGCGAGACGATCTTCTCGCAGGCTTCAAAGGACTCGACAGCGTTCTCTAATTCTCCGAGCAGCCGATGGATGCGGCCCCGCTCGATCAGCAGACGGGCAATCTGCTTTTGCCTCTCGGGAGTGGGGGAGAGCTCATCCAACTTGCTCAAGGCTTCTTCATAGAGCTCCAAGGCGTTGCGGTTGGCATAAAGGAGTCTGGCCCGGTCACCCGCCTTCTGCAGATAGTAGACGGCCTTCTCGGTATTCTGTGTCCGTCCATAGTGATAAGCCAGGACATCGTACAGTTCGTGTTCCCGCCCTTGGTAAGCCTCCTCGAGCCGTCGTGCGATCAGTAAATGTAACTCGGCCCGTCGCTTCTTTCTGAGCGACTGATAGGTCACTTCCTGAACCAAAGGATGGGTGAAAAGAAACTCCACTTCCTGCTGGGTCCGGTGGGTTTGCAGGAATTCCAGCCCTTGCAGCGTATAGAGTTCCTTCAGAAGGTTGTCACGGATCTCGTCAAAGAAAATGAACAATTCGAGGGCAAAACGCTGTCCCAGAACCGCCGCGCACTGTAGCGCAAGCCGGGTCTGTTCCTGAAGAGAATCGATTCGGGACTGAATAAGTTCCCTGAGAGAACCGGGCAGGCAGTGGATCACCATCGGAGATTCTTGTTCTCGGTCTTCTGTTTGTCCCACCCCTTCTGTTTTCTCCAGAAAAGCTCGAACAACCTGTTCGATGTAAAGCGGGTTACCGTTCGCGCTTTCCGCGACGACCTTATTCATCTCGGGCAAAAGATGCCGATGATTCAGCAGGTAACTCAGCAGGGTTTCCCGCGCTTCTTCGGAAAGTTCGCCGAGCAGGATTTCTTGGATATGCGGGGTTGGAGCCCAGCCGGCCTGAAATCCGCTCCGATAGGACACTATCCACTTATCGTTGTGAACGGGGCTTTCCTCAAAAAGCTCTCTCAGGAGTCGTAGGCTTGCGTCATCGACCCACTGAAGATCATCAATGCAAACAAGGAGACCTTCTTCGCCGGATGCGACTGAGAGCAACCTCTGAAAAATGCTCTTCAAATTGTCCCGCACAGTGGAGGCCGCCGATTGCCTGAAGTGTTCGATTGCCGACCCGTCGCCCAGCAGGTAGCGCAAATAAGAAAGATCGTCGCTCGAGAACTGTGGGAAGCGGGCAGGCAGCGAGCTGACCTGGTTCCAAACGTCCTTGGAATCCATCGATCGGAGACCCAGAAAATGCCTGAGGAACTCCCCAAACAAGAAATAGGGCGTTTGCACCCTCTCAGGGCGGCCTTCAAGCCAATAGCACTTGCCTTGGGGTGCCTCCAGTTTCGCTTCGTGCAAAAGGCGGGACTTTCCGGTTCCCGGCTCGCCCGTGATGGCAATAATGCGCGCCTGATCGGCAGGCGCGCTGAGGAACGAGCAAATCCTCTCCATTTCCTCGTCGCGGCCGAGCAAGGGGACCTCGAAGGTTCGCGCTAAAACAGGTTCCTGCTTTGTTCCAAGGACAGCGTAAGCATGCTGGAGCTCTTCGGAATGACCGGTTTGACTGGAATCTCTAGGCTGAAACCTGAATCGGTCCTTCACCAAGGCATGGGTGTCCTCGGAGGCAAGGATCTCTCCTTCGCCAGCACGTGCCTGGAGCCCGCAGGCGGTATCGACTGCATTGCCGAAGACATCAAAGGAAATGTCTTTTTCATGAGTGCGCAAAATGCTGGACAATATCTCTCCTGTGTGAAGCCCGGCCTTGATGGAGAATTGTACCCCTTGCCGGCTGGGAAGCAGATTCACTTCATCCCGAATCTCGATGCTGGATTGAATCGCGGACTCCACATCGCGCTCATAAGTGACCGGCGCGCCAAAAACCGCCAAGATGCTGTCCCCAATCAATTTGACCAGAAATCCATTGTGAAGGGATATCGCGTGAACGCAAATGCCGTAGAATGTCTCAAGACATTGCTTCAGTTCGTTTACAGGAAGCTGGGGGGAGAGTTCCCGGTGCCCGCAAAGATCGACCGTAAGAACGGTTGCGACCCGGTAATCATTCCGAGTCTTTGCAACGATTCTCTTGATCCGGTCCCCATTGGCTTTTGGCAGCTGGATGCCTTTGGCTTCGAATTCCTTCTCGACCAACGTGGCCAGAGTGTCATACTCGTCGGGAGTCTGGGCATGCTCGGGCGGCATACCCGCAAACGCGAACCGGATGGACTCATTCGCTAGAACCGCATGACAGAAGCGGCAGACTTTGGCCTTCTCCTTGATCTCCTCATAACAGAAAGGACACTCCTTAAAGCCGGACTGAACCATGATCCTGCCCCCTCGCAGGCTGGAATGTCACGAAGTCAGCCCCTGTAAGTTCAGGCTGATTTCTCTTCCGTCCGCTTTTGCTCGAGCCACAGGTCGATATCTTCCTTGCGAAAGCGCCACTGGCGTGAAATCCGCACTGCCGGTAATTCTTTTTGCTGCAATAGTCGATAGATGGTCTTCTTGCTGACCTGGAACTGCTCGGCTAAATCATCAATCGTCAGGAGTTTCTCAGGCATTTATGGATACCTCTGTCTATTTTTGTCTATCTATAGGCTTCTTTGGCTACGATGTCAAGCTCTTTTTTTCAGTCAAGCTTCTCGACTCTAACCTCTTGATTAAGATTGGGTTACAATTATGAGAGGCTTTTGGGGTGGAGCACGCAGGCGAAAAAAACTCTCCGGGCAGGGCTACGATGGTATCGCTGCTGTCCAGGCTTGAGGAAAGGCTTAACAATGTCTATGACCACTGGCTGCCGACGGCTGCTGGACCTGGGCCGAAGGCGAGACACATGAGTCTAGCAGGCGCTGGCTGCGGTTATTGGAGGCCGCGAACGAGCAACATCTACCTCCATTGGGACCCTTACCAGGATGTTTTTTGACACGATCACGGTCTTACAAATGGATTTAGAATCGACGATCTGAACTTGGGCGCTGGTTTCCCCTCCGAGCCGTCATTTGTTTATTCCAGAAACGTTTTGTGCGTTGTCCGGTATGGCCAGGAACCCTCTTCATCGAGGCCAGGCCGCCAGGTGTAACTTGGAGACCGGGCCGTTTCTTCTCATCCCCATTTGACATCCGGGCCTGTCCGCGTGAGACTCGGGCGACGGCGCTCGGTGTCTCTCAGAGGGCAGGGCAGGATGGCCAGGGTTCGAGTGACTAAGGGATGGATTGCTGCCGGGGTTCTCGTGGCTATCATGGGCGGCATCCTCCTGTCGTGGCAGATTTCGGCCTACCGGATGGCGAAGGACTTCAGCCGACAGTTGCGTGCCGGCCGTGTCGAGGGCTTGCCCATTGACCTCCGGGACAAGGTCTGGACGAAAGAAGAACTATCCACGGTCGAGGTGCTCACCCTGGATGACAGTTACGGCCCCCAGCGCTCCCTGGAGCGGCTGGCCCATACCCGGGGAGGCTATACCATTTCGCCTTCTCATTACTCTCATCAGGCGGTGCTCACGGACACCAGCACCGGCATCCGGCACGTGTTCGGCCATCGCCGAGCCGAGCCGGGCGGCTGGCGATATGCAACGGTTCACCCCGACTCCGCCCAGCGTCACATCGAGCAGCGGGGGCAGTTGAAGGTCCCGGGTCCATAGGCAAACCCGGCCGGCGAGGTCCACAGAGCACGAACGGCCCCGCGGGGGAGGGGGGGATCGGGGGGCGAGGCGGGCCAAGTTGATTTGTTCCCTCGCTCTTAGATGTTGGGTAGTTTTTTTGCCTCGACGTGTTATTCTGGACATCGTGGTTCCTGAGTATTGACAGCGCAGTTCTATGGCGCGAGAATCAGGGCAGTGTCGGGGGAGAGCACTCAAGTTAGGCGGGGCTGGCGGCGTACCATGGAGACTTTCATGGTGCACCTCCAACCGTCGGCCCCGCCTTTGCCTATTGGCTGTTCTTGACAGCTGCTTGGGAACCCCGCAAGGAGGGTGACTGTGGCACGTGGGCTCTCAATCGAAACACGACGGATTCCTATCAATGGGGGTTACATACTGGAGGTCCTCTTGAAGGGGGAGTTCTATTACACGAATTACGGCGATGTTGAAAAGGCTGTAACGGAAGAAATGAAAGAGGGTCTCAAGGGTATCTTGATAGATGTAGAAGGCGTCGAATACGTTGACAGCACTGGGCTGGCGAAATTGGTTTCGCTTTCAATCAGGGCATCCAAGAGGAAGGCAGGCGTCGTTCTTTTCAATGTCAGCCCCCGGATCAAGCGACTGCTTCAGTCAATTCATTTGCAGGACCTACTTGAGATACGCAAGACACGAGACGAGGCATTGGACTACCTTAAGTCGCAGAGCACTGAGGGCCAAGCGGGAATATCGTGACTCTGGGGGTAGTGTGGGGGGCCTTTTAGGAAGAGTAGACTCGGAAGAAGTCGCCTGACAGGTCCATAGGGAAAGCAGAAAGCGAGCGAATTACGGTGTGAAATGAGAACTATCGGATCAGATCTCTGTAGCGCTGTTCGACCGCATTCGCTGAGGGGGGTAGAATGCTATGGATAGTCGCCCAATCATCTGGTTTTCAGTCTTCGGAAGCTTGAGCGGGTTTTCTGCAGGCCGGCTGTCTCAATGGGCGATCGGTGGATCGCTCACGATCCTGCTTCTGGCTTTTGTTGCAGGGGATGCGCCGGCGGCTTTCATCGAACTCAGCTCTCCCCATGAAGAGACAGGCGGCATGTTCGGGACCTGCGTCTCCAGCATGCCGGATATCGACGGCGACGGCCGGGGGGACGTTATCATTGGCGCCCACGGAGAGGATGTTGGGGCCGTCACCGACACAGGTCGCAGCTACATCATATCCGGTTTCGATGGAACGGTGCTTTCGACGCTGGTTTCGCCGAATGCGCAGGAAAGAGGCGGCTTCGGCTGTTCCGTATCAGGCGTTCCGGATCTGAACGGCGACGGCCGGGGTGATGTCATCGTAGGTGCCGCTCACGAGAGCATCGAGGCCGGTACGCCCGAGGCGGGGCGTGTCTACATCTTCTCGGGTTCCGATGGAACGCTTCTCCAGACACTGGTTTCACCGAACGAGGAAGCCTATGGCTACTTTGGCGTTTCGGTTTCCGGCGTTCCGGATCTGAACGGCGACGGTAGGGGTGATGTCATCGTCGGTGCCGTTCGCGAGAGCATCGAGGCCGTTACGCCCGAGGCAGGTCGTGTCTACATCTTCTCGGGTTCCGATGGAACGGTCCTCCAGACACTGGTTTCACCGAATGCGCAAGAATCGGGCCTGTTCGGCTCCAGCGTATTTGGTATGTCGGATGTGAACGGTGACGGTCGGTGCGACGTGATTGTAGGTGCCGAACTCGAGGCTCCGGGCGATAGTCCGCCTTATGCAGGTCGAGCCTATGTTTTCTCGGGTTCCGACGGGACGGTTCTCCATACGCTGATTTCACCCCATGAGAGCACCCATGGCAGGTTTGGAGGTTGCGTTTCTGCGATTGCGGATCTGAACGGCGATGGTCGAGACGACATTGTGGTAGGAGCCTACATGGAGGCCTCGCTCTCGAATGGCCTGATGGCGGGCAGCGCTTATATCTTCTCAGGTTCCGACGGCGCACTGTTGAGAAGATTGTCTTCACCGGGCGAGGAAGACTTCGGCTTTTTCGGCAATTCTGTGTTTGGCATTCCGGATGCGGACAATGACGGCTGGGCTGACGTCTTGGTGGGAGCGCCTTTTGAGGAGGCGGGTTCGAGTCCGGGCGATGCGGGGCGTGTCCATATCTTTTCCGGCCACGAGGGAACGCTTATCCGTACGCTGGCTTCGCCTCATCCGGAGGCTCAAGGCAGTTTCGGGTGGGACGTTTGCGGGGTCCCTGACGTGAATGGCGACGGGAGTGGTGATATCGTTGTGGGAGCTTACTTTGAGAATCCGGGTTCTAGTCCGAACGATGCAGGCCGTGCCTACATCTTCTTTGGCCTGCCGAGAATAGCCGTTATTGCACCGGCAGGTTCTCTTGACTTCGGCACTCAGGACGTTTCGTCGGGCCCAACAACACCACGCATGGTGTTGATCGCCAATGAGGGAGAGAGTGAGCTGAACTTCATAGGAGCTGGTTTTGTGATCAGTGGTTCCGACACCGGGGAGTTTCTCTTCTCGTATACGCCAGACACCTCACCTGTTGCACCGGGTGACGCACGAGCTGTCTTCATCGCTTTCGATCCCTCTTCCGTGGGCGAGAAGTCGGCCTTTCTAAGAATTGCCAGCAGTGATCCGGACGAACCGGTCGTCGAGATACCGCTTTTCGGCATGGGCACGACACCTACGTCCACTCCCACCGTCACTTCAACACCGACAGAAACTCCCGCGCCAACGTTCACACCGATTCCCACGAACGTGAAACCGAGCGCCTTGCTCGCGTTTGCGCCCAAGGCGGGCGGAGCGCCTCTGGAAGTGGAACTCTCGGGAGCGGGATTCGATCCGGACGGTGAGTTAGTGCAGTGTTACTGGTACTTCACGGATTGGCAGGTGCCGGACGCCAGCTGGAGTGTTTCTTCAGCAATTGTGGAGAACACCACAACCCATGTTTACGGCGTCCCGGGGATTTATCAGGTGGCTTTCCGGGTTAGGGACGACGAGGCGGCGTTCAAGCGCGCCACGGGTGAAGTTGTGGTTTGGACCCCTCTGCCCCCGCCGATCCCCACGGCAACCGCCACGGCCTCACCCACGCCGCGTGCAACGCCCACGCTGGAGCCCTGGCAGCACTGTGACGTCAACGGAGACGGCAGGGTAGATCATCTCGACGTGATCGAACTACAGCATTGGTGGCAGAGACCCCACCCGTGAGGGAAAGAGCCAAGGAGCACGGCAGCGATCTTCATCGGGTGCGGAAGAGAATCATCTGAAGCACTCGATGGCTGTTGGCATCGGACAAAAGAAAATACCTTAAGATCAACCAGGGATCGTTCAGTTGACCGATAGCGACTGGGCCATAGACGCCTCGAAGGACGGGCACCGCTGGATCGTGAGAGTCTCGAGGCCCGATCAGGCGTTTGCGCAGCTGAGGGAGGCAGTGTAAGAGAGGCCTGGCACCCCTGTCCGCTCGGTTCTGAGGGCCAAGACCAAACCGGGCGGTAGAGGGGGAAACCCCCTTGTTATTATGTTCCCTGACCCTTAGATATTGGGTCAAAATTAGGCCCCAAGTGTTTTCCGGCGCTGACTTATATACCTTTTTGCATATTCTCGGAAGGTATACGCAGCTTGATAGCAGGGCAACCTTACATTTTTGCTGTTGCATTGCCCCCGGCAAACAGTTACAATCAAGCAAATTGGGGGCTCTTTCAATCATTTTCGGAGTAGCTCGGCGTTCATCCCTTTGAAGGCCGAGTGTCAGCTTACGAGGAAGGTCACCGTGAGAATTCTGCCTCTTATTCCCTCCTTATCACCGTTCAGGTGGATAGAATGATTTCAGACCAGCTCAAGCCCAATCTGGTGGTCCGCGGCCCCGTCTTCCCTGAGCCGGTTCAGATCATTGTGGTCACTCCGCAGGGGGACTCCTCCGTCAAGCTGGTGGGAAAGGGGCTGGAGACAGGCCTGGTTCACGACCTGGTCCTGACTGCGGAGCAGGTCGCGACCCTGCAGGCAAGCCCTGAGAAGCAGCCCTTCGATGGGAATGCTCATCGCTTCCGTCTTGGGATTGAGGCTTTGAGGCTCAGCTTGGCCTATGAGTACGACCCTTACTTCTCTCTCTCCATCGCCCGGGTTGACCCGCTGCCTCACCAGTTGGAAGCGGTCTATGACTATTTTCTGAAGCTTCCTCGCATCCGTTTTCTCATGGCCGACGATCCCGGGGCCGGGAAAACGATTATGGCCGGCTTGCTCCTCAAGGAGCTCAAAATCCGAGGCCTCATCAAGCGAACCCTGATTGTCACACCAGCGAACCTCTCCTTCCAGTGGCAGCGGGAGATGCAGGACAAGTTTCGTGAGAAGTTCGATGTGATTCGCAGCGGTGTCCTGCGAGCCACCTACGGCTCGAATCCCTGGCAGGAGAAGAATCAAGTCATCACTTCCGTATCCTGGGTTTCCCGAATCGAGGATGCGCACGAAAGCCTCATGCGCAGCAGTTGGGACCTCGTCATTGTGGACGAAGCCCACAAAATGAGCGCCTACAGCTCGGACAAAAAGACACTCGCCTATCAGTTGGGAGAAGCCCTCGCCCAGAGAACCGACCATTACCTGCTCATGACGGCCACGCCCCACAAGGGCGACCCGAAGAACTTCTGCCTCTTCCTGGAATTGCTCGATAAGGACGTCTATGGGGACGTCAAAAGCCTGGAAGAGGCGATGAGGCGTAATAACGCCCCCTTTTATCTGCGCCGCGTCAAGGAAGCCTTGGTCACCTTCCCGGACCCCGATTCAGGCGAGGTTCGCAAGCTCTTCACCGATCGCAGGGTGAAAACCATTGACTTCATCCTCGACGAGGAGGAAATGGACTTCTACGACGCTCTCACCCGCTACGTCGAGGATCAATCCATCAAAGCGCAGGCTGATAGTTCCGTCCGGGGACGCGCCCTCAGCTTCACGATGGCGATGTTGCAGCGCCGTTTCGCCTCCAGCGTGTACGCCGTCCGCCGCAGCCTGGAGCGGATGAGGGATAAGCGCAAGAAAATCCTGGAGGACCCGGAAGGTTACCGGAAAAAGCTCATCGAGAAGAAACTTCCCGAGGACTTTGAAGATCTGACCGAGGAGGAACAGGCGAGGATCATCGAGGACCTGGAAGGAATCGTAGCCTCCATCGACCCGGATGATTTGCGGGATGAAATCATCGAACTCACCAAGCTCATTGATCAGGCCCTGGTCCTCGAAAAGAGGGAGATCAGCACCAAACTGTCCAAACTCAAGGAAACCCTCACCCAGTATGGGATCTTCAAAGACCCGAAGATGAAACTCCTGGTGTTCACCGAGCACAAAGACACGCTCACTTACCTGGTGGACCGCCTGCGCGATTGGGGCCTCAGCGTGACTCAGATTCATGGCGGCATGAAGATCGGCGACCGGGATATGCCCGACACCCGGCTCTATGCCGAGCGGGAGTTCCGGGACACTGCCCAGGTCCTGGTGGCCACCGAAGCGGCCGGCGAAGGCATCAACCTCCAATTCTGCTGGATGATGATCAACTACGACATTCCCTGGAACCCGGTCCGGCTGGAGCAGCGAATGGGCCGGATTCACCGCTATGGCCAGGAGCATGACTGCCTGATTCTCAATTTCGTCTCGACCAACACCCGCGAGGGGCGGGTTTTGCACAAGCTGTTTGACCGGATTGAGGAGATCGAAAAGGCCTTGGACCCCGAGCGGACCGGCAAGGTCTTCAATGTCCTCGGCGACGTCTTCCCGGCCAACCAGTTGGAAAAGATGATCCGGGATATGTACGCCCGCAATCTGACCGAGGAGGCGCTGGCCGACCGGATTGTCGAGCAGGTGGACGTCGAGCGGTTCAAGAGAATTACCGAGTGCGCCCTGGAGGGGCTGGCCAAGCGCCAACTGAACCTTTCGGCGATTTTCGGCAAACACGCCGAAGCCAAAGAGCGGCGCTTGGTGCCGGAGGTCGTCGAGGATTTCTTTACCCAGGCGGCTCCCCTGTCGGGGATTCATCCCAAGGAAATCCGCAAGGACACCCATGTTTATCGGGTGGGGCGCGTTCCCCGAAACCTGTGGCCCTTGGGGGACCGGTTGGAACCGCGGCATGGAAAGCTGGGGCGGGAGTACAAGCAGGTCGTCTTCGACAAAGAGCTGCTCATCAAGGATGCGACCTCGGAATGGGTCACTCCCGGCCATCCGCTGTTCGAGGTCGTGAAGGAAGATGTGCTTCAGCAGGTCCGGGATGACCTGATGCGAGGGACGGTTTTCTACGATGTCCACTCGAAGGATCCCTATCGCCTGGAGGTCTTCCAGGCTTCGATCAAGGATGGCAAGGGAAACCATCTCCACAAGAGGCTCTTTGTCGTACAAGTGCCCCGGGAGGGCGGTCTGCGGGTAAAGCTGCCAACCATTTTCCTCGACCTGACGCTTGCTCCCGGTGAGACTCCGGCCCCGGACGCGGGCGGCCTTCCCTCGATTGCCGAGGCGGAGCAGTTTCTGATTTCCACTGCCCTCCATCCCTTCCTGGCCGAGGTTGCCGCCGAGCGCGAGAGGGAGATTCAGATCATCGAGGACCATATTGAAATCAGCCTGAATACCATTCTGGACCGGGTGCAGTGCCAGTTCGCCGAGCTGCTCAAGCAAAAGGAAGCGGGTTCGACCGAGGCGGGTCTCGACGGGCGTCTCAAGCAGTTTCAGGACCGGCTGGATGAGCTGAACGACCGCCTGGAGCGCCGGCGAGCGGATATTCAGCAGGAACGGCACTGCATGATCGGCGACGTGCAGCACGTGGGCAGCGCCTGGGTCCTGCCCCATCCCGAGCGAACCTCCCCGGACATCGCCGAGATGGTGAAGGATGACGAGGTGGAGAAAATCGCGGTTCAAAAGGCTACTGAGTATGAAGAGGCAAGGGGCTACCAGGTGGAGAGCGTGGAACAGCAGAACCGGGGATTTGATCTGATCTCCCGCAGGCCTCACGCGGAGGATCCCAAGACCGCGGTGGACGTGCGATTCATCGAGGTCAAGGGGCGCTCCGCGGTGGGCGAAGTGACGCTGACGACGAATGAGTACAAGACGGCCGAACGCTTGAAGGAGGACTACTGGCTCTATGTCGTCTTCAACTGCGCCTCGACGCCGGAACTCCATGTGGTGCGCAATCCGGCTAAGCTGGGGTGGAAGCCAATTGTGAAGATTGAGCATTATCAGGTAGCACCGCAGATTATCCTGCGAAAGGAAGAGGAGATAGAATCACACTGATGCACTTCTCAGACAACATTCTCACAGCCCTTCAAGACGCCATAATCAACGTGTTCTGGCGCAAGAAGGATATGCGGGCACTGTTCGAGAGAAGCGGCGTACCTCAACAATTGATATCGGGCCAAGACTGGGAACAGTACAAATACCATATCCTTCATCCTGTCCTGGAAACGCTAAATAGGCAGCGAGACGGTTTGGGGCCGTTACGCGCCTTGCTAAAGGAGACGCTGGACTACAAGGACGGTGACCATCTTCTTTGGCTGCAGGATGGACAGAAGCGAAAGCGCGAGGCTGAACGGTGTTTGGAACATCTACGCTTGCTGGTCAAAGATCATGACGCGGCCAAGCGCAGTAAGGAAGAAGAGCAAAGAGCCCGGCAGAAAGCGGCAGAGGAATCCGCCCGTGGCAAAGGCTTTCAAAAGAAACTCGCCGACCTCAAGCAGCGCTTCTTCTACCATCTCCAAAATCGTGACCGGCAAGACAGGGGCTACAGGCTCGAGCAGATTCTGTATGATCTATTTCTACTTTTCGAATTGAACCCCAAGTCCGCGTTCCGGCGAAAAGGAGAACAGATAGATGGCGCGTTCTCGCTTGACGGCGACCATTATCTTCTTGAAGCAAAATGGCAGGAAAGGAAGGTGAATCTCACCGACCTGCGAGATCTGGATGGAGCCGTTGACACCAGTTTGGACAATACGCTGGGCCTGTTCATTTCAATCAATGGTTTCGGCGAAGTCGCCTTGGACGGTTACTTGCAGGGGAGCCGACCGCGCATCATCTGCATGGATGGGGCCGACATCACCTATGTGCTCGAAGGAAGAATCGATTTCTGCGACCTACTCCGGCGAAAAAAAGATATTGCCGTGCAGAAGCGGAGAATTTTTTGTTCCGCGGGAAACATCATTAGTGGAAAGGTTTGAGTGTTGTGGCTGAGCGTTATCCCAAGCGTCTCATAGAAGTGGACTTGCCGATCAAGCGGATTTCGGCGCAGGCGAGGCGGGAGAAGTCCATCCGGCATGGGCATATTTCGACGCTGCATATCTGGTGGGCAAGGCGGCCGCTGGCGGCCTGCCGGGCGGTGATCTGCGCCGCGCTGTGGCCCGACCCGGCCGACCCGCTTTGCCCGCAGTCCTTCCGCGAGCAGGCGGTGGAGATCGTCCATCAGTTCGCCATCGAGGCAATGCAGAAGGAGCCAACGAAGAAGCTCCTCGAAGAACAGGTTCAGAGGTGGCACAAGATTGCCGAAGAGCAGCCTCTGGATCCCGCCGTCCCGCGACATTTGGAACTGCTTCGGTTTCTGCTGCTGGATTTCATTGCGGCCTTCTCCAACTGGGACGCTTCGACCGAGGAGTGTTTTCTGAAGGCGTCGCGGGCCTTGACCCAGGCGGCGCATGAGGCCTTGGGGGGCGCGCCCGGCACCCGACCCCTGGTGGTGGACCCGTTCGCCGGGGGCGGCTCCATCCCGCTCGAAGCCCTGCGCGTGGGAGCCGACGCCTTCGCCAGCGACCTCAATCCGGTGGCGGTTCTCCTCAACAAGGTCGTCCTCGAATACATCCCCAAGTACGGCCAGCGGCTGGCCGATGAAGTCCGCAAATGGGGCGAGTGGATTAAGAAAGAAGCCGAGAAGGAGCTGGCTGAGTTTTACCCCAAAGACCCC
>Ga0068714_10003835_pt1 | contig 17379 bp, 14 predicted proteins | sample MTBNYHSulfiMetaG_FD_62988 | JGI IMG/M metagenome (GOLD analysis project Ga0068714, IMG submission 62988) | Enrichment culture microbial communities from rom New York Harbor, USA that are MTBE-degrading - MTBE-NYH (New York Harbor Sulfidogenic)... | ecosystem: Environmental > Aquatic > Marine >...
CTGCCCGGCCTTTCCCTCTCCGGTTTTAATGGCATCGACAATGATGGCTCTATCATAGCCAGCCAGCAAATCCAGGAAGTCTATGCCGGCGGCACTGGTCTCCATTACTGTGGTCTCTGCCGGGTTAAGTTCGTTCTGTAGAGCTCTGGCAATACGGATACCTATACTATCATCACCGAGTATCGGATTACCCAGTCCCAGTATTATTGTTCTCACCTTAATATCTTCTTCACACGTTCTACGGCACTGTCAGCGTGCAGCAAGGCACAAAACCATTCACTACAGAAAATCCGTCTTAAATGGCAGAACAGAGCTGGCTTTGGGTGGGGCATACCGTAAGCAACCGGGCTGGTATGCTTAATCTATATACGGCTTATCCCTGTGGACAAAGTGTACCGACCCATAACGGCAGAATTTCTCACGGCCAGTCTGTTCCCTCAATTTCTTAATCTCGTCTTCACCAAGAAGAACGACTGTTTCGTATGTATCCTGTATCTGCTCCGCCAGCGGGCATGAAGCACAATCATAGTTACGGTCACAGAGACGGTAGGAGACAGCACCGATTTGGAGCCAGAGATGTTTATCATCTACCTTGTTCTCTTCGAGTTCTCCCAGGGCGCCACCGATTATTTTTTCCAGGTCTGTAGCCTTGAAGGGCTTAGGTAGAAAGTCAAGGACTCCCAGCCTCTTTGCCCTTTCCCACGTATCCTTTGAGGGGTAAGCGGTAATGATTATCCCCTTTGTCCCGGGTCTGAGCTCTTTGGCTTGTTCGAATACTTGCAGGCCATCGATACCTGGCAGCCTCAGGTCCAGGACAAGAATGCCAAAATCCTCCCCTCTGACCTTATCCAGGGCCTCTTCTCCACTTGCGGCGCATTCCACTTCGTATCCATCCTCAAGAAGCCAGTCTCGTACACTATCTCTGACTACAGCCTCGTCTTCTACGATTAGGATCTTCCTCTTCTTTGGCTCCACCGTTACCTCCTCCTTGTATCACGTCTTTAGACCGATTCCCATCCCCTGTAGTATTATATTCGGATTTTAGTCCGTTGACAAGTCTTTCAAATAACAGTATCGGGACGCCTGGCTGTGCTGAATAGAGGCGTGTTCTTCAGGGTGCTAACCTGAGTTTGTGGTGGCTTTTTTTGCCGGACTGGGCTTGGAAGCCACTTGTATAACCCTGACATAGGCTAGTATAATACCTCCAAATGAAAGCGAAGTTGCGGGGCTGGCGAGACGGCTTAGAACACAAAATCGTTGAGTGGTCACCTCCCAGTAGTACCGGGGGTATGCGGAATCCTCATTTGTGGATAATTATATTTCTGATGGCATTCGGTATCTTTCATTACTATGTTGACCAGACTACCCTGATTATTGTGCCACCCTTTAATCACCCTCTTTTTTCTACCACTCACGACTTACATCGGACGCTTTTCTTAATTCCGATAGTCTACGCTGCGGTTGTCTTCAGAATCCGGGGAAGCGTGATTGCTTCGTTTGTTTTTCTCTGCGTGGTGCTGCCCCGCGCCGTGTTATTCTCTCCCAATCCTCAGCCATTGCTCAGGGCCCTTGTCTTTGTCTATTTTGAGCTTGTCATCAGCCTCCTGATAGCGGTGGGGCTTAATCGAGTTGAAAGAGAAGAAACGGCTCGGCGTGAATTGGCCAGAGCTTACCGTGAACTAAGAGAAACCCAGGAGCAGTTAATTCAAGCTGACAGGCTGACTGCTCTGGGACAACTTGCCGCTTCTATTGCTCACGAGGTCAATAATCCCATAGCTGGCATTCTGGTCTACACCCAGTTAATAGCCAGGAAGCTGGCTGCCGATACGCTCTCGAAAGAAAAAGCCCTGGATTACCTGTCAAGGATGGAATCAGAGCTTACCCGCAGTGGTCGATTGGTTCGTAATCTGTTGGATTTTGCCCGGCAGACAAAACCAGCTTTTGAGCTGGTGAACCTGAACGATGTTGTTGACCAGGCTTTGTCACTGGTTGACCACACGGCCGAGTTACAACACGTTGAAGTGGTAAAAGACTTTAGTCCCACTGTAACTGAAATAACGGCGGATGCTCATCAGCTTCAGCAAGTCTTCACTAATCTCATGCTGAATGCAATCCAGGCAATGCCTGAAGGGGGCAAGCTGACCGTGCGTACCTCTACAGATGGTGCGGAGGAGGCTAAGGTAGCGGTTCAGGATACGGGCTGCGGAATTTCCCCCGAGAATTTAAGAAAGTTGTTTACCCCCTTCTTTACCACCAAGCGGGAAGTAAAGGGGGTGGGCCTGGGGCTGGCAGTAAGCTATGGCATTATCCAGCGGCACGGTGGAAAAATTGACGTCCAGAGTGAAGAAGGAAAAGGTTCGACTTTTACCGTGATATTACCTTTGAAGCAGGCGGAATACAAAGGCTTTCCGGACTACGGTGATTTATACTAGGGTAAGTCTGAAGGAAGACATTTTTTATTTTCCTGAACGAGAATGGAGACCATCTGAGTTCGATTCCTGCCATCCACACTTTTAGCCGGAGCTTTATTAACAATAAATCAAAACAGGAGGCGTCTGCATGCCGCAAAGAAAAGATATTAAAAAGGTCATGATTATTGGTTCTGGGCCCATTGTCATCGGGCAGGCCTGTGAGTTCGATTACTCGGGCACCCAGGCCTGCAAGGCCCTCCGTAGCCTTGGCTATGAAATTTTACTCGTTAATTCAAATCCGGCCACCATCATGACCGACCCGGGCATGGCAGATGTTACCTACATTGAGCCACTTAATCTTGAGTCAGTGACAAAAATCGTTGAAAAAGAAAGGCCTGACGCTTTACTACCAAACCTTGGCGGGCAAACCGGCCTCAACCTCAGTGCCGAGCTGGCTCGCGCTGGCGTGCTGGATAAGTACGGTGTCAAGGTAATTGGTGTGGAGATTGATGCTATCATTCGGGGCGAAGACAGGATAGCCTTCAAAGAGACGATGAATCGTCTGGGTATAGATATACCTAAAAGTGAAGCCGTCTATACTGTTGAGGATGCGGAAAGAGTAGCTTCTGAACTTGGCTATCCGGTTGTTGTTCGCCCGGCTTACTGTCTTGGAGGCACCGGCGGTGGACTGGTCTACAATGTAGAAGAGTTACGCACTGTGGCCAGCCGGGGTATTGCGGCCAGCCTCATCGGTCAGATACTGATAGAGGAATCAGTGCTGGGCTGGGAAGAATTAGAACTGGAAGTTGTCCGTGATGCTAAGAACCAGATGATAACGGTGTGTTTCATTGAAAACGTGGATGCCATGGGTGTCCATACCGGGGACTCTTTTTGTACGGCGCCGATGCTCACCATTGACGCAGAATTACAGAAGCGTCTTCAGGAGTACTCTTATAAGATTGTCGAGGCGATAAGGGTGATTGGTGGCACCAATATACAGTTTGCCCATGACCCAAAGACAGGGCGTGTCGTGGTGATTGAGATTAATCCCAGGACCTCCCGTTCATCCGCCCTTGCCTCGAAAGCTACCGGCTTCCCAATTGCGTTGATATCCTCCAAGCTGGCGGCTGGCCTCACTCTCGACGAAATTCCCTACTGGCGTGAAGGTACTCTTGAAAAATATACCCCCTGGGGTGATTATGTGGTGGTCAAGTTTGCCCGGTGGGCTTTTGAGAAGTTTAAGGATGCTGAGGATAAACTTGGTACCCAGATGCGGGCCGTCGGTGAGGTAATGAGCATTGGTAAGAACTACAAAGAGGCGTTACAGAAAGCGATTCGCTCCCTGGAGAATGGACGGTATGGTTTTGGTTTTGCCAGAGATTTCCACAAAAAATCACTGGGCGAACTCATGGAGCTACTGAATGAACCAAGCAGCGAGCGACAATTCATCATGTACGAAGCTCTGCGTAAGGGTGCTGACGTGCAGGAGCTATACGAAAAAACATACATCAAGCCCTGGTTTATCACGCAGATGAAGGAACTCGTTGAATTAGAGGAAGAAATCCTGCGCTACAGGGGAAAGCCCTTACCTGACGATTTGTTAATACAGGCAAAGAAAGACGGGTTTGCCGACCGCTACCTTTCCCAGCTGCTTGGCGTATCAGAGAAGGAGATACGGCAAAAACGATTGTCCCTCGGTGTGAAGGAGGGTTGGGAGCCGGTACCGGTAAGCGGTGTGGAAAATGCTGCCTATTATTACTCGACCTACAACGGTTCGGACAAGACAACGAGCAGCCAGCGCAAAAAGGTGATGGTCCTTGGTGGAGGGCCCAACCGCATCGGTCAGGGGATTGAGTTTGATTACTGCTGTGTCCATGCTGCCCTGGCCCTGCGTGATGAAGGATACGAGACGATTATGGTTAATTGTAATCCTGAGACGGTATCGACAGACTATGATACCTCAGATAAGCTGTATTTTGAGCCTCTGACGGTGGAAGACGTGTTGAGTATTTATGAAAAGGAAAAACCCGAAGGCGTTATTGTCCAGTTTGGTGGGCAGACACCGCTCAACATCGCCAATGAATTAGCTGAGGCGGGTGTAAAAATACTGGGAACTTCGCCTGAAACTATCGACCTTGCTGAGGACAGAGATAGATTTCGTCGGCGGATGGAAGAGCTTGGCATACCTATGCCAGCATCCGGGATGGCGAGTAACCTGGCAGAAGCGCTCGATATCGCCGAGCAAATTGGTTATCCTTTAATGGTGCGGCCATCATACGTACTGGGGGGGCGGGGAATGCAGGTAGTGTATGACGAGGAAATGCTTAGAGAATACGTTGCCGCCGCTGTAGGGGTTACTCCTGACAGGCCTATCCTCATCGATAAATTTCTGGAAAATGCCATTGAAGCAGAGGCCGATGCTATTGCTGATGGAACTGACGCTTTTGTGCCGGCCGTTATGGAGCATATCGAGTTGGCCGGGATACACTCTGGTGACTCTGCCTGCGTACTTCCACCAGTAAGCCTGGCACAGAAGCATGTAGATACCATTAATAATTATACCAGGAAGATTGCTGATGAACTTGATGTGGTAGGGCTGATGAATATGCAGTACGCCATTGCCCATGATATCGTATATGTGCTTGAGGCTAACCCGCGGGCTTCCCGTACTGTCCCGCTGGTGTCCAAAGTTTGTAACGTATCCATGGCTCGTATCGCCACTCAGCTCATGCTGGGTAAAAAGCTGAGCCAGCTTAACCTTAAGCCTCGTGTGATACCGCATTTCGGGGTCAAGGAAGCTGTTTTCCCATTTAATATGTTGCCCGAAGTAGACCCGATACTGGGACCGGAAATGCGCTCTACCGGTGAGGTGCTTGGGATTGCCAATTCTTTCGGCATTGCCTACTTCAAGGCAGAGGTAGCGGCACAGCAGTTACTTCCCTTAGAAGGTACTGTCTTGATAACCGTTTCTCCCAAAGACCGTCCCGCCGTTAGTGAAGTGGCGGAACAGTTCACCAGGCTTGGATTCAAAATAAAAGCTACCCAGGGTACGCATCAATTCCTGACCGCTTGTGGCATTGAGTCGGAACTTGTCTTAAAGATGTACGAGGGGCGACCTAACGTCGCCGATGCCATTATGAATCGTGAGATTCAGCTTGTTATCAATACTCCCAGCGGAAAGCTAAGCCAATACGATGACTCTTATATTCGTAAAACTGCGATTAAATATAAGATTCCCTACATAACTACATTGGCGGCGGCTATTGCTGCTGCCAAGGGGATTGCGGCCTATCGACAGGCTGAACCAGCGGTGAAATCCTTGCAGAGTTACCACGCCGGGATTGCTTAAATACCAGAGCGCAGTTACATGGTGCCGAGAATGAAATTCATTCTGGAAATATCAGGTTGCTACGTCCAGGGAGAAATAAGCAGGCGTAACCAGCAGCCAATTCACATTTCCTGTCTCGGAAGTTTACATAATGCGATACGTTGTTATCTCAGGGTATCAAGGAAATTGATAATAAGTGTCTGAAGTAGAACGATTCCAGATAAAAAAGGACCTGATAAGAAAACGCCTCCTTAAATACACGAGAAAGGCATTTCGCATGCTTCCATGGCAGGACAAGCCGCGAATTCTGGACGTGGGTTGTGGTTCTGGTGTCCCCACGATAGAACTGGCGAGGCTGAGTAACGGAGAAGTAACAGGCCTTGATATTGACGAGGCTCTCCTGAATATACTTCGTGGAAAGATAGAGAAGGAGGGAGTGTCAGATAGGGTAAAGACAATGAAGTGCTCGATTCTTGATATGGAATTCCCGGATGAGAGCTTCGATATCATCTGGTCCGAGGGCTCCGTGTTCACTATCGGTTTTGAAAAGGGACTCCGGCAATGGAAGCGTTTCCTCAAGCCAGGTGGTTTCATTGTGGTTCATGACGAACAAGGCGCTATCGAGGAAAAATTGCAGAAGATTTCCAGTTGTGGCTACCAGTTACTTGGCTACTTTTTGCTGGACGAAGATGTCTGGTGGACTGAATATTTCGCTCCTCTCCAGAAGCTGATTGAGCAGACTCAGGCAAAATGCGCTGATGACTCGCAGGTTATTGAAGGACTACGCAGAGGCCAGTGGGAAATAGATACGTTCAAGCAGAATCCGGCACTCAATAGCTCGGCTTTCTTTATTATGAGAAAGATGCAATAGAAAAAATGAACGCCAGGAACATTTATGGATGTTATTAATGGTAAGAGGAGCTACACATGAGTGATTATGAGTTCAAAGAACACGACTTCGAGCACCCTTCGGTGCTATTTGCCATGGAAGACATGCTAAAAATTCTTATCGGAGGTCTTCTTTTCTACAATCCTTATTTCAAGACTTTCGCGTTAAGAGGAAACGAGAAGGTTCTTGACTTTGGCTGTGGTGGCGGAGCCGGCTCACGATGCCTGGCCAACCTCCTTAGAGAAGGTGGACATCTGACGTGTGTTGATATATCGCGCTTCTGGATAGGAAAGGCGGCGAAGAGGCTTGAGAAGTATTCCAACGTGGAATGCATATCGGGGGATATCAGAGAGCTGGACCTGCCCGATTCCTCCTTCGATGTTATCTCGATAATTCATGTTATCCATGACATCGCGCCGGCAGACCGGCAAGGCACTGTCGCGGCACTATCACGAAAGATGAAGCAAGGCGGCCTACTCTTTATCAAGGAGCGTATAGAGAAGTCACATGGTATGCCCGTAGATGAAATACGGACTATATTATCAGATGCTGGTTTGAAAGAAATTGAGTGCGAGGAGACCAGGTCAGAGTATATCGGGAAATACCAGAAGGTAAAGTAAGGCTGCATTACACTTTATATCTCGCGTGCTCTTCATGGCGGAATGTTCAATTCGTTTGTGTCACAAATCAAGAGCTGTGCACTGATAAACAGATATCATGGAGTGCTCAATTGACAATATGATTTCGTGTATTTAGAATGAGGTTGAGCCAGAGATAAATGGAGAACCTGCCATTATTCCCGATAGGTGTGGTTTCAGAGTTACTGGACTTGCATCCTGAAACTGTCCGTGTATGGGAAAGACACGGGATAATTAAACCGCAAAGAAGGAGCGGCCGGCGATTTTATTCTCAAACTGACCTGAAAAGGTTGCGCTTCATCAAAAGGCTTATCGCGGATAAGCTCAATTTACCAGCGATACGTTATTACTTACAGCTTTACCCCTGCTGGCAATTGGATGGTTGTCCCGCCTGTATGCATCGCTCCAAGCTTGTGACGTGCGCAAAACCATGCTGGAAAGAGGCAGGAACTTATTGCCAGGCATATGGTAATGAGGACACCTGCTCAACCTGCGAATTTTGCCAAGAATCAGCTCAGCATTAGACAGGACTAACTGCTTCAAGCATACGAGAATATAGCCCCCCATACTATAAGTTCAATGATATTATTGAAGTGACTTAATATTATCTATTGACCTTAGTAAATTCCAGAATTATACTTGTAGCACGATATTCTATAAGAATGCACTGCCAGAAAGGTGAAACATGTCGGCAGTACCAGCTTTTGAAATCGGGGTATGGAATGCCTGGATTTTCATGCCTTACCTTTTTTTAATTGTAATATTAGTTGGAAAGTTAAAGAAGGGTGAGGATCCAGGAAAGACTGAATTAGATGCTCTGAGTAAGAATGAAAAGAGAATCTTCAATTTTTCAATGCTAGTTTTTCTCTCTGCTTTGATATACTCTATCTTTCTGCCGTTAAAACTGGGGACGATTTGGTTCTACGTAGGTCTCCCTATTACTCTGATAGGACTTTTTACACTTACTATAGTTGTGGCAAATTTTACTACTACCCCATGGGATAGACCCGTTACAAAAGGACTATATCACTATTCAAGACACCCTATGTATATCACTATAGCCCTGTTCTTATTAGGTGTCAGTATAGCTTCGGCTTCATGGCTTTTTCTATTACTCTCCATAATATTCACAATTCTTAATTCTCTTAGAACGCTTCATGAAGAACGCTACTGCCTTGACAAATACGGTGATGCCTACCGTGAGTATATGGACAGGACTCCCAGGTGGCTAGGAATACCGAAATCCTAAATAACTGTGAAAGTAGGTGATAAAGATGGATATAGAAAAGAGAAAACTCTCACAACCCGGGCTGCCCAGGGGGTTCGTTGGTTGGATAGTGGCCTGGATTATGCCGCTACCTCATAGCCTAATATACAGGCGTGTATCTAAGGTCTTGAATTTGCAGCCCGAAGACTACCTTGTTGAGATTGCCTGCGGTGGCGGTCATTTCTTAAAGAAATATGCATCTCATGTCCATAGCGTTGCTGGCCTTGACCTCTCCGATGTCCAGGTCAAAATGGCAAAATGGAAGCTCAGAGGCCGTATCGCAACAGGTGAAGCAGAGATCGTGCAGGGCGACGCCTCGCAGCTGCCCTGGGAGGATAACAGGTTCAGCGTTGCGACGGCAATGGGTAGTTTCATTGGGTTTCCCAAGCCCGTAGAGTCGTTGAAGGAAATGTATCGCGTGCTACGCCCTGGAGGAAGAGCGGTCGTCAGTATAGAGTTCAATGCTGAAGATGGAAAAGACCATTCTAAGGAGATTAAGAAGTATGAGATGTGGATCTGGACGGAAGATGAGATACGAGCGATGATGGAAGAAGCCAGATTCTCAGAAATTACCATCACCTACGAAAAAGGGCCCGGGATGCACAAAATGATGTTCGCATGTGGTGTTAAATTATAGAATATGCCGACTTCGATTAAGCATATAACAGAAACCATCATAAGAATGCAGGAATTGGGAACCGACTAAGAAGGAGGAAGGTGATGTCGTTCATACCAGCATTTGAAATAGGCATCTGGAATGTCTGGATTTTTATGGTTGCCTGGGTGTTTTTTCATATGGTGCCCATTGACTGGCCGATATTCAGGTATGATATCAAAGCCAGATTCAAAAAAGGCGGCGCTTCTCCTCCGTATAGCAAGACTGAAAAAATAATCAATAACTTTGGGACGGCAATTTGGGTTATTATCTTCATATATTCTATCTTCCTGCCGCTACCGCTGGGGACGCCGTTGCTTTATACAGGTATCGCCCTCTTCGTAGTGGGATTAATAATATTTGAGATAGCGGGAATACCCTGGGCGACTGCCTCTGTTGATGAACCCATTAGCAGGGGTCTATACCGCTACTCAAGACATCCGATATATATCGGCGTATTTGTGCAATATATAGGCATGGGCATTGCTTCCGCTTCAGGGCTCTTTTTGTTGCTCGTCGTTGTGCAAATAATCCTGTCAGCTGCTGTTGTAGCTGCCGAGGAGCGGTTCTGCTGCGAGAGGTACGGCAACACCTACCGTGAATATATGAATAGGACGCCGAGGTGGGTAGGAGTGCTAAAATCCCGTATCTAGAAGTTTGTGACCGTTGATTGAAGAAATACGATGTGAAAAACTTACCTGACTAACGGGTATCTCTGAGGAGGTGAATATGGTGGACGACTATATTCCAACTGGTATTCCCGGCGCCGACAAGATTCTCGGGGAGAAAGGCATACCCAGGGGCCACAGCATCTTGGTTGCCGGAGGGCCCGGTAGTGGAAAGACCACCTTCGCCATCCAGTTTCTATATAAGGGAGTTACGGAACACAACGAGCCGGGAATCTACATATCACTTGATGAAGACCCTGAGGACGTGAAGAAGAATATGTCGAAATTCGGGTGGGACCTTGGCCATCTTGAGCAGGAGAAAAAACTCGCCTTCATCAATGTTTCCCCGGTTCGAGTGGCATCCTCAGAAAGAGCCGGGCTTATTCAACTGGGAATGAAGGAGTTCAAGCTGGTTAAGCTGCTGGAAGCAATCAGGGAAGGTATTGATGAGGTTCAAGCAAAGAGAGTAGTCATTGACCCCATAACGATATTCACGCTCCAATATCCTGACGAGATTGAGCGGATATACGCCATGAGAGACCTTATCGCCGATTTCAGAAAAAGCGGCTGTACCAACCTGCTAATTTCGGAGCTAAGAGGCACAGGCCTGGAAAGGGAGCATCAATTTGAGGAATATCTTGCTCAAGGAGTTATCCTGTTACGTACAGTGATGAAGGACGACAGGTTAACTCGCATGTTCCAGGTGGAGAAAATGCGTGGGCTGGAGGTTGATAATCAGCCACGCCCCTATAATATTACCAGTGGCGGTATAGAAGTGTATCCTACCCTTACTGTCTTCAAGTAGGGAGGACGGCAATGTCACTAACCAGGATACAGGAACCACCTGATAAGGGACTCATCCTGCTGACCGGCGTCCCGGGAGCCGGGAAATCCACCTTCTGCCAACAGGTAGCCATTAGAAGTATAGCTGCCGATAAGCCCGTCATCTTCGTTACCAGCGAGCGAAGCCCTGCTGACGTTATCGAGCTACTGAGCGAAAGGGGTGTGGGAGAGTCAGCAGGGCTGAACTTCGTTGATGCTTTCACCCAAACAGTGGGGCTTCCATGCCTGCAGCGCGCCGACACTGAAGATGCTAACTGTGCCGATTTAAATACGCTTAGTATTGCTATCACCAGGCTAAAGGAGAGAACAGGGCCAAAACATGCCTTGCTTGTCTTTGATTCGCTTACCTCCCCCTACATCTTTAATGGCGTGGAGGTAGTCAAGTTCATGAGGCTGTTTCTATCCAGGTTTGCTTCTGAAGGTAATTCGGTACTGGCTTTAGTGGACGAGGGTTGTGGCAAGGAAGAAGATTTCGGGGCTATGATGAGCGTTGCCGACGGCATCCTGCGTATGGAGATGATAGAGAACTCAAGGATTATAAACGTGGTAAAGCACCCGAGTATGAAACCGGCAAGAATTGAAGTCCCGATAGAACCCGAACATGCTGGAGTCTCCCGGGCCAGCATGACCTTCAATCCTTCTATGGTCAAAAAATGGGCTCGAGCGATGCTAAGAGGAGGCGATGCCGGGTTGAGAAGCGAGTGCGGGGATTACGTGAACCTGTTCTGGCCGAACCTTGCTCACTGGAGCGGCATGCTCTGGGACCCGAAGAGGTTCCCGATAACAACTTACGAGCTAAATAAGGAAGACCCGCGTTCCATGATGAGGGAGAACCGGGCAGTCTGGCCGTGGTATGCCAAAATCGCCATGAGGCTGGTTTTCCCCAAAAATTACAGCCGGATAAAAGACATGAGAAAGGCATCAAAACTGGGCATTCCGTATATCAGCACGGCACGCTGGGAGCGAAGTGGTATTGTGGAATACCTTGATAATGTCTCCAAGCCCGACGAGCACTATTTTAGAGTATATGAGAACTCTGACTGCTGGGGGCTGGAAAACGCAGGCGCCGCGGTAGCTTCACACCTTCCCCCTCTCTTCGCTGGCTTTTGTAAGGGCTTTGAGAAGGAGGAAAGGGAATGGAACGCTATTGAGACTAAGTGCATAGGGCTGGGAGACCCCTACTGTGAGTTCAAGTTAGTACCCGGGGAAATTAGTGAGTTAAAGAGCTCTCTTGAGAAAGATAGCTCTATTATCGAAAAGATACACGAACAGTTGATTGAGCGTCTCATAGAATTTCTACTTCGTGGCAAACCCCTTGTTGACAGACCGAGGTTGGGGAGTGATATCCAGCTCCATGCGGTCTGGCACGCTATGGGTGTCCATCCTCCCGGTGGCGAGAGATACAAGATGGCGTTGCGGATGGGAGGTGCGAAGTCGGGAAAGGCGGTCGGCGAACGTTTGATGAAAGCCGGGGTAAGTGAGGAAGAGGCCATCAGGCGAGTAATCGAGTTCATGGAATATTGTAAGGTGGGCAGGGTCATAAAGGATGAAACGATAATCATAAAGGAGAGCTGTGAGAGTAGCTGGACCAGGCTGTTTCTCTTTCTCGCAGAGTCCGTTGAGCCTTCATGTTACTTCACCACGGGCTTCCTCAACGGGCTTTTTTCAATTGTTAAGAACCAGCATGTCCGTGAAACAAAGTGTATCGCTACTGGCGCCCCCTACTGTGAGTGGGAAATTGTATAAGCAGTAGCAATGTACACAGAGGAATAATATGGAGAAAAGAGGATTGTCATTGGCTGAAATTCAGGAGGTGCCGAGGGAAAGTCTAACCTTGCTGGTTGGGCCTCCGGGAGCCGGAAAATCCACCTTTTGCCAGCAGGCGGTGCTTAACGGTATAGCTGCGGATAGACCGGTCATATTCGTAACTACCGAGCAAAGTCCCTCGGGTGTTTCTGGCCGTCTGCGGGAAAAGGGCGTGGGAGAGTCGGTGTCACTGAGCTTCGTTGATGCTTTCGCCAAGACAGTAGGGCTGGCAACTCCAGAGCGGGCTGATACCATAGACGCCAGTTGCGAAGACCTGAACAGCATCAGCGTGGCTATTGCCAGGCTGCAGGAGAAGATTGGCAAGAGAGATATTCTCCTCGCTTTTGATTCCCTGACATCCCCCTACCTTTTCAACAGAGAGGAAGTGTTCAGATTCATGAGGTTGTTTCTGGCCAGGTTCGCCGCCGAAGGTAACTCGGTGTTAGCCTTAATGGACGAGGGCTGCGGCAAGGAAGAGGACCTGGGGGCCATGATGAGCGTCGCCGATGGCATCATCAGGATGGAGATAAAGGAGAAATCGAGGACTATTAACGTAGTAAAGCATCCCAAGGTGCCGCCAACCAAAATTGAAACCTCGATGACCTGGAGCCCGGCGATAACCTTGGAGGCATTTGATCCCAGGATAATGCGGCGCATCTGGGAGTCGCAGTCGTTCACCCAGCAAGCGGGACAAGCCTTTAGAACTGAGGTTGGGGACTTCGTGAACATGTTCTGGCTGAACCTTGCCACCTGGAGTTGTATGCTCTGGGACCCGAAAAGAGTTCCTGCGATGGCATATGAATTTCAGAAGGAGCTTCACGCCAGGTCGAGAGGGACGATGTCACAGGCTCCGTGGCGTGTGAGACTTATGATGAGCTTATTCATGCCCAGGAGCTTCAGCGAGGTCAAAGATATGAAAAAGTTTGCCTCATACTTACTGAAGAGCGCAGAGGGAATGAGAATGGGGGTCTGGGAATATTTGAAAGAGACATCCAGTAAAGATGACCACCATTTCCGGGCATACGAAAGCTCAGTATGCTGGCCATTTGATAATGTCGGGGCGAGATTGGGTTTCCATGGCTTAGGTGGGATTGCCGGGATGTTAAAGGCATTTGAAAAGAAACAGCGGGACTGGAACGTGGTGGAAACGAAGTGTATCGGTATGGGAGACCCCTATTGTGAATTTTTGGCAGTGCCACGAGAGACTGTGGAACTGAAGGAATTTCTGGCGTCTATAGACATTTCGGTTGTGGAAAAGGTTCGTGACCGCTTGATGGAACAGTTTACTGGGTTTCTATTCCATGGCGAGCCCCTACCCGAGAGGCCCAGAATGGGGGGTAGCACCTCGTTCAATCAGATGTTCTTGGTCACCAGCCTGCCCGCTCTGGTCAGTGAGAGATACCGGATGGCAGTAAGGATGGGTGGTGCCAAGGTGGGCAAAGAAGTTGGTGAACACCTGGTGAAGGTGGGAGTGGCAGGAGATGAAGCAGTAAAGCGTGTTATTAACTTTATGGAACACTGTAAGGTAGGGAAGATTGATTTGGGTGAGACGGTAAGTATTAGAGAGAACTGTGAGAGTTTCGGACTGGAAACCGGAGAGCTAACCTGCTTCTTCACCACCGGTTTCCTGAACGGACTTTTTTCAGCAGTCAATAATCAGCATGTCAGAGAGATAAAGTGCGTCGCTGCGGGAGATCCATACTGCGAATGGGAGATTGTTTAGTCGATAATAACAAGAGGGGGTGGCAGGATGGAGAAAAAGGGCGTGTCATTAGCTGAAATACAGGAGGTGCCAAGGGGTAATCTGGTGCTGCTGGCGGGACCCCCCGGCGCCGGGAAGTCGACCTTTTGCTATCAGACAGTGCTCAATGACCTGGCCATGGAAAGACCGGTCATATTCGTGACTACCGAGCACGGCCCTTCCGAGGTCATCGACCTTTTAAAAGAAAGAGGCATGGGTGAACCTCCGCCCGGTGCGCTCAGTTTCATTGATGCTTTTGGTGAGACGGTGGGGGCGATAACCAGAGAGCGTCCGGATACCATAAGTGCCAACTGTGAAGACCTCAACAGCATCAGTATGGCTATCGCCAGGCTGCAGGAGAGAATTGGCCGGCGTGATGTTTTCCTCGCTTTTGATTCTCTGACCTCTCCGTACCTTTTTAATGAAAAGGAAGTATTCAGATTCATGAGGCTCTGCCTGGCGAAGCTAGCTTCCGAGGGAAACTCAGTACTGGCCCTGATGGATGAAGGTTGTGGCAAGGAAGAAGACTTGGGAGCCATGATGAGCGTGGCCGATGGTATCCTTAGAATGGAAGCAAAAGAGCGTCAAAGAACCCTGAATGTGGTGAAGCATCCTAAGGTCGAGTCATCGAGAGTTGAAGTCCCCATAGAAGCCAAGCCGACAATCAAATCGACACTGCAGTTCGAGCCAGGTATGGTGAGGCAGTTTATGAAAAGCATGTTCGGGCAAGGAGAAGCCATAGTAAGAAGTGAGGTTGGGGACTTCGTGAACGCGTTCTGGCCAAACCTTGCCCACTGGAGCGGCATGCTCTGGGACCCCAAAGGTTTCCCGATGATGATATACGAATTAAACAAGGAGGACTGCTCCATGGTAAGGGAGATGATGGCATTTGCTCCCTGGCGCATGAGGCTTCTGGTGAAGTTCATGCTTTTTTTTCAAGCTCTTGGGTTCTTCCCTAAGAACTTCAGCCGGGTGAAAAACATGAAAAAATTTTCCAAAGTGTTGGGGGGCAGTCCGTATGGAAGAGGAGCGCGGATGGAGCGAAGCGGCATCTCGGAATACCTTGAGGATGTCTCTAAGACCGATGAACACTACGTCAGAGTATACGAGAACTCTGACTGCTGGGGATTAGAGAATATCGGTGCCACCATAGCTTCACATATCCCTCCGGCGGAGGCAGGCCACCTTATGGGATTTGAGAAGGGCGGAAGGGACTGGAACGCCGTAGAGACAAAGTGCATAGGGCTGGGAGACCCCTACTGTGAATTTAAGCTTGTGCCGGGGGAAATTGATGAGCTAAACACTACCCTGGAGAAAGACAGTTCGGTTGTGGAAAGGATACACGAGCGTTTGATAGATCGCCTTATGGGATTTCTTCTCAATGGGAAACCGCTTGTAGAAAGACCCAAGTTAGGGAGCGATGTCCATATTCACGTAGCCTGCCACGCCATGGGTTTTCCCCATCTAGGTGAGAGGTATCGAATGGCGCAAAGGATGGGTGGTGCCAAGTCAGGAAGGGAGATTGGCAAACGACTCATGGAAGCTGGGATAAAAGAAGACGAAGCAATCAAGCGAGTCATCGACTTCATGAACTACTGTAAAGTGGGCAAGGTCACATTAGGTGAGACGATAAGGATAAGGGAAAACTGTGAGACCGTACGGACTAAGCTCGCTACCGCTATTAAGGAGCCTTCGTGCTTCTTCACGACCGGCTTCCTGAACGGATTCTTTTCCGTAGTCAAGAACCGACATGTCAGGGAAGTGAGATGTATCGTCGCCGGTGACCCCTACTGTGAGTGGGAGATTATATAGCTCTTCTTAGCTAGAGCTATACCGGGATGGCCAGTCCTATGGCGTAAGTCACCACTGAAGCCAGTGTACCAATAGCCATCATCTCAACCCCGCTCCGAATCCAGCTTTGTCTGGTAAAGATGGCTTTACTGGTGCCAACCACAAAAAGGCAGGTTATGCTGGCTACCGCCGCCGTTATCACGGCCGGGTTTACCTTCATAAAGGCGAAAGGGAGGATGGGAATGAGAGATACAACAGCAAATGATAGCCCGGTAAAGAGAGCTGCTTTAATCGGGGGCCAGGCTTCTTCTGATGTTAACCCAACCTCTTCCCCCAGGGTATATTCTGACGTCAATTCCATGCCTGCACTTACTCTGTCCGCAACAACCTCGGCCTCATGTCTCTTGAATCCCCTAGCCTGGTAAAACTTCACTAATTCCTCCCTCTTTTCCTCGGGAGTGCCCTTCTTCCTGATTCCTTTCCTCTCGCTCTCTTTCTCAGTCACTTCTTTTTCCGATTTAGACGATAGGTAGGCGCCAGCGCCCATGGATATTGCACCAGCTACAGCACCGGCGATGCCAGCTATCAAAATAGGGTGACTTTCGGTAATTGCCCCGTAGACCCCGGCTACCAGCGCCAGTATTGAAACCAGGCCGTCATTAGCTCCAAAAATGACATCCCTGACCCCACCTCCCCCTCCCATCTCCCAGCCCTCCATACCCAGGACCTCTTTCTTCATCCTCTCGATATGTAATCGTTCATCAACGGCTACTCTGGACCACTCCTCCGAAATAGCCAGGTCGCGGATATGTCCAGCCTGGATAGCCAGGTCTTCAACACTTTCATCCTCAGCAATTATCACCCACTCAAAGAAACCCGTGGTACCTAAAATGCCCATCATGAGGCCCACCCTTTGATTCATAAAAGAGGCGCTGGTGGATTTCTTTCCCTCGCTGGCTAACCCTTCGATTCTTCGGGACCAGGATTTGGCATCGGTCAATTCATTGGCACTAATCTCGGCTAAGAGTCGTCGTGTTCTCTCATCCCTGGCTTTCCTGACGAGTTTTTCGAAACCACTGGCCTGCATCAGCTTATAGGTGTGAATTTTCCTCGCTGCATCAAGCAGTGCTTTTCTTTCGCCTCCGGTCAATTCTGCCATTGACATTTCCTCCGCTGTGAATTATAGCACAAGGCCCGGTCAATAAGGAGGTATTCAAAGAGATGTGTTAATGTTCTACAATTTTGTCACCACTTAATTGTTCAGGGAAAATGTCACCATGGAAGGAATGGTGACATTGAACAAGAAGGAACAGAAGAGACTAATGGTATTGAATCATGTGGA
>Ga0068714_10003836_pt1 | contig 17373 bp, 15 predicted proteins | sample MTBNYHSulfiMetaG_FD_62988 | JGI IMG/M metagenome (GOLD analysis project Ga0068714, IMG submission 62988) | Enrichment culture microbial communities from rom New York Harbor, USA that are MTBE-degrading - MTBE-NYH (New York Harbor Sulfidogenic)... | ecosystem: Environmental > Aquatic > Marine >...
TGCCGTGATCTACCTCATCTTCTACTTCCTCAAGCGGGGATTGCGCCGGCAGCTTCCCGAGAACGAAATCATCCGCCTGCTCGGGACCCGCCATCTCGCCGGAAACCGGGCGCTGCACCTGGTCGAGCTCGGGAACACGGTGTTCCTGCTGGGTGCGGCCGAGGGAGGGATCTCGCTGATTTCCGAGGTCAAGGACCAGGAAACCCTGGACAACCTGCGCATCGAGAGCTCGAAGACGAGGGCGGTCCCCCAGGGTTTCGGGCAGTTTTTCCAGTCGATGCTCAGGGGAGGAAAGGGCTCCGGAGCGGGGATCCAGGCAGGGACGATCGACTTCATGAAGCAGCAGAGGCAGCGATTGAACAAGATGTGACGGGCCGCCTGTGCGGCCAACCCGGCAGGGTGCGCCGGAACGTGTACTGGGAGGGGACATGACAAGAAAGACACTCGTCCTGCTGATCATCGGCGCCAGCCTTCTGTTCCCGTGCGCCGCGGTTCCGCAGGACACGGGGCTGCCGGCCCAGGCCCCGGGGCTGGGGTTTCCCTACCTGGACCTGAACGTCCGGGAGGCCCAGAGCAACCGCGAGGTGGTGGTCTCGATCCAGCTGCTGCTGCTCCTCGCGGTCCTGACCCTGGCGCCGTCGATCCTGGTTCTGACGACCTCCTTCCTGCGGCTCGCGATCGTCTTCGACTTCATCAAGCGGGCTCTGTCGCTGCAGCAGGTCCCCCCGAACCAGATTCTGATGGGGCTGGCCCTGTTTCTCACCATGTTCATCATGTGGCCGACCCTGACCACGGTCTACGACGAGGCCTTCAGACCCTTCGCGGACGGGCAGATCGGGATCGAGGAGATGTACCGGAATGCCGAGAGCCCGGTCAGGGTGTTCATGTACCGGCAGCTGCAGGACGACGCTCAGAACATTCGGCTTTTCATGAGGATGCGGGACCTTCCGAAGCCGGAGTCCCTGGCCGACGTGCCCACCGAGGTCCTGATCCCGGCCTTCGTCCTCCACGAGCTCACCGTGGCATTCAAGATCGGGATCCTGCTGTTCATCCCGTTCATCATCATCGACATGGTCGTGGCCTCGACCCTCATGTCCATGGGCATGATCATGCTTCCGCCGGTCATGATCTCGCTGCCCTTCAAGCTGATCGTGTTCGTGCTGGTGGATGGTTGGAGCCTGCTCACCATGCAGCTGGTGAGAAGTTTCCGATAATAGTAGAGGAGGAAGAACGATGGGTATCGGGGAGGCGGTGAATCTGTTGCGCGGGGGCGTGGTCCAGACGCTCCTGATGGCGGCCCCGCTGTTGTTGATTGCCATGCTGGTGGGCCTGATCATATCGATCTTCCAGGCCACCACGTCGATTCAGGAGCAGACCCTGACCTTCGTGCCCAAGATAGCGGCCATCCTCGGGGCACTGATCCTGTTCGGCCCCTGGATCCTGGCGTCCATGGTTCAGTTCACGGTGCGCCTGTTCGGCAGGATCCCGGGCATGAATGGATAGCGGCGCTGCGGGACGCAGACCGGTGATGGAGACGAAAGGGGCGCCGGCGTGATCGCCAGCCTGATCGGCAACTTCAGAGTGTTCCTGCTCATTTTCGCCCGCGTGGTGGCCCTGGTGCAGGCCGCTCCTCTGCTCTCGTCCCAGGCCGTGCCGCAAACCGCCAAGCTGGGGCTGTCGCTGTTCATCGCGGTGGCGGTCATTCCCTGGGTGGGGGCGCAGGGGTATCCCGTGCCGGAGAGCGTGGGGCTGTACTTCCTGCTCGTGCTCGGGGAGGTGGCGATAGGCCTCCTGCTGGCCTTCTTCCTCAACATCGTCTTCGTCGTATTCCAGGTGGCGGGGCAGTTCTTCTCCCTGCAGATGGGGTTCGGAGCATCGGAAGTGTTCGACCCTCTGGCCCAGATCGAGGTGCCCCTCATGGGACAGTTCCTCAACCTGGTGGGGATGTTCACCTTCCTGACGATCGGGGGAGCGCAGAAGCTCCTGCTCGTGGGGGTGTATCGCTCATTCCAGGCCCTGCGGGCGGTGGACCTGGTGGCGGGCCGGACTGCCCTGTTCCCGCTGCTCGTGCGCAGTCTCGGGCAGCTGTTCATGCAGGCCCTGACGATATCTTTCCCGATCCTGGGGACCCTGCTCCTGGTGTACGTGACCATGGGACTGCTGGCCAAGGCGGCGCCGCAGATGAACCTGCTGCTGATGGGTTTCCCCATCGCCATCGCCACTGCGTTCCTCCTGCTCATCCTGGTGATGCCCCTGATGGTCGGGGCGTTCAGCCGGCTCATCGACGGGGGCTTCGAGAACGTGGCCAACCTCATCCAGGCGGTCAGGAACCAGAGCCTCGAGGCTCAGGGCCTGAGCGTGCCGGGAGGGCTCCGGTGAGCGCCCTGCCGGTGAGCGCCCTGCCGGCGGGCAAGCCCTGGCCGCCTCCGAGGGGGGGCAGAGCCGTCCCCACGCCCTTCGACGTGCATCTCCAGTGGTTCGCCGCGGAAGACGAAGGCCGAACCGAGGAGCCTACGGAGCACAAGCTCCGCAAGGCCCGGGAGGAGGGCAAGGTCGCCAAGTCGGCGGAGTTCACGTCGACCCTCGTGCTGTTGTTCGGCATCGCCGCCATCGGGCTGGCGGCCACGTACATCCTCAAGAACGTCGTGGACATGCTGCGCTATTTTCTCCAGCATTCCACCGAGCTCGACATTACCCGCGACGGCGGGCTGGTGAACGCCTTCTTCAGCTACTTCCTCCGGATGACCCTTCCGGTCCTCGCGGTGGCGTTCGTGGCCGCTCTGGCAGGCAACGTCGTTCAGGTCGGCTTCCTCTTCTCGGTCAAGCCGATCACTCCGGACCTGAACCGGATCGTTCCCAAGGTCGGGCGCTTCTTCCGCCGCGCCCTGTTTTCCGGGGAGGCGGCCTTCAATCTTGCCAAGTCCGTGGGCAAGGTGCTCATCATTTTCGTCCTGGCTTTCCTGAACATCCGAGCCGAGGTGCCCCGCCTGTTGATGCTGGTCGAGTCCTCATACCTGGTGGGCCTGAAGCTCGTAGCGACGATCGCGTTCCGAATCATCGTGGAAGCGGCCATAGCGATGCTGATCATTTCGATTCCCGACTACCTGTTTCAGCGACGGCAGCACCTAGAGTCGCTGAAGATGTCCAAGCAGGAGGTCAAGGAAGAGCGGAAGATGTACGAGGGGGATCCCCTGATCAAGAGCCGCCTCCGGGAGCGCATGCGGGACCTCCTTACCCGCAACATGATGCGGGCGGTGCCCAAGGCGGACGTGGTCATCACCAACCCTACGCACTACTGCGTGGCCGTCGAGTACAACCGACTGGTCATGGAAGCCCCCACGGTCACCGCCAAGGGGGTCGACAACATCGCTTTGAGGATCCGGGAGGTTGCCCGGGAGAACGAGGTTCCGCTGGTGGAGAATCGCCCCCTCGCCCGGACCCTGTACCAGGAAGTGGAAATCGGGGACGCGATTCCGGAAAGGTACTACGAGGTAATCGCCGTTATCCTGGCGGAAGTGTACCGGCTGAACGGAAAGGCGGCGGAGGCGGTATAGCATGGCTGATGCACGGAGAATAGCCTCTCTGACGGGCAGCCGGCGAAGCGACGTGTTCGTGGCCGCAGGGGTCATCGCGGTCGTCATGATGCTCATCATCCCCCTGCCGGCCTTCCTCCTGGACAGCCTGATGGCCGTGAACTTCGTTCTCAGCCTTCTGACGATCCTGATCGTCCTGTACACCCGCCACGCCCTGGAGTTCTCGGTATTTCCCACTCTCCTGCTCGTGGTAACGGTTTTCGGGCTGGCCCTCAACGTGTCCTCGACCCGGCTGATCCTGAGTCAGGGCAGCGATTTCGGCGGCCGCCTCGTCAGAGCCTTCGGCACGTTTGTGGTCGGGGCCTCCGGCATGGCCGGCTACGTGATCGGTCTCATCATCTTCGTGATCATCATCGCCGTGCAGTTCATCGTAATCACCAAGGGCGCCACTCGGGTGGCGGAGGTCGCCGCCCGATTCACCCTCGACGCCCTTCCTGGCAAGCAGATGGCCATCGAGGCGGAGTACAACTCCGGGCTGATCACCGAGGAGGAGGCGACCCACAAGAAGAACCAGCTGCAGAGGGAGGCGGACTTCTACGGGGCGATGGACGGTGCCTCCAAGTTCGTGTCCGGCAACGTAAAGGTCGGCATCCTGATAACGGTCATCAATATCGTCGGCGGCATGGTGGTGGGGATGACGATCCACGGAGAGCCGTTCAGCGTGGCGCTGGACACCTACGTGTCCCTCACAATCGGCGACGGGCTCGTGACCCAGCTTCCGGCTCTTCTGATCTCCACGGCGACCGGCATCATCGTCACCCGGGCGGTTTCGGATGCCTCATTCGGGATCGACGTGACGAAACAGTTCGGGAACCAGGCCCGGCCCTACTTCATCGCCGCCGGTTTTCTGGCGGTTCTGGCCGTGCTGCCCGGCTTTCCCTGGTACGTCCTGTTTCCCCTCTCGGGTGCCCTGACCTTCCTGGGGCTGACTCTCCGGCGCCGCAAGCGAGCCGAGGCGGAGGCGGAGAGGTTCAAGGAGGCGGAAGTCAGGGGCAAGGTGGCTCCCGCAGAGATCTCGCCGGTAGTGCCGCTGGATCCCCTGTCCCTGGAGATCGGATACGGGCTGATTCCCCTCGTGGACAAGGACAAGGGCGCGGAGCTCCTGGACCGAATCACCCGCATTCGCCGGGAAGCTGCCCTGGACCTGGGTCTCGTGGTCCCTCGTATCCGGATCATCGACAACATGCGTCTGGAGCCGGCGGAGTACTGCTTCAAGATCAAGGGAGTGGAGGTCGGAAGGGGTGCGATCAAGATGGGGTTCTACCTGGCCATCAACCCGGGAGGAATCAAGGAGGAGGTCGAGGGGGAGGCCACCCGGGACCCGGCTTTCGGACTGCCGGCCCTCTGGGTCGCCGAGCCCCAGCGCGAGCGCGCCGAGCGCTTCGGCTACACGGTGGTGGACCCTCCTTCGATCATCGCCACCCACCTGACCGAGATCATCAAGGCTCACGCCGCCGAGATACTCGGCCGCCAGGAAGTCCAGGCGATCCTCGATGCCCTCAAGACCGACTACCCGACCGTGGTCGAAGAGGTCACGAAGAGCTTCTCCGCCGGCGAGATTCAGAAGGTCCTCCAGGGGCTCCTGCGCGAGCAGGTGTCGATCCGAAACATCGTCGTGATCCTGGAAACCCTCGGCGACTACGGATCGGTGAGCAAGGACACGGCCTTCCTGATCGAAAAGGTGCGCCAGGCCCTGGGCCGGCAGATCTGCCTTCAGTACGCGGACGATCACAAGGTCCTGCGGGCCCTTACCCTGGAGCCGGCGCTGGAGCAGAAGCTGATCGCCGCCCGGGTGGACACGGCTACCGGACCCACCGTCGCACTCGAGCCCCAGGCCCAGCGCCGCTGGCTCGCTGCCCTGCGGCAGTCCGTCAAGTCCGTTCAGGACCAGGGATACTCTCCCATAGTTCTCGTTTCCGAAGCTGCCAGGGCGCCGGTCAAGGGAAGCACCATGCGCGAGATCCCGCACCTGGTTGTTCTCTCCGTTCCGGAAATCGCTCCGGACATCAGCGTCGAATCCCTCGGTGAGATAAGGATCGAAGCATGATCGAAAAGGACCTGCAGTACTTCACCATCGAGGCCGCGTCCCCGAGGGAAGCACTGGAGCGGATGCGTAGAGACTACGGGCAGGGAGCCAGAATCCTGACCCATCGTGCCGTCCGCCGGGGTGGCCTGTTCGGGATGTTCGCCCGGGAGGCCGTGGAAATCACCGGGTACGTTCCCGCTGCGCCCGGACGGCGCCCCGAGCCCGCCCCGAGCCTGGAGGAGAATCGCAAGAGAATCCTGGCGGAAGCCAAGCGCGAGCAGTCCCTCCAGCTGATCCTCAAGGAGATCCAGAACCTCAAGGAGAACTTCCACGACAACCTGAAGGAGGCTTCCTCGAGGCCCGCGGACGGCGATAAGCCGGCCGGCCTGGCCCGCATCGAAGCCATTCTCCTGGCGAACGAGTTCTCCCCCGCCTACGTCGCGGAGATCGTGCAACGGATACGCCGGGAGTTCTCCCTGGAAGACCTGGAGAACTTCGCGGTCCTTCAGTCTTCGGTCCTGGAATGGATCGGGGAGCGGATCCGGATCTACGAGACCCCGGAAGTCACCGAGAACGCGACCCGGGTCTTCGTGGTCGTGGGTCCCACCGGCGTGGGAAAGACCACCACGATCGCGAAGCTGGCCGCGATCTACGGGGTGGGAAGCTCGCGCTTTCCGGCCCCGCGGGTCAAGATCGTGACCATCGACAATTACCGTATCGCGGCGTTGCGGCAGATCGAAACCTACGCCGAGATCATGCGGATACCGGTCACTTGCGTGGAAAGCGCCTCGGAGTTCAAGAAGTTCCTGGCCATGGCGGAGGGCACGAACCTGATACTCGTAGACACCATCGGCCGCAGTCCCCGGGACCTCTCGAAGCTCGCGGAGATGAAGGAGGTGCTCGACGCCGCCGGCACGCACAGTGAGATCCATCTGGCCGTCAGCGCCACCACGAAGGGGTCGGATGTGGAAGAAATCCTCAAGCAGTTCGAGCCGTTTCGCTACAGCGCCGTGGTCCTCACGAAGCTCGACGAAACGCTGCGGATCGGCAACGTACTCAGCGCCCTGTTCAGCCTGAACAAGCCGATTTCGTTTATCGCCGACGGGCAGTCAGTCCCCCAGGACATCGAGAGAGCCTCGGTCCTGCGGCTGCTCATGAACCTGGAGGGCCTCCAGGCCAACCGCGAACGCCTGGAGAAGCTCTTCGGGACGAGAGAGAAGATCAGTGAAACCTACTGGAGTTGACCGTGGCAGATCAGGCAGAGAAACTTCGGGAAATCATGCGTAGCAGGGCTTCGGAGACAACGACGGCCCAGCCAAAGAACTCTCGCATCATTGCCGTGTCCAGCGGCAAGGGCGGGGTCGGTAAGACCAACATCTCGATCAACCTGGCCCTGGCGTACGCCCGACTGGGCAAGCGGGTGATCGTGCTCGACGCGGATTTGGGGCTCGCCAACGTCAACGTGATCCTGGGAGTCATCCCGCGTTACAACCTGTATCACCTGATCCGGCAGCAGAAGACCATGCGAGACATTCTGCTGGACACGGACTACGGGATCCAGATCGTGGCAGGCGCCTCCGGGTTCTCGAAGATCGCGAACCTCTCGGAGGAAGAACGCCAGGGGTTCATCCACGAGCTCTACGAGCTCTCCCAGGCGGACGTGATCATCATCGATACCGCTGCGGGGGTCTCCAACAATGTCCTGACCTTCGTGGCGGCCGCCGATGACGTCATCATCGTGACCACCCCGGAGCCGACGGCGATCACCGATGCATACGGGATCGTGAAGATCATAGCCACGGAGATCGACAACCTGGAGCTGGGCCTGAAGCTCGTGATCAACCGGGTCAAGACGGTCACCGAGGCGCGCAAGGTTGCCGAGCGGGTGATCAACATCGCAGGGCAGTTTCTGAACCTCAAGCTCGACTACCTGGGGTTTGTCTACGAGGACGCGCTCGTGCAGACGGCAGTGGTCAAGCAGAAGCCGTTCATGGCCCTGGATCCGAAGTCCAAGGCCTCGATCTGCATCGACCACATCGTTCGCAGGCTGGAGAACATGGATTTCAAGGAGGGGGGCGGGATATCGAAGTTCCTGCGCAAGCTATTCGGCCCGTAGGCCGGCGGTGCGCGGCGGATGCCGGTACCTTGACGCGGCCGACGGTTATCTCCTAAGCTGAATTCCGATCAGGAGCGATGAGGATAAACTGGAAGCTTCTGGCAGGATTTTCCCTTTTTGGCGGGGTGATCTCCCTGATATCCGGGATTGCCGGGGGGAATCCTTTCGGGGTCATTCTCCTGCGGCTCCTGCTATCCGCGATCGTGTTCGGGGCCCTGGGCCTCGGGGTCCAGACGGTCCTGCGCCGCTACTTGCCCGACCTTCTGCAGGCAGCCCCGCGGGCGGAACGAGGCTCCGGGGACAGCGTGGACATCATCATAGACGAGGAGCTCCCGGTTTCCGGCCAGCCCGAGAGTCTGGAGGAGCCGGGGGCGGCCGCCGAGACGCCAGCCCCGGAAGAGGTCTTCGCCGACGAGGAGATTCTGCCCATGGCGCCCGGGGAGAACCTCGAGCCCGACTTCGCCGGTAGGCAGGTCGGCGCGGCGCCTGCGACGGACGCCGCGGATTCTGATGCCGAATACGATGGGGTCGGCGATATGGAGGTCCTGCCGGAGATCGATGCGGTCGACGACGCCGGGGGTTCGGAATTTGCCGTGGAGCCTGAAGAAGCCGAAGCAGCGCAAGGCAGCCGCCCGGACAGAAGAGCCCCATCGACCCCGCGGGAGGTGCGGCAGGCGCAGATTGAGGAGACGGTGAAGGATCAAGACCCGGAAAATCTCGCCAGAGCGGTGCGGACATTTCTGAAGAAGGATCAATAGGCCCATGGGTGAAATCATCTTGGAAAACAAGACCGAGGAGGAGCTCTGGCAGATCTACAAGCGCGGCAAGGATCCGCGAATTCGTGACCTGTTCATCAGGCAATACGCCCCCCTGGTCAAGTACGTGGCGGGAAAGGTCGCCATCGGAATGCCGAACAACGTCGAGTTCGACGATCTGGTCGGCTTCGGCGTGTTCGGTCTGTTCGACGCAATTGACAAGTTCGATCCCGACAAGCACGTGAAGTTCAAGACCTACGCGGTCACCCGGATCCGGGGGGCGATTTTCGACGAGCTGCGCACAATCGACTGGGTTCCGCGCTCGGTGCGCCAGAAGACCCGGGAGGTCGAGGAAACCATACGCAAGCTCGAAGCCTCCCAGGGAAGGGCGGCCACGGACGAAGAGATTGCCAAAGCCCTGCGCATGGACCTTAAGGACTTCCATCACCTCATGCTCAAGATATCCGGAACCTCCGTGCTGTCCCTGAACGAGGTCTGGTATGCCGGGGAAGACAACGACAAGATGTCGATCGTGGAGAGCATCGAAAGCCCTTCGTCGCTGAACCCCGACACCATCGTGGAGAAGGAGGAGATCAAGAGACTCATCATCGAGGCGATAAACGAGCTGCCGGAGAAGGAGAAGAAGGTCCTGGTTCTCTACTACTACGAGGACCTGACTCTCAAAGAAATCGGTGAGGTTCTGGAGGTAACCGAGTCGCGGATCTCCCAGCTTCACACCAAGGCCATTCTCAGGCTGCGATCCAAGCTCTCCCACATCAAGAAGGGGATCATGTGATTTCCGTCGATACCCTACGCCAGTTCATGCGGGAACAGCTGGAAGCGGACCGGAAGGTGAAGGCGGTCCGGGCCCGGGGGGAGACGCTGGAGGAAGCGCTCAGACAGGCTTCCATCGAGCTCGAAGTCCCGGTCAAGCGCCTGGAGTACGAGATCCTTCAGCAGGGCTCCAAGGGCATGATGGGCGTCGGCAGGAAAGAGTGGGCGATCCTGGCGTACGAAGCGGTCGAGGAGCTCTCGGCCTCTGCAGTGTCCCCCGGCAGGGTGGAGGAGATGTCGTCCGCCGAGGTCGTTCAGGACAGGGACGGCGAGGTGTTCGTCCGCCTCGCCGGCGACGGGGTATTCGTCAAGGTGACTCGGCCAAGCGGACGAGGCGCCAGGGTGCCGGAGCGGCGGGCGGTGGAGAAGCTGTCGCTCAGGGGAGTCGCGAGCTACGACGCCGCCGTGCTTTCGGAGGTCGTGCGTCACGCCGATGGAGAGTACATCAAAATCGGGGACTACAGCTTCAATCCCGCCAGCCAGGCCTCGCTCTTCGTGGACATCGCCGAGGGGGAGATGACGGCCTACATGACGGTTACCCCTCCGGGCCCGGCGGGCGCCGAGCTCATGGGCGACGAGATCCGGGGCCTCCTGCGCAGCCACGGAGTGGTGCACGGCGTTCTGGAGGATGCCCTCGAGTCTTTCGCCGACTACCCGGTCTACAACGAGCGTATTCTGGTGGCGCAGGGAACGCGTCCCTTGAACGGGGCCGACGCCGAAATTCTGTACAATTTCGACGTCAGCCACGAGCAGGTGCAGTTCAAGGAGAAGAACGGCCGGGTCGATTTCAAGGATCTGAACCTCGTGGAAAACGTGGAGGCGGGACAGATTCTGGCCCGGAAGAAGCCGCGCGAGGAGGGGGTGCAGGGTATGACCGTCACCGGGAAGACCCTGCCTGCGCGCCCGGGGCGGGACGTAGCCATCGAAATCGGCAAGAACGTCAAGCTGTCCGACGACGGAATGAATGCGATCGCGGCCATCGACGGCCAGGTTCTTCTCGTGGCCGGCAAGGTCAATGTCGAGCCGGTCTACACGGTCGAGGGGGACGTCAACCTCAAGACCGGAAACATACTCTTCCTCGGAACGGTCTTCGTGAAGGGGAACGTCGAGGACGGCTTCACGGTCAAGGCCGCCGGCAATATCGAGGTCATGGGCTCGGTGGGCAAGTGCATGCTCGACGCCGAAGGGGAGATCGTGGTTCATCAGGGCATCCTGGGCAAGAACGAAGGGCGGGTCCGGGCGGGAAAGAATCTCGCCGCCAAGTTCATCGAGCACGCCCGCGTGGAAGCCGAGGAGAACGTGCTGGCCAGCGACGGGATCATCCATTCCTTCGTGGACGCCAACCAGCGCATCATCTGCCAGGGCAAGCGGGCGGCAATCGTCGGGGGCCGTCTCCGGGCGGCCGACGGGATTCACGCAAAGACTCTGGGATCGGTTGCAGGAACCGAGACCATCGTGGAGGTGGGTTTCGACCCCAGGAAGAAGGAACGGCTTGCCGTTGCGACCGCCAGAAAGCAGGAGCTGGAGAAAAGCCTCGAGGAGCTCGTGCGCAACATCAGCACCCTCCAGAATCTCAAGAAGGTTCAGAAGGAGATGCCCGAGGAGAAGGCCCGCAACCTGGAGGAGCTCAACGAGCAGCGCTCGGTGCTGCTCGAGGAGCTGGAAGGCATCAACAAGGAGGTCTCGGATCTCACCAACGAGATGCTGGGCCAGAAGAGCGGAGGCAAAGTTTCGGCATCCGACCGCGTGTTCCCGGGAGTCAAGATCTTCATCAAGAACGAAAGCCTCGTCGTCCGCAACGAGTTCAGGACCGTGACCTTCGTGCTCCAGGACAAGGAAATCCGGATGTCGAAATACGAGCCTGTCGACCAGGCTCTCGTCAGGAGGTTTGGCCATGCCCCTGCTGCCTATTGATCTCCAGACGATGTTCAACCAGATGAGTCAGGTCGGCCGCGAGGCGTCCGTACAAAGGGAGGTTTCCACCCAGTACCAGTTTCTCCAGGGCGCCGAAATGGCCCGCAAGACCGAGCAGGACGACAGGGCCGTGGGAGAGACCCGGGAGCTGGGCGATGGGCTGGAAAAGGTCAAGGAGCAGCGCCAGAGACAGGGACGCCGGCAGGGTGGACCGACTTCAGACGGGCAGAAGAGCGAGGGGGACCAGGAGCCGGAGGAAAGCTTGTTCGACGATCCGGATCTGGGCCATCATGTGGATCTGGTCGGCTGAGCCGGATGACGGCGAGGAGCACCACGGTTGGGACGAAGCGTTTTCTTCGTATTTCTGATTGCGTTTGGGCTTGTCATTCTCTACCTCGTTCTCAAAAAAAAAATCGAGGCGCGTACCGACTCCTCCGCGATTCTCGCCGAGATCCGGGATGAGATCGATCGAATCATCGTCGAGCTCAACCAGACGACCGAGCGGAACATCAGCCTGATCGAAGACCGGCTGGCCGCCCTGAGCGATCAGCTGGCCCAGGCCGACAGGCGAATCGCGCTCCTGCGGCGCGAGCGCGGCAAGAACGAGGCCAGCACCCAGGTGTACGCAAACATGGTACAGAAGCGCGTCGAGGAGGAGCCGGACAGGCCAGAGGATGCCCACGAGCAGGTCTTGCGCCTGCACCACTCCGGGGTCTCGCCCGCTGCGATTTCCAGACGTCTCGGGAGGCCTCTGGCCGAGGTCGATCTCATCATCTCGCTGTCCTCGCGCAGGCGCTGAGCGCGGAGGCAACACGCCGTGAAGAAGAAATACGTGATCTTTCGGGTTGGAGACGGTCAGTTCGGAATCGGCCTTGCGGATGTGGCCAAGATCGTCCGGTTCGAGAACGTGACCGACGTGCCGACCGCCCCCCCGTACGTCGAGGGGGTGCTGAATCTCGGCGGAGAGGTGATACCGATTCTGAACCTGCGGGCCCGCTTTTCTCTGGCCCGGCTCGGGGTCAGCCGGCAGCATCGGGTGATCGTTGTGGAGCGGGAGCACCGCCGCTTCGGGCTCCTGGTCGACGGGGTCAGGGACATCCTGGAGCTCGACGACGAAAGCATCGTCACCGATGCAACCTCGGTGCCGGGCATGCGGGCGGAGTTCGTCCTCGGAATCGCCAAAGTCCAGGACCAGCTGCTCGTGCTCCTGGACGTTTTCCGGGTCCTGGCCGCGCCGGCGGAAGTCGATGCCCGGGTGCGGCAGGGGATGGGTGGCGTGGGGCTGCAGTGATAGAAGAGCGCAGTCATTCGGAGATCGATGACCAGAGACTGCTCAGAGCCTTTCTGGAAGAGGGCGAGGAGCTCCTCGAGCGCCTGAACGCCGCGCTGCTGGAGCTCGAAAAAGACCCTGGCAATCAGGAGCTCGTACACGAGATCTTCCGGCTCACTCATTCCCTCAAGTCCGAGTCCGCCCTGGTAGGCTTCGGCAAGCTCAGCTCTCTGGCTCATCGCCTCGAGGACGTGTTCGAGAGGATCCGGAGCGGCGAGACTGCGATGAGCCGCCCACTGATGGACGCGATCTTCGCGGCCTCGGATCTTCTGCACGAGCTCATGGGGCGGATTTCCCGCGGGGAGAGCGAGGCCGAAGTGGACTCCGGTACCCTGATCGCGGAGCTCGAGGAGCTGGCGGGTCTGGAGCCCCGAGGGAAGGCCGCCGTCTCCGGGAAGACGACGGCCGGGCCTGTCGGACGGCAGGTTCTTTCGCTGAGCAGCGTCGAGCGCTTCAGGGTGCTCGAGGCGCTGGACCGGGGACACCGGGTGTGCCGGGCGAGCTTCGAGCTCGATCCGGATGAGACGATGCGGTACCCCAGGGCGTACCTGGTCTTCAACAATCTGGAGAGTGTCACCAACCTCATCAAGAGCGCACCCGATCTGGCCGCCCCGGTAGAGGACGACGGCCGATACGGCCGCTTCTCGGTGCTCTTCACCACTGACGCCGACCCCGAAGCCGTGCGCAAGTGCTGGGACGTGGACCAGGTGCGCGAGAGCTCCGTGGAGTGGTGGAGTGCCGACAGCATCAGCGGGAGCGATCTGGCCCTCGATGCCGGCGCCGACGGCGTCTATCCCGGCGCTCAGCCCGCTTCGGACCGGCTCCGGACCCGCCGGGGCCCTTCCGGGAGACGGGAGTCCGCTGAAGCCTCCAGGGCCGTTTCCGAGAGCACGTCGGTACGGGTGGACACCAAGAAGCTCAACGAGATGTGGCAGCTGGTGGGCGACCTGGTCACGTGGAAAGCGCGACTCTCCGGCCTGTCGGACACGTTCCTGAAGCTCTCAGAGGCGGATCACCTCAAGGAGGAGGTGGCGCAGGTGCGAGACTCCCTGGAGAGGATTACCGGGAACATGCAGCAGGCAATCATGGAAACCAGCATGGTACCTATCGCGGTACTCTTCAACAAGTTCCCACGCCTGGTGCGGGATCTTTCCCGCAAGCTCGGGAAGGAGGTCGAGCTGCGGATCGACGGCAGGGACACCGAAATCGATCGGAGCTTCGTCGAAGTGCTCTCGGACCCCCTCACCCACATCATCCGCAACTCCCTGGACCACGGAATCGAGCCCGCCCAGGAGCGTCTGGCAGCGGGAAAGGCGGCTGCCGGCAGGATCACGATCAGCGCCCAGCAGCTGGGCGGCAGAATCCTCATCGACGTCACGGACGACGGCCGCGGCCTGGACGTCGACAAGATCAGGCGCAAGGCCGCCGCCCCGGCGGGGATGGCCGACGAGGAGGTGATCCAGTACATCTTCTCCCCGGGCTTCAGCACCAAGGAAGATGTGACCGACCTGTCCGGCAGAGGAGTAGGGATGGACGTTGTGGCAACCAGGATTCGGGGTGTGCTCAAGGGGGACGTGCAGGTCAAGAGCGATCGCGGCCTCGGCACCCGGATTGCCATATTCCTTCCGCTGAGCCTGGCGATCCTCGAGGCTCTGATCATCCGGTGTCGAGGCTGTTTCTACGCGGTGGCGGTGCGGGACATCGAAGAAACCGTGAGAGTCAAGCTCGAGGGGGACTCCCGGGGAGAAAGCGTCCGCTACCGGGACGGGGCCATCCCCGCCCTCAGGCTCGAGCGCCTCCTGTACGGCGAGCCCGGCGGGGCCGCTCAGTCCGCGGAGGGCGCCGCGTCCCCTGAGGGAGGTTTCGAGGCGTCTCTGGCGCAGGGCGACAGCCTGATGGACGCTTCCGGGTTGGGCTCCCAGGTGGAGGAGGCCGAGCACAACGGGGTGGTGATCAGGCAGAAGGACAAGGCGGTGTGCCTCGTGGTCGATCAGCTGGTGGAGGAAGAGGACGTGGTGATCAAGCCTGTTTCGGATCTTCTGAACAACACGGGTCTGTTCTGCGGCGTCTCGGTCCTTGGAGACGGGCGGATACTGTTCGTCCTCGACACGGTACGGTTGGTGGAGATGGCCTGAGGCCCGGCACCCAGCCGCCGGCAGCAAAAAAAAACGGTATGCCTGGACGTCAGGAGCATACCGTCTTGTCGAAGAGGGCACCCTTGTGAGAGGACTCTCCCTCAGATTATAGCTTCGGCGGGTTCCCAGGGAACTTTAGGGATTTCCTCCCCCGGCTCACCGCCGTCCGTACCAGTTCCAGGTGGTAGGCCCCCGAGGCCTCCAGCTCGTCGTAGAGCGCCTCCGACAGCTCCAGAACCTCGGGAAGCGTGCGCTCGCCCCCCGGGGCGTCCACGATCCGGTGAATCAGCCCCTGAAAGAGAAACCCCGCCACGTTTCGGGAAGAAAGCTCCAGGATGTCGGCATCGATCCGGTCCAGCTCCATCAGCAACCCGGAGCGGGCTCGAGCTTCGGCCGCGCCGCGGCTCACCAGGCGCCTCAACCTGCGGCACACGGTGCCGCCTCTGGCGGAAAGACCCCGCAGCCGCTCGAGATCCTCCGCCAGGTCATGAAGGAGTGAAACGGCGGTGCGCAGCCCGGCTTCGCCGACACGCCGGCGGTGCTCCAGGGCCCTACGGCGGATGTCCTCCATCCTGGGCTCGATGAGCGGCCTCTTCTCGGGAAGGCTCCGCAGGCTCGCGGCGGAGACGAAAGGCATGCCTCCGATCCGAACCCCCTCGCCGGAAAGGGAGAAGGTGGGGTTCTCTCGGGCCGCCGGCTGGGCGAGCTGGTTCTCGAACCACCACTTGTAGATCAACAGACGGCGGTCCGTCAGGGTCATGCCCCCGGAGGCGTTCTCGAGCAGGAACGGCCCGGCCTCGTGTAGAGCCTGGAACTGAGCCGACTCGACGGGGTGCAGCCGCCGGGCGTGGCAATGCATTCGTTCCTCGAAAAAGGCCCCCCGGCAATGAGTGCGGGAACCGGGGTAGCCCAGGTCCAGCCCCGCCATGTACAGGGGTCTGCACCCCAGCAGCCGGGCCAGATCCCAGGCGGTGGTAGCCACCGAGCCGCCCGCACCGACCCGTCCCTTGCTTCCCAGCACCTCCTCGAGCATTCTACCGAGAGGGAAGAAGGAAGAAACGAAGTACAGGGGCGCCGGTGCGCTGGTGGTGCCCCGGAAGAGCCTCGGGTGGGCGGCCGATTCGGACACCATGACCGCCTCGTCGAGGGCGGCCCTGTCCAGGTGCCGGGTGTTCCAGTACTGCGGGTCGACGGTCACGAGAAAATCCGGTTCGACCCCGGACTGGCGGCATAGCCGGAAGGATGTATCTACCGCCACCAGGAGCATTCGTGGCCGCAGGTCCGCTAGCATGGGTAGAATTTCGTCCAGCGAGGGCCCGGCGGCCAGCACGAGGGCCGGGATGCCCTCGAAGCTTCCCGCCAGCTCGGCGACTCCCGGGCACATCGCGAACTCCCTGAGGTTGGCCGTCAGGTTGCGAATCCACAGCCTGCCGAATCGTCTCAGGGTGTTCAGATTGACCTCCCGGCGATCCATCAGGGCCCGGATGGCCCCGTCGACCCGGCGAAAATACCGAAGACTGCGCTCCGGAAGCCCTGGGAGGCGGAACACCCGCAGCTTGCCCAGGGGCAGGGCGTCCAGACTCGTGATCGCCGCTTCCGGCTCCTCTCCGACGTGCCAGAACAGCTCCGGCGCGCCCAAGGTGTCCGTGAGCTCCCGGCAGCCCAGGGCTTCGACGAACAGGGCCGTCTCAGGCTCGATGACCACCGCGGGAACCCCGGGACATTGCCGCCGGAACGCCTCGACCTGGTAGCCCAGCCCGAACCCGTAGAACACGGCGGCACTGACGCCTCCGCCGACGGTGCTGCTGACGGCACGGTCGGCTTCCCGGCGCGGGTCATAGCGGGAGTGGACGAGGACGCCGGCGACCGTGGCGGTGGGTTCCCCGGAGGCCGCGGGCAGAACGCGCAGATCCCCGGACTCGGAGAGCTCCTCCATGCGGCGCTCTTCCAGCTCCGGATGGGCCCGGTAGAGGGATCCGAGATTGCCGGCCAGGGCGCTCATTCGAGCCTCAGCGTGACCGTCGTCCCCGGGGAGAGCCGGGTACCCGCCGGGGGGTCCTGGGCCACGACATAACCCTCGCCCAGCAGGCGTACCTCGAGGTCTCCCTCCCGCAGCAGCGGGAGAAGCTGTCTCTTGGCCAGGCCGAGCAGGTCCGGCATGAGCGTCCCGACCTGCAGCGGCCCGCTGTAGGGCTGGGGAAGGGTAATCTCGATCTGCCCGGAGTGTTCCAGGATGCGCTCGCCCTCCCGGGGGATGCCGTAGTATTCGATCAGCTGTTCGGCGACTTCCTTGAAGACGGGGGCGGCGATCTGGCTTCCGAAGTACTCCGGGCCCCGGGGATATTCGATGACGACGTATACGATCAGCCGCGGCTCGTCGGTAGGGAAGATGCCCAGGTAGGAGGCCACGAAGTGAGTGTCCGAGTACCTGCCGGTCTGCGGATCCCTGGCCTCGGCGGTCCCGGTCTTGGCCGACACCCGCACCCCGGGAATCCGTCCTCTGCGAGCGGTCCCGGTCGGCTCGGTGGCGCTCTCCATCATCTCCAGGATCGACCGGGCCACCTGTGGGCTCAGCACCTCCCGCTGGGGCTCCCGGCCGTATTCCTTGATGAGCTCGCCCTCGGGCGAGACGACCCGTTTCACGATCTGCGGCTTGAGCAGGGTGCCGCC